>Ga0326728_10014093_pt1 | contig 17122 bp, 13 predicted proteins | sample MB3enrmetagenome_FD_207602 | JGI IMG/M metagenome (GOLD analysis project Ga0326728, IMG submission 207602) | Lab enriched peat soil microbial communities from McLean, Ithaca, NY, United States - MB31MN | ecosystem: Environmental > Terrestrial > Soil > Wetlands > Peat | place: USA: New York...
CCGGTGCGTATTTCCTGTACGTGAGCCGCATGGAGCCCGAGAACCATGCGCTCGAAGTGCGCCAGGCGTTCGAGCGGGTGACGACATCGCTGAAGCTGGCGCTGGTCGGCGACGCTCCCTACGCGCGCGATTATATCCGCCGCGTGCGCGATACCCGGGACCCGCGCATCGTGATGCCCGGCGCCATCTACGGCGCGGGCTACCGCGAACTAGGCTCGCACTCGTTCGCATACATTCACGCCACCGAGGTGGGCGGCACGCACCCCGCGCTGATCGAAGCCATGGGACGCGGCGCGTTGGTGCTTTACCGCAACACGCCGGAAAATGCCGAAGTCGCGGGCGGCGCCGGGATTCCGTTCGAGCCGGACGACCTGGCGGCGAAGCTGCGCATGGTCCTGGAGATGAGCGAGACGGATCGCGCGGCTCTTGGGCAGCGTGCCATGGATCGCGTGCGCGAACGCTATTCCTGGGAAGCGGTGACAGACGCTTACGAGAAGCTGCTGTTGGGGCTGAGATAGAGATCTGCCTACGCCGCGAACCGCGCCTAAAATCAGTTTCCCACTGATTCGGCTGCGGTTCATCGAGCTCAGGTGTATAGAGATCAATCTCCACCGAGGAGACGATCCACGCACTCTTTGAGCAATGGAATGCCGTCCTCCACGACCGCCCAAACGGCCTCGAGATCGACGGCCATATAGTCGTGAATCAGCACGTCCCGCAACCCGCAGATGCGCCGCCACGGCACCTCCGGGTGGACCTCACGAAGTTCCGGGGAGAGCCGCTTGGCCGCTTCGCCGATGATTTCCAGTCGGCGGATGATCGCGTCCTGCCAGTGCGTTGATGTGAGATAGGCCTCCTTGCCAGCATTACTGTATTGTTCAATGCAGGCGATGGCGTCACGAATGTGGAGCAAGTAGGCGCGGTCGCTTCTCAAAGGTAGACGACTTCCTGTGTCACGGAGTCCCGAAAGTAGGGACTCAGCGAGCGCTCCGTAACGACATCGACCCTTCTCTTCAGGAGATCTTCGAGGTCCTGTTTGGCAGCAATGATATCCAGAAGGCTCCGGCCGGGCTCGAGGTCCACCAGGAGATCGAGATCGCTGTCGGGCCGGTTCTTGCCGCGGGCGAAGGAACCGAACACCCGCACATTCTCGATGCCGTAACGGGCGGCGATGCGCAGGATGTCCGTCCGGCGCGACGTTAACATCGGATCTGCTACAACCGTCTCCATGTACGCACCCTCCTTCTTATACTACGTCTTCATCGCTGTTGTTGGCATTTGGGGAAGGATTTCGAACCTTGCGGGCCCACCGTCTAGAATAGAAGCAGTGCGCGCTCCTTACCGCTGCTACGTGCTCGTCTCGCGCGAGCAGATCGCTCTCAACTACCGCAACGTCCGCTCCGTTGTGGGACCCGATGTCGAGGTCGCCGGGGTGGTCAAGGCGGATGCCTACGGCCACGGCGCAGTCGAGGTCTCGCGCGTGCTGGTTGCCGAAGGCGCCAAATGGCTGGCGGTCAGCTCCGTCGAGGAGGGCGCCGGACTGCGCCGCGGAGGCATCCGGCAAGCCCGCATCCTGGTGATGGGCGGCTTCCTGCCCTATGAGGGCGAGGCGCTGGCGGAACACGATCTCACGCCGGTGGTTCATTCGCTCCACCAACTGCGCCTGCTGGACCAGCTCGGGAGCGCCGCGGGAAAGCCGATCCCCTTTCATCTGAAGATCGATTCCGGCATGAACCGGCTGGGCACGCGTGCCGGGGCGGTGGAAATCCTCGCCGCTCTCGAAGAGAACCGCTACGCACGGATGGAAGGCCTGATGACCCACTTCGCGTCAGCCGCCGATTACACCACCAGCCAGACCGGCGACCAGCTTGCGTACTTCGACGCCATCTGCGCCCGGTTGCGCGAGGCTGGCGTGGACGCGGCGTACCTGCACACCTCGAGCACCAATGCCGTCGGTTACGGGCGCGTGGAAGGCTGGCACAACATGGTGCGCGCCGGCCACGCACTGTACGGTTACGTTTCTCCGGCGCGCGGCGACGCACCGCGTCAGCTCCTCGAGGTGAAGCCCGCGCTCACCTGGAGGGCCAAGTTGCTCGCCGTCAAGGACGTGCCCGAAGGGGCGCTGATCGGCTACGGCGGAACATTCCGCGCACCCCTCCCCATGCGCATCGGTATTCTGGGCGCCGGCTATGCCGACGGCGTGTTTCACCGGCTTTCCAATCGCGGCAAGGTCATCGCCGACGGCAGGCTGACCTCCATTCTCGGCACCATTTCGATGGACCTGACCACCATCGACCTCAGCCACACTACGGCCCTCGCACCGGGTGATGAAGTGACCCTGCTGGGAGCGGAAGGCGACACCCGCCTGGACGCGCAGCAGATCGCCAAAGTGGCGGGCACCATTTCTTACAACATTCTGTGCGGCATCAGCGCGCGCGTGCGCCGCGTGTACGTGTAGCGGCCGGCGGGACAGGCGGCGCCCGCCTGCCCATCAAGCGCGGGATGGCAGGCGAGCACCGCCTGCCCCACCCCCGCCAGCCGGAGATGCAGTATTGGAGTGATATCATGGGGTACAGATGAGCTTACTGTCGCCAAGATTGCAGCTCAAGGTCGCACAGAAGCAGATTCTGACCCCCGGCCTGGTGCAAATGGTCACCGTTCTTCAGCTCAACCGGCTGGAGCTGAAAGAGATGATCACCCAGGAGATCGTCAAGAATCCGGTCTTGGAGGAAGCCACCGAAGAGGCCGGCGAAGAGGTCACCCCGGAGGAACTGCTGCCGCTGCTGGAGGCCGAGGCGGAGACCGTAACCGACCCCGCCGACAAGCAGATCCTGGAAGCAGCCGTGTTGAACGACGCCAATTCGCTGGACGGCTCGGCGGGCGACGTGGCCATCAACGGCAACCTGTTTCCCGATGCCGAAGAAACTGCGGGGGCTGTGGCGGAACCGGAACCGGGAGCCGCGGCCGCGGAACCGGAAACGCCGGTGGCTACGGACCCGTTCGACGAAATCGATTTCGGCACGTTTTTTGACGACTACCTCGATCCCGGCTACAAGAGCCCCGCCTCGGAATCGGTGGAAAAGCCTTCGTTCGAAACCTTCCTTTCCGCGCCCCTCACCCTGGGCGACCACTTGCGCTCGCAATTGAGCGTCAGCTTGATTTCGGACGAGGTCCGCGGCGCCGCCGAGTCCATCATCGGCAACCTGGACGAGGACGGCTACCTTTTCGCGTCTCTCGAGGAGATCGCATCGGTCGGAGAGCACCGCCAGCAGGACGTGGAGGAAGCTCTGAAGGTGGTGCAGGCGCTCGATCCAGCGGGTGTGGGCGCGCGCAGCTTGCAGGAATGCCTGCTGCTGCAGATCGAGAGCGTCAATGGCCGGGGCGGCGTCGCCTGGCAAATCGTGTCCGACCATATGCGCCTGCTCGAGATGCGGCAGTACAAGGAGATCGCCCGGTTGTTGGGGCGGCCCATGGAGCATATCGAAGTCGCCGTCCACATGATCCATCACCTCAACCCGCGGCCGGGCCTGCGCTATTCCGGCTCGGGCGCGCGCGTGGTCGAGCCGGACGTCTCCTTTATCAAGGACGGCGACGATTACATCATCCAGATGAACGACGAGGATGTGCCGCAACTCCGGCTCAATCCGCAGTACCGCAGGATGCTGGATCGGGAGAATGGCGCCACGAAAGAGGTCCGCGACTACGTGCGCGAGCGCTATACCTCCGCGATTCAGCTCATGAAGAACATCGAGCAGCGCAAGCAGACCATCCTGAAGGTCTGCCAGGCCATCGTGCGCCGCCAGACGGAGTTCCTGACTCACGGCCTGGACCACCTCAAGCCCATGATGATCAAAGAGGTGGCTGAAGAGGTGGGAGTGCATCCCTCCACCGTCAGCCGCGCCGTCGCCGGCAAGTACGTCCATACGCCGCAGGGGGTGTTCGAGTTGCGTTATTTCTTCTCGGAAGCCGTGCAGGGCCCGTTAGGCGGATCCACCCCGCTGCTCCTGTTGAAACGGATGGTGAAGAAGATGATTGCGGAAGAAGACCGCACCAAGCCTCTGACGGACGAGCAGATCACCGCCATGTTGCAGGCCCAGGGGATCAACGTCACACGGCGCACAGTGGCGAAATACCGCGAGGATATGAAGATCCCGTCCACCCACCAGCGGCGCGTCCGGAACTGAGGAGGAGGCCATGAAGATCACATACACGGGCAGACAGGTGGAGCTGGCGCCGGCTGAGGCCAGGAAGCTCGAGGCGCGCTTCGCCAAGATCGGCAAAATCCTGGATGGCAGGCGCGAGTGCGAAGCCCACGTGATTCTATCGCTGGAGCGCCACTCGCATCGCGCCGAAGCCACCATCAATTACTTCAACCACCAGCTCGTGGGGGTGGGGTCCAGCAACGATCTGTTTACGGCGGTCCATTCTGCGGCCGAGAAACTGGAAAAGCAGGCCGTGAAGGCCCGCACCAAATGGCGCGACACCAAGCGCATGCCGCACAAAGCCAGTCCCGAGGTGGAGGCTGAACCTCCTGCGGAAAGCGACGCCGAAACCGAGCCCGAACGCCGCATCTACCGCGTCAACCAGCACCAGAAGAGCAAACCGATGACGCTGGATGAGGCGCTGATGGAGATGGAAAAGAAACGCGACTACCTGGTATACAGGGATGCCGAAACCGACCGCGTCTCAGTGCTGGTCCGCAGGCGTGATGGGCACTTCGACCTGGTCGAGGCGTAACAGCGAACGATGCCGCCAAGGATTCCGCGCAAGGCTTCCTCCGCCATAGTGCGCCCCAAACCGGCGTCTCGCAAGCCGGACCTGGTCGTGATTACCGGCCTGAGCGGATCCGGCAAGGGCTCCGTGCTCAGAGCTCTCGAGGATCTGGGCTTCTATTCCGTCGACAACCTGCCCGTCGAACTGATTCCCAAGTTCGCGGAACTGACCCACGACAACCCCAGCATTCAGGCGGCAGCTTTGGTGGTGGACGTTCGCGAGGGGGAGGGACTGAAGCGGTTTCCCAAAGTGTTTTCCAGCATTCGCAAGTCGGTGAACGCCAAGCTGATCTTTCTGGAGGCCGACAACGAGGCCATCGTCCGCAGGTTCAGCGAAACCCGCCGCCCTCATCCCCTTGGCACCGGCAAGTCGATCACCAGAAGCATTCTCTCGGAGCGGGCCCAGCTTGCGCCCATCCGCGCCATGGCGGATCTCACCATCAACACCTCCGAGTTCACTGTGCACGAACTTCGGGAGTTCATTGGGGAGCGGTTCGGGCGACAGCGGGACGAGTCCAAGATCATGATCTACGTTACCAGCTTCGGCTATCGCAACGGAGTGCCGCCTGACAGCGACCTGGTGTTCGACGTTCGATTTCTGCCGAATCCAAATTATATTCCGCGCTTCAAGAACCTGACCGGCCGGCATCCCAGTGTGGCCCGTTACATCCGGTCTTTTCCTCAAACTGTGGAATTCGTGCAACGTATTTCGGACTTATTGATCTATTTAGTGCCGCACTATATTCAAGAGGGAAAAAGTTATCTCACGATAGCATTCGGGTGCACTGGAGGACGGCACCGCTCGGTAATGATGGCTGAGCAAATCCGCAATTATCTCGTGCAAGCCGGATTCAAGGCCAAAGTAAATCATCGAGATGTCGCTAAATGAGACATTTCCCATGGTAATCGGGTGAATTCCTGTTACAAAAATTTACGAAAAAAAAACGCATTACTATCGAACATTTCGCGCATCCAAGTGTTTAGGTCGATAAGACTAAGTGAGCAAACATGCGGAATGCGATCATCTTGTTATGGATGGCAGTCGCGGCGCCCCTAGGTTGTTTTGGGGCACAATCGATTTTCGATCCCTCGCAAAACACCTGGACGCTCAGCAACGGCTTGATACGCGCGGTTTTCCAGCTTACTCCAGACGGGTATTTTCTCACTCAGCAGATCTGCGATTTGCAAAGCGGAGATCAATGGATGGCCTCGCCGAGCCGGCCTACATCGCCGGTGCGGTTGCAAGTCGGCACGGACGTGTTCAATGCCCAGCGGCCATTCCTCCTGCTGGACCAGTACATCCAGAACGTTAATCCTTCGGGCATGCGGCAATATGTCCTGCTTCAGGATTTGAACAGCGCTGCCCAGATCACGGTCATTCTCGAGGTCTATGACAACCAGCCGGTGTTGCGCTACAGCCTGCTCTACCGGAATCCGACTGCGTCCCAGGTCTACGTCAGTTGGATCAACATGCTGCCGTGGACCTTTGACGACGCCGGCCAACGCTACTCGGTGTTTCGCGTGAACCAGTGGTCGATGGACTCCCAGCCGGAAGACTTCGAGCCCCTGGAAACGGTCTTGGATCCGGGCGGGGCCTCGGTCGAGGTTTATTCGGGCGCCGACGGGCAGCAGTGCGGATGGCTCGCGCTCCGCGACCCGAATATGCGAGGCTTGTTCGCCGGTTGGGAATTCGACGGCCGCGTTAAAACTACGGTCAGCCAGCCGAGTTCCCCCGGCTATGTCCAATTCTCCTCTACGGTGCTCGACTTGAACCATCCGGTGCCGCCGTTCGGCAATTTCCAGACGCCCTATGCTTTCCTGGGTCTGTTTCACGGCGATTGGGATGAAGCTGGTTATCGCACACAGCGCTTCGTGGAGGCAGTGCTGGCCAAGCCCGCGCCCGACGCCAAAACATTCCCCTACGTCGCCTGGGACTCCTGGGCGTACCAGGAACAGATCGATGAACAGACCGTGATGCGCAACGCGGATGTTGCCGCTTCCGTTGGTGTGGAGCTGTTTATCGTGGATCTGGGCTGGGCGTGCGCCATCGGCGACTGGCACACCGATCGGACCAAGTTCCCTAGCGGTCTCTCCGCCCTTTCGGATTATGTGCATTCGCTGGGCATGAAGTTCGGTTTGCATTTCGCTTTGACCGAAGCGGACCCCAACAGTCCCATCCTGCAAGCCAACCCGGATTGGACGTCCACTGAAAACGACGGCTATTTCGGCGCCAGCTCCTTGTGCCTCTCCAATCAGCCTACGCGCGACTGGCTCATCCAGGAAGGCATCCGCATCATCGACCAATACAATGTCGACTGGATTCTGCAAGACGGCCAGAACATGGTCAAGCAGTGCACCAAGACCACCCACACCCACGACCCCAACGACAGCAATTACGCCAACGCCGTGGAAGGGTTGAACGCGGTGGTATCGGCCATCCAGGCGGCGCGGCCGAACGTGTACTGGGAGAACTGCGAGAACGGCGGCAACATGATGACGTTCAACATGGTGAAGAGCTACGTCACCTCCATCACCAACGACGCCTCCGGTTCGCTGGCATCCCGCCGCGCGGTTTACGGCGCAACGTACCCATTCTCCCCGCGCTACGCCGAGCGCTACATGCCCGGCTCGGACGGCCTGGATTCGTACGCCACCGGCAGCTACATGTTCGGCGGCAATTGGGTGCTCATGAACAGCCTGGTGGACCTGACGCCGGACCAGGTGGCGTTCCTGGCCCAGCAAATCGGAGCGTATAAGACCCAGCGCGCCGACGTCGCGGCGGGCAAGGTTTACCACGTCCTGCCTCCGGCCGCCGATGGAATCGATGTCATTCAGAGCTATGATCCGGCCACTGACAACGCCATCGCCGTTGTCACTCGCGCGCAGACCGATAGCGCCAGTTACCTGTTCTATCCTTCGGGTCTGGTTCCCGATCGACAGTACGCCGTGTGGTTTGAGAACGATCCGTCCTACTATTTGCAGGCCGGCTGGCAATTGATGCAATACGGACTGTGGGTGCAACTGCCGACGCCCTACAGTTCGGATATCGTGCACATCCAGCATCAGTAGGTTGTGGGGCAGGATGGTATCCTGCGCGCCGGTTGGCAACCGGCGCAACTGGCGGGTTTCCAACCCGCCGCGGATTGGCAATCCGCCCCACAACTCCGTGCTATCGTCGTGAAGTACATGCGACGGACCTTTTGTGCCATTGCCCTGCTTGCGCTGGCTTCCGTCCTGGTCCGCTCGGCCCGCGTGGGCCTGGCCGGCGACTACGTCGATCCCATCTCTAAAATCACGGCGCAGGATGAAGCCGTGTACGCGCACAGCGCCATCCGCGCGGCGCGGCAGGGCGGATGGCTGACGCCGATTTTCATGGGCCGCTACGCGTTATATAAACCGCCGCTGCTGATGTGGGTGTCGGGATTTTCGGCGCGCATTCTGGGGATCTCGCGGCTGGCCCTGCGCCTGCCGGTGGCGCTGCTGGCCAGCCTGTCGGTGGGCCTGGTGTTTCTGTGGCCGGCGGAATTGCGCTCCTGGCAGGCGGGCGCGTGCGCCGCGGCGCTGCTGGTTTCCAGTCACTTGTGGCACGTCCTGGCCGGGATGTCGATGACCGACGGGTTGCTGGTGGCTTTCTACACCGCGGCCATGTTCTGTCTTTTTTCCGACCCCTGGTTGGAATCCAAGTGGGCGCTTTGGGGCTTTGCCGGGTCGGTGGCTGCCGCCATCCTGACCAAGAGTGTGTCTGGGGTGCTGCCACTCGGCGTGCTGGCGCTCTACTGGCTGGCTGGACCCCGCCGCCAGCGGCCGAGTTTCTCGCGCGCCTGCCTGGCGGTGACGCTGGCCCTGGCGCTGGCGGCGCCCTGGTTCGTGTACCAACTGTGGGTCCATGGACGGTGGTTCCGGGCGGAGCACATTGGAATCGAGATCCTGGGATTTGGCGCCGGCGCGCCGCCGCAGACTTCGCAGGAGAACCAGACGCTGTTCTATTTGATGCGCATGGCGCTAATCGACCCGGTGCTCACGGCGCTGGCTCTGGCTGCCCTGCCCGCGTTCCTCATGGAAGTGCGAAAGTGGTCCGCGGCGCCGGTTCTGCTGCTGTGCTGGCTGGCGTCCCTGGCGGCAGCCGTCTTTGGCTGGCGGTATCGCAACATCTCGTATCTGCTGCCCATGCTGCCGGCTCTGGCGATTCTGGCCACGGCATACGGGCCGCTTTTTTCGAAGCGGAGGGCGCCGTGGATGCTGGCATTAATTACCGCCGCGTTTGGGGCCAAGGCCGCCGCGCCGGCCGCGCCGTGGGGACTCTCGTTCCAGCGCGGCACGGTGCAGACGGCGGCGCCGCTGGTCTCCGACTACTGCCGGCGCGCGCGCGGCAATGAGCTGATTCTGGTGGGGATGGACGACGACCTCTACGCCTCCACGCTGCCACTGGCGAAATTGCGTTACTGCCTGGTGGGCGCGAACCTCGCCGGCGGACCGTATGCCATGAGCTTCGATCGCATGGGGATCATTCTCACGGCCGCGCAGTTTGACAGCCTCGACCAATGGGAGCCGGTGTTCCGCCAGCGCCTGCGGGAGTGGGGACTCGATTCCGGCGAGCCCATCGGAACGCTCATTCTGGCCGGGTCGCCGGAGGAGCTGGCGCGGACGATTCGCGCGCATCCCTCGAGCGACTTCCTGGTTCCCCAGCAGTTCCGCGCGGCGGCCGAAGCGGCGGCGCCGCCGGCGCATCAACTGGTAGAGGCTTCGGAGGGCCACGTATTTCTGCTGTCGAGGGAAGCGCGGCCGCGCGCCGCGCCGCCGGCATGGTCGTGCTGTCTGTGAGCGCCTGGATTTTTCACCGCCGAGACGCTGAGCCGCAGAGTAAGACAAGGGCAAGAAGGGTATGCGAGTAATTGGGAATGGCGTGCCTTCCCTGGCTTGGCTCGCAGAGGAGGCGGAGAAGATGGGGCCGAGGGAGCGGAACTCGAGGAATTTGCGGTTGGGAGAACCAGGGCAAGGCATAAGAATAATTTATCGATCATGCCACTTGCATTTAGCGGAAGTGGCAGGCTAAACTTGAGGTTGAGTTCGGCGATGCTCAACGGCGTTCGAGACCGGCTGGTTTGTTCCAATCCCTCCAACCCTATCGCTATTTCCGTAAGCATTATTATTGTGGTCATCGTAGCCGGCCCCGCTTGAAGGCCAGCCGGAGCAAGCTCCAAGGCCATCGGCGGGGAAAGCAGCCCGGCTGATGGCCTTTTTTGTTAGATAGCGACTTATTGAGGCGGAAGATATGTCAACGTTGATGAGCGGCGCAAGAATGCTGGTGGAATGTCTGGTTCGGGAGGGTGTCGATTGCCTGTTCGGCTATCCCGGCGGAGTCACCATTCCGTTGTACGATGTCCTCTACGACCACCCCATCCGCCACGTGCTGGTGCGCCACGAAGAGAATGCGGCGTTCGCCGCGGAGGGTTACGCTCGCGCCACGGGCAAGGTGGGGGTCTGCTGCGCCACCTCCGGTCCCGGCGCCACCAACCTGACCACCGGGCTGGTGGACGCCATGATGGATTCCATCCCCGTGGTCGCCATCACCGGCCAGGTTACCTCCAAGCTGATTGGCAGCGACGCTTTCCAGGAGGCCGATACCTTCGGCATCACGCGTCCCTGCACCAAGCACAATTATCTGGTCAAGAAACTGGAGGACCTGGCGCAGATTATCCACGAAGCGTTCTACGTGGCGTCCAGCGGGCGCCCCGGTCCGGTGCTGGTGGATATCACCAAAGATGTGCTTCAAGGCCAGGGCCACTACCAACAGGTGACGGCGATTCACCTGCCCGGGTACCGGGTCTTCACCGAAGGCCACGCCGGCCAGGTTCGCCGCGCGGCGCAACTCGTCCAGGAAGCGCAGCGGCCGCTGGTCTATGCCGGCGGCGGCGTCATTGCGGCGGGCGCGGCGAACGAGCTGCGTGAGTTCGTGGAGCTGGCCGATTCGCCGGCCGTGCTCACGCTCATGGGTCTGGGTGGCCTGGCTTCCGAGCACCCCAATTTCATCAGCATGCCGGGTATGCACGGCAGCTACGCGGCCAACAAGGCTTTGACCGACTGCGACCTGCTGATCGCCCTGGGCGTGCGGTTCGACGACCGCGTTACCGGCCGCCTGGCGGCATTCGCGCCGCACGCCAAGGTCATCCACGTGGATATCGACCCCGCCGAAATCGGCAAGAACCGCGTGCCCGACGTGCCCATCGTGGGTGATGTCAAGCGCGTGCTCGTCAGGCTGAACAAACTGCTGGCGGAGAACCGGAATGCGCCCGATGAAACGCTGCGGGCCGCACGGCGGGCCTGGTGGCATCGTATCCGGCAGTGGAAACAGGAGCATCCGCTCGAGGCGGTGACCTCCGATACCGAGATCAAGCCGCAGCACCTGATGGCCGAGATCGACCGGCTCTCGGGCGGCCGGGCCATCGTCGCCACGGACGTGGGGCAGCACCAGATGTGGGCGGCGCAGCTTATCCGCTTCAACGAACCTCGTCTTTGGCTCAGCTCCGGCGGTCTCGGTTCGATGGGCTTCGGACTTCCCGCGGCCATGGGTGCGTCGTTCGCGCGTCCCGACAAGCTTGTCTTTGCCATCGTGGGCGACGGGGGTTTCCAAATGTCCATCCCCGAGCTGGCCACCATCACCAGCCACGGGCTGCCCATCAAAATCGTGGTGATGAACAACGGCTACCTGGGAATGGTGCGGCAGTGGCAGACGCTGTTCTTCAACAACCGGCTGAGCGCGGTGGAGCTGGATGGTTTCCCCGACGTGGAAAAACTGGCCGCCGCGTATGGCTTCAAGGGCAGGATGATCGACAAGCCGTGGGAGCTGGCGCCGGCGCTCGAAGAGGCCGTGGGCGAACCGGGCCCATATTTGTTGAACGTGAAGGTCTCGCCGGCTGAGTGCGTGTACCCCATGGTGCCCTCCGGCGCCGGGCTTGAGGAAATGGTGCTGGGGCCGCCGCAACCCGTGGCCGTGCCGGCAAAATAGCGAGGAATGGATTATGCTGCAAGTGATCTCCCTACTCCTGGAAAACAAGCCGGGGGCCCTGATGCGGGTCACCGGGCTCCTGAGCCAGCGCGGCTACAACATCGAGAGCCTGACGGTGGCGCGCACGCTCGATCCGGAAATCTCGCGCATGACCATCGTGGTGGATGTGGACGTCGCGCAGCGCCAGCAGGTGATCAAGCAGATGAACAAGCTGATCAACGTGCTTCAGGCCACCGACTTGACCGATTCGCCGGCGGTAGTGCGCGAGTTGGTGCTGGTGCGCATCCGCACGCCGCAGGAGTCGCGCACGGCGGTGCTGAAAGAGGCCGAGATTTTCGGCGGGCGCATAGTGGATTCCTCCACCGAGGGTTTTGCCATCGAGGCCACCGGCGATCCGGAGAAGCTGGGCGAGTTCATCGATGTGATGAGCAGCTATGGCGAGATTGAAGTAACGCGCTCGGGCGCGCTGGCGATCGGCCTGGAGGCCAAGAAACTGCGGCTGCAGCCGCCCGTGCCCACCAAGGCAGGGACCAAGATGGAAGAAACAATTTACTGAAAAAGTGAAAAAGTCGATTAGCCGCGGATGAACACAGATGAACACGGATGACAAGACAAAAACAAAAGTTCGTATCCGTGTTCATCTGTGTTCATCGGTGGCCGTTATTCTTTGGGGATGAATTCTGGAGCGTACAATGTCGAGACGATTCTACGAAAAAGACGGAAATCTGGAATACTTGAACGGGCGCACTGTCGCCATTATCGGATATGGGAGCCAGGGCCACGCCCACGCACTGAACCTGCGTGATTCCGGCGTCGACGTCGTGGTGAGCGAAGCCCCCGGCAGCCCGTCCTGGTCGAAGGCCGAAGCCGCCGGACTGAGAATCATGACCACCGGCAAAGCCGCCGCGGCGGCCAACGTGATTATGATCCTGGTGCCCGATCACGTCCAGGCGGACGTGTACAACAAGGACATTGCGCCGCATATGACGGCGGGCAAGACCCTCATGTTCGCCCACGGCTTCAATATTCACTTCAAGCAGATCGCGCCGCCGCCGGGCGTGGATGTGTCCATGATCGCGCCCAAAGCGCCGGGCCACCGTGTGCGCGAGCTGTACACCGAGGGTGTGGGCGTGCCGGCGCTGGTGGCCGTCTATCAGGACGCCTCGGGGCAGGCGCTCGAGCGCGCGCTGGCTTACGCGCTGGCGCTCGGTTGCCTCAAGGCGGGCGTCATCGAAACCACCTTCAAGGAAGAGACGGAGAGCGATCTCTTCGGCGAGCAGACGGTGCTGTGCGGGGGAGCGAGCGAGCTGATCCGCGCCGGCTTTGAAACCCTGGTGGCCGCCGGCTACGCTCCCGAAATCGCCTACTTCGAGTGCCTGCACGAGCTCAAGCTGATTGTCGACCTCATTCAGGAAGGCGGCCTCGGCTACATGCGCTTCTCGGTCTCCGACACGGCCGAGTACGGCGACTACACGCGCGGCCCGCGCGTGATCAATGAGCAGACGCGCGCCGAAATGCGGAAGATCCTCTCCGAGATCCAGTCCGGCGAGTTCGCGCGGCAATGGATCGAAGAAAACCGCACGGGGCGGAAGAATTTTCTGGCCATGCGCGAAGCCGCCCGCAACCAGCCCATCGAACAGGTGGGGCGCGAATTGCGCGAGATGATGACGTTCCTGAAGAAGAAGAAGGAAGCCGGCGTGCCGACCGAATAAGGCATACGGCTCCGTGACCCATGAAGATCTTTACGTTCGATACCACTCTCCGCGACGGCACGCAGGGCGAATCCGTCTCTTTCTCCGTGGATGACAAGCTCGCCATTGCGCAGAAACTGGATGAAGTTGGCATCGACTACATCGAGGGCGGCTGGCCCGGGTCCAATCCCAAGGACCAGGAGTTCTTCCGCCGCGCCGCCGTGGAGCTGAAGCTCAAGCACGCCAGGCTGACGGCCTTCGGCTCCACGCGGCTGGCCAGAAATCCCGTCGAGGAGGACCGCAACGTGCGCGCGCTGGCGGAGGCGGGCACGCCGGTGGTATCGATATTCGGGAAGACCTGGCACCTCCACGTGAAACGCGCTCTGGGCATCACCCCGGAGGAAAACCTCAAGCTCATTTCCGAAACCGTGAAGCACCTCAAGGACCACGGCAAGGAAGTGGTCTACGACGCCGAGCATTTCTTCGACGGCTATGCTTTCAGTCCGGAATACGCGCTGGAAACGCTCGCCGCCGCGCACCAGGCCGGTGCGGACGTGCTGTGCCTGTGCGACACCAACGGCGGCATGCTCACGGCGCGGCTGGCGGAGATCGTCGCCGTCGTGCGCAAGCGACTCGCCGGTGTCATCGGAATCCACACGCACAACGATTCGGACATGGCGGTGGCCAATACCATCGCCGCGGTGGGGGCGGGCGCCACGCACGTGCAGGGCTGCATGAACGGCTACGGCGAGCGGTGCGGCAACGCCAATCTGGCCTCCATCATCGCTAACCTCGAAATCAAGCTGGGACACAACACCGTGGGCCCGGAGAAACTGGCCAGCCTTTCCTCGGTGTGCCGGTTCATCGCGGAGCGGGCCAACCTGCCGCTGCGCAACGATCAGCCGTTCGTCGGGAAGAGCGCGTTCGCCCACAAGGGCGGCGTGCACGTGAGCGCGGTCCTGAAAGATTCCGCGACTTACGAGCACGTCTCTCCGGAGAGAGTGGGCAACCTCCAGCGTGTGCTGGTCAGCGATCTGTCGGGCCGCGGCAACGTCCTCTACAAGCTGAAGCAGCTTGGCCTGGCGGACCGCCTGAACGAAGACGCGCGCGCCAGGCTGCTCGAACGCATCAAGCAGATGGAACACGAAGGCTACGAGCTGGAGGCTGCCGAAGGCACGTTCGAGCTGCTGGCGCGCGAGGCCTTGCACCCGGAGCTGCGCTTCTTTGAAGTGGAGAGCTACGACGTGGCCACGCGCGCCTTTGGCACGACGGTTTCCCGCACCACCGCGGCCGTCACCCTGCTCGCCCAGGACGAAGTGTTATCCGAGACCGCCATGGGGCACGGGCCTTTCAACGCGCTGCACCTGTGCCTGCGAAAGTGCCTGGCGAAGCTGTATCCGCAGATCACGGAGGTGCACCTCAAGGACTACAAGGTGCGGGTACTCGATTCGTATAAGGGCACCGCGGCCAACGTGCGGGTGCTCATCGAGTGGAGTGATCGTCGGAAGAGCTGGTCGACGGTGGGGGTGTCGGACAACGTCATCGAGGCGAGCTGGAAGGCGCTAGTGGACGCCATCCGGCTGGAGCTGATGCGGCTGACCGAGAAGGACGGCGCCAGCGAGCCGGCGGTGGAGGGTTAATGCTGGGGAGTGCAGATGGCCTCTGCGAACCGGTAGCCGATGTGGCTGTCGGTCAGCAGATAGGCGGGTTCGGCCGGGTCGTCTTCGAGTTTCTTACGTAACTGGCGAACGAAAGTCCGCAGATATTCCAGCTCGCCGCCGTATTCCGGTCCCCACACCGCGTGCAGAAGGCGGGCGTGCGTAATCGGCAGGCCCGCATGCGCCATGAGATAACGCAGCAGATCGAATTCTTTAGGTGTTAGGTGAACCGGCTCGCCGGCCTTGCGGACCAGCCTGCGAGCCGGGTCAAGCTCGATATTCCCGATTCGGATTTCCGCGTCGGGATCCACATGCGAAGCCGACGAACGCCGCACCGCGGCCCGAATGCGCGCCGCCAACTCGCGGATGTTGAATGGCTTGGTGATGTAATCGTCCGCGCCGGCATCCAGCGCCGCCACCTTGTCGTCCTCGCTATCGCGCACGGTCAGCATGAGAATTCCCAGGCGCGGCAGGCTTTTCCGCATCTCGCGGCACGCCCGGATGCCTCCGATTCCCGGCATGTTGATGTCCAGAAGCACGGCATCGTATTTCTCTTCGCGCACAAGCTGCAGAGCCGCTTCGCCGTTCGAGGCATCGTCCACATCGAACCCCATGCCGTGGAGTGTGTTGTGCAACGCGCGCCGAATGGAACTCTCATCGTCAACGATTAGAATCTTGCCGTGCGACTGCATCGGCTGGCCTCCTGATGCCGCGGGGCAGAGCGAAGTAGAACGTCGTACCCGTGGCTGCTTCGCTTACCACCCAAGTTCGGCCGCCATGGGCCTCCGCGGCTTTCTTTGCGATGGACAGGCCCAGCCCCGTTCCCGGTGCCCGATGCCGCGATTCCTCGGCCCGATAGAATCTTTCGAAGATCCGCTCCCGGTCGGCGGGCCGGATGGGCGGGCCCTCATTATGTATGGCGATGATAACCTCTCCCAGGTTCTCCTCGGCGGTGACAGAGATGGGAGATCCGGGTGTCGAATACCGGCACGCATTTGCGATAAACTGCTCCAGCGCGGCCAGCAGTATCTTGCGGTCGCCGTTGACCTCCAGGTGCGATGCGCTATCGGACACCTCCACGCGCCTGCCGTGAAGCTGTTCGCTGTATCGCGCCAGGACGTCTTCGATCAGCGTGAGCACCGATACGCGCTCCCGCCGGAGCCTCACTTCCGCCGCATCGATCCTAGCCATCTGCAGAAGCTCGGAAGTCAGGCGATTCAGATGTTCCGCCTGCTCGTCGATGAGAGCGGCCAGTTCCGCGTCATCGGCCGAGAGGCGCCCGGCTTCCAGAAGCCCCGAGCTGGCCGTCCGTATGGCCGTCAGGGGCGTCTTGAACGCGTGGGCCAGCGCGTCGAGGACCGCCGTTCGAAGCTGTTCAGTCTGGTTTGCCGCCTCGGCCCGGCTCTCTTTTTCGAAGGAACGCGCGCGCTCCAGCGCAATGGCGGCCAGCGATGCGATCGATTCAATTGTCAGCGGGCCCAGTTCCGGGCCACGGATCGCGATGGCGCCGACGGGCTTCGACCCCAGCCGCAGCACGTGCGCCCAGGTGCGCTCGCCGGCGCCTCTTAGAGTGGTGTCCTGGAAATAGGCGCTGCGCGCGAGTTGTTCGAGATCGTCCGCCCTGGAACTGGTTGCATCCAGGCGCGCCAGCGTAGCGTCGAACAGGGCCACGGATTCGGTCCGAAAGATCTCCTGAATGAGGGACACGATCTGCGGCCCGATCGTCTGGCGGCGATCGAGAAACAGAATACGGCGGCTCAGTTCATAAAGCTTCTCCACCTCCGCCCGCTGCCGCGCTTCCGCTCTTGCCTGACTTTGCGCGCGCGTGGAGAGCCGGCTCACGATCAGCGCGGTGATCTCGAAGGTGGCCAGGGCAACCCAGTTCTGCGGATCCGAGACCCTCCAGGTGAGCACGGGAGGAACAAAGAAGTAGTTGAGGCAATTGACCGCAATCAGCGATGTGACGCTGGCTTCCCAGAAGCCCCAGACAACCGA
>Ga0326728_10014095_pt1 | contig 17120 bp, 13 predicted proteins | sample MB3enrmetagenome_FD_207602 | JGI IMG/M metagenome (GOLD analysis project Ga0326728, IMG submission 207602) | Lab enriched peat soil microbial communities from McLean, Ithaca, NY, United States - MB31MN | ecosystem: Environmental > Terrestrial > Soil > Wetlands > Peat | place: USA: New York...
TTCCATTCGCTGGTTCGACAATCTTCCGGTCCTGAGTTGGCTGCTGTTGCGGGGCCGGTGCCGCGACTGTCGAGCCCGTATCCGCTTTCGTTACACCGCGGTGGAATTGCTCACGGCCGTTCTGTTCCTCGTCTCATACCTCCGTTCCGGCCCCACCCTGGAAACCGGAAAGTTCTGTGTGTTTGCGTTTCTGGTGATCGGCCTGATTTTTGCCGACGCCGAGCATCGGCTGCTGCCGGACGCATTTACGGCGCCCGGCGCATTGCTGGGCATCATCTTCAGCGCGCTGGTTCCCCTCACCGGCCTGGCGCATTACCTTCCACTGTTCGTGAGTAAGCCGCTGCCCCTGCCGTTGTCTTCTCTGCTCGATTCCTTGCTGGGGGCGCTGATCGGCGCGGCATTTATTTTCGGATCCGGACTGGCATACCGGCTCGCCCGCGGCCAAGAGGGTATGGGCTTGGGGGACGTTAAGATGATGGCTATGATTGGCGCCTTTCTCGGCCTCAAGCTGGCTCTGCTCACCATCCTTCTTGCTTCCCTCTTCGGATCGCTCTTTGGGGTGTTTCTGTTTCTGTCCGTTTGGGTAAAACGCTGGCGGCGCCTGCTTCGCCGCCGGCAAGCATCTCGGGCCGCGGCGCGGCGCGCCTGGATTTCGGCCCAGCTGGTCCGTTATTACGCTATTCCGTTCGGCGTTTTCCTCGGTATTGCCGCACTATTTTTGAGCTTTCTGGGCGATGCAGCCTTCCAGTGGTACTGGGCCCGGTTTTGAGAGTTTGGCACTTCGGTACCCCATCGGCAGTAATCCCCCACGGCTCCCGGCCGGAGTTACAATATTCCCAGCGTTTCCGGCCACACTGATGGCCGCGGGCGTTGGGTCACCAACGGGAGAAGGTTGATTATGTTCAGGGCATTCATGCGGGCAATGTTTTTGTCATGCGCGTTTTGTGTGTTCTTGCTGACGGCATTCGCCCAGGATTCGGTTCCTTTGGGCGACGTGGCCCGCCAGAACCGCGCCCACTCCCCTAAAAAGCCTGAAAAAGTCTACACCAACGACGACATTGCCCCGGTTACCTTCAGCAATGGCGCCGTGCAAGGCGAGACGGGAAATGCCGCGCTAAAGGCCGCCGCCAGTTCCACCAGCCCCGCAGACAGCAAGCCCGTTGATGATAAGAGTGCCAGCGCGGAAAAAACCGCTGACAAACTTTCCGGCGCCACAAAAAATGGGGAAGCGGACAAGAAGGACGACAAAGCGGCTGCCGCCAAGCGGTCCTCTCCGGAGGATCGCATTCGCACCGAATATGCCGCCAAGAAGGACGAGTTGAGTCTGCTGCAGAGGGAGCTCAACGTAGTGCAGCAGGAATATGATCTCCAAACGGCCCACTATTATGCGGATGCCGCCGCGGCATTGAGAGATCCCAAGGAATGGGCAAGCAAACGCAAAGACTACGAAGACCAGATTGCGGAGAAGCAGAAACAAGTGCAGGAAGCCACCCAGGCCCTCGCGGATATCGAGGAGCAGGGCCGCAAGGCCGGTCTTCCTTCCAGCGACTTTCAATAGAGACGGAGAGCGATGCTCTGACGCTCTCCCCATCCGTACCGGGAAACAACCGCCATGATCCTAGCTTATCGGTTAGTACGACTCATCGAGACTCATTCCGAACAGCTCGCCACCGGGCTCCTGAAAAAACTCGAAGGCTGCGACAAATGTCCGGGTTTTACCAACGTTCCTCCCGAGGATTTCAAGGGAAGGGTCGGGGATATCTATCGCCATCTGGGCGAGTGGCTGCTGGGCAGAACCGAAAACGATATTCAGCAACGCTATCTGGAAGTCGGACGAAATCGAGCCCAGCAGGGTGTTCCCCTTTCGCAGTTGATTTGGGCGATTGCTCTGACCAAGGATAATCTCATGGAATTCCTGCACCGGGAGGCCCAGCACGATACCCCGGCCGAGGTCTTCGGACGACTCGAAATTTTGCAGTTGTTGGAGCAGTTCTTCGATCACGCCACCTATTATGCGGCGTGCGGGCATGAGGACTTTCAGCGCCAGGCCACCGCGACTGCGGCCAAAGCCTGAATCACAGGCTGGGAACCTCGGGCTTCCTGGGACTGTCGGCTTTGCCCTTCATGCGTTCCAACGCTTTGCGGGCAAGCGGGGCAAACTTACCAGCAGGCAGGATCTTCAGGTAACCTTCGAAGCTCTTTCTCGCCTCCGCATACTGGCCAACCGTTTCCAGCGCCTGTCCCAGCCGAAGCTGCGCCATGGCGTCATCTTTCTTCCAGTACAACGCTTCGCGAAACCGGCTGATGGCGGCCGGATAGTTCTTCAGAGTCATGTAATACTCGCCGATCTCGACATTCCTATCGGCTTTCATCGGATCCCAGGGAGTCATCTCGCGGACATCGCTATCCGCGGGATCCAGTCCGGGGGCCATTCCCTCTTCCCCGGCAGGCGGGGCAAGGCTGATTTTCGTATCCTTGCTGGAACTTTCGCCGTCGGAGCGCGGCGCAGGCTTCTCCGCCGGAGCGGCAGTTTGCGGCCCGGACAGGTTCTTCGCCGGCGGTGTGGGCGACGATGTCGATTGCGCTGCAGCCGCCAACCCCAGAAGCAACCAGAACACCACGCTTGCGGATAAACGTCCCATAGAAAAGATTCTAACTCGCGAGCGGAGTTTTTGTTTTAAGTTCCCGTTCGGATCAAGAGATGCCTCACGAGGTACTACCTCCGCAAGTCGTCCAAAGGATACTTTGTGCCACGCCATACCACCCCACCGCGCCACAACGTCAGCATCATCGAGCGCAGCAGAGTATAGATAAACACCAGGGCGGAGAGCGGATGCAGGAATACATATAAAGGGGAAATGGCGGACTGGCGCGACATGCGCACATATACCGTGCCAATCGTCATCACGGCGGCTCCAAACCCCAGTTTGGACCAGCGTGGCGCAACCACGACGCCCGCGAATGGCGCCACGTTCAACAACAGCAACACCGCGCAAGCTCCGAGCGCCAGGAACCACTTATAGCGGGTGACGGCAAAGAAATTCTTGGTAAGGTTCCGGACCACCTCCCGGCCATCCCGCACCCAGGAAACACTGACCAAATCCAAGCCAATCGCGGCGCGCTGCGCCAGGCCATGCCGCTTTACGGCCTCCCCCAGCATCATGTCGTCCACTACCGCCATCGCCAGGGCCTTCCAGGTCCCCACGCGCTCGTAGGCTTCGCGCCGGATAAGGTTGAACGCACCCAAGCCGATACAATCCGCAGCGCCAGGGTCGGCCACCTTCCAGGGACGATGCCAGAACATAAACAGCATGCCAAAAAACGCGACCAGGGCATGGCCGCCGATGGTTCGGGTTTCGATTCTCGGAAATACCGCCAAATGGTCGCCATGGCTTGCTTCCGCATACCCGACGGCACGGCGCAGAGCATCGGCGCGGTAACAAACGTCGGCATCGGTGAAAAGCAACCAATCCTCGCTCGCCCGCTGCGCGGCCATCCACATGGCATGCGTCTTTCCCAGCCAATCTGGCGGCAGGCTCGCCACGCGGATCACCTGCAGGCATGCGGGAGCCTCGGCGGCGAGGCGGTCCAGTATCTCTCCCGTCCCATCCGTCGAACGGTCGTTAACCGCGATGATCCGGAAGCGCGGATAGTCCAGCGCTAACAGTGAGCGCACCGCCGCCTCCACATGTTCCGCCTCGTTGCGCGCGGGAACGACGATGCAGACCGACGGTGCATGGCCGCCTTCGTTCCAGGGAGGCACATCGAAATCGGTGGCGGCGAGATCCGGCACCCGGCGCATGCCCACAAACGCGTCGATCACGCACCATACCCACACAGCGCCGAGTGCCGCTCCCGCGATGCCCCAGGCCCACATCATCAGACGGCGCCCCCGGTTTGCGCGGTTACACCCGGAAATACATGGCGCTTTCCGTACAGGAGGATGGCGGCAGCGATGGCAACGGCAACAATCGCCGTCAGGAATCCGTTCTGCAGCGAGTGGCTGCGATCGGAAACATAGCCGATCAACGAAGGCGAGAACGCGTCGCCGAGCAGATGGATGACCAGCAGATTTACGGCGGTCGCCGAAGCGCGGATGCCCGCGCCCACCGAATCCACCACGGCGGCATTCAGTGGGCCGGTGTTAAAGAGGAGAAAGAACTCCGCGATGAAGATGGCGGTCAACATTGCCGGCCCCCGGACGTAGATGGCGGCCACCGCCATCGGCGTCGCCACAGCCAGAGCCGCTCCCGATACCAGATAGTAGGCATCCTGCCGGCGGCGCAGGAGCCAATCGGAGAACCACCCGCCGGCAATTGTGGCCACCACGCCGTTTACCGCCGTAATCCCGGCGAAAAACAGATTGGCCCGCACCGGCGCCAAGCCCCTCACCCGGATCAGAAACGTCGGCATCCACACCTGCATCCCGCCGAGGGCAAAGGTCATGAAAGCCATGCCCAGCGTGGCCGTCCAGAATGCCCAGTTATGCATGAGACCGCGCCAGATTTTCATGAGGCCGAGCCAGACTCCCCGCTCGCTGCTCTCGGTGACGCGGTCATACGCTCCCCTATGTGGTTCGCGGACAAACATCAGGGCGAGGGCCATCAACGCGCCTGGCCCCGCCACCACATAAAATGGCATCCGCCAGCCATAGGTGTAACCTAGATATCCCCCGATCAGGTAACCTAGCGCGGTGCCCGCGGGAATCCCCATGAAAAAGATCGACAACATGCGGCCGCGTTGTTCCTCGGGAAAAAGATCGGCAATATAGCTGGGCGCGGCGGCGACGAAACTGGCTTCCCCGATGCCAACCAGAATATGCCGTAGCAGCAGGGTACGAAAATCCCAGGTGAAGGCCGTCAGCAGCGTGGCGGCGCTCCATACCAACGCTCCCAGGATGATGATGGGCTTACGGGGCACACGGTCCGCCAGAAAGCCCAACATGGGCGCGCCTGCCATATAGCAGATAAAGAACGATGAAGTCAGAAAACCCATCTGCGTATCACCGCGCCCGAATTCCCGCTGCACCAGCGGCTGCACGGCAAATAGCACCGACCGGTCAATGTAGTTCAGAAAATTCAGCGCCGTCAAAATCGCGAGCGTGGTTTTGGCGTGGACGCGTGGACGCATGATTTCCATTATTCACCACAGAGGACACAGAGGGCACAGAGGAAAACAAAAGAAAGACCAACCCATACCCTTTCCGCCGCTGATCAACGCAGATAAACACGGATCGGAAAAAAGCAACATGAATTTACTTCGTATGCGGTGTTTCCAGCAGCGTTCATCTGCGTTGATCTGCGGCCGAACGGTTCTTGTTTTCCTCTGTGCCCTCTGTGTCCTCTGTGGTGAAACATTCCAGGGTTCCGCGCTACAGACGTTCCATGGCCGCCAGTGTTGCCGCAGTATGCAGATGGCAAATGGCGATGGCCAGGGCGTCGGCGGCATCGGCCGGTTCCGGAGGCGCGGGAAGCTTGAGCAGGCGCGTGACCATGTCCTGAACCTGTGTCTTCTCCGCGCGGCCATAACCCACCACCGCCGATTTCACCGACAACGGCGCATACCCGACTACGGGCAGCCCACAACCGGCCGCGGTCATCATGGCCACTCCGCGCACCTCCCCGAGTTTGAGCGCCGATTTCACGTTGGATGCGTAAAACACTTCCTCGATGGCGGCCACGTCCGGATGGTGCTGTTCGATTACCGCCCGCAGTTCTTCGTGCACGCGCAACAGGCGCTGGTGCAACGGATCGCGCGTCTTCAACCTCACCGCTCCGCTCGCAATGCAGATCAGCACCCCATCCGGCGTTTGCTCGACCACGCCATATCCGGTGTACGTTCCGCCACAATCGATTCCCAACACGCGCATGGGAGCAGTGTAGCAGAAGCAGCCGTCGGCCTTCGGCTCTCGGCCGTCGGCCAGAGCGCCGCCTGTCGCTATACTACTGGCCGGCCTTGCTGGCTTATTACTTGGTGCTTATTACTTATTACTCTTCTCTTCCCAATTAAAATCCCGGAACTGCTTCCGCAATTCTTTCTTCAGCAATTTTCCGGTGGGGGTATGCGGTAACTGGATAACGAAGACGACGGCTTCCGGCATTTGCCAATGGGCAAACTTGTCGGCCAGATATTGGCGCAGATCCTCGGCGGTGGCGTGCTCGCCCTCCTTGAGGGCCACGACGGCCAGCGGGCGTTCCTGCCACTTCGGGTGCTGCACCGCAATGACGGCGGCCTCCCGTACGGCCGGATGTCCCATAAGCGCATTCTCCAGGTCCACGGAACTGATCCAGTCATCGCCGGCTTTGATGAGATCCTTGGCCCGGTCGGTGATCTTCATGTATCCGTGCGGATCGAAGGTCACCACGTCCCCGGTGCGAAACCAACCGTCCTCGGTCCATTTGCCGCGCAGCTCGGGCAGGTTGTAATAGCTGGACGCGACCCAGGGACCGCGCAACTGCGCTTCTCCCAGTTTGGTTCCGTCGTGCGGAATCGGCCCGCCGTCGCCGATGCCCCGCAATTCGATGAAGGGTAAAGGCAATCCCTGGCTGGCACGAAGCTCAAACTGCTTCTGCTCCGGCAATCCGGCTAACGACGGTTTCAGGTTGGCGAAGGTGGCCAGCGGGCCGCTCTCGATCAGCCCCCACGCCTGAATCAAGCGCAAGCCAAAATGATCGAGGTCGCGCATGAGCGCCGGGGGCGGCGCCGCGCCGGAAACAATGGCGCGCATGCCCGGCGGTATCTGCCAGTGCCGCGGTTCTTTTTGCATCCGGTACAACACGTCCATCCAGACCACCGGAACCCCGGCGCTAAGCGTGACCTGCTCGGACTGGATCAGGTCCAGTATGGATTCGGCCTCATTGAAGGCCCCCAAAAACACCTGTTTGCAGCCGGCCATGGCGGCGGCAATCGGCAATCCCCAGGCATTGGCATGATGCATGGGAACCACCGGCATAACCACGTCCCGCTGGGCGAGCGCGGCGCTGTCGGGCAAGGCCAGGGCCAGGGAATGCAGACAGAGTGCGCGATGCGAATACACAATGCCCTTGGGACTGCCCGCCAATCCCGAGGTGTAACACATTATGGCGGCTTCGTTTTCGTGCAAGGACGGATGGCGGAACTCGCCCTCGGCCCGAGCCAGTAACGCCTCATAGTTGTCGTAGTGCTTGCTGAATCCCACCAGCGTGTGCGGCACGACAATAACCTTCGCGCAGCTCACCCTGTCTTTGATTTCTTCATAGAGCGGCAGCAGCGCGTCGTCCACGATAAGGAACTTGTCTTCGGCGTGGTTCAGGATATAAGCCACGTCGTTCGGGTGCAGGCGGTGGTTGACCGTGTGCAGCACGCCCCCGGCGGCAGGCACGCCGAAAAACGCTTCCAGATGCACGTAGTGATTGTGCATCAGGGTGGCCACGCGCTCTCCGCGACTCAGCCCGGACTTCTGCAGGGATTCGGCAAGGTTACACGCCCGGCGGTAAAAATCCGCGTAGGTGTAGCGATGCAAAGTGCCGTCAGGCCGGCGCGAAACGATCTCGACTTCCGGAAACACAGTTCCAGCGCGCTCGAGGATGCCGCCCAGCAGGAGCTGGCAGGCCATCATGGTGCTCCACATTCCGCAACCCCTTTGGGTTTACAGTTTACCGTTTGCAGCCAAAACAAACACCGCTTGGCCAACCCCGGCTGGCGGCAAACTGCAAACTGTGAACTGTAAACCTTACTTGAACACCGATTCATCCGGTTGCCAGACCGTGTCCAGCACGGTGCCGTCCACCCACTTCACCACCGCTACCGGACGCTCCTCAGAGCGAGGCCTTTGCGGTTTGCCGCCGCAAATCGTTTCCACTTCCCGTTTGAGATCCGCGATGGGCCGGATGGGCAGACCCGAGTCCCGGGTGGCATCCAGCAAATCCTGCCGCCGCGGGTTGATGGCAATGCCGCGCTCGGTAACCACCACGTCGACCAGTTCTCCGGGTCCCACCATGGTGGTCACTTCATCGACAATCACCGGAATACGATCGCGGAACGACGGCACCGCCAGGATCGAACAGCCGGCAAACAGGCAATTCTGCCAGCCGCCAATCCCGTGCAATAAGCGTCCGTCGGAGTGCGTGACCACGTTGGCGTTGAAGTTCACGTCCACTTCGGTGGCCCCCAAAACGCAAACATCCACCAACTGATTAAAGAACCCCTTGCCCTGAAAGTTGTACGAGGTGAAGGGCGAAGTGGCGACATGACGGGGATCGTTGGCCAGGGAGCGAACGCCTTCCAGATCGAACGTCTGGCCGTCGAGAATGTAGTCCACCAGCCCCTCGCGCAGCATCTCCACCAGGTATTGGGTCGAGCCGCCGCGCACAAAGCGCGCGCGTACCCCGGCCTGCTTCATCATGGTTTTCAGATACTGCACGAACGCCAGGGCGATTCCCCCCGCGCCGGCCTGAAACGAGAAGCCTTCGCGCATGATGCCCGCCGCCCGGATGAACTCCGCCACCAACTCCGCAATACGCAGTCGATCGGGCGAACGGGTGATCATCGTCGTGCCACTGACAATCTTGCTCGCATCGCCAATCCGGGGCACTTCCACCACAAAGTCCACGTTGTTCCCCTGAATCTGCCAGGGCACGCATGGAAACCGAACCAGATTGTCCGTGACCACAATGACGTGATCGGCATAGACGGAGTCGGCCAAGGCGAACCCCAGCGAACCGCAGGCCGCAGGGCCATGGGAGCCATCGGCATTGCCGAACGCGTCGGCGGCGGGAGCGGCGATCACGGCAATGTCGATGTGCACTTCGCCGTCCTGAATCGCCTGCCAGCGCCCGCCGTGCGAGCGCAATACGCCCAATCCGCGCATCTTGCCGCGCGAGCAGTAGTCGCCCAGCGGCCCGTTCATCGATCCTTCAATGTGGTGTACCGCTCCACTTTCCATCAGGTCGATCACACCGGCCTGCGAGGGAAACGAGGCGCTGGGAAACCACATCAGGTCTTTGGCGCCCAAACGAGCGGCGGTTTGCAGCGCCATCGTGGCCACATAATCTCCATCGCGCAAATGATGATGCGAGCTGATGACCATGCCATCGCGCAAGCCGCACTTGCGCAGTGCCGTTTCCAGGTCAGGCACGCGCTTGTCGCCATTTTCCGGGTAGTCGAGTGCCGAGCGCACCGGCGGCGCCGCCTTGGCGCCCAGCGGCCGGCGAAATTCCAGTCCCTGATAGGGCACTTGGTCCCGGCCATTGACGACGGCCGGAACCATGCGGCCAAGAGAGTTGCGAATGAGTTCGAGTTTGCTGCTCATTCAATGCCCATCCGTTTAGCCTGCTCGACCAGCTTCAAGGCCCGTTTCACCACCGGCGGATCGATCATTTTCGATCCCAGCGCCACCACATTCAGACCGTGAGCCCGTGCCTCTTCAAACGCGGCGACGATCCTATGGGCTTTCTCGAGCTCATCCGGCGAAGGAGCAAACGCCTGGTGAATTACCGGAATCTGTGCAGGATGCAGGCAGCCCATGCCCTCGAAGCCGAGCATGCGGGCGCGGCGGCCCCATTTCAACAAGCCCTCGTTATCGGCAATGTCACCGTACACCGAATCGATGGCCTGCACGCCGGCGGCATGGGCCGCATTCACCAGGCGCAGGCGGGCATATAATGACTCCCCGCCACCGCGGGTCTTTACGACTCCCAGATCGGCCGTGTAGTCCTCCAGTCCGATGGTCAGCGCGACGATGTGCTTGCAGGACGTGGCAATGGCAAAGGCGTTTTCGATGGCCAGCGCCGATTCCAGAATGGGCATCAGCCAGATCGCACGCGCCCGGTCCGCTTCACTGGTTTCTCCAACACCACCGGTGTAGCGGGCATCCTGGATGGCATTGTGCACCTGTTTGACCTGTTCCGCCGTCTCGACCTTGGGAATCAAGATAACGTCCGGCAGCGCGGGAACCACCTCCTGCACGTCCAGCAAGCCCAGCGGAAGCTGGTTGATGCGCACCATGCGCTCGCTGCCACCGAAATCCACCTCGCGCAGCGCGTTCCGCACCAGTACTCGCGCGGCATCCTTCTCCGCCGGATGGACCGAGTCTTCAAGATCGAGTATGACTGCGTCCGGCGCGTGCTGGCCGGCATTGAGGAAGTACTTGGGCTCATTGCCCGGCAGATAAAGCCGTGAGCGCCGCAGGCGATCTCTGGGAGTGGCCGGAATACGGCGGGGTTCCGTACCGCCGCGCGGCGCCCGGCGGAGAGACGGACGTTCGCCCTGCCCGGCCCGGCGCACGGCCGCCTCGATGCGCGCGGAAATCACAAACGGCAGCGCGCCCATGTCCTCAATCGTCACACGCGCATGATTCACTCCAAGATCCGCCAACACCTGCCGTGCCTGCGTGCGAATATTGTCGCCATAATAAGCTTCCACGCGCGAAGCCAGCTCGATCTCCACGCCTCCCGAAGGGCGCGGCTCGAACCGGACGTAACAATCGGAACGAACCTCACCGCCGGAACGTCCCGCTTCTGTAGTGTCAGCGTTCACAGTCTGTCTCCTGGCAAAACCCTTCCCTTATTCACCGCAGAGGGCGCGGAGGACGCAGAGGAGACAAAACAGCCACAGATGAACGCAGATAAACGCAGATGAAAACAATGGATAGCGCAGGGCAATTTGTTTGTTTTTCGATCAGCGTTTATCTGCGTTGATCTGCGGTGAGTTTTTTCCATGCTTCCTCTGCGCCCTCCGCCCTCTGCGGTGAAAAACTCCTGGTCCTTCAAGCCTTCGTCGCTCTTGCGTTCTCCAACTTCTCCAGAATTGCGTCGGTCATTTGCGTGGTGCTGGCGGCGCCTTGGGCGATCGACCTCGCGCCCCCGGGAATGCGCATCATGTCGTAGGTGCGTATCCTGCCTTGCATCACCACCTCGGCGATGGCCTTGCGTATCCGCTGCGCTCTTTCCTCTTCGCCCACGTAATCCAGCATCATGGCCGCCGACAGGATCATGGCGATGGGATTGACGATCGGCGGATTCAACTCCGCGTATTTCGGCGCGGAGCCATGGGTCGGCTCAAAGACCGCCACTTCCCTGCCGATGTTACCCGAGGCCGCAAATCCCAAACCGCCCACGAGTCCGGCAAACGCATCCGAGATTACGTCGCCAAAGAGGTTGCTGGCAACGATCACCCCGTAGTCTTCCGGATTCTTGGTGAGCCACATGGTCTGCGCGTCGATATTGGTGGACCACAGCGCAATCCCGGGAAACTCCCGGGCTACCTGCCTGGCCGCCTCTTCCATCATGCCGCTGGTTTCCCGCAGTACGTTGGGCTTTTCGCAGATGGTTACGTGTTTGTATCCGTGCTGCTTCGCAAATTCGAACGCGGCCCGGCATATGCGCTCGGCGTTCTTGCGGGTGATAATGCGCACGCTGATCGCCAGCTCCGGTCCCGGCACCGCCGCAAACGCCTTGAATTTCGGGTGGGAGCGCAGCGCTTCCAGTACGGGCGCCGGCGGGTTGGTCCATTCCACGCCGGCATAGAGTCCCTCGGTGTTCTGGCGAAACACCACCACGTTGACCAGGGGCTCTTCGAAGCCACCGCCGGCTTTCTGGCGGACGAAGTTGAGCGGATTACCCGGAAAACCGATGCAGGGGCGCATACATACATCCAGATCGAAGCGCTGGCGCATGGTGACAATCGGGCTGTAGTAGGTGAGTCCCTTGCCCTGCAACGCTGGGTCGAGTTCGGCATCGGCATCCTTCTTCGGCTTCGATGTGATGGCGCCGAACAGGCCTAACTTGTGTTTGGCCAGCAACTCGATGGTGCGATCCGGAAGCGCATTGCCTTCCTTGCACCAGAATTCCCAGCCAATATCGCCGTGTATATATTCCGCGTCAAAACCCACCGCATTGAGCACCCGGATCGCTTCCGGCAACACCTGATTGCCAATACCGTCGCCCGGCATCGCCACCACTTTATAGCGGGACATACCGCCTCCTTACCGCCGAATCAGGAAAGAGATCTTTCAAATTTAGAATTTAAAATTTGAAATTTTACTTCTATCCTCTGACTCCTGAATCTTTTGTCTCACCAGATTCTCCACTCCTCCGGCAATCACCAGCGATTGTGGCACGGTTCCGAGCGCGGGAAACGTAAACGATTCTCCGCGCCACGTCAGCGTGCCGCTGGTGAAATCGATGGCTATTGTATCGCCCGGGATGATGGTCTTCTCTCCCGCTTCCGTTTCGGCCGCAAACTGTTCGCGCAGCCTCCGCACCAGAGCCGGAACCTCGACGCACAGGAAGCCGTTGTTAAAGGCATTGCGTAAATACGTCTGCGAGAAACTGGCGGCAATGACCAACGGGATGCCTTTCGCTTTGAGCGCAGTCACGGCCTGTTCGCGGCTCGATCCGGTGCCGAAATTGAGGCCGCTCACCATCACGTCGCCCGCATGCACCCGCGCGGCCAACTGCGGGTCGTAGTTCTCAAAGACCACTTGCGCCATGAGTTCGCGGGTGACATCTTCGCGATACGTGTACTGGCCGGAAAAAATGCCGTCGGTATTCAGATTGTCCTTTGGAAGAAATACCAGCCGCCCGCGCACCGCAGCCGGAAATCCCGGCAGAATCGCGACTTTTTCCACTGGTGCCTTCACGCCTGCCGATAGATCCTGATAATTCCGGTCCGCTTGTTTCCTGTTTTCCTCTGTGCCCTCTGTGTCCTCTGTGGTTAACTCCGGCCCGGTGATATACCCCGCCACCGCCGAAGCCGCCACCACTTCCGGTGAAGCCAAATAGCACTGCGCATCGCGCGATCCCATCCGGCCCTTGAAATTCCGGTTGGTCGCCGATATGCCCACCTCGCCCGGTTCGAGCAATCCCATTCCCAGGCCAATACAGGGCCCGCAACCGGGTGGCAAAGCGATGGCGCCGGAATGGAGTATGGTCTGCCAGAGGCCCCGCCGTTCGGCTTCCTCCTCGACGGCTTTGCTGGCGGCAGCCAGATAAAACTTCACCGTGGACGCCACTTTCTTGCCGTCGAGCACGCGGGCGGCCGCCTCCAGGTCCTCGATACGGGAATTCACGCAGGAAACCAGGTAGGCCTTGTGAATCGCGACCCGCCGGGCCCGCATTTCCGCCAACGATTGCATCACCTGCACGGTGTCGGGGCCGGAAAGATGGGGCGTGACCGCGCCCAGATCGAGCACAATCCGGCCGGCATATTGCGCATCATCGTCAGGCCCGGGCGGGGTGCGCTCCCAGGCATCAACTTCTTGAGCCGTGAAACGCCTGATACCACGACCATCCAGCCCCTGGTAGGTCTCGCGCATATAACGGACGGTGATAGCGTCACAGGGAAACCAGCCGGCCAGCGCGCCCCATTCGGTGGACATGTTGGCGATGGTGAGGCGGGCATCCATCGACAGGCTAGCTACACCCGGCCCGGCAAACTCGACCACTGCGTTCAGCACCTCTTCCCGGTTATAAAGACCACACAGCGTAATAATTACGTCCTTACCGCTTGCGCCGGGCCGCAGTCTGCCATCAAGTATTACTTTAATAGTTCGCGGTATCTGCCACCAGAATTCGCCAATAGCCCACACCGCCGCGGCGTCGGTACGAACAATAGGGGTTCCAATTGCGCCCAGGGCGCCGTACATATTGGAGTGGGAATCGGAGGCGACCACAAATGAGCCCGGGGTAACATAGCCCTCCTGCACCATGATTTGATGGCCTATCCCCGTGCCGGCGGGATAGAAATCGACTCCCTGCTGGCGGGCAAACTGCTCGATGGCGCGATACTTTTTCAGGTTATCCTCGGCCCGGTTCTGGATGTCATGGTCGAGGGCAAATACCACCTGGTGCGGATCATGAATTCGGGTAGCGCCGATGGCTTGGAACTTCTTCATTACGGCCGAGGTATTGTCATGGGTCATCACATACCGTGGCCGAATGGAAACGAAATCCCCGGCGCGCAGCGGGCGATCCGGGCCCTCGGCCAAGTGGGCCTGGGCAAGTTTTTCGACGACGGTCTGCGTCATGCCATATCCGCCTTGAACGCCTGCATCAGCTTCGCCACCGATTCGATTTTCTCCAGGTTCCATATCGCCGCCATGACGCGAGTCTGCGACGCCTTAGACAATACTCCATCTGCCAGCGCTTCGAACTTCTGTTCGACCTCGCGGTCGGTAAGGGGATTACGGGGGTCGCCCTTGGGGTAATCGAGTTGCCGGGTAAATTCCCTGCCCGCAGCCGTTCGAATCGTGACTACCGTCCGCTGCAACGCCGGGAAGACCTTTTCGATCTCCGGATCGGCCACCACTTCCACTTTACGCAGCTGCGCACGGATGCGCGCGTCCTGAATCCTCTCCGTCGTGAACTGGAGCGGCGTGACCTGGCGGTCCACCAGCGCCGCCGCGATCACGTACGGCAGTGAATGGTCGGCCGTTTCCTTGCTCCGCGGATCATATTTGCTGGCATCGGCCAGAATGTCGGCGGCCCGGGCCAGCGAACGGATATAGACCTTTTCCACCTGTTCAGGGACCAGATCGTGATCCGTCACCAGCGCCAGCACCGCGCTGATGGGCGTATGCGTCAGCGCTTCCGTGGGAAAAGCCTTCATGCCGCATTGCGTAATCCGCCACGACTTCCCCAGCCCAGCGGTCAAAACTTCCAGCTTCCACTCGGGGCCGAAGCAATGGGCCAGGCCCTCTTTGCCATCCACGACATGTTCGGGACCGGTATATCCCTTTTCGGCCAGCAGCGCGGCCAACACGCCCGACTGCGTGGCCAGCGGGTCCACGGTGTTCTTCATCATGGTGAGTTTGCCGGCGGTCACCGCGCCCAAGGTGGCGCGGGCGCTGGCGGAAATACCGATAGCGTGCTGGATCTGTTCCCATCCCAGGCGCAGCATGCGGCCGGCCACGATGGGCGATACGAACGCCGTCAGCGTGGCATGATGCCAGCCGCGCTCGCGGATGCCGGGAAATGCCGCCTCACAAAAGCGCATTTCAAACTCATGGCCGAGCGCGAGGCCAACCATCAACTCGCGGCCATCGCCGCCGGCCCGTTCACAGGCGGCCAGCGCCGCGGGAAAAATGTCAGAGGGATGCGACGGGTCCTGCTTCCAGTAAATGTCGTTGTAATCCATACAGCGAATCATCAACGCATTGGCCAGCGCCGCCGAAACCGGGTCCGTCCGCTTGCCACTGCCAATAATGCTGCAGGGCCCCGCGCCAGCAATTTCATCGAGGACAGCCAGCGCCAAGCCCACGTCGGAGACACGGTATCCGCCCAGCGCGCAGCCGATGGAATCCAGCAGGAAGCGCTTGCACTGATGCACGGCTTCGGCAGAGAGATCTTCAAACCGCAGGTTCGCGGCCCACTGCGACATTGTTGCGGTTACTGTCTGCTTCATACAGTTTGTAATTTACAGTTTGCAGCTTGCAGCCGGAACGCTTGAGGTCCTGTTTTGGCTGCAAACTGCAAACTGTAAACTATGAGCCTCCTGTCACCCCTTCAAATTCCTCGAGCTCTTAAACGGCAAATACGCCATGAAGTCGGCGTGATGAACGATCGTTGCCTCGGTGCTGCGCTGAACCAGATCGCCTTCGGCAGCATGGGCGGCAATAATATGGCAAACCGTGTCCGGCACGCCGCATTCCATGGCCAGTGCCACTCCGGTAAAGGGATGCCGCAGCAACTCGCCACGCTCGCTCTGCACCGTCCTGCCGTCCCTCTCCTGATATTCCAGCAGTTTACCCACGTCGGCCAGAATGGCGCCGGCCACCACCGTATCGACATCGACTTTAAGCGCGCGGCCCATGAATTCGATCATGGCTTCGGCGGACCGGCGGGCGATATGTACCACGCAACGTTTGTGTTCCATGAAGGTCGTGGGGCAGTTGGGGACCAGCAGAGTAAACGGAATGCGCTCCAGATCCTGCGGCTTAAGCGCACTCAGTTCAAAGGCGCGCACCCAGGTGGCTTCCACTTTCTGACGCAAGCCGGCATCCTGAATCCATTGCAGTTCCGGCCAAAGGCGGCGGACAGCTTCACCCAGCAGAGAACGCGGTGTGCTCGACGCAATTTCACACATTGCTTAGCCTCGGTGTTGAAACCGCTAAGCATAGCGAGTTGGAAGGAAAGTCGCAACCCCAACGGCTTGCAGTTTACAGTTCACAGTTTGCAGTCAGACAGACCCGCTGGACCTTTGGCTGCAAACTGTGAACCGTAAACTGCAAACCGTTCTTAAGCTATTTTTACTGAATTACTTGCGTGCTCAAACGCCCGAGCACAATCGGTATGCTCCCGCCTTCGGTGGAAAGCGGCAGCCTGATCTCGACCTGGAACCCTTTGCCGCCGGGAAGGTTCTCGGCGTCGATGATCCCCCCATGCAGACGCGCGACGCGGTCGGCGATGGCCAGGCCCAGACCCGCACCTCCGGTCCTCCGGTCACGGGCTCCGGCGACCCGATAAAAGGGCAGAAAAAGATTTTTCAGCTCGGCGTCGGGAACACCCGGGCCACAGTCGCGAACGTCGATGGTGGCCCAGCCATCCCGGCACGAGAGCGCAATTTCAACCGTGGTTCCCGGCGCGGTATACCGAATGGCATTGCGAACGACATTCTCCACGGCGCTGTGCAGGAGTTCGGCACTCCCCATGACGCAGGCAGCTTGCGCAAAAGAGTACTGCATTCCCGAGCCGTAAACGGTCGCTTCCGTCAAACGCACGCTGCAACCCTGCTCTTGTGCCTCAAATTCGGCATCCTCGGCAATTTTGCCCAACAGGTCGTGGAGGTCTACCGGCACTCTTTCCGGGAGGCTGGAAGCAGCCTGCATCCGCGCCAGCGACAGCAACTTGCCGATCAACTCATTCAGGCGGTCGGCCTCGCGCTCAATGCGATCCAGCGGCGCGGCGGCATCGGCGCCGGCGCGCTGGCGGGCCAGTCCCAGGGCAACGTTGAGCCGGGCCAGGGGGGAACGCAGCTCGTGGGAAATATCGCTGATTAACTGCCGTTGATTGCCGAGCAGTCCCTCGATGCGTTCCGCCATTTGATCGAAATCCTGCACCAGTTCGCCGATTTCGTCGCGGCGCCCGCCCATGGCGGGACCGGCACGCGCACTGAGATCCCCGGCCGCGAGTTTACGCGCCGCC
>Ga0326728_10014097_pt1 | contig 17119 bp, 11 predicted proteins | sample MB3enrmetagenome_FD_207602 | JGI IMG/M metagenome (GOLD analysis project Ga0326728, IMG submission 207602) | Lab enriched peat soil microbial communities from McLean, Ithaca, NY, United States - MB31MN | ecosystem: Environmental > Terrestrial > Soil > Wetlands > Peat | place: USA: New York...
GCAACTACTACGCCTAGACAACGCAGTTATGCCTGAAATGGCGGCCTTTTTCCACTTCTAATCAACGCTAGACTGTGTACTTCTGGTGAGAAATCCGGGCTAGAACTTCAATCCCGAAGTGAGGCATACAATCCATTCAGAATCCTGCCGACTTCGGCGGACGATTGTAGCAGGCAGTCGCTTTCCTGCTCCCCCCTATATCCCAACTGCTGCGCTATAACAACCTGCGTTTCCACCTCGAACAGAGAGCCCCTCGCTAACCCTAGAAACTGTTTGAATTCACCCGTTGAGCGTCGTCCCTGCCCTTCTGCAATGTTACTTGGAACGGATACCGCAGCTCGCCGTAACTGGCTCGTCAAGCCATATATTTCTTCTTTGGGAAAGTTGCGGGTACAACGATACACGTCGATTACCAGTTCGATAGACTTTTCCAGGCGATCAGATCCTTATACGTTTGCACGGGCATCTCGATTCTCCTCTTGAGGCCCTTCAGTCGAGAACTTTGGCCGCCATCTGCTGGCCACTGGCCACTGGCCACTGACCACTGCTTCTAAAAGATCCGCATGTGTATGGTGAGGTATTTTCTGGGATCTTGCCGGATGGCCTGGATCAGGCTTTGGGTTTCGGACAAGAGCTTGTTGGTGTTGTTGTACACCGAGGGATCATTGATGAACCGCGCGGCGGTGCCTTGGCCGGAATTGAGTTTCTGCATCAATGCGGAGAGGTGGGTCACGGTATCGTCCAGCTTGCGCGCAAATTCCTTATCCTTGGCCAGCTTGCCCAGGGCGCCCTTACCGGCATTGACTTCTTCCACCAACTGATGCACTTGGGCAGCCGTCTGGTTGAGATTGTTGTACAGCGCCGGATCCTTCACAAACTTGCCCAGGCTGCCCTGACCGCTGTTGGCCTGGTCGGCGAGCTTGTTTAAGTTATCGAAAGCGGCATTGGCTTTGTTATAAAGCTCATCGCTCATGATGAGCTGGCCGACCGAACCTTTGCCCGATCCGATCTGCGTTACCAATTGCTGTACCTCCGCCACGGTCGAATTAAGCTGTTTGTAAAGCTGCTCATCGTAGATCAGCTTGCCAATCGAGCCTTGGCCGCTTTCGACAAAGCTCAGAATCTTATCCATGCGCACCAGCAAGGCCTGGAGGTTTTGCAGAGTCGACTGGCTGGAGCGGACCACATCGCTGAGTTCCGGTTGCTCTTTGGCAGGGAGGACATCGCCATCTTTTGCGAGCGGTCCCTTGGCCGGAAAACTCGAGATGTTTACGAAGGTTTCTCCCAACACCCCCGCCGTGCTGAGGGTAGCGGCCGAGTCGCTATGAAGCGCGAACCCATACTGGCTGGTGACCTTCATCGTCACTTCGACCGGGGTTTGCGGCCGGTCCGGCACCACCCGGATTCCGATCACGCTGCCGATTTGCACCCCCTGCAGTTGCACGGGCGCGCCCACCCGCAATCCGCCCGCATCGTCGAAATAGGCCAGCAGCCTGAGCTTAGGCGTAAATAGACCGGCAATTCCTCCGCTCATAAGGAAGACGAGCACGAAGAGCGTAATGCTGGCGAGAACGACAGTGGTGCCCACACGCAACTGGGCCCATTTCAACTGCTGCTGGCTCGGCAATTTCCCTCCATGAGGAAGCTACGTTCCCCGGAAGATCGCGCTAAGCTTGCCCGGATCCTCCGCCCCCCTGCTCTGGAATCCATTCGGGAACCGGTCAGCCCGTAAGAGGCGCATGATAACAGATGCAGTCCAACGCTGTAAGTGTCCCGCAGTAGACGGTTTTCTTCACCGCCTGAAATGCAATAAAACATCTACCACAGAGACACAGAGCCACAGAGAAAACGCATTTGGGATTCGGGAATTCGGATTTGAGATTTGAAAGCCGAGGCGCAAACGGTTTGCTTAAAATCCCGAATCCCAAATTCCCCAACTTTGGGTCTCCTCTGTGGCTCTGTGTCTCTGTGGCAGGTGTTCCTAAAACAAAATCCAAATTAACGTCCTTTCCCCGGCACCAGTATAGTCGCCCACAGATAGCAGGCGGCGCCACCCAGCAATGCCGCCCGCAGGCCGAACTGGATCGCGATGGCCATGGCCAGCACAGAACCCAGCACGCTGGAGGCCGCGTTCATGGCCCAGGCCCACTCCACGGTTTGGTGGCCGGATTCGTGCAGGGCCCGTAACCCGGTGGGAAACGCCATGCCCATGGCCAGGGCCAAGGGCGCCAGCAAGGCGGCGCTCAACAGCAGTTTGGCCCATAGCCCCTGCCCGACCAGGCCACCCAGCAAACGCGGCAGCACGGCCGCATAGAGCAAAATCGCCATGGCAATCAGCAGCAACGGCAGACGCAATTGCCGCGGTTCCGACAGCCAATCGCGCGACGCCATGCTTCCTAAACCGCTCGCCAGCAGCATCAGAAACACGACCACGGTAAGGGCGTAGGTAGGGTGTCCGAGAAAAAGCACAAACCGCTGGATCAGCGCGATCTCCACCAGAATGTAGCCCAGGCCGATGGCGATGAAATAACCAATCCGGCCGCTGCCGTGAGCTCGGGAGCGCACCAGGAGCAACGGTAACACCAGGAAAGCTGCGGTCGCCGCCACCGAGAGCAGCAGCACCATTCCGAGAACCGCCACCCCGACATTCACCTTCCAGTCAATTCCCGCGCGCAGCTCCCCTTTAAAAATCTGGGTCAGTTTTACGGTAAAGAAAAAGAAGGGCGCATCATCGGTAACCGGGCGCACGTTGAAGTCGTAGGCTTCCGCGAAGGCGTAGGGATCGCGGGAAAGGATCAGCGCGCTGAAAGGATTTGCGCCCGGCGCGTCTGGCAGATAGAGCGCCTGGAGCGCTGGCGCCTTCGGTAAATGCGTGTTCACCAGGTGTTCTTCGGCGGCCGTGAACGGCGACGGCTTGGCCAGGACCAGCACGGGGACGCCATCGTCCCGCAGAGAACCCTGCCCAATCACCATGAAGTGCCGCGCGGGATCCTGCACGCCCCGCCGGCGCAGGGCCTCCATCGCTACCGCAACCACGCGCAAAGCCTCCCGGGGACGCCGGAACTCCCAGCGGGTAATGGCCAGGATTCCGTCGGGCGCCAGATGCGCAAAGTAGTTCTGAAAGGCTTCCACGGTATAGAGGTTGTTCTCGCTCAGGGCAAACGCGCCGGCGGCGGTCGAGGCCCAGGTATCCACCAGCGTCATCTGCACGACGTCAAAATGCTGCTGCGTGCTGCGAATCCACGAGCGGCCGTCGCTGACGACGATGCGAACCTGCGGCAACTGGTACAGATGCTGCGAGTAGCCGGCATAGCGTTGGCGCATGATGGTGGTGGCAATCAGGGGATTGATCTCGATCCCGGTCACGCTGGGGCTGCCGCCCGCCAGCGCCCGCAAAACATCTACTCCGCCCCCCGGACCGATGACGGCATAGGCGCCATGGGGCCGAAGCCAGCTGACTACGGCAGGCGCTTCATTCCCCATACGGCGCTCCGTTTCGCTGCCCGGCCAGTCGCGCAAGTCCAGATTCATGATCGCGGTGTTGGCATCGGCATCAATCGAAGCCCATTTTGAGCCGTCGCGTTCGGTTACCACATCAACCCGGGAAATGGCATTCCAGCGCGCGAATTCCGCCGGGGCGCGCCGGATGCCCTTGGTATAGACGATATCGATCAATTTACCCGAATAATTGGCGGCAATCAGGAGGGCGAAGAAGCCCGCCACAATCAAAGCCCAGCGCCGGGGTTGCCCCACATCGGCCCAGAGCGCAGCGGCAACCGCCATCCCCAGGGCGGCGCAGAGAACTGTGTTGGGTCCGCCCACCAGGTTCAAAAGCGGCACCAGGGCCAGACAGGCGCTCGCTCCGCCTACCAGATCGGCCGCGTACAAACGCGTTACCCGTTGGGTTTCCCGCGCGAAGACGATCGAAAAGACCACACCGGTCAGAAAGAATGGCGCCGCCGCGGTGAGATAGATCGCCGACAAACGCAAGAAGCTGGCCTTGGTCAGGTCGAGGGCTACCGGGGTATGCAGCGCCGTTTCCAGAACCAGCAGGATGGCAATGGCGCTTACCAGGGACAGGGCCGCACCCAAAGTGCGCGTCGGCCAACGCGCCAGGTAATCACGGCCCAGATACGCACCAACCCCGCCCGCGCCCAGGCCCAGCAGGGCAATCGAAATGGCTAGAAAAGCAAAATGATAGAAGAGGATGACGGAGAAAAGTCGAGTAAGCGACAGCTCCAGCAGCAGGCTGGAGAAGCTCATCACCAAAATACTGACTGCGATACTTCGACCAGAACCCGCACGCGCATTGGTGCGGCCCCTAGCATCGGGTGATCGCAAATCATCGGGTGATCGGGTGATCCGGTGATCGGGTGATCGACAAATCATCGGGTGATCGATAATCCGGTGATCGAAAAAACCGGTCTGCGATTTGGCGATTTTTGTGGCATCCAAAGCCGCGCACTGAACCCGATCTTCTTCCTACCCAAAACTGGCGGCCTCGAACACAGACCACCGGACTATCGGGAATGTCTGCCAGATCACCGGATCACCCGCTCACCGGATTTTCTTGACTGGCCACTGCTCGTCATCCTTCCAGAATTACTTGCGCCACCGCGTGCTCAGCCGTGTGCGAGAGCGAGAGAAAAGCTCTTTGGGTCCCCAAACGCGCGGCAATTTCCCCGGCTCTGCCGGTGAATACCAGCGTCGGCCGCCCGCCGGGCTCGCGGCAAACCTCCAACTCTCGCCAGGAGATACCGGCACGCCACCCGGTGCCGATCGCCTTCAACCCGGCCTCCTTGGCGGCGAACCGCGCGGCATAGCGTTCCGCGCGGTTGGCCTTGGACTCGCAATAGCGGATCTCCGCGGCGGTAAAAAGGCGGCGCATGAACCGCTCGCCGAAACGGTCAAGTGCCGCGGCAACTCGCCGAACTTCTACAATGTCGATGCCGGTACCCACGATCATGGTTGGGGAACGCCCTCAGTCCTCAGTCAGACAGGTAACCTGCGTGCGCGGCTACCATATTACAACGCGCAGCATAAAGGGGCGCAGCCTCTGCCGCGCCCCTTTGCCATGACGAAATCCATTAGCTCTTCTTGGAAGTCACAGCATAAAAGGAAGCCAGGCGCTGTTCCACCTTTTTGCTTTTACAGACCGGACATTTGAAGTCGCCTTTTTCGTACTCGCTCAGAGTCAAGATCTTGGAAAACGTTTTCTTGCAGTCTTTGCAGTAGAACTCATACTGGGGCATGGCCATAACCCCCGGAAGGAAACTAGAAGCGTAGGGATTTTAGGCCGGATGATCCTCCGCCCGCAAGTGCATTTAGCCACAAGCCGTAAGCAACAAGCCGCAAGCCACAAGCCCGGAGTCCGAGGTCGGAAGTCAGAAATCAGAAACGAACGCCCCTCTGTGGTTGCTGGTCTGCTGGTCCGCTGTCATCCCACTAGTCGTTCGGCGGTTCTTGCTTGTGGCTTGTGGCTTGTAGCCTGTGGCTTGTGGCTTGTAGCTTGCGGCTTCTTGCGGCTTGCGGCTTGTCGCTGGCCGCTGGCAGCTTCTTAAGCGCCCCAATAATCTCCGCGTCCTGCTCGGGAAATACCGTCCGCAGGTCGAGTAACAACTTTTCCTCTTCGACCCGGGCAATGACCGGCGGATCGTTGGCCCGCAACCGGGCCGCGAGTTGCTGGGCGCTTACGCCGGCGCAGATGATTGCCAGGAGCTTAGTCGGCAGAACCGCACCCGGGGCCGAGCCGCCGCCGAGCAGCGACTCGCCGTCGATCACCTCAAGAGTAAGGAAGTCCGCGGCTGCCTGCTTTGCTACCGCGGCAGCGCGCGCGCCAACCGCTTCGCGCGAAAGCCGCATGAAGCGCAGCGCCGGAATGGCGTCATAGTCCTGGCGCAGATACGCCAGCAACGTGGCTTCCAGGGCCGCATAGGTGAGCTTGTCGACGCGCAATGCGCGAAAGAGCGGATTCTGCCGGATGCGGGCGATCGATTCCGGGCGTCCGCTGAGCATTCCCGCCTGCGGGCCGCCCAGCAGCTTATCCCCGCTGTAGGTGACGACGTCCAGGCCCGCGCGCAGGCTCTGCGCCAGATGCGGCTCGTCCTGGATTCCGAGTTCCTTGGGGTCGAACAGCGCGCCGCTGCCAAGATCCTCAATTACCGGGAGACGATACTTCTGGCCCAGGGCCACCAGTTCCTCCAGGGCGGGGCGTTCGGTGAAGCCGACGATCTGGAAATTCGAGCGATGCACGCGCAGCAGCAGCCGGGTACGCTCGGTGATGGCGCGCTCGTAGTCCGCCAGGCGCGTGCGATTGGTGGTTCCCACCTCGCGCAGCATCGCCCCCGATTTAGCCATTACCTCGGGAATACGGAACGAGCCGCCGATCTCGACCAACTCGCCGCGCGACACAATCACCTCGCCGCCTTCCCCGAAGGTATTCAGGGCCAGCAGCACCGCGGCGGCGTTGTTGTTGACCACGATGGTGGCGGTCTCAGCAGGAACATTCAGCGAGCGGAAGAGCCGTGCGAACCACTGCTCGGCATGCGCATCGCGCCGGCCCCGTTCCCCTGCGGCCAGGTCAAATTCCAGATTGGAATAGGTTCCCGCGGTCCGGCGGATGTGCTCGAGCGCTGCGGGGGTTAGCGGCGCCCGCCCCAGGTTGGTGTGGAGGATGACTCCGGTAGCATTGATGACCGCGCGCAGGGAGAAGCTTGAGGCCGCACGCAACTGGCGGGCGATGGCCTCTGCCAAGCCGTGGCGCGCCAAATCCACCCCCGCCGCGTCCAACTCGCCGGCGCTGATTTGGCGCCGCAGCTCTGCCAGCACTACGCGGGCAGCATCGGCAACCGCCGCCCGCCCTTCCGAGGCCAGCAGTTCCCCCATGCGGGGATCGCGCAGCAGTTCATCGATAGCCGGCAGCTTACGGAACAGCTCCGATTTCAAGCGGGAATGGCGCGTCACGAGCATGGGTAAGTAAAAGCTACAAGCTACAAGCTACAAGCCGCAAGTAAAAACCGGCAAGGATAGTTCTCAGTTCCCGGTTCTCAGTTCTCAGTTCTCAGTTTCAGTGGTCAGTGGCCAGTGGTCAGCAGCACTCAGCACGCAGCACTCAGCCAAATCAGAACCCAAAGGTGAGAGAGGATCGAAACGTTTTTTCGCGGTCGCACATGGAATGAACAACTCCACACAGAAAATGCGGGCCAATGGCGTGACGGCGGACCAGCAGACCAGCGACAGTCGTGGGCTCGCTACTGACTTCTGACTTCTGGCTTCTGACTTCCCCTGACTTCGGACTTCCGACTTTCGACTCCGGGCTTGTGGCTTGTTTGCTGCTGTTATTTCCACGCTCCTAACAGACGCCGCAACACCACCAACTCGCCCAGGTGGTACGCGTTATGGTCGGCCAGCAGCAGGGCCTCGCGCAGGATGGTCTGCCCGCTGCCCCAGGGAATGGGGGTTTGCAGATCGGTCTTCGGGTTCTGCACTAGCTTCTGCATGCGGCGCAGACCGGCGCGAAACTGGCGAACGCTTTTCTCCCACGCGGCCGGATCGGGCGGCGAGACCGTCTTGGGCCAATAGTCCGCCGGCCATTCCAATTCCTTGTATGCGGCGTTTACGGAAAAATCCAAAATGTCGGCTTGCGCGAGGCGCATGTGCTCCAACAACTGCCAGGCGCTGTAAGGCAGATGCCGGGGTTTCTTGCCCAACAGTTTCGCGGGAAAATCTTCGATGGCGTCTTCGAACTTGACGTGGGCCCCACCGCCACCCAGCAGCCACACTATCCAGCGGCGGACATCTGTTTCCTGTGCTTGCTTGCCCATATGTCTTCTCCTAGTGAGACCGGTTTGGTTGGGATGCCCTAGTCGCGGCGCCCGGTGGTCTTCTAAAGCGAGCATTCAGTCACTCAGCGTTTAGCACTCAGTCAGCCAAAGAGAGCAATCAGCCAAACCATGGAAACATTTAATGTCATCTATCCCACCCACCGCCCAACCCCGGGACGGAGGGTGGGGCACCCCAGTTGGTCTTCAGCACTGCTTTGGCTGAATGCTGCATGCTTGTATTTGGGGTTGCTTGTTGCCTGCTGGGCAGCCCCCGATGCTGCTACAACATCTTCGTGTTTAGTCGCCCCGACCATAAGCCATTGCCAAACCAACTGCCCCTCCAGGGAGGATGAACTGGCCTAACCAGGAGCAAATCATTTACTAAGTTATTCAAAATAAAAACAAAATAATATTTTACTGTAAGGCACTCATATTTTATTATCCTGTTGTGCTAACAAAGCATCAAACGAAATTGATGGCAGTTAGAGCAGAAACAGACATCAGGAGGATATGAGTTATGGCGTTGATTCGATGGGATCCATTCCGCGAATTGGTCAGTTTGCAGGACCGCATGAACCGTTTATTCCAAGACAGCTTGGGAAGCCCGAGCGCAGCCTCTTTGCGCGGCGGTGAGGAATCGTTGACCAGTGGCGCGTTCATCCCAGCCGTGGACGTTTACGAGGACGACCACGCGATCGTCCTCAAGATGGAAGTTCCCGGCATCGACCAGAAAGACATCGACATTCGGCTAGAGAACAATGTGCTGTCCGTGCATGGCGAGCGCAAGTTCGAGAAGGAAGAAAAAGAAGAGAACTTCCAGCGCATTGAACGGCGGTACGGCAGTTTCAGCCGGTCGTTTACCCTGCCCAATACCGTGGACACGGAGAACGTGAAGGCCGATTACGAGCACGGCGTGCTGAAGATCAAACTGTCGAAGCGCGCCGAGGCCAAGCCGAAGCAGATCAAGGTGAATATCGGCGGCCAACCGACTCTGGAGTCCAAGGCGAAAACGGCGTAAGCGCAAAATCGGCGTTCCAGTCGGTGATAAGCTACGGTGGCCAGGAAAAAGCGCTCTCGGCTCCCGGTCTTCGGCTCTCGGCAAACCAGCCGGTGCCTTTGGCTGCAAGGGAGCTGAGAAGCTGCCGCTCCGGCCACCGATACTTTTTGAGTTACACATACGGCTCTGAAGAGCCCGGAAAGAATCGCTCTCCCAGAAGCGAGCTTTTGGCAGCTTGCTTTTGCTGAGAGCCACTGGCAACCGATCACTGACCACTGAGGTTCCTATGGCAATCCGTTGGGACAAATTAACCGTTAAGGCGCAAGAGGCGTTGCAGCGCGCCAATGAGCTGGCCGCCGAGCACGGCAATTCCGAGCTGCTGTCCATGCACATTTTGACCGCGCTGGCCGAAGACCGGGACGGGATCGTTCCCCCCGTTCTGGAAAAGATCGGGGTGGCGGTGCCGGCCCTGGTGGCCGAAGGCAAACGCGCGCTGGAGCGTCTGCCCAAAGTTTCCGGAGGATCAGGATCGTACCAGGCGGTATTATCCACCGCCAGCGACCGGATGCTGGACGATGCCTTCAAAGAGGCGGCCAATTTCAAAGATGAATATGTCTCAACCGAGCATTTGCTGCTGGCCATATCGCGTCTGGCGCACGACCCGGCACAGGAACTCCTGGCGCGTCACGGGGCCAACTATGACGCCATCCTGAAGGCCTTGACCGCGGTCCGTGGTACGCAGAGCATCACCGATCAGAATCCGGAGGCCAAGTACCAGGCCCTGGAGCGCTATGCCCGCGATCTGACGGAACTGGCGCGGCGCGGCAAGCTCGATCCCGTCATCGGCCGCGACGAGGAGATCCGCCGCGTAGTCCAGGTCCTCTCCCGCCGCACCAAGAATAATCCCGTGCTGATCGGCGAGCCGGGCGTAGGTAAAACTGCGATCGTGGAAGGCCTGGCGCAGCGCATCGTCTCCGGCGACGTTCCCGAGGTTTTGAAGAACAAGCGGGTGGTTTCCCTCGATCTGGGAGCCATGCTCGCCGGCGCCAAATACCGGGGCGAGTTTGAAGACCGCCTGAAAGCGGTGTTGAAGGAAATTGAGGAATCGGAAGGACAGATCGTTCTTTTCATCGACGAATTACACACCCTGGTGGGGGCAGGGGCGGCGGAAGGCGCTATCGACGCCAGCAATATGCTGAAGCCGGCACTGGCGCGGGGGGAGTTGCGCGCCATCGGCGCCACCACGCTGAACGAGTACCGCAAGCACATCGAGAAGGATGCGGCGCTGGAGCGCCGTTTCCAGATCGTCTTTGTCGGCGAACCGAACGTGGAGGACACCATCGCCATTCTCCGCGGGCTGAAAGAGCGCTACGAGGTGCATCACGGGGTCCGCATCAAGGATTCCGCCATTGTGGCGGCGGCTACGCTTTCGCACCGTTACATCTCCGACCGTTTTCTTCCCGACAAAGCCATCGACCTGATCGATGAAGCCGCCGCTTCGCTGCGCATCCAGATCGATTCCATGCCTACGGAGATCGACCGGCTGGAGCGCCGCGCTACCCAGCTCGAGATCGAACGCCAGGCGCTGAAGAAAGAGACTGATCCTAACTCCCAGGAGCGCCTGGCTCAGGTGGAGAAGGAATTGGCCGGCATCCGCGAGCAGTCAGGCGCGCTCAAGATTCGCTGGAAGCAGGAGAAGGAAGCGATTACCAACGTCCGGCAGCTCAAGGAGCGGATCGAGGCGCTGAAGCTGGAAGAGGCCGCCGCCGAACGGCAAGGGAATCTGGAACGCGTGGCCCAGATCCGTTACGGCGAATTGCGGCAAGCGCAGGCGGAGCTCGACCGGCTGAACAAGCATCTGGATGGCAAAGCCGGCGACTCCGGCAACCGGCTGCTGAAGGAAGAGGTAGACGAGGAGGATGTGGCGCGCATTGTCAGCAAGTGGACGGGAATTCCCGTCAGCAAGATGCTGGAAGGCGAAGTCAAGAAGCTGGTGGAGATGGAAGACCGCTTGCGGCAGCGGGTCCTCGGCCAGGATATCGCTTTGGAACACGTGGCCAATGCCATCCGGCGTTCGCGCGCCGGGTTAAGCGATCCGCGGCGTCCCATCGGCTCCTTCATCTTCCTGGGGCCCACCGGCGTCGGCAAGACCGAACTGGCCCGCGCCCTGGCCGAGTTCCTGTTCGATGACGAGCACAATATGATTCGCCTCGACATGTCCGAGTACATGGAAAAACATGCGGTGGCGCGCCTGATCGGCGCCCCGCCGGGCTATGTCGGCTATGAGGAAGGCGGGCAACTAACGGAAGCGGTGCGCCGCCGGCCTTACGCGGTGGTGCTGTTCGACGAAATCGAAAAGGCGCATCCGGATGTGTTCAACATCCTGTTGCAGATCATGGACGACGGCCGTCTGACCGATGGCAAGGGCCGGACGGTAGATTTCCGCAACACCGTCCTGATCATGACCTCCAATCTTGGTTCCGCCTATCTGACGGCGGAGGCTTTGCGCGATCCGGCGGAGTGGGCCAAGGCGCAGAAGGCGGTCACCAACGCGCTCCAGGCGCACTTCAAGCCGGAGTTCCTGAACCGGGTGGACGATGTGATCATCTTCAACCCGCTCGGCAAGGAGCAACTGACGCGCATTCTTGATCTGCGGCTGGAAGAGCTGCGCCGGCTGCTGAGCGATCGCCGCATCAGCCTGGAGCTGACCCACGCCGCCCGCGAGCTGGTGTTCCGCGAAGGGTACGACCCGGCTTACGGCGCCCGTCCGCTGAAGCGGGCGGTGCAACGCCTGATTCAGGACCCGCTGGCCAAGAAGATCCTGGACGGTGAGGTGCTCCACGGGGACCATGTGATCGTCGACGCCGATCTGGCCAAGGGCGAGATGCGTTTTCGCGTAGCCGACCGGGTAATCAAGCAGAAAGAAACAGCGAGGAAGTAAGAGCGACAAGCCACAAGCGAGAAGCCACAAACTAAAACCCCGTCATCGGCTCTCGGCTATCGGCTCTCGGCCGGAAGCCAGTCGAGAGTTTCCCGTGATCCAGATCCGAGTCCGGACTGGAAACCGGAAACTGGAAACTGGGTTTCTGGCTTGCGGCTTGTGGCTTCTCGCTTGTGGCTCTGTGCCTCATTGGCTATAATCGAACACGCCGAGCGGGAGTAACTCAGTGGTAGAGTGCGACCTTGCCAAGGTCGAAGTCGCGGGTTCAAATCCCGTCTCCCGCTCCAGTTTTTTCGGCGCTCCTCGCCTTTCTGCGAGAGCCGTTTCCAGTTCCCCGGCGCGGTAGCCAAGTGGTAAGGCAGAGGTCTGCAAAACCTTTATTCGGCGGTTCGATTCCGCCCCGCGCCTCCAATCTTTTTTGCTATTTCGTTCAATTGATGTCGTTTTTGGCATTTTGCGAGTTTGTTCTCGTTTGCGCTGAAAAAGGGGGAAATTGACCCGATTTGCGCTCAAAGGTGGACCAAAAGCGGACCATAATTTTACGCTTCCCCACCAGACGGATCCTCTCTTTGCGGCCGGACACCGAGCCTGTTATCTCAATTTTTCGAGTGGAAATTGGGAACCGCTGTCGCGAAGCCCCGGAACGAAAAGTCGGCTTCGCGAAGATGTGCAAGTTGGCCCGAAAAGGGGAATCCCAAAGTGGGACCGACATTGCTCCGTCTCTCATCTCCAGCGGCAGGTTTGGCTTGCAAAGCAGCTCATGGAGAGTACAATTTGGCGCATTCAGAGCTGAAAAAGGAAATTCCTGTGGATGCAATAGGACTCATCGATGGCAAGATCATCGCCTTGCGCGAGAAAGTGATTGAGATCGAGGACCGTGGCTATCAGTTTGGCGACGGCGTCTATGAAGTGACGATGATTTACAATCGCCGTCCCTTTGCCTTGAAATTGCACATGGACCGGTTGTTCCGTTCCCTGCGTGAGTTGAAGATTCCGATAACCTATAGCTTTGAGGAGCTGGCGCGGTTCCATGGGCTGCTGATTGAAAAAAGCGGCCTCAGCGAGGCCACCGTTTATCTGCAGATCACTCGTGGGGTCGCACCCCGAAGCCACACTTTTCCCAAGAGCGTGACTCCCCGGTTGACCATGAGCATCCAGCCGTTTACCGCGCATCGCGATCAAAGCGAGTCCGGTGCCGCAACGATATTCGTTCCCGATGAGCGCTGGCTGCGCTGCGACATCAAGTCCATAAACCTGCTCGGCAATCTGCTGGCCCGGGAGCGCGCTACGGCGGCCGGCGTGATTGAGGCCGTCATGGTGCGGCCCAGAGACTTGTTTGCTTCGCCTGGCACTCAGCTTCTCGATGGCATAGTTACAGAAGGTACACACACCAACTTTTTCGCCGTAAAGGATGGCCGGCTGCACACTCACCCGGCAAATCACCTCATTTTGCGAGGCATTTCCAGAACCATCGTCCTGGATCAGCTTGCTCCCAGCCTCGGCATACCGGCGGTGGAAGAGCCGTTCGACGTGGCGTTTGCCAAGAGCGCCGACGAGGCCTTTGCTGCTGGCAGCACCGTCGAGATCACGCCCTTCATTTCCTTTGACGGTGCGCCCGTTGGCAACGGCAAAGTAGGCCCGATAACCCGGCGGTTAATGGATGCTTTCGACGCGCTCATTGCCAAAGAGTGCGGAATTCATAAATAACTAGGCTTCGCGGAAGCGGGTTGAACCGCTCAACTAATCCCAGCGCGACGATGGTTGGCACGCTTGCCAGTCCGTCGCGCTTGCCGGCCTCCATATTATCTGCAACTGCTGGTCATGGTGCTGATCTGGGGCATCGGCTGGACAATCACCAAGCCCGCTCTGCACAGCATCTCGCCGGTGAACTTTGCCGCTGCGGCAAGACCTTGGATTATTTGTCTTCGGATTATTGTCTTGACCCTGCGCTTACCAGAGCAGTAGCATATCGGCGATTTTCGCGGTCCGGTCAGGGGTCCGCCATGGCGATGCCCGATCCGGTCGGTGGGCGTAGAGGCCCGGTGTGATTGCTGCCGACAGGAGCCCCGGGAGTCCGCGCATGGAAAACATCTAAAGTCCCTGATCACCAGAAGGGATGGACACCATGGGCCGATCCTTTCAGTGGAAGCACCAGCACACGGCGCTAGCGGTCGTCTTCACGGTCTGGATCGTCTCCTACATGGACCGCATGGTGATGGCGACCGCCATCCCATACATCGCCAAAGAGTGGGGCCTCTCCCCGGTCGCCATGGGGGGCGTGTTGAGCGCCTTCTTCGCCGGGTACTTCATCTTCCAGATCCCCGGCGGGATCCTGGCCGATAAATTCGGGGCTCGTAAGGTCATGTCCGTGGCGGTGCTCTGGTGGTCCGGCTTCACCGCCCTCACCGGCCTGGTCGGTTCCCTCGGCCACATGCTCTGGATTCGGTTCGTGTTCGGGGTTGGGGAGGGTGTGGCACCGGCCTCGACCTGGAAGGCGCTTGCCAACTGGTCGCCCGTGCGGAAGCGCGGGGTGGCCAACGGCATCATGATGGCTTCCAATTCGCTCGGCCCCGCGCTCGCGCCCCTGTTCGTCGCCGCGGTCATGGCCGCCTGGGGATGGCGGGCGGTGTTTTACAGTCTCTTGATCCCGGGCGTTCTCTTGGCTGCCTGGATCTGGCGGTCCTTACCCGACGACCCGGCGGACAAGCGGGGGATCAGCCCGGCGGAACTGGAGGAGATCCGCGAGGACCGGTCCCAGCTCGGAACCGTCAATACTGCGGAGGCTATGTCGTTCTGGGCCATCCTGAAGGAGCCGGCCGTCTGGAAATCCTTCCTGATCCTGCTGTTCAATAACATGACCGGCTGGGGCTTCGCCCAGTGGCTCCCCTCCTACCTGGTGAAGGCCCGAGGCTTCTCGCTGGCCCAGATGGGTATCGCCGCCTCGCTCCCCTTCTTCGCCGGGACCATTGGGTTCATCCTGGGGGGGTGGCTCTCCGACGTGCCCTTCAAGTATCGGCGCCGGGTACCGCTGATTGCGGCGCAGTGGATCTGCGCGGTCTTCTTGTATCTGACCTATACCGCCACCTCGACCGGCAGGCTCGTGGTGTACCAGATCCTGGTCGGGTTGTTCTACTACATCGCCGCGGGCATCGTCTTCGCCCTGCCGATGAGCGCCATCTCCAAGACGATCGCCGGGCGGGCCATGGGGATCGTCAACACCGCCGGGCAGTTCGCCGGCTTCATCTCGCCGATCATCATCGGCTTCCTGGTGCAGCTCTCAGGGGCGGGGGCCCGGAGCTTCGATACCGCCTTCATGTTCCTGATCGCGACGATCCTGCTCTCTTCGGTCTGTGCCATGACCTTCACCCAGCGCAAGCCCGAGCGGTCGATCGGGCCGCCCGCGCCAGGAGCGGCAGCGGGCGAGTCCCTGGGAAGCGCCGGGGTCTCCTCCTCGCCGGAAAGGAGTGTCGGACGATGAGCAAGCAAGCGATCTGGCAATGGCTCGACAGCCACGAGCCGATGCTGTACGACATTGCGCGGCAGACCTGGGAGCGGCCGGAACTGCCGTTCCAGGAGCACCAGGCCTCCGCGCTCCATGCGGCCACCTTGGAGCGGGCCGGGTTCCGCGTCCGCAAGGACTTTCCCGACCTGCCCACGGCGCTGGTCGCGGAATACGGGGCCGGGCCGCCGATCCTCGGCATCCTGGGCGAATACGACGCCCTGGCCAACCTCTCGCAGCAGGTGGCGAGCGAATGCCGCCCGGTCGCGCCCGGCGCCCCCGGGCACGGGTGCGGCCACAATCTCCTCGGGACCGCCGGGCTCGGCGCCGCCCTGGCCTTCCAGCAAAGCATCGCCGCGCAGCAGTCCCCAGGCACCATCCGGTACTACGGCTGCCCGGCCGAGGAGAGCCTGGCCGGAAAGGTCTTCATGGCGCGGGCCGGGGCGTTCCGGGATCTGGACGCCTGCTTGACCTGGCACCCCGCCTGCATGAACGTGGTGTGGGGGTGCAGCTTCCTCGCGCTGAACTCGGTGATCTTCACCTTCCACGGAGTCGCGGCACATGCCGCCTCCGCGCCCGAGATGGGCCGGAGCGCCTTGGATGCGGTGGAGTTGATGAACGTGGGGGCCAACTACCTCCGCGAGCATGTCTCGGAGAAGGCGCGGATCCATTACACCATCACCAACGGCGGCGGCGCTCCCAACATCGTGCCCGCCGAGGCGGCCGTTTGGTACTACTGCCGGGCCCCCAAGCGCGCCATGGTCGAGGAGATCTACGAGCGGCTCACCAAGATCGCCCAGGGTGCGGCGCTCATGACCGACACGCGGGTCGACTGGCAGCTCCAGGCAGGCTGCTATGACGTCCTGGCCAACCGCTGCCTGGGGGAACTCCTGGACCAGAACATGCGGGAGGTCGGCCCGCCCCGGTTCACGGACGAGGACCGGACCTTCGCCAAGGCGTTGGCCGGCTCGTTTACCCCCTCCCAGAAGGCGAAGGTGATGCAGGCGTACTTCGCCCCGCCGGAGATCCTCGCCCTGGACCTGCACGAAGAGATCCTCACGCTCGACGATCACAGGGAGGTTCTGGCCGGCTCAACCGACGTGGGGGATGTTAGCTGGATCGTGCCGCTGGCACAGTTTACGGCCGCCACTTGGCCAGTGGGCACCGCCGCCCATTCCTGGCAGGCCGCCGCTTCGTCGGGGTCCGGCATCGGCCGGAAGGCCATGCACTTCGCCGCTAAGACGCTCGCCGGAGCGCTCTACGACCTTTACTCGGACGGCGGGAAACGGCTCCAAGACGCCAAGGCGGAGTTCGTCCGGTGCACGGCGGGGAACCCCTACAAGTCGCCGCTCCCGGACGGCGTGAAACCGCCGAGCAAATAAGGCCAAGGAGCCAGATAGGCCGACGGACCAGCACGAGCGGGTGCGCAAAGTCAAAGTCGCCGCGGCAACTGGAGACCGGCATCCCAGCCTGCGTAACGGTGACCCTTGTGGATGGCTTGGTGTTGGCGCTCTCGCGGGCGGAGGTACGGGTACCGGGGCTCCAGCAATGCCCGTTTGCGTCAACTTGACTCTGCATGGCTGGATGGAAGGGCGCAGGAGGGCAAAGCGTTTACAAAAGCTTTGCCCCTGACCTGAAAGAATGCGGCATTCAGTTTCCCGCAACGAATGCAGGGTTTGCCTCGTTCCTCGCGTCGGGCCGTTACCACCAGCACGAACTGGGAGGCTAGGTACTAGCCCGGATTTCTCACCAGAGTACGTTCGGAGAAGGGTGGGACAAGAAAACGGCAGGAAGTTGTCGGAGCGAGATAATAGTTTCGGGACGGTGTCGTTGGGGTACTGATAAATAAGGCCTTGAGT
>Ga0326728_10014098_pt1 | contig 17119 bp, 14 predicted proteins | sample MB3enrmetagenome_FD_207602 | JGI IMG/M metagenome (GOLD analysis project Ga0326728, IMG submission 207602) | Lab enriched peat soil microbial communities from McLean, Ithaca, NY, United States - MB31MN | ecosystem: Environmental > Terrestrial > Soil > Wetlands > Peat | place: USA: New York...
CGGCTCTCGTTCAAGTGCAATGCATAGTGGCGGCGGATCTCATGCGAGTACCGGAGGCGGTTCTCGAGCCAGTGCTTCGGGAAGCGGAGGTTCGCGCAGCGCCGGCTCTCGTTCAAGTGCAATGCATAGTGGCGGCGGATCTCATGCGAGTACCGGAGGCGGTTCTCGAGCCAGTGCTTCGGGAAGCGGAGGTTCGCGCAGCGCCGGCTCTCGTTCAAGTGCCATGCATAGTGGCGGCGGATCTCGTACGGGCGCCGGAGGCGGTTCTCGCGCCAGTGCTATGGGAGGCCGAAGTTCGCGCAGCGGCGGCTCCCGTTCAAGTGCAATGCATAGTGGCGGCGGATCTCGTGCGGGCGCCGGAGGCGGTCGTACGGGCGGTGGAGGTGGCAAACGCACTGGCGGCGGTGGCGGTGGCGGCCGCAAAAGATAAATCCAGTATGAAATACGATGTCTGAATTAAGAAAGGGAGAATATGAGTACTAAGCGGATAATCACGTCCGCCCAGGTTTGTTGCCTCTTCCTAACCTTCCTGGTTTTTGTCGCCAACCTGGCGACCGTTGAGGCACAAACAGACTGGGGCACTCAACAACAACCAGCCAAAAGGGTTAAGCCTCCTGCTTATACGCCGCCCCCCGATAAAATGATCTATTTCAGACCCGGCCCCAAAGAAGGTTCAGTCGGAGTTTCAGTCACCAATGTGAATTATCCGGGCTTGCCTGATAACCTCAATTATCTCAAACAAACCATCGAGTTACTGGAAGACCTCGGCTACAACGTCCCTGAGAATAATGCCCAAAGGGCTGTCGAGATTCGCGTCGCCGCAAAATATACACAAGTGGACAACAGCCAGGCCGTTGCCGGTGAGGTCGGCAGCAAAACTGCTGCTGGAGCGGTTTTAGGCGCACTCACAGGGTTCGCCTTCGGCGGAGGACGCGGCGCTGCCGAAGGTGCTGCCGGGGGAGCAGCTTATGGAGTGACAAGCGGGTCAGCGGCCCCGGCTGTGCTAAGGTATCTGACGGTCGACTTCGATATTTCCAGCAAACGAGGTGGTACTCAGCTGGGGCAGGTTAGCAAGGATATCACCAATATCGATATGCGCCCTGAACAGTACATCGATGCAGTCATCGCCGACTACCTCGAAGCAGCTCTTGCCAAGAGGCATTAAAAACGAAAGCCCCCTGCAGAATAAAGGTAGGGGGCCTTTTCCGTCCTTTAAACACATGCAGATGCCTGGCTATGCCCGGAACTAAACAGACGCCTCAGGATCGAAGCGGACTGAAGAATTCCCGGATCTCACGCGCAAGGGCTTCAGGCTGCTCAAGGGCGGCGAAATGGCCGCCTTTGGGCATTACGGTCCACCGTTTGATGTCGGTGTAAACGCGCTCCGCCACCGAGCGAGGCGGGCGCAGGATCTCGCGAGGAAACTCCGCGTAGCCTGTCGGCACTGTGATTTTGGCGCCTTCCGGGATTGGATAAGGGCCGTGCCTGAGTGCATAGTAAGGCCAGAAAGAAGATCCGACGGCGCCTGTGACCCAGTACAATGTTATATTGGCCAGCATGTCGTCGAAGCTCACAGCGCTGTTCGGTTCGCCGCTGTTATCCGTCCATGCTCGAAATTTTTCCACGATCCATGCCGCCAAGCCGACAGGAGAATCGGTTAGCCCAAAAGCAAGTGTCGTTGGTCGTGTGCCCTGTATCCACTGATATCCGGTCTCTTCCTTGAGCCATTCGTCAAGTTGCGAGAGAAACGCCTTCTCTTCACGGGTCTCGATCATCTTGCGGCCGCTTCGCGCGGCCAGCATGTTCAGGTGAATTCCAGCAAGGTATTGTGGAAACTGTAAACCCAGCCGTGAAGCGATGAACGCCCCCCAGTCGCCCCCCTGGGCGCCGAAGCGTTGGTAGCCCAACACATTCGTCATCAGGTCCGCAAAAACCTCAACAATGTCTTCAATGCTGAAACGCCGCTGCCCATGCCGGAAAGAGAGCGTATATCCCGGCAAGGAGGGCGCCACCACAGTAAAGGCATCGACGGCATCGCCTCCGAAAAGCATGGGGTTGGTGAGCATGGGAATGAGCTTGCGGAATTCCACTATCGAACCCGGCCACCCGTGGCACAGCAATAACGGCATCGGGTCAGGTCCTTCGCCGAGCTCGTGGATAAAGTGCGCCTCTATGCCTCCGAGCGGAACGGTGAAGTGGCTAAACCGATTGAGCATAGCCTCCTGCGCTCGCCAGTCGAAGCTGTTGCGCCAGTAGCCGATTAACCGCTGCATATAGGCAACACTGGCGCCGGTGGACCACGGCTCGATAAACGGAGGCTCATCCGGCAGACGAGCGCGGTCAAGCCTATCTTGTAAATCCTCGATCACATTATCGGGAATACTCAGTTTGAACGGCGCAGGTTCAGGTCGGCTCATATTTCCTCCAAGCAGTCTGTACGGATATTTAATAATAAGTCGGAAATAATGCATCCCTGCGGGAAGCTGAAAACTCGCACCAACTTCATCGTCAGGCATCGCAACCGCATTCTCGGGTGGGATGATTGCCTGAAAAAACAGCACTTGCGCGCCTGAGACTGAAGAAAGTATATACAATCTCCGCTCGGGACGGGCAACTTATACGTCGATGGAACAGGTCTTCGCTTTTTCCACGGCATTCCGGTCCGTAAGCTGATTTCCGATAACCGCCAAGTCGCCGGCGTCATCACTGCTGTTGGTAATTTGGCGATTTAGATATAATTCTGTCAATCTTCGGGTATGAATTCCACCAAACATCTACCTCCCAAATTAGCCCTTTACATCATGCCAATTATTGCATAAACCTTACTGAATTCAGCCAATGTACCGGGCTTGCCACAGGCGCCGGAGTTCGAATGCCGGCGCCCTGAGTCAGAAATTAGCAATATAAGTTCGGCGCACAAAGGCCGTCATTGCGGCTCGTCATCCCGGAAATGTCGTCATCCCGGAAGTCTTTAGTCCGGGACCGGGATCCAAGCCGGAATCCAGCACCGGCCTTTGGCCTGTTTGAACGCAGGGCCCTGACTTTGAAGTCAGATAAGAGCTCTCAGAAATATGCCTTTAATTTAGCTGAATTATAAAGAGCCGCCCTTTTGGCACGCGGGGCTGCGAGTTAATGAACCGATGGTTTTATATGTTCAGTATGCACCGCTAAAGAGTTTGGCATGCATTTCGCACTCTTATCACCCGTTTACGAAGTGCCGTCAATAAATCGTCATATCTCAATACGCAACGAATCGGAGACTAGCAATGGACGTTGAAGTCAAAGCCACAAATGTCGTATGGCATCTCAGCCAGGTTACTCGAAAAGAAAGGGAAACGCTTCTGAATCAGTGTGGAGGCACTTTGTGGATGACCGGGCTGCCTTCCTCCGGCAAAAGCACGACCGCGTACTCGCTGGAATATGAGCTGAACAGCCGGGGATTTTTTTCATACGTTCTCGACGGAGATAATGTAAGACACGGTCTTAACAAGGATCTCGGCTTCTCAGCCGAAGACCGGCAGGAGAACATCCGGCGAATCGCAGAGGTGGCCAAACTCTTTGCCGATGCGGGCATTATCACCGTTACGAGCTTTATTTCGCCATACAGAAGAGAGAGAGACTTCGCGCGCAAAATACATAACGACGCGGGGTTGAAATTTGCCGAGATCTTTATCGACACCCCCATAGAAATCTGTGAGAAGCGCGACCCTAAACACTTGTACGAAAAAGCACGGCGGGGAGAGCTGAAGGGCTTCACAGGGGTTGACGACCCATACGAACCCCCGCTCGATCCGGAAATGATCGTCAAGACCGACCTAAATGCACCGGAAGAGATCGTCTCTCAAATAATCGAGTTCATTACGAGCAACGGGTATCTGTCATCCGCTGTACGGCTAAACGGTCAAGCTTCCAAACGCGCCGTCGCATAGGCTTCGGCCCGATATCGCAGAGCGGTTGAACTGGGCGCCTTGAAGCGCCCAGTTTTCCGCTCTCGGCATTTTATACTGATTTGCGGCCAAGTTACGATCGCAAACTCCCCCTCACCCTGCCCTCTCCCGGAGGGAGAGGCGAAAGGTGGGAGTGCGTCAGCTTCCGCAAAATGGATCAGGCATATGAGTCGCCGGTTGAAAATTCCGCATCCGCGCTGAATTCTCTTCGAGCTTCATGAAGCCAATTTCTTGCATAACTCCGCAACTCTTCTCCCCAATTTTTCCGCATTTGCTTTCGCTTTGTCATCAGGGGCGCCCACGCAGGCCGTTCCATAGTGGCCGGTGGCGTCAAAGGGGTCTCCGGCTATGATCATGCCGTAGATAAGAAGACACTGGATAATCGAAATCATGGTGGTTTCTTTCCCCCCCGTCGCATCGCCCGAGGTGGCGAAAGCAGCTCCGACCTTGTTCTCCATCTTTTTCCTGATGCCTACGAATTCGTCGAAAATCCGCTTTAAATCGGCCGCCATAACCCCGAAGTAGACCGGAGAACCGGCGACGATTCCAGCCGAATTCACAAAGTCGTCTTGTGTTACTTCTTGGGTGGTTTTCATCAGCGCCTTGGCCCCGGGCGCCGTTTCGATCCCTTTGGCGACAGCTTCCGCCAGTCTACGAGTATTGCCGCCTTTCGAATAATAGAGCACCAGAATTTGCATGTTTCCCTCCTTTTCACACGGTGAGATAGAACTCCGGATAATAAACCGCCGATCTGAAGCTGCAAACGCTTCAAAATCATCTCAGGATGGACTCAGGGCATCGAGACCTTCTTATGGCGGACGATGCATAAGGTTACTTTTCACAGAAACTCTTGAACCTGAGAAAATCTTCGTAGCTCATGCCGGGCATGGACAGACCGCAATTGGGTTTGTATTCACCATGATAATCGGAGCCTGCGGTCTTCCAAAGGCCGCAGCGCATAGCGAGTTTTTCAAAATACTCGGTTTGCTCCCGGTCATGTTCAGGATAGTATGTTTCGATTCCTGAAAGGCCCAGATCCATCAGCAGAAAGAAAAGATCTTCGAAGTCCTTGACGCTTGCTCTCCCGGCTATCGTGTAAACCCGGAACAATCCGGGGTGAGCCAACACCGCCTTTCCTCCAGCGGATTCAATAGCCTCCATGGCTTCTTCGACCGAGAGATAAAGTCCCAGCAAGACGGGGTTCTCAAACGTAAAATGGCCGTCATAAGCCATCCTTCTGAACTCTCCCTTCTCCAGCCCCAAATGACCCTCCAGGAACCTTATGGTCGGCATCGAAAAGTTGATCGGCCCCAATTGACCGATCTTCTCTTTCATCGTTTCACGGGGAAAATCCATCGAGTAGTGCGTGAAAAGCCTTTTCATTATCTCCTCATACACTCCGTTGTGAGCTTCCCAATTCTTCCCAAGTTTTTCGCGAAGAAGGGGTTCTTTGCGGGGGAAATCAATTCCGTAGGCCAGCAGGTGAACGTAACTGCGATTTTGCCAGTGAGCCGATACTTCCATTGCGGGGATAGTCTCAAGGCCGCATTTCTCAGCCTCTGCCCGGAACTCTTCGATACCATGATAGAGATCGTGGTCAGTCAGACAAATGGCTGCCAAACCTTCCCGTATCGCTTTACCGACGAGCACTGAAGGCCTGTCTTTGCCGTCTGAAACAGTGGAATGGACATGCATTCCTACCTTTTTCATTTTCATGCCGTTCCTTCGATCATTGCCGGAAATGACTGACCGGTTTGAGATAAGAATGATACCGCACCGCTAATCGCGAAGCAAGGAGAGAGCACTGTGTGCCGAGAGAGGCGATTGAGTCGGGCGAGCTGATCCCCTAAACCGAACACACGAGGGTCGCCGTACCAACTCAAAATGCCGGAAGGCCTGTCAAACCCGCCGCCTTATGGAGAAGGCGGCGGGCTTTGGAGGTCGAACTCGTGAGCAGTGCGGTCCGGGGAGCTTGTCATCGGCTCGCCTTCATAGCTTCCGCCAAGGCTTTCTGGTCGACGGGCGGAGGTAGAACACCCGCCCTCTCGACGAGGGTAACTGCATCGAAGGAACACCCGCTCGCGCAGACTCCGCATCCGATGCAGCGGTCCAGATTGAGTTCAGGCCCCTTGTCTTCACCCATGGTCAAGGCTTTGGTTGGACACCGGTCGATACAGACGCCGCAAGATGTGCACAGTTCCGCGTCACGCCAGGGTTTGAATCCCGAATTCAAGCTTAGCCCTGGTTTCGGTTGGGAAAGCGCGGTCTTCAAAATCATGCAATGGCAGCCGCAGCAGTTGCACAGAAAGTCGATTTCCTGTCGATTAAGCGTCGCATGCACAAGCCCCGCCTCTTCCGACATGCGCAGAATTTCTAATGCCTCCTCCCTGGAGATCTGCCGTCCGATTTTACGATCTATTATGAACTGGGCGGACACGCCGAACTGCATGCAGACTTCATCAGGTTTTCCGCAATTGTCCTCCTCATCGATCAGCTTGGCCTCATGGCGGCAGAAACACGTAGAAACCGCCAAGGGATGATATTTTTCGATGTAAGACGCCACCTGCTGGTAAGTGTGGACGGTGTTTTCAGCCTTGATGCTCCTGTTTACCGGAATCACCCGTTCCAACGGGTAGGTGACTTTCGCCGTTCCTCGTTCCGCATCCACAACCTTTTTGTATGCGTGGATCAGACGGGCAATCTTTCTATCCCGCTCCGTTCTGGTCCCCTTCATTAATTGATATTCAAAAATCCCCGGCACAAACACCGGTGAGCTGTAGAGGGTGACATCCCCTTTCGAGACGGTCACGCAAAGCCCTTTGCCGGCCATCCCTTCCAAAATGGTCCTGGTTTCATGCACCTCTTTTCCGATTTCACCGGCAATCGCCTCCGCCGGATGGAATCCTTTAGGTATGGCGTTATAGACCGCCGCCTCCACGGGGGTAAAAAGTTCTTCAACCAGCACATAAAACTGGGGGATATCCTTGCCGGGATATTTACCTCCCCGTTTGGTCAGCAATTCGCATAATTCACGATAGACTTGTTGAGCCATCTTCGCTGCCTCCAAAAAAGAACGGTTTGCTTTGCCTGCGCATTTACGTCCAACATCGCCAATTCCCTGCACTATCCTTAATTTCCGGGGGATTTCGCCTGCCACCTCCTTCCTGCCCGGCCTTTGCCCTGAACCGGATTCACGGCCAGATAAAGCATGTATATACATATTAACCGGAATAAAACAGTCTACCTGGTCAATTTCTTAACAATATCCATCATTACATCGATGTTCTCCCTGCCCAATAGACGCTCCATGTCCAACTGCGCTTTCTCCCAGAACGGAATGGCTTCATTCATCTTCGATATGCCTGAATCGGAAATCCGAATCCTTCGGACCCTGTGGTCCGTCATCTCATCATCGAGGCTGATATAGCCGGATCTTTCAAGAACCCGCAGGTTTCTGCTCACGGTGGTCTGATCCATAGCCAGAGATTCAGCCAACTCCGACACCGTGATGGAAGGGCGCCTCGCGATTTTGGCCAACATACCCAATTGGGTCACCTTGAGTCCGCAGGGTTTCAAACACTTGTCGTAACTTCTGGTAGCAACACGCCCGGCTTTCCTGATCAGCGCGCATAAGCATGGGTAAGTCGAACTTGTCACCGGAAAAATCCCCTCATTGGCAGTCTCAACATGAGTCGATCTATGCATATACATATTTCTCATTTCTGTCAAGGCTTTTAATAAGAAGCTGCGCTCGTGATAAAATTAACCCCTATTCCGCATTCTTATCCGTTTCTTAACAATACTTCACATTACGGTTACAATTCTTAACTCGACCTCTCAGGGTGCTGTCGTATTATCTCGGCATGAACGAAGTGTTTGGTACGAGCCATTTCGTGCGACCCAACGCCGGGGATGAAGCCGAACCAAGCCCGGACCTTTCCCGCCATGGCCGGGCTTGACAGGTACGTTATTTGCTCCTAAGCATTTGCGTATACCGCTACCCTGACGTTGGGCTTTTATTCGGAATCGAGAGGAGGTTTACTATGCTCACGAAGAGAAGGACCCGAGGCTGGAATCTTTTTGCTTTGTTTCTTAGTTTCTTGTTGCCTTTATTATTTTTCAGTTCACCAGCTCTGGCGTCGCCGGAGGAACTTGGTGCGGTAAGAGAGCATATTTTTAACAAGGGGAGCAGGTGGCAGGCCGAAGAGACATCCATTTCACGTCTCCCTTCCGAAGAGCGGGCGAAGCGCCTTGGCTTCCACAAGGAATCATTCATGGTTCCGGAAGGCGCCGCCGTGCTTCCTGCGACGTCGGCTGAGGCGACAACAACAACAACGCCATTGAATTACAATACCGAAAGTTATGTCACCCAGATAAGAGACCAGGGATCCTGCGGAAGCTGCTGGGCCTTCGCTACGACTGCCGCTCTCGAGTCACAGTACCTGAAGAGCACGAGTGGAGCTGGATACTCCACTCTCAACCTCTCCGAACAGGTGCTTCTATCGTGCAGTAACGCCGGAAACTGCTCCGAGGGTGGCTATATCGACCTGGCATCCGAATTCCTCCAAAATACCGGTCTTCCGGTTGCCAGCTGCTTTCCTTATACGGAGCTCAATTATGTTTCAGGTCCGGACACCGCATGTTCCAACGCAGCGTGCCCGTATTGGCAAAGCGACACTTACGCTATCAAGAGTTGGCAGTGGGTGGCCACAACCTCCCCGACTGTCGCCGCTTTGAAAAGCGCACTTGCCTCCTACGGCCCGCTGGTCACAACCATGAATGTTTATACGGATTTCTTTTATTATACAAAAGGCGTCTATTCTTACAGCTACGGCAAATTGGAAGGCGGACACGCCATTGAAATAATCGGCTATGACGACAGCAATAACTGTTTTATTGTGAAAAACAGTTGGGGCACTGAATGGGGAGAAACCGAGCCCGGGTCCGTTATTAGCAGAGGGTTTTTCCGGATAGACTATGACCAGATCGACCGACTCGTGCAGTTTGGATACTACACAATCGCATACGGTGCATACAAACCCCTGCAAAACAGCTGCACTTATTCCATACCGCCCGGCCCGGCCAAGATAAGTTATTCCGGGGGATACGGCAACGTGAGCGTGACTTCGCAGTCCGGGTGCTCATGGACAGCCGTGAGCAACGTAAATTGGATAAAGGTCGTATCCGGCGCAAAGGGTACGGGCGACGCCACTGTCAGGTATTATGTCTATCCGAATAACACGCCTACAAGCTGGACAGGCACATTGACCATAGCAGGGCACACCTTCACTGTAACTCAGAGCGCGAATCCATCGTCACGAGGGAGGTGGTAATAGAACAGCCGGCAGTTCCCGGTTCAGAAGCCGGCTGCCCCCGGACCGACGCGAATGCAGGCTTTCGCCAGCACCATGGTAGGCGGAAGCCTGCACACAAACCGAAATAGCGCTGATATTCGGTTTTTGCAGTTCAGGCCTAATAGTGCGAAATCTTTTGTACGGCGGACCATCAAATGGAGGCGGCCCGCTTTTTCCCTCTCGAGGCTTCACTCCCCCACCCTTCAGCGTAGCTGCCCACCCCTTGTCTTCAACCACCCTCGTTGATATGATTCCGTCTCCTCAAATCGACAAGTGCAATGGAGATGTTCTATGAGGCAACCCGGTATTGTTGAAACCGGCATCGGAATTTTTATACTGGTCCTTTTGGCCGGAATAGCAGGTTGGGTATACCTTGCCCAGTCGCGGTTCGACCCCGGGTATTACAGCCTTGCGCTCAAAAACGAAGATGCCGGTTCGGGCCGAAAGAACTTTTTGCCTTCTCCGGATTCTTCCCCTGTGCCATCTTATCTTCCCGAAACGCTTGTTCCCATGGGTACGGCTGAAGAATTCGACTCGCAAACATTATCCGATAAGATTGACGGCAAGGCTGAACTCTACCTTTCGAGCGGCTTCGTAAAGCTTTCCACAAGGCGTTTTGCCAGCAAAACCGACCCGAAAAGCTGGCTTGAACTCTTCATATACGAGATGGGGGACCCTAATAACGCGTTTTCGGTCTACAGCACTCAGAAGAGAAAAGACGCCGTTCCGGTGGATTTTCTCAAAACCGCGTACGCCACCGAGGATGCCCTTTTCTTTACTAACGGCGCCCAATATGTCGAGATAGTTTCCGCGTCCAGGGACCTTGCCGGTGACATGGCCTCACTTGCCAAAAGCCTTGTTGAAACCAACCCGCAAAATGTCCAACCCGATGCGGAAGCTTCGCTGTTTCCACCCGAATCTCTCGATGAGTCAAGCGTATCGCTCCTTATGAGCGACGTATTCGGCTTCAGCGGCCTCGACCGCGTCTATACTGCCAGATATGGCGCTGGAAACGACCAGGTTACGGCATTTATTTCCAGGCGCGCCAACCCTGAGGATGCCGCCGCCCTTGCCGCCGCGTACGGCAGGTTCCTCCTTGAAAATGGGGGGACGGAAGCCGGTGAAATCTCCGATGCGCCCGATTCCAGTATATATAAGGTATTCGATACGTTTGAAGTCGTCTTTCACAAGGGGATATACTTCGCCGGAGCGCATGAGGCCGACAGGATCGAAACGGCAAAGGAAGTAGCAGCGCGGATTTACCGCAAACTCGCGGCGATCCCCTGACGACGGGAAGTAGCGTGAAAGAAGAAAATACCGTGGACATAAACAGGCGAGATTTTTTATTACGTTGCACGAAGGCCGGGTTAACTCTCGGCGCAGCCGGCGCGCTGGGTTATTTCCTCTACGACCCCTTCGGTCCCCGCACACCCGTAGAGAAATCCTCCCTTGTTCTGCCCGACTTTTCAGTCCCGGAAGCAGGAAAGAAGATTGCGATTGCAGCGGGAGGCGACAGAGTCAAAACAGTCAACGCAGCCCTCAACGCGCTGGGTGGGGTCCAGTCTTTTGTCAAAAAGGGCGACAGGGTGCTGATAAAGGTGAACGCCGCCTTCGCCTCCCCCCCTTCCCTTTGCGCCACAACAAATCCGGAGCTGGTCGCTGAAGTCGCGCGACTGTGCCTGGCGGCAGGCGCCGCATCAGTCGCCGTAACAGACAATCCGATCAATAACCCGGAAAGCTGTTTTGCGCTCAGCGGCATAGGCGATGCGGTGAAAAGTTCCGGCGCTGATCTGATTATGCCGGGGGAATCGCTTTTTGCCAACGTTACGGTGCCTGGATCCGACCTTATCCGGGATTGGCCTGTTTTCTCCGGAGCCTTCAAAGGAATAACCAAATTGATCGGCATCGCCCCGGTGAAAGATCACCACAGGAGCGGCGCATCTTTGTCGATGAAAAACTGGTACGGGTTCATCGGGGGCAGGCGAAACATTTTCCATCAGGACATCCACACGTTTATAAAAGATCTTGCCCTCATGGTAAGACCCACTCTCGTCATCCTGGACGGAACGTTCACCATGGTTTCCAACGGACCTACCGGGGGCTCGGTTTCCGATCTCAAGCGGACCGACACTATGATCGCCTGTACCGATCAGGTTGCTGCAGACGCAGCCGCAGCGGTGTTGCTGGGCAAAAAACCATCCGATCTCCCTTTCATAGCCAAGGCCGAAAAGGCAGGGGCCGGAACCTCCGGCTTTGAGGCCCTCAGTCCTTTCCGGATATCCACAGAGTAGAATTTGATGAAGATCACGGTTGTAAGGCGCATATCCCAGATATTCTTCTTCATTCTGTTTGTATGGTTCTGCGTGGCAAGCACCTTCGGGCAGTCTTTTTGGCAATTGCGCGGGTGGCCCGTAAACTGGTTTCTCCAACTCGACCCCCTTGTGGCCCTGGGAACCATCCTGACAACCGGCGCCTTATATTACGGCTTGCTTTGGGCTCTGGCCACCGTGGCGCTAACCGTCCTTTTGGGAAGGTTTTTCTGCGGGTGGCTGTGCCCGTTTGGCTCCATGCACCATTTCATCAGCTATCTCGGCTCCCGCAGACGCTCCATCAAAGAAAAAATCTCTTTAAACCGATACGTGGGCGGGCAGAAGATAAAATACTACGTCCTCCTGGTCCTGCTTGGCCCGGCAGTGGCAGCATCCGCTTTAAAGATCTTATCGACCGTCGGCGCCCGGGTCTTGGGTCCGGCAACCTCCGCCAACGACGCCTCTTCACTATTTTCGCTTGTTACGGGATTTCTCGACCCGATCCCCCTAGTGTATCGCTCCGTGAGTTTTCTCCTCCTCCCTGCTGCCGATTTTTTCGGTAGCCTGACCTCGGCGGCCCACAGACATTACGAAGCTGCATGGCTTACGGCTTTCATCTTCTTTGCCGCGCTTCTCCTGAACCTGGCGATACCTCGTTTCTATTGCCGATTCGTTTGCCCGTTGGGTGCTCTTTTCGGGATCATGGGAAGATTTGCTCTTTGGCGGATCGGAAAGAAAACGGTCGAGTGCAGCCATTGCAGCCTTTGCGATTCGAGGTGTGAAGGCGCCTGCGACCCGGCAGGCCGCATTCGGACGCCTGAATGCGTTTTATGCTTCAACTGTCTATATGCGTGCGGTGAGAATCTCATCGGCTATAACACACTGCGCTCCGTTTCCGGCGAAATCGTTTCGCCGGATATGTCACGGCGCGGATTCATCACTGCCTCGATCTGCGGGATCGCCGCCATACCTATGCTTAGAATCGATGGGAAGCTCGGTATGAATTACAATCCCGCACTGATTCGACCGCCGGGATCTCTGCCCGAATCCGATTTTCTCGACCGCTGTATCAGGTGCGGGCAATGTGCTCGCGTTTGCCCCACCAACGTTATTCAACCCGATATCACAAGAGCCGGAATCGAGGGCCTCTGGACCCCGGCCCTCAACATGCGCACGGGCTCGAGCGGATGCCAGATGAACTGCACGGCATGCGGGCATATCTGCCCGACCGCAGCCATCCGACCGATATCATTGGAAGAAAAGTTGGGGCGAGGCGCTTTTGAACAATCCGGCCCCGTGCGTATCGGCACTGCTTTTGTCGACCGAGGCCGCTGCCTGCCTTGGGCTATGGACAGACCGTGCATCGTCTGCCAGGAAAACTGTCCCGTGAGCCCCAAGGCAATATTTGTCAGAGAAAGCTTCGCCACGCTGCGGGACGGCAATCTGGACGCCGCAATGATCTCCGGCAACATCATTCTGCTTTCAGGGCCTTTTCTCAAACCTAACCGCTTCGACACCGGCGACTTTTTCGCTGCATTGGAAAGAGGCGGCACGCTGACAAGATCTCGGATCGTTTCAAATTCCCAGAATTCACTTACTCTGGAATCTCCGTTTCCGACGGAGCCAACAGCGGCCGACTCGAAAAGAATTGTCTTGCAGGTCCGTCTCCAGAGCCCTCAGGTGGATCCCGAACGGTGTACAGGCTGTGGTGTCTGCGAGCACGAATGTCCGGTAAGTGGCTTGAGGGCGATCAGGGTCACCGCCGAAGGTGAATCGAGACATAGAAACCACTCACTGCTGCTAAAGAAAGTATGAGAGCGCGGGTTGCATTCAACCCGAATAAGAGATATTAGAGCCTGCCACGGTTAATAATGAACATCCTCCGCTATCTTCCATGGCCGCGTTAAAGCCCGGCAGATAAAGCAAACCTGGACTCTCTGATTATCGAGCCGCGCGAGGCGGAAGAATAGACGCCCTGAAACGACAAAAAGCCCGTGCGTCTACAAAAAATACGACTTTTCATCGCACTTCATGTAAATTGGTGGAGAAGGGAGCCGTGCAGGCAGACAAGGACGACCTTGTTCAAGCTGCGTGGCGGGCCTATCTTGAGATTATTTCGATGGCGGCAGGCTATGAACAGAAAGCAAAGTGCAATAAAGAAGGAAAAAGAGGACCTCTCGCTCACCCGGGAAGAATCCGACGAGTTGCAAATGATCCTTGACCGTCTTTGCGTCCAGGACCCTGAAGGCGAGAGTTTCAAGGGCTACCTGCAATCGCTTCACGATTCTCTAACAGCAAGACCTCTCCTTGCGGCCGCTATCATAGACCAATTGAGCCGCAATCCGAGTGAAACCGGGTTTCGTACCTTCAAGAATCTCGAAAAAATCATCGAGGTTTCTCGTTACAGGAGAAGTCTGAAACAGGCGGCGTACCGTTTTTTACAGAAAGGCTTCACACCGTCCGAACAGACTGCGGCCCCTGAAAAGGTCATCCTGATCAAGGACGAGCAAAGAAAAGCGATCTCTCACATGTTCATCGTGCCGGGCACGATCTGGATCGTCTCCGCTCTTGTTCCCGAAGCATCTGCGGGAGGCTATAGTCTGGTATCCGCCTTCCTTGAAGACGATTTTGGCTCCTTCAACGTGAGAATAGGCGAACGAAACACTCAGAAGGTATATAGAGAATATCTTCAGGTTCTCTCAACTCATGCAATTGAGCACAGGGGCCTGGAGATTCCGCTCTGGCACGCTGCGCGCCTTTTCCACGATATGCTCGGCTTTTGGACCGGCAGCGGCTCATATGACCAGCTCGAACGCGGCCGCAACCTCTTTGCCAGATACCTTGACCCGAACAGAAAGCCGTACGTATATGAACTGATGCCCGAAATTGAGACTCCCGAGAAGCATTTCCAAGAGTTGAAAATCGAAGTGCTCTTCAAAGATATGGACCTTTCCTGGCTTAAATTCGGCAAGGATGAGCTCTCGCCATATCACGAAAAGCTAAAACAGCTTGATAGCCCGCTTCTGGTGGTCCCGCGGGTGGTCCAGGAAGAACGTAGCGTTCAATTGATCCGTGATGCGGCTGCAAACCTGTGCGTCGGCGCAAGGCGATATCTTTTTACAAGGTTTTTCGAAGAGCAGGCCATGGCTTTGAAACTCTTCGGCGCCGAAGAGAGGTCCCGTTGGGCATGGATAGTCGCAGGCAATCTAGCCGGCCAGGCGTCGGTGGAGAAAAATCCCGTTGTGCTGCAATTGGTCAAAGATTCGATAGAATTCCACTGGCCGGGCGACCTCAGGGACAAGCGGGAAGCAGAAGAAGCGCCGCGTGAGCGCAGAACCGAATCCGGAATCATTCTACCCTGACGGGCGGAGGACGCAGGAAAGTGGAAGCAAGACCGGGGCGGAGGAGGCATGCATGGAAATCGTGGAGATCAGAACTTCGGCTCATTCATGCGCTGTTGACATAACCCATCATGTCGCTTCGAAGCTAAAGCAAATATCGGCCTCCGACGGCATCTGCCTGATCTACACCCCGCACACCACCGCCGGCCTTACGATAAATGAGGGGGCCGACCCCGATGTGATGGACGACGTTCTGAAAACTCTCGAATCCCTCGTTCCATGGCGTGGGGTTTACAAACACACCGAAGGCAATTCAGCAGCTCACGTCAAAGCGGTCCTGACCGGAGGAAGCGTTCAGGTAATTGTCGATTCCGGAAAGCCGGTTCTTGGCGCCTGGGAGAGGATATTCCTGCTGGAGTTTGACGGCCCCAGGACTCGAAAAATCTTCATTCAATTCCTCGCGGAAGAACAACGGCAAAGATAGCCGGCAGCTCGAAGGACACGGCCCAGTTCCCGGATCTTCCTGCAAATGCACGGCTGGACGCTTTACACGCGAAGCCGCGAAGTTGCATGAAAAAGGATTAAAGCTGCCTGAGCGAGATGCTGGGCCGGCGTTGAGGGAAACCTGGAAGCCCGTGACAAAAATAGAAAGCCAGGCGGGAGGGACCTGGCTTTCAGAAGAGAGAAACATGAGATGGTAATAGCTAAGCGGATTTAAGAATACTCATTCTAATCGAAGAAAAGAATCAGGCGAACCCTGTATTTTATGGCTTTGAAGCCAGTATCCTGTAGCTGATGCCGGTATCCCCCCACCGAAATCAAGAAGCTGGCGCTCCTATCCGTCGTTCTCCCGGAAACTCTGGACAAACAACTTTTTTTGGTTCAGATTAGTCAGCACGCTATTCCTTCGCGGCGATAAATTATTCGCCCGTCCTACGAGGAGACCCCGAAGAGTTCATGGCCGAGGCTAAGGATTTAAAGTCAGCGGCGTCAAAACGTGTCCGTGATCGCGCGCTTTTGCATCAATTGGTTTTCCCGGGGATGCTGCTTCTTGTCGTGTTCGTATTCGGCGCCGTCGGATTTTTCATTTTGGGCGGCGGCAAGTGGAGCCTTTTTGACTGCGCCTATATGACAAGCATCACGCTAACCACGGTCGGCTATGGAGAGATACTGAAGGATTTTGACACAAACAGGGGCGGCCGCCTGTTCGCCATGATTCTGATGTGGTCCGGAATGGGGGTGGCCCTCTATGCGGTCTCCACGATCACCGGGTTTGTGGTTGAGCGAAGATTTTCCCGAATACTGAGGGAGCGTAAGATGGAAAAGAACATTGCCGGCCTGCATGGCCATTTCATCGTCTGCGGAGGCGGTCACACTGCCGTAAACGTTTTGAGGGAACTGATCTCGTCCCAGCGAGCGTGCGTTTCTATCGAAGCAAAACCCGAACGCACGGAGTGGCTCGCCAACCAATTCGAAGGACTCCACTACATCCAGGGTGACGCAACCGACGAAGAAGTTCTGCTTCGCGCCGGCATACACCGGGCCTCCGGTATCGTGGCGGTATTGGCGGAAGATAGTCAGAATCTGTTGATTACCGTCCAAGCCAGGTATGTCAGTCCCGATATCAAAATCGTCGCGCAGTGCCATGAGAATAATCTGGTTGACAAATTTTACATGGCCGGAGCCAATTATGTCGTCAACCCGTCTTTTATCGGGGGCATGCGTATGGCAAGCGAGATCATTCGGCCTCATGTAGTCTCGTTCCTGGACCGGATGCTACGAGGAACCGACGCGGTGCGCGTGGAGGAAGTTGCAGTGTCTGAGGGGTCTCCGTGGATAGGCCGTTCGCTGAGGGAAATCGACTTTCAGGGAAAGACCGGTATGGTTCCGATTTCTTTGAAACATCCCAGCAGCCCTGAGTTCATTTACAATCCGTCTCAAGAGGAAGTCTTAATGCCCCAATCAGTAATCGTGGTCATTGGAAATCCCGAACAAATCTCCAGGCTCAGGAAGTTTTGCCTGGAAGGGGATTGCAGCGTTCAATAATCGTTCGCCGAGCACCACTGACCGCTTATAGCATGGGCTTTGGCGAACATTTAGCACTCAACTAATTTAATTGCTAACAACAGCCTTGTACCCTCCCTCCCTCATGCTTATCTTGCTCACCA
>Ga0326728_10014099_pt1 | contig 17119 bp, 22 predicted proteins | sample MB3enrmetagenome_FD_207602 | JGI IMG/M metagenome (GOLD analysis project Ga0326728, IMG submission 207602) | Lab enriched peat soil microbial communities from McLean, Ithaca, NY, United States - MB31MN | ecosystem: Environmental > Terrestrial > Soil > Wetlands > Peat | place: USA: New York...
ACGCTGGTGTAACCCTTTCCGGTGGGCTGCCCCGTTGGCGGGTGTTCGCCTTGCTGTATTCCAGCAAGAACGAGACGTACCCAACCGCCGAGCCGACGCGGGCGGCAGACGGTTCTTACGACCTAACCAGCAACGATGTGCTGCTGACAATCGTCGATCGTTCCAGGCCGGGCGCGACGAACTTCGATTTCTTCACGTATTCAGAGCCAGGCGACCCCTGGTACAACCCCGACCGGCCGTGGATCCACGCAGACCAGGGCGGCAAGGAGAAAATGGAGCTGTTAGCAACCACCGGCGACGGGGTCCTGTGGGAAAAGGCGCATAACAACAGCGATTTTGACAAGCTGTTCTATTTCGTCGCGTGCGAGAGGCAGTTTCCGAAAGCGAAGTAGGACCACGGATTCGCCGAGAGGAGCTCGGCTCGGGGAGCGTGCTTTATGCAAAGTGTAAGAGTGGCTGCGCTCGCGGCTTGCGTTATCGCGGCGGCCGCCGCGGCGGTCGCGCAGAAAGTGACAACCATCCCGATGGACGCCATGGGAATCACTTATCGCGTGCGCGGCCGAACTGGCGAGCCGCTGGGTCGCATGGTCACCCTGCACGGCGTCGTAGTGCGCGGGAACCGGTTCAAGGGGGACTGGAGCGAGCCCGTGCTGCTGGTTCAGAGGATCAACGGCCACGCGACCCAGGACTGCATCGAAGTGCCCATCCGACCCTATGCCACCGACTTCGGCAAGCCGTATTTCGTGGCGAACCTGGAGGGACCAGACGGGCCGGATGCGGAGCGGTCCCTCCCGCGGCTGGAATACGGCCGGACCTATGAATTCCGCGGCTTCGAGACCGGCGGATTCGTCGGCGACCCCGACGAGGCCGCCTTGGATGGCGGCGTATGCAAGCAGCGCGCGGGCTTCTATTTCACATCCGAATTCGTTGTGGTCAAGGGCAAGAACTCGCCGCGAATCGTGTTTTCCCCCCCCGATTTCCTAGGCCGCAAGGCGCTGGTCCATGGAAGAGCCAGCAACCACGGCGGCAAGGCATGGCTGGCGGACAACGGATGGCAGGTCGAAGTCCTCAGTGGCGGCGCCTGGCCGGAGTCGATGCTGAACGCCCGGGTCGCGGTGACCGGTGTGATCGGCAAGGAGCCCGGCGCGAAATTCCCCCACATCAAAGACTGCCGCGTGCGGCGCGACCATCTTGAGGACCAGATCGGCCGGTGCGTCGAGCTCCGCGGCGAGGCCATCGAGTTCAACTCGCATTGGTACCTGCGATACAACTACCAGGACGTGTTAGTCGAGAACATGAAGGGCCTGGCCGCGGCCAACTCGCTCACCCTCCGTTCGCCGGTCGAGATCCGCGGCGTCCTCCGCAGAGAGCGGCTCCGGGACGAGCTTTCCAGCATCGACAACACCGTGCTGCGGGAGCAATACATCGTGCGGCAGGCGGTGTGCGTTCCCGTGGACGACCTGCTCCCGATCGAGCGCCGCGAGGAGCCCTGCCCCTGGTCGATCGGCGGGCGCTAGGGGAAAAAAGGGGCCCCACGTTGTTGCCCTCGGCCGGAAGAACCGCTGGCCCTTCGGCTTGAAAAATTCCGGCAAGAAAACCTCTTGAAATCGGGCCAGCCGTTGTGCTAACGTGGTCGCGTTCGGAACAGCGACGGAAACAACCTTGTCTTTCGCTCTGCGGCCAGGAGCACGCGCCATGCATGCAAACGAAGCTCACGCACCGCACGCGGCGGCGCCTCGCCCGACGCCGCGGGCAGCCGGCCTGCAGCAGCGGCTGGCCGAGGCATTCGACGAGCTGTGGGACAGCTTCGTCGATCCCGACGACGTGCTGTGGGACGTGGACGGCATGCGCTGGGCGCCGGCCGGCGGCGATCCGCTGGCGCTGGGCACGGCCCGCGTCGTCCTGAACGAGCTGCAACTGGACGAGATCCGCGCGCAGTGCCGCCTCTTGGCCGTGACCAACGAGTTCGCGATCAACGGGCACGACCATAACAGGTCGCAACCTGCAATTCGTTGTGGAAGCGAATGTAGCCCTTTGCAAGCCGCTTTTGCTTGCCGTAGGGCTCGAACCATAGGGGTATCTCGGCAACCAGCGATTTGAGAACCGCCCGGACCTTGGACGGGTCCCCGGCCCGTAGGTGCGTCCGTAGCCGCTTTAGCTCGGCTATGGCGCTGTTTGCCAACTGGTCGGGCGTCATGCCGCCTGGTGCCGCTGCGGCCCGCTGTAGCGAATCCTGGAGCGCTGCCCGTTCCTTCCGCCAGTCGGCCAGCAACCGGGACAGGTCGGGCATGTTCTCCGGGTCGGCCAGCAACAGGTTTTCGGACCCCCGGGCTATCTTCTTGTCGAGGGCGGCTATTTGGGCCTGGGTCGCCTTGGCGGTGGCCTTGAAAGAGTCGCCCCGCTTGGCCTCCTGATGGATCGCGGCCCGTATCTGGTCGGTTGCCTCCTTGCTGGTTAACCGCTTCTCGATCAACTCCAAGGTGTAATTTTCGATGGCCTCCTGGGGCACCTGGTAGCACGCGCAGGCCCCCGGGCGAATCCCGGCGGTAACGCAAGTGTAGTAGCGCTTCGGGTAGGCTCCCTTGGCCGTGTAGCCCCTGCCGGCCATTGTGCCGCCGCAATGTCCGCACCTGAGAAGCCCGGATAAGAGATAGGCGCTTTCCCGCGGGCGGTGCTGCTTCTGGCCGATCTTGGCCAGCTTCCGCGCCGCCCGTTGGAAGGTGGCCACGTCAATGTAGGCGTCGTGGATGCTGTCGGCTATGATCGGGTCGCCCTTGCGAATCTTGCCGGCCCTGCCTTCGACGGCTTCTCCGTTCTCGCCAAGATGGTTGTACTTGCCGTAGCGCTTCCGGCCAAACACGTTGGCTCCGGCGTAGACTCGATTGGACAGGATGCCCTCAACCGTGCAAAGGCTCCATCGTGTGCCGTTGGGGGTGAGAACCCCGCGGCGGTTCAAGTCCCGGGCAATCGCGGTTGGCCCGCGGTCCGTCTCGTCAAACGTGTGCCATATCCAGCGCACGGTTTCGGCCACGCCGGCGGCCTCTGACAAGACGAATCGAACCGACCAACCTTTCGGCCGGCGGAACTTCTCGCCATACTTGACCCGGCACGTGGGCGCGTCGTGCTCGTCGTAGAATTGCCGGTCGTATCCGATGGGCGGGTTGCTGGCGCTCCGGCCCTTCTTCGCGCTGGCAATCTTGCCGCGCAGCGTGTTGCGGGACAGGTCGATCAAGTAGGCGTGCTTGCCTTCCTGCGTCACTGAGTAAATCAATCGACCCTGGAAGGTATTCCAGTCGATCCGCCCCTGAGTGACAGTCTGCAACCATATCCCGCCCTGCCGTAGCGGGAAAATGATCGCGCCGGCTTCGATGGTGTCGAATCGCCCGAAGCGGTCCTGATCCCAGCAAAGGATTGCCGCAAAGTCGGCCTTCTCTGCGGCGTCCCGGATCATGCGCAGAAACTCTTTCCGCTTGCGGGTATTGTCTCCGCTGATGCCCGGGTCTTCGTACCATCGGATGATGCGGTACCCACCCTTGCCGGCCAGCTTGATAATTTCGTCCCGCTGTTGCGCGGGGCTCGCGTCCTGGTCCGGGCTTGACATTCTGATGTAGCCCACGGCGGGGATAAGCGTTCCCGCCTTGGCCTGCGGCGCCTGCTTTGCCGTCGCTATCATGTTCCATCCTTTCGTTTCTGCCCGGTTGCAACTGGGCTGTGCGGTCAACGTCAGTCTGCCGCAAGTTCCTCCCACGATTTCAAGACGCGCCACTGCCGCCCCATCTCTTCAATTTCAATGTGGTGGTCGATGATGGAGTTTCTACTGATGTCCACCACGTAGTAATGCCCCAAGTCACGAAAAGACCTGGAATCCTCGCGGCACTTTCGGAGAACCCGGTCGTCGTTTTCCTTCGCAAGCGCCCGATTGATCCTTGCGATTAGGGCCCGCTCGCTGACTGCCGCACGAATTGCGGCGTTCTTCTTTCCCACGGTCGTTTCCTTTCTGAAAATGGGGGGTGTGAATCTGTGTCTCGGACATATTATCACAGTTACACAGAATCGTCAAGCCCCGTTTCCTCTCCCCGTGGTGTCGGCCACGGTCCGGCCTGGCCCCCGCGGGTCCTGGGCGTCGAGGGCCTCGGGCTGTCCGTCGAGGGGCCCGGCCACGTCGAGGGGCCCCGCCCGGGCCTGTCTCTGCTTTCGTTTCCCTCCATCCCCGTGCCCGTGCCGGCCTTCCAGGATCGCCGCACTGCCCCGCCCCTGGCCTTCCGGTGGGTCCCCGCCTGGCGTCCATCCTGGCGCGGCCGTCGCTGTTGTAGCATTGGGCCTGCCGCACGATGTACCTCCTGGTCGTGTTCCCGGCCGTCCGGTGGCCTCGGGCCTCTACGTCCCCCCTGGTGTATCTGTGGGGCTGCCGGCCGCTGGTGGCTTGGCAGGCGGGCTCTGCTTCGCTTCTTGCGGTCGTGGCGTGTCGATCGGTGCGGCTGCGGCGGCGGGCAGTTGGGGTATGGGAATGACGGTCGGGTGCGTTGCCGACCAGCACGCGGCAACAGCAGAGACAACGGCCACGATCACGGAGACAACAGCCACGATCACTAGAGCGCAATTGAGGCGAAAATTCTTGGTGTCCCGCCTATCCTCCCTCTCCGCCTGCTTGCGGAGCAACTCCTCCTGGAAGTGCCGATTTTCCTCAATGATGGTCATATCAATATGCTCCTTGGGGCTAAGACCAGGAATCCACTTTGTGAAGTGGGCGCATTCCCGCTCCGCGTGAAGCATTTGCGCAATTGGGGCATACACCGACTCGCCCGAGGCCGCTCCCCTGACTTGCTTCGACAATTCGCACGCTCCTAAGGCGCACACGGGGGTGGCGTCAAGTATCTGCCGTGGGCCGGGGCCACCGATTGAGCCACGCCATGAAGGCGGCAGCGCGTGTCTGCGTTGGTCCTCTCCAGGGGACACCAGGCTTTGGGTTTCAATGTGGCTTACACCGAGGAATCCGCACTCTGCGCACTTTGCCATCGCACGCCCTCCCTTTGCAAAGTCTGCCGGGGGGCGTATACTGGTGGCATCTACGCCAGTGCCGCCCAACGGCACAAGAAACGGGAACCGCCGGCCGTGAACCGGCGGTTTTCATTTTACCGTTTCCTGCCCGTGCGGCTAGCATGGCGTCTCTTGGCCTCTCGGGGCCTATCTGGCGTGTTGCCGCTGCTGTGCTCATGGTCTGCGTCCCTGCCCTTGGCCGTGCTCCGCGGCCGTGCTCTGCCGTCCGGCCCGGCGCTCCTGCCGTCCCCGCTCGGTCGCGTAGACGCCCCGCAGATAGGCCACGGCGGTACTGACCACCTCGCGGCCGTCCAGCCCGTGCCGCTCGGCCACGGCCCCAAGGTCGGCCCGGAAGGTGATAAAGCAGGGGAGCCATTTCTCGTACCAATCCCACCGCGCGTGTACCGCGCAGCTCTTGGCGTCGGCCTCGTACTGCCGGAGGGCCGGCTCCATCTGGCAAAGTCCTGTCCAGGTAATCACGTGCGCGCCCTCCGTTGCCCCCAGCGTCGGCGCCGGCCGGCGGGCGGCTCCGGCGGGGTAGTGCTGGCCGTCTCGCTCGTGGTGGTGGTCTGCGGCGCGGCAAAACCAAACTGATACCCGCAATGGTTGCAAACCGCGCGGCCACAAGCTCCCCAGCCCTCGCCGGGCTCGGCGATGATCTGCACGTCTCGGCACCCGCAGCGCGGGCAAGGCGGGCCGTCTGCGGCTGTCAGGTCGCCAAGAATCATGGTCGGTCACTCCATCCTTGCGGGGCAGTCGCCCGGGGGCGGCCGGCGCGGGCTACTCGCGCCGGTCGCCGCGCCCGGGTCGGCGCGGGCGGTGGGCGTAAAGGATGGAGCGAACCCACCCCACCCGGCCGATACTTGTTGCCGGCGGCCTTCATCGTGCCGGCCTCCGGCTCCTGGTCCGCCCGGCCTTCCGGCCACCCTTGCCGCGGCGGTCCGGGAAAATCTTGCGGACCATCATATCGAAAAGCGCGATCACGCGCAGCTTTGACGCCCGCGGCAACCGGGCGAATCGGGCTTTCCATTCCTCTTCCTCACGCGGGGGCGCTGACGGCGGCGGCTGTCTCTTTTTGGCTGGCATTGTGCCTTTCCTTTCCTGGTTGGGGGCGGCGCTGGGTCAAGGCGTCGGGGGCGTTGTTTCACCTCCGGCGGCTGGCGCGGCTGCCGGCTGCGCGGCGCGGTCGTCCGGCCGGCTAAGTGTCTCGTTTGCATTGCCGCCGATCCGGCGGAGCAGGTCTTCCCGGAAGTTCTCCATGCTCTCGCGGATAAGCGCCACTGCCTCTGCGCCGCCCACGTTTGACGATTGGATTTGCTGGCACGCGCGCCGGTGGCAGTCCATCGCGGTATTGAAAATGAGTTCAATTTCCGCCCTGGAATAAACGTCTTCCAGCGCGCGGGCAAGCTCAAGCTCGGCAAGTCCGGCGCGGGCGGCGCGGTAGCGTTCCAACATCGGCGAGACTGCGCCGGATAGCAACGGGTCCGGCTGCCGGCGGTCCACGTTCCATTGCCGGGCAAGGTCCACGTCGTATCCGCCGGTCGACACGCGGGCGGGGCACCCGGCGGCAAGCCAAGTGTGGAAAGCTCGCTCGCTGATACCAAGCTCCGTTGCCGCGGCGGCCGCGGTTGGTACGACGTGCGGGGGCTTGGCGACAAGTCCCTGCTTCACAAGCCAGCTTATGACGGTCTCGGGGTCGAATTGTCGGCCGCGCGGTGTCTTCGTGTATGGCAACCCGGCTTTTAGCCACTTGGCCAGCGTCCTGCGGCTGACGGAAAGCTCGGCGGTCAACTGCTTGGCGTTCATCGGCTGCCTATCACTTTCAGCCCGCGCAGCGCGGACGGCGCGGGCTTGGTCGGGGCGTCGGCCGGCGCGGTCTTGCCCTTCGCGTGCAACCCGCAAAGGCGATTGAGTTCCTTCTGTGCCGCAAGGGCGGTCTTGCAGTCTTGAACCCGAAGGGAGCGCTCGTAGAGGTCATTCAGTCTGACAATCGCCTCGCCGGTCCGCTCCTGCCTATCCACGTCGATGGCGTCCCTGATCTTCCCGCGGGCCGTCTCTATCGCTGCGTCGGCCTGGTCGGGGCTGATTCCAAGTTTCTCGATACATGCGGCCTTAACCGCGCCTTTGCTCTGGAGACTGACCACAAGCAGGATGATCTTGTCGAGGGTTTCCCCCGGGATGGCTTCCGGCGGCGGCTTGGTCTTCCTGGGCATCGTGTCAACTCCCGTTCAAGGCGAAACCCCAACAGGGGATTTCGGCGGCGCGGAGGGCGTCAAGGCTCATTCGCAGCGTGTTGCCGCTGGTAATCAGGTCGTCGATTACAACGGCGGCGGGGGCGGTGGTGCTGACGGCATACGGTTCCTGGTCGAGAGACGCGCGGCGGCCGTGGTGGTGCTTTTCGTCGGTCCGCGCGATGATCTCCGCAAGCGGCATATTCAGCCGGTGGGCCACCCGGCGGCCCAACAGCCGGGCGTAGTACATGCCCGGCCAGCTTGCGCCTTGCGGCGGAATCGTGAGAACACAACCGGACGGCCGGACGGGCAGGGCCTTGTGAATCAGCGCGGCCAGTACATCGGCAAAGGCGGCCGTCTGCCCCTCGTCTTCTTCCGGGTTCGCCTTCCATGCGAGGATCTGCTGACGGGTCGCCTTGTCCCTGCTGACGGTCAACACCCCCAGCCCCGCGCGGCGCTGGGAGAATCCGCTGCGCGGGCTCCTGGTGGCGTCGGTCGTTTCGGCCTGGTCCTGTTTGCTCGTCAATACCTCGTCAAACCAAGAGCGATGGAAACGCCATAGTCCGGCGTCGTTGGTTATGACGTACTGCTCGAAGCTCGGATTGCCGGTAAGGTTCGCGCTCCCCTCGATGCTCAGATAGGTGTCGGCGGCGGCGCTGTCAAGCAAGAGGCATTTTGCGTGTGACTTCGCGCTGCGAAACTTGCCGCCCCGCTGCCTGAGACCGTCCGCCAAGAACGCGAAGGTTCCCGCTTCCCGTTGTCGGAAATACTTCCCCACCACAAGCCCGATGCTTCCGACCCGCCCGGCGTCGGCCAGTTGGAAAAGCTCCGTCGCGTTCGCGCGGCTGACGGTCCATGTTGCGCAGTAAAGCGAGTCGGCTTTGCCGATCCAATCGGCGGCCACGGAAAGCCACGTGCCAAACTCAAACGTCCCGCCCCCGGCCACGTGGATTGATTCGCCGCAGGCCGGCGGGGCTTGCAACAGGTCCCGGAGGTGTTGCTTCTGACCCCAGCGCATGAACCGCAACCGGGGAGACAACCGGAACGCGCGGGCCTCGGGCATCGCGTCCGTTTCCAGCAAGCCCGCGGCGGGGCCGGAGACAATGCTTTCGATCAAGAAGTCGTCGGTGGGTGGGTCGTGGGGCATACGATTTCAGGTCGAAAAAAATTCAAGGGTGCTGATGCACGGGATTCAGGTCGTTTGTACGCCAAGGGTCTGCACCCCCGCTGGGAACGATGGCCTCCAAAAAATCGCGTGTAAGGACCCGGAATGGGGGCGGGCCGGCGGGGCGTAGGGGTGGCCCGCCTTGGCCTACCCCTGCCCCTGATCTTACGGCGTCGGTCACGGCACCCGATCCACGGCCACGCCATTCAACCGCATCTCAACGGCCTTCCGCTGCTGCGGCTGTAGCGTCATGCTCGACCCGTGTGAGCACTGGAGCGGTGGCGGCATGCGCTTAACCATCGGCTCCCGCGGCGGGGCGGGCGGCGCAACCAAGGCCGTCAACTGGCCGTTCTCTCCCGCAAGCGAGGCGGCGCGAAGCGCGTTCGCAATGCCAAGCGGCAGTCGGTCGGCCTGGAGGGGCAGCGCGAAGTCGGCCAGTCCGGCGGCCGGATCGAACAGCGGCCGGAACATTTCGACCAATGTCGCGGCGGTTGCGGCTGCTGCGCCCGCGGCGGCTGCGGCGCTCCCCAGTCGCGCCCACCGATCGGACTCGGGAGTTCCCACCGCACCGATAGGCCGCAACTCTGCCTCCAGCTCCTGAATCCGCCGGCGCGTGGCCTCCTGGCGCGCGATATGCGCGGCCTGTGCTTCCTGCACCTGCTGCCGCAGCGCGCTCAGCGATTCCGCCCCCGCGCTCTTCACTGCCCCATCGCGGCTGGCCACGGCCTCCGCGCGCACGGCCACCGTCGTGCGGAAGACTTCAAGCCACGCGGACGACAGCCCGGCAGATTCGAGCGCGTCGGCCGCGCGCAGCACGTCGCTTTCCGACAAGTCGGGCTGCAAGATGATCTCCCGGGCTGTCTTCCAAGCCACGGCCTGGCGCTCCTGCTTTCGACGGGCAAGAACCGCGCTCGGGTCTGTGACCGGCGGCGCTGCGGCCACGGGCGGCGCGGCGGCGGGTTTCGGTTTCTCTTTCACGGGCATCGGACATTCCTTTTTCAAGAAGGGTTACGTTGTGCGGCCAACACGGCCGCGGAAAAATCGCGGTAGCTTTCGGGCGGCTCCATCGCCGCAACTTGAACCATCGGCAGCTTTGCAAGGTCCCACGGCTCGGTGCCAAGGGCTCGCCAGAATTGTGACCGTGCCGGCCAGCCGTAAAACTCACTATCGACGGTGAACGGAAACCGATTTAATCGCCACAACGCCCGCAATTCCAGGTGACGGCACAACCTGAAAAACGGCGGGCCGTGTATGCTCTGGATTGCGTCGTGGCTGGGCGCGGGCCGCTCGATCCCCAGCGTCGCCGATGGTGTGCTTAGGATTTCCTCAAAGGCGGCGCGGCCGATTGTTTCGACAAACCTACGGCTGCCGGCAACGGCCTCCAGGTGGTGCCCGAATTCGTGTAGCAGAATCGCTTCGAGCCCGGCGGTTGTGTCGATCTTGGATAGGTCGATGATTGCGGCAAAACCGCGGCCGTGCCATCGGCCTTGGCGTTCCAACAGTCGCCGCAAGTCGCCCGACATTCCGATACCTGTCAGGCCGGCAAATTCCTGCGTTTCCAGGATACCGCCGGCTTTCGCTTCGCGGCGCGTGACAAAGTAGCACGGTGGATCGAATCCCGGATCGACGGCGCGGATAAGGCGCTCGCAAACCGCTTTCCATCTGTCTTGCTTTCGGTCCATGACTTCTACTCCCGCCCGGGCCGCGGGCGCGCCGGCGGAGTTCCGGCCTTCCGGCGCGCCCGCGTTCCCGTCTTCACCGTACCAAGTCGGCCAGCGGGTTGTTCCCGTCCAGAAAATCGCAAGCCCCATCGAGGGCAAGGGCAAGCTCGAGTTCTTGGCCGGCGCGCTCCACGTCGCCCGCTGTCGGCATTGCCGCGCGGCGGGTTTCGTCGCCGTCCGAAATGTCGGCGGCCTGGAAGCCCGATGCGTCAAGATGGTGGGCGGCCAGCCAATCGAGACAAGCCTGCTCGTCAAACTTGGCCGGGTCGAAACTCACGGCCGCGGGGCGCTCGTCCATTGTCTCTGGGTTGCGGCACGTTGCCACTGCAATGCCGGCCTCAATGATTTCGGCGGGGCTCGATTCGGTGTAGCCCGGCGGCGGCAAAAAGACGGCGCTGTGAACGCGCAACGGCATTGTCGGCGGTCCGGCCGCGCTGGTGTCGGCTTGACGGTCCGGGCCGGCGCTGAGGTAGCTCGTGCGCTGCGCGTCTGCATCCTCGTCCTCATTCTCGTCGTCTTCGTCCATTTCCGATTCGGCGTAGCTGCGGGCTGCCTCCTGTAGCGGGGCGGAAAGTGTGTCGAGATGGGCGCGGGCTTCATCGTCCGTCGCAAAATCGGAAAGCCCCGTGGCGCGCTGGAGAAAATGCCGGAGCCCGCGGACATACTTCGTGATTTTGGAACCGCCCCCGCGGTCGCCCCCGCGGTCGGCGTCTTTCTCGTTGCCCTCGTTCTCCGCAAACTCGCGGCACGTTTTCTGCATGTCGGGATGGAGTCGGCTGAAATGGTTCGCCGCTTCTTCGTCGTCGGCCAGAGGGTCGAGGCCACAATTCTTGACGAGAAACTCCCGCGCGGCCGGTGTGGCCTTGAACGTTGTGCCGGACCCATTCACGGCAAACGTGCGCCCGGCGCTCCTCGTCACCCAATCGCCCCGCGGGTCCATTGCCGCCCGGCTGCCCTGGCCGTTGCCGGCGCCGGCCTGGTCGTCGGCCTCTTCTTCGTCGTCGGGCTGCGGGCGGTGCTGCCGCAAGAAGTCGAGGTCCTCCGGCGTGCATAGCCCGTAAAGTGGGCGGCTCGCGTGAATGACGAGGGCGCGCCGGACGGGCTCGGCTGTCAACAGGGCCCCCGCGCATACTGCGGAATGGTTGATCGTTCTCACTTCAATTCTCCTGTTCGATGATGGTTTGCCGCGCCCGCATCGGGCCGGCGGGGTTATGTTTCCAGGTCGGCGGGCACCATGCCCGGCATCTCGCCGTTGTCGATCTCCCACGGCATGGGCCTCGGCCAGCCGTCGCCGGCCGGCTGGGCGCCGTCGAGGTCCCCCGCGGCCAGCAACGCCACCAGGCGGCGGACAAGGCGATGGTAGGCCGATCTGTCGATGGGCTCGGCCTGGGCCACCTGGGCGGCCACGGTGGGCCAGAATGTCGCCCACGGCTCGCCGGCGGCATGGGCCCGGATCGCTTCGCGTTCAAGGTGTTTGGCGGTGCTCATGGCCTCTTTCGTCCGTGGAAGGGTTGGAAGGGTTGGACCCCATTTTCCATAAACTTCCAGCTTTGTTTCTCGTGGGGGGGAGTTTATGGAAAATGGCTTCCATTGGTTCCGGTGGTTCCATTACAGGTCCGTCTCTAACCCGACGCCCTTGTACCAAGTGCCGTTGCTGGTGAATCGCTGGAAACCCCTCTCGGTGAGAGCCTGGCCGAAGTCCAGTTGCCTGATATGCTTGTCGCCGGACCATTCCCGGTAGGCGGCCAGCAAGTCGCTGGCCTTGGCCCGCGCGCTGCCGTCGATGATGCACGATTCTTCGAGGAACCGGCTTAGGGTGTCCTGCTCAATCTGGTAATCGCTGGTCGCTGCCGCTACCTCTTCCGGCGCCCCCAGGCCGTCCCGCTGCCAGTCGAGGCACCCGCGCACACACCATGCCAAGATGCCCGGCAATTCCTCCCGTAGTTTGGCCTGTAGGCTGCGGTCCCGCTCGGCCGGCGGGATGATTACATTGAACGGGACGAGCTTTACGCGCCTCCAGATGGCATGATCGGTGCCGGTGATGGTCGGTTTGTGGTTGACGGCCAGAATGAGCTTGTGAGTAGGGCGAAACTCAAAGTTGTCCTGGTACATTTTCCGGGCCCGCTGGCGGTCCCCGCCGGTGAGGTCCTTGACGAGCGATTCCGCCAGCCGGCGGCGCTCTTCCGTTTCGATACACACCACCAGCCGTTTGCCGAACAGGTCCGCGCGGTCGGTCGAATGTCCCTCCTGCTTCTTTGCCATGAGCAAGTCGCGCACGCCCTTCATGGCGTAGTCGGTGCCCAACATCTCCATAAGGATGCCCAACAGCGTGCTTTTGCCGTTTGCCCCCACGCCGTAGAAGATGGCCAACAACTGCTCCAATACGTCGCCGGTGAGACAGTAACCGAACAGGCGTTGTAGAAAGGTAATGAGCGATTGGCGGCGGTAGAAAATGCGCTGCAGACAGGCCAGCCACAAGGAACACTCCGCGGCGGGCTCGTATGGCGTAGGGCAGAGCTTGGTAATCAGGTCTTCGCGCCGGTGGGTGTGTAGCTCGTTCGTCCGAAGGTTAAGGGTTCCGTTCGGACAATTCAGCAGATAGTCGTCCTGGTCGAGGGCATCCGGCAGGATGGGGATTCCCGGCTCACTGCGGGCAAGCTGTACCATCGCGGCGCGCTTCGCTGCGGATTCACTCTGGCGGGCAAACTTTGCAAGAGCCCCGCGCCGATCGCTGTCCGGCTCGTCTGCCGCCTCCTGATAGATGGCCCGGGCGGTCTGCTTGGCCTTTTGCTCGATGGCGGCGGCCGCGTCGGGGCTCCATCGGGTATCATCCCACGCCAGCCACTTTTGCCACGGATAGCAGTATCGCACGTCGGCGCCGTGCTGCTTGGCGAACCGCTCCGCAAGGCCGGTGTCGGTCAAGGTGAATTGTTCGCCGGTCGGTGTCGCTGCTGAACTCGGCGCTGGGGCCGGCGGTGGCGTCCACTCCGGCGCCGTGCTCACCATGTGGAGCAGTTCCTCCGCCGTGTGTCCCTGGTCCAGGTAGTCGGAAACGTCGCCCTTCTCAGGCAGTCCCGGCAGTTCCACCACCTTGATCGACGCGGCCTTGCCGACGAGCGAGCGCGCCACGTCTAGCGCGTGCTTGCGACCGGGGTCGTCATTGTCGGGAAGGATCACCACCCGGCGGCCGCGCAGGTCTTGGGCATACTCGGCGCGCCACTTGCCGGCGCCCATTGCGTTCGTCGTGCCCACCAGCTCCAGCTTGGCCAGCCGATCACAGTCTTTTTCGCCTTCCGATATGAAGACTACGGCCGATGGATCGGCGGCCAGCAACTCCGGCAGGCGATAGAGAACAAGGCGCACGCCCTCAAGGTTCCACTGCCAGCCCTCTTTTCCATCCGGCTTCGGTTGCCGCTGCCGGAAGTCCTTGGGGTCATATCGCACGGATTGGAAAAGCAGGGTCCCCAATTCATTGCAGTAATTGTAGTGGGCCACGATCCTGCGCATGGGCTTGTGACCGTTGCCGTTGACGGAGAACAGGTCCCGCATGGTCAAGCCGATGGCCTTGACGATGGCCTCGGGCTTGCACCCGGCATGACAATGGAGCAGGGCGCGGCCGTCTTCGCCTTCGCTGATACTGAGGCTGGCTTGAACATCGTCGTGCGCTCGGCAACGCGCCTGCCAGCCCGATGGTGTCTGCCGGGCATCGTCGAAACGCGAGACTACCAATTCAACTGGGGTCACGCTCGGCCCTCCTTGATCTGGCGGACGGCCTCGGCCACGGTCCGGCCCTCGCCTACAAGCAGCCGGCCGGCGGCACGGTCGTAGAGCTGTACCCGATGCCGGCCGTCCTCAAGCCGTTGGTACTGGGCGGCCTGCCCTAATGCTTCGCGGACGATGGCGGCGGAGCTGATCGCGGTGGTGGTGGTGCTGGCGGTGCTCATGCGGCATCCTCCGTAGCACCGACCAATTCCAAGCCGCCGCCGTCAATCTCTTTCTGCCGTTTTTCAATGCTCTTGGTGACAGACTGTAGCGCGAGGAGGGTCAAGCCGAATGATGTATCCGGGCGCGATCGCCAAAAGCTCATGATCGTTTGCTCGATTTCCCGTTGTAGTTGCCAGCATACTTTTTCAGGCGGCTCTAACTCCTCTATCGCATCGTCTTGTTGGGCAGGCTTTGGTGTTGGCACCTGTGGCGCTTCATGCGTTGTGCGAATTACTTCTGCCCGTGCTGCCGCCCGCCGCGCGTTCTGACAATTCTCTTTCTCCCAAACCTTGATTACCTCGGCCGGATGATCGGACTTGGCGACGATCTGCGTATCGTTGGCCACGTTGACGATGGCCTGCCGCATACTCAAAAGCGCAACGCGCGGCGCTTTTGCTTTGAGTCTCGGGTACTCGCGCGACAACCGCATGTATGCCTGTGCGGTTCTCTTGGAACCCTGGAACTCACGTTTCAGCCACGGTAGCCAAGTACCATGCGTGCAGAGGGTCTTAGCCTGTAAGAGCAGGTGGCCGGCCTCCAAGGCGTGTTTTAGGCCGCTGTTCAAGGCGGCCTCCGCGAGGCAATGCGCGTGATTGATTCGCTGGGCGAGGTCGGCCAGCCTGGCATCCCCACTGGTGGTCAATGGCAAGGCGACGGTGTTGGTGGCCTGTGCATCCTGTTCAAGTAGTGCTGTGCTCATTCCATCCATCCTTTTTTTCGGTCTGGTCCTGGTCCCCGGCGCCCTCTGCCTCGGATCGCTCGGCAATCGCCAACAACAGCCCGGCCACCAGCCGGGCGGCGTCGTCGGGAATCCGGCCGGTGGGAAGCCGGCTTTCCGCAAAAGACGATTCAATAACCCGGGCGGGGGCTATCATCGGGTGCCCCCCTGCTCGTTTGCCGCCTGCTCCAATTCTTGCCGGGCATTTCGCGCCACTTCGGCCGCGTGTAGGGCTTCATCGACGGCGGCGAGGTATCGACGTAGGGCCACCCGGGCGCGCTGATCGGCTGCGGGCGTCCGCCCTCGGGCCGGGCCGGCAAGATCGGGGTTGGCATGTTTTTCTTGCGACATGCCAACATCATACGAAACCGAAGGCGCCGGTCTTTTGCGCGCACGAAAAGCCCCCGGAAAAGACAGGGTTTTCGGGGGCAAGAGGGGAAGTAGTGGGGAAGTGCTAGGCGGGCGGGCGCTTGAACATGGCGAGGGCCTCGGCTTCCAGTTGTTGCGTCAACTGGGCCGCTTTCAGGCGGGCTTCCATGCGAGCCCTTCGGCGCGAGTCGCCCATAATGGCGGTGTCGGTGCTGATGGCGCGAACCATTCCGAGAACATCAATCATTCTGCGGCGTTGGTTCTCTGTACCCCCCCTCGTCAGTGGTCGCATCTGCTTGACTTCGGCGTGTCGCTCAAGGAAACAGTCCAGTTGTTTTTGCGTCTTGAACCCGAACACGTCCCGGACTTCCTTGGCGGGTCGGAAGGTGGGTTGCGGCACCGTAGGCCGTGATAGACCGGGCAGGAATCGGGCAAGCCGGGTTCCATCATCATCGGCCACCTTCAAGAGCAGTCGCCGCAACAGCGGTTCCGATCTGCGGATAATGGCCCGCTCGTGCCGTTCAAGGTGGGAAATGTCCCTGCCGAGACAGACCGGCCAGCAACGTGATACCTTGGCCGGGTTGACCGTAAAGCAATCGCCACAATCCGGCCCATAAATGCGGCGCGCGATCTCTGCCGAAACGAATAGCGGGGTCGAGGGGATTCTAAACCCTTCCGCCACCCGCGCCAGCAGTTCCACAGCGGTCTTGTGGAGGGTGTCAAGGCGGCTCTTGGCGACGATTGCCGCTCCGCTCACCCGGACTTGCCCCGCGCCTCCGTCCTGGAGAGAGCGCTCGGCAATGCTGATTATGCTGACGCCCCGCGGATACTCGCGCCACAAGTGGGCGGCTAGGTCGATGTCGTCTTTCGTCTGGGGGCGGGTGATGCGCGGCTCCCATTCGGCCAGCGTATCGAGAAGCTGCTGCAGCGCGGCGGCGTGCGGTGGTGCGGTGGGCGGCTGCTTGGCCTGGCGCGGCCGTTGCCGTTTGTGAGAAGTCTTTGCACTGGGCATGATCCATCCTTTCGCGCCAGCCCGGCCGCTGGGCGCCGTCGTGGGGATGGTGGACCACGGGACGCCCGGCGGCCGCAAGGCCCCTGCCGTTGCAACAGCGGGGCCAGCCGGCTATTTGTGTTATACCGTCTTCGCGTTCTCCGTCAACTTGATCGGCTCCCACCCTTTTTGTCGGATCGGCCGCGCCAGTCCTTGCCGCTGGGCATCGGCCAGAATGAACCATATCCGGCGGTCGCTCACTCCCAACTGCTGGCCGATGATCCTTGCCGGAATCGGCCGGCGCTCGGCCTGGTGCAACACCCCCAGCAATTCCAGGGTTTTTTCCCGGGTGCTCTGGCCCAACACGTCCCGGCGCGTGAAGTGGACAACATTTTGCAGGTTGCGCCATGCTGTGGGAGAACCGCATTTCCTACATCGTGGGCAGCGGCCACTCCTACCAGGCGGTGCCGCGGCGGACCGGCTCCGCGGCGGAACCCTTGCTCGGCCAGGTGCAGGCGGTGTTGGACGACTTCGTCCAGATCAACAAGTGGCACCAGCGCCAGCAGGAGATCGTGCGGCGGAAAGACCGCGACGGCGAGTGTTTCCTGCGGCTGTTCATCGCCGCGGACGGCACCGCGCGGGTGCGGTTCGTCGAGCCGGGCCAGGTCGCCACCCCGCCGCAGGCCGCCGCCGATCCGGCCGCCGCCATGGGCATCCAAACCGAGCCCGACGACGTGGAGACCGTGCTGGGCTACTGGATCGACGGCCAGTGGGTCGACGCCCAGAGCATCCAGCACCGCAAGGCCAACGTCGATGCGAACGTGCGGCGCGGGCTGCCGCTCTTCTACCCGGTGCGGAAGAATCTCCGCCGGGCCGAGAAACTGCTGCGGAACATGAGCGCGA
>Ga0326728_10014100_pt1 | contig 17118 bp, 14 predicted proteins | sample MB3enrmetagenome_FD_207602 | JGI IMG/M metagenome (GOLD analysis project Ga0326728, IMG submission 207602) | Lab enriched peat soil microbial communities from McLean, Ithaca, NY, United States - MB31MN | ecosystem: Environmental > Terrestrial > Soil > Wetlands > Peat | place: USA: New York...
CCGGAACTGTTATCCGGGCGGTAAAGATCGAGTCTCAAGTTTTTGCCGCCAACGCTGGCAAACACCAAATCGCGTTCGACTTTCACGCCGGGGGGATTTGGAACCTGGGCAAGGCAATTTGCAGGGAGCAGCGTTGACACGAGCAGCAAGAGAACGGAAACGCAGGATTTCATTTGTTTAATCATAACTGTGATTCGAAGGAAAGGCGAGTTGCCACCTAACGATCCAAAGCTGAGCCTCGGCCACCGGCGGCTGGCTCAATCATACTACTGTGACGGACAAATCTAATATCCAGTCCAAAACTGCCCGGCACCCTACAGCGTCTTCTTCCCGGCGGCTTTGGCTTTCGCCCACCGCGCTTTGGCCAGTTGCGCAAGGCGCTTGCGCCCTGCGGCACTGATCTTTCGCTTCGGTTTGGCGGCGAGCTTTGGTGCTTTGGTGCCACGCTGCTTGGCCCACCGCGCTCTGGCCGCTGCGGCAATCTTTCGCCTTGCTGCGGTGCTCAGCTTTCGGCGCTTACGGGGCGCGGCAGCGCCAGCGGTGCTGCCCAACAGCCGGGTAAGTTGCTTTTCCAATAATTCGATTTTGTGTTTCAGGTTAGCCGCACGGCGCAGTTGACTGGCAGATAGGTGAATCATAGTTGCGCCAGTGAATCTCCGCGTCCCAGTGAAGTCAAGCCTAGCGGTTGATTATTGGTCGCATACCTGCTGCCGGACATTGTCGCTGTCGCGCCGGAATGGGAAACCCCGGCGTGTCATCAGAACTCGTCAGGGAAGACATCCTTCAGTTTGATCTTCAACTTGTCCAGAATTGTGGCGTTGTCCTAATTTGAAATTTTAACGTGGGTTTCTGGAATTCATGAACAGCATGAACGCTCCCATGATGGCCGCGAAAATCACTGCCACCAAGACGACCCAAAACAATATCTTCATCTGCTTTTTTTGCTGCCAAGGGGTTTGGTGAGGAAATAAAATCTTTCTTAGAAAGTTCAGGCGCATTTTTTGCCTTTCACTTCCGCCGCCATGGCGACCTTTACGGCTGTTTCCGGCGATGTAACCGGCGGGATTTGCAAGACCGTCACGAACCGCTCGCCTGTGTCGTCTTTGCCTTCCCGGTGAGACCATCCATAACAAACTTTGGCGTTGGCGTGGCCGTGCAGGTCAAACACTTCGACTTCACCCTGCCAGCGGGTCTGGCCTTGAAACACTTCCTGCACCGGCACCGTCTCGCGGTAAAGCGCACCGCAAGCGTGCAAATGTTCAATCGCCACTTGAAGGCGTGCCAGATAATCCTGTTTATTCGCCACAGTATTCAACCCGTGCCGCGACCGGCCAATGGCGCTTTTCAATGCCAGCGGCCATGGCCGGAGTCATTCTCAGTGTGCCATGCGTTTTGACGAAATGGTCATACGCGAAATTCAAGGCGACCGCAGCTTGAAAGTTTTCCATTTTCTTGCTGAAAGCGTTGGTGAGGCGCGTCCGGCGGCGCAAGGGAAGCGGGAATTACAGACCCGGTTTGGAGCTTGGAAGAAATTGTCGGTCTGTTGGCTTGATTTTAAGATGACCGGCGTTGAATTGTTCGCTCAATGGCGTCCTGAGCAGACTTGGAAGGATGCCGGTGGGAAACACGCCCAATTTGCCAACTATAGAGCTTGGCCGCGTGGTGAGTTGCTCACCCTCTGCGATGCAACCCAGCAGATTTACCTCGACCTGCCTCCCTGGGATGCGTGGCTTGACCGTAGGCGAAGGCGCAGGTTCCCGCTATGGCCTCCTCCCAATCCGCCTCCGCCTCCACGACCTACAGGCGATTCTGGCCAGCCAGCCGGCAGCGGCAGATCGAGATCAGTTTTGCTGGAGCACAGCTCGCCAAACTGCGCCGTGATGCCAAAGCCCGCCGCCGCCAGCGGATTTACACCGGCCCGATTGATGGACGACGTGGTTGGCGCGGTATGATAGTCATTCTTACAGATGGGCATATCGGCGAATTGGTCATGGCGCGGCGCGGCGCGGCCCTGATTATGTGGCGGGACGAATTTGCCGTCGAGCCGGACAAGATCGGCGCTTGCAGGACCGATGAGCTGCGGCGATATAAACTCCCTGCTGCCGTGGCGCTCGGCAGATGTAAACGTGGCGTAACAGAGCGTCCAAGCGCCAAGAAAGCCAGAGCTGCGCGGATCAATGGTCATTCGCCGCCGCGACCGGGTTCAAGACCCAGGGAAAGGCCAAAGCGGCCTGGAAATTGAGTTTTGGTTCTTCCCTAGGATCGCGCATCTCGAAACGGAGGCTGATCCAGCGCCATGGGCTGTTTGGCGTTGACACGCTACCGAGACAAGGGATTGAACCTTTCCCCGCACCAAGAGAATTGGAAAGCCGTAAATCGAGTCCTGACACCGGCAAACATCGGTGGATTTTTTAGCACCAGACTTTAGCCCTAGCACTTTTTTAACTCCTAAAAACCAGCTAAAACATTGGTATCATTGGCTTAAATTGAAATTGGTAGCGCGTACGGGAATCGAACCCGTCTTTCAGCCTTGAGAGGGCCGTGTCCTGGCCGATAGACGAACGCGCCAGTGGAGCCATGTTACCTTTGCTACTGACAGCCTGTCAATGTCGGCGCTGACCCGCATTAAACAGGCTGCCGGGAGGTTGGGGCTGATTATTTTTGATTTACGATATACGATTTACGCGCACGTCTGGATTTGGAATGGATTCGTAAATCGCAAATCGCACATTGTAGATTGAATTACTCCACATCTTCGCCCAACTCGACGTTCCAGTAGGCAAGGTCAATGAAATGTTTCCAACTGTCGTGCCGGTGCAAGCTGAAGTTGATCTGCACGAACGGCCGCCATTTCGGACGTTTGGGTTTGCGGATGAGATGCAGCCCGGCTTCCTGTGGCGTGCGGTTGGCCTTCTGGGTGTTGCACTCGACACAGGAGCAGACGATGTTTTCCCACGTCGTCGGCCCGCCGCGGTCGCGCGGGATGACGTGGTCCAGGTTCAAATCCCTCCGGTCGCACACGTGGCCGCAGTATTGGCAGGTGTTCTTGTCACGCTCGAAAATGTTGTGGCGCGTGAACTTGACTTCCTTTTTCGGCAACCGGTCGTAGATGAGCAGCAGGATGATGCGCGGCACGCGGATGCGGAAGGAAACGGCGCGAACCGATTCCTCGTGCGGCGCGCTTTCCGAGAGATCGCGCCATTCCTCGAAATCGAACGTGCGGAAGGAGCCGTCATTGTCGTTGAGAACCACCTGCGCGTGGCCTTGGAACAACAACGCGAGCGCGCGCCGGGCAGTGCAGACGTTGACCGCCTGCCACAACCGGTTCAACACAAGCACATGCTGGGTCAGCGCGGTGTTCATAGGCGCATTTCAAGTGCGGGGAACGATAACAAAACCCGCGAGACAGGTCAACTGTGCGAGTCAGCGGGGCGGCATCGGGTTCTAATCCTACTCTTAATTCAGCTCTTCGTCTTAATCGCTCCGGTTGTGGGATTAAGATTATGATTAAGATTAAAAATGAAGTCAGCCGACGTTGCCAAATCGTGTTGGCTTGGAGTATTTTGCCAGCATGAAACGCCTGGCCGTATTTGCCGTTTTTGTTTTGGCGCTGTCGCTGTTGCCGACGGCGCGCGCGCAGGAAAATCCCGACGACCAATACCTCGTCATTTACGCGCTCATCCAGCAGGCGGATACGTTCAACAATTCAGGGGAATCGCGCCGGGCGTTGGACGATTACGTCGAGGCGCAAACCGATTTGCAAAAGTTCCACCGGATTTTTCCGGATTGGTACCCCAAGATCGTTGATTTCCGGTTGAATTATCTGGCGGACAAAATTGCCGAGGTGACCCCCAAACTCCCGGTTATCCCGCCAAGCGGGACCCCGCCGCCGGCGGCAGCGGCACCCGCGACACCGGCTGAGGCAGCAGTGGCGGCCAAGACCCAATTAGAATCGCAACTCAGCGCTTTGCATGAACAGATCAAGCAATTGCAGACCGACAACGAAACGTTGCAGGCCAAGCTCAAGGAGGCGCTGGCGGTGCAGCCGGCGGCGGTGTCGCCGGGCGAATTTACCCAGGTGCAGGAGCAGCTCCGGTCTTTGATGAAGGAAAATGATTTGTTGAAGGTGAGTCTCGCGCAGGGACACGGCAACGCGGCGGAAGGCGTGGACGCAAAAACCTTCGACCTGTTGAAACAGGCGCTGGCCGAGGCCAACCAGAAATTGGCCGCCCAAACGGCGCGCGCCGACCAGCTGGCGTTGGAAAATCAGGCGCTGCAGACGCGCCTGCAATCGTTGCTGGCCAGCGCGGACACCGCGGAAGCCCTGCGCCAGGAGAATGAATTGCTCAAGCAACAGGTGGCCAGCCTCAAGTCCGCGCCGGCAACGGCGGCGGAAACCAGCCCGGCGAACACCGAACTGGCCAAAGCGCGGGCGCAAATTGCGGCCATGCAATCGGCAGCGGAAATAAATTCGCTTGAGAAAATGGCGCTGGAGAACCGGATAAAACAATTGCAGCAGGTCGCCGTAAATTCGGCGCCGGTGGCGACGGCAACACCGCCGGGACCGAGCCGGGCGGAAAACGAGGCGCGCATCCGCGAAAGCGAATCGCGCATCCGTGAACTGGAGCAGGAACGCGATGATTTGCTGGCGCGGTTGGGCGAAGCGAACAAAAAGCTTTACGGCGGCAAAAACCAGGACGCGGCGGCGCAGATTGATGCGTTGGCGCGGGAGGTGGACACGTTGCGCGCGCGCATCGCCGTGGACGAGGCGCAGCCAATTCCCTACACACCGGAGGAACTGGCCTTGTTCAAGCAGTCGGCGCCCGAATTGGCGGCCAACCCCGACGCGGAAAAGAAACCCATTAGCGAATTGCCCGGCGGCGCAGCTTCACTGGCGGCCGAGGCGCAAAGTTATTTTTCCGCCAAGGAATACGGCAAGGCCGAGGCCGATTATCAGAAAATTCTGCGGCGCGACCAAAATAACGGCCTGGCCTTGGCCAATCTGGCTGAGATCGAGTTGGAGGAGAACAAGCTGGACGACGCGGACAAACACATCCAGGCGGCGCTCGCGCAAAGTCCGAATGACGCCTACAACCTGACGGTGCTGGGCCGCATCCGATTCAGCGAGGCCAGATACGACGAGGCGCTCGACGGGTTGAGCCGCGCGGCCAAACTCGATCCGCAAAGTCCGGACATTGAAAATTACTTGGGGGTGACGCTGGCCGAGAAAGGATTGCGCGCGCAGGCGGAAACGGCGTTGCGCCGGGCGGTGCAACTGGACCCGCATTACGCCGCGGCGCACAACAATCTGGCGGTGATTTACCTCACCCAGCAGCCGCCGATGGTCGAACTGGCACGCTGGCATTATGAAAAGGCGCTCGCCAACGGCCAGCCGCACAACCCGGCCCTGGAAAAATTGCTGGCCGAAAAGGGTGCGCCCGTTTCGCAATGACAATGACAAAAGGAATTGATGGATTTGTGGATAGTTGGATTATTGGAGCAAACCCACGATCATTTATTTATCCATCAATCCAATTATCCAATCATCCGTTGAGCCATGCTCCGCCAACTGTCACATGAATTAACCATTCCGACGCGCGGGCGCGGCCTGTATGAATTCACGCGCGAGGTGGAAGCCTGGGCGGAGCGGAATCACTTCCAGGAAGGACTACTGACGATTCATCTGCAACACACGTCGGCTTCGTTGTTGATTCAGGAGAACGCCAGCCCCGATGCCCGGCGTGATTTGGAGGCCTTTTTCAAACGGCTCGTGCCCGACGGCGACCCGCTGTTCGAGCACACGCTGGAAGGGGACGACGACATGTCGGCGCACATCCGCACGGCGCTCACGACGGTGAATCTGAGCATTCCCGTCCGCGGCGGTCGGCTGGTGCTGGGCACATGGCAGGGGATTTATTTGTGGGAACACCGCCTGCATGGACACTCCCGCCACGTGGTATTGCATTTCATTGGCGAATGACTTTTTTGATTTCATCCTCCTCGTTCTCGTCCTCGTAATCGAAAGGTCGGTCGAAGAGGGGGACAGGAACGAGGACGAGCAGGATTGGTATGCGAATAAACTGGCCAAGGGCGGCGGGGAATGGCAGGTTGCGGGGGCTTATGCGAACCATGAATTTTTTGCGGTGCGCCGTTTTGCCGGCGCTGGTCTTGAATTTTGTTTCCACCGGCCGGGGCAAGGGCGACACCAACGGTTACTGGTTCGGCGGCCCGGAGATTTTTCCCATTTACCAGCAAATCAGCGAGTTACACGCGGCGGATTTGAATGGCGACGGGTTGAACGACCTGATTGTGGCCGATAACCTGCACTCGAAGATTGTCCTGCTGTACAACGAGACGGGCAACACCAACTGGGCCACCAACACGCCTCCCACGCAGCCGCTGGACATCAATCAATTGCCGCCCGGCTCGCGTTTTCGCATTGATTCCATTCCCGTGGACGAGCGTATCAGCGCGATGGTGGTGACCGATCTCAACGGTGATGGCCGCCCCGATATCGCTTTCTACGGCGATTCGCACAACCTCGAGGTGATTTACAACGAGGGTACCAACGGCTGGAGCGATCCGAAAACCTGGACTATCAATGACGGGCAGATGAATGCCAACGCGCTGGCCGCCGGCGATTTGAACGCCGACGGCCGCACCGATCTGGTTTTGCTCGGCGACAACGGTTCGGTGTATTATTTCCAGCAGAAAAAGGACCACACGCTGGCCGACCCGGAAAAGATTCCCTATTCAGGCACGCCGAACGCCGTGCAGATTGTGGATGTCAACGGCGACGGTCGGAAGGATTTGCTGCTGGTGGATTGGGACAGTCCGACGCCGTTCCGGGTCCGGTTCCAGGACGCCGCCGGCCAGCTTGGCCCTGAAGTCTATTTCAAAACTCAGCCCATCCGCTCGTATTGCGCGGACAACCTGGAAGAAAACCACAAGACTTACGTCGTGACCATCGCCCAAAATTCCGGACGCGCGGCGGTCTCGCAGTTCATCCAGGAACCGGCGGAGCATTTGTCCGGGTCTTCTTTGGAACACGGACAATTTCAAATCTTGCCGTTTACCAAAACGGACGCCGCGCAGCGTGGCACTCTTTGGACCGATGTCAACGGCGACGGCCACCCGGATTTGCTCGTGGCGCAGCCGGACAGCGGGCAAATCTCCGTTTATTTGCAGCAACCGGACGGCACGCTGGCCGCGCCCGAAACTTTTCCGACGCTGGCCGGCGTCAGCCAGATCGCGGCGGCGGATTGGAATGGCGACGGCAAACCGGACATTTTCCTGTTGAGCCAGAGCGAAGGGGCGGTGGGGGTGGCGCAATTTGACAAGGAAGGACGGCTACCGTTTCCCACGCTCCTGCCGATTGACGGCAAACCGCTGGTGATGGCGGTCGGCCCGTTGCGGCGCGGCGCCAAGCCGATCCTGTGCCTCATCGTGGACAAGAACGGACAGCGTTATCTGGTCACGCGCGGTTTTGACGGCAAAACGCGGACGCAAAAACTCAGCGAGAGTTTCACCGACATGCCGGCCATGATGGCGATTCAGGACGTGAATCAGGACGGACTGCCGGATTTGGTGGTGCTCATTCCCTATGGGAAAATCAAGGTGCTGCTGCAAAAGTCCGACGGGAGCTTTGACGAGGAGGACGTGGACCCGCCGGGCGGCGTGATGGCGCAGCCCTGGCTGGCTGCGATGGACATGGACGGCGACGGCAAGCTGGAATTGTTGCTGCCCGGAAAGAATTTTGTGCGCGCGGTGGTGCTGGAAAAAGAAACGGAGGCGCTCGCCCCCACCAATCAGCCGCAATGGACATTCCGGGTGAAGGATCAAATCAACGGCGCGGCGAGCGACTCGCAAATTGTGGGCGCCTGCACGGTTGCCAATGGCACGAACCGGTCGCCCTCAATCTTTTTACTGGATGCCGAGCACCAGGAGTTGACGCTTTGCCAGCGGGACAACCTGGGAGTCTGGCGGGTGGCGCGCAACCTTCCCCTGCCGGTCGGAGGATTTAACGGCGTGCAAACGGTCGCATTAGGCGGCGCCGGAGTTCAGAGCGTGGTGTTTTCCAGCCAGAACGCCGTCGCGTGGATGCCGCTGGCGGGCCAGGTTTGGAAGTTGAAGGAGCTGGATGGCTATGACACGCCCATCAAGGATGGTTATTTGAATGATGTGACCACGGGCGACCTGAACGGCGACGGGCGCAAGGAGCTGGTGTTTCTGGAAACCGCGCAACATTATCTTGATATCGTCCGCTTTGATTCCCATCACAAACTCGTGCCGGCCGTTCGCTGGCAGGTGTTTGAGGAACACACCTTCCGTGGCGCCCTGAACGCCTTGCCGGAACCGCGTGAGGCCTTGGTCGCCAATGTCACCGGCCACAAGGACAAAAAGAAAGACCTCGTGGTGGTGGTGCACGACCGGATTCTGGTCTACCCGCACGAATGACGGCGGTCAGTTCAACTGCGGCGGGCGCGGGTTGAAGAATTTGAACGACAACCCGTCCACGGTGGTACTGCCGCCGTAAACAGTGAAATAAAAATATTTGGAAACCTTGTCGAAGTCCGGCAGCAACGAGAAATCCAGCCATTGGCCAAGATTGATGCCCGAGGAGACCATCGGCAGGGCGGCCAGCCGGTTGCCGGCGGCGGGTTCGTTTTTCAAGGTGGCGAACAGCGTCCGCATGATTTCACGCTGGTTGTCGTAACCGAACAAACCATTGCCGGCGCCACCGACCTGTTGCGCGGCGTCAGCCAGTCCGGGAATGGCGCGCAGCGGCCGGGTTCGGCCTTCGCCGCTGCGCAAATAATTTTCCAGCAACGAAACGTCCGTCGTCAGAGCTACGTAACTGCCGCTGGCGGCGCAATAAAGCGAACGCGAAACCGAATTGGAGCCATCCAGCGCGCGGCGGGGAGACAGGGGAATCGTGTAAATTTTCCGCCCCAGGAAAAGGCGCGGGTCCGGCGCGCTTTGTTCCGAGGGCAGCATGGAGCCAATGCCTTTGATGGCGAGGGCCGCCTGGTCGGGATTGGCGGCGGCGAACAGGAACAGGGAGGGGGCGTTGTTCAAATCGTCCGGGGCGTTTTCTTTGGGCGCCATTTGATAACTGATAAAATCGTCGCTGAGGTTGGCGAAGAGATTCTGGCGGATGTCAAAATTCGGGTCCTTTTGCTGCGCGGCGGCGTTGGCAATATCGAGTACGGAGTTGAGGCTGTTGAGAGTGGTGGGTGAAATGTTCCCGAGCATTTTTTGCAACGCGGCCCAGTCCCGCCGGCCGTCAATCCGCCAGCGGAAAAATTTTATTGCGTCGGCGGGCACAAATCCGGGCGGATTCGCGTCTTTCGGCGCGGCGGCAATCATTTGGAGGATGCCCTGCCGGGCGGCGGCCGGTATGGACAGGAACACATTGAACTGCGTTCCAACGCGGGATTCATAATAGCTGAAGCTGACCGATTTCAAGCTGGTCAGGCCGGAAGCGTCAAGGACCTGGTTCCAGGGAATTTGCGGCAGAGGACTCGGCGCGTCAGGGTTCGGCTGCGGCGGGGGAACGTGCGCGAGCACGTCAAAAAAAGTTTTGGCATTGAACCAGCCGTAATACAGCGGCGTGCCGCGAAACTGCGCTGGCCGGTCGGCGGCGAAAACCGGATTGTCACTCAGTGACAGCCACGCGCCGCCCGTCAATCGCGCCGCGACGGGTTCAACCGTTTTAATGGAATCACCGGCAATCAACAGGGATTCAAACTGGCCGACCACCAGTTCGCCGGGCTTGGGGACCACAGTTTTGCGGCCCAGTTCCTGGACGGGCTGGCTCTGGGGAAACAGCAGAGCAAGGGTTGGCGGAATGTCATTACTCGCCAGCGGCACCACGGAAAACGAAATGCCGCGGACCGTTTCCGTATGGATGGGTTTGCCCGCCTCCCGCCATTTTTGGCGGAGTTTGGCCAGATTGGTGGCGAGCAGATTGCTTTTGCCTTTGGCATCGAGGAGCAACAAAACGCCGGGCGGCGGACTGTCATCGCCGCCATTCCAGCCGTTTTGGGTGACGGCGAAAGTCAACTGGCCCTGCGGCAAATCAGTGAAGTCACTGATTTTGACGCCCAGGTCGCGTTCGAGCGGCGCAATGAAATTTTCATTCCACTTGGCCATGAAATGGTCGTGGAACGGTTTCATCGCCGGGTCGTTCCAGACCAACCACTGCGGCGACTGGTGCGCGGCGGCCCGCAGCGCGGCAAAATCAGGCACGGAAAGGACCAGCAAGGTGTCCTTGGGCAGCAGATTTTCCGCCGGCGGAATGGCGGCCTGCGCGGGCAGGACAGAGGCCAGCGACACCATGCATCCGGCCAGAAAAATTTCGATAGTGCGTTGGCGCAAGAGGTAGAAAGGCGACGCAGTCATAACCAGCCGGGAACCGGTGATGACAACCGTTGCGCCAAAGATTTGTCGTTCATTCCTTCGCGGCTTTCTGAATCAGGTTGTTGGGCGGCGGGAGATAACGGTAGGGGCCGCTGGGATTATCGGTGGAATAGGCAAAGGCGTCGCGGTGATCCAGAAAGTTTTTCACCAGTTCGACCGGGATGGCAAAGCCCAGGCCTTCGCCGAACATGATTTTCATGTTCGTCACGCCGACGACCTGGCCGGCCATGTTGAACAATGGGCCGCCGCTGTTGCCGGGGTTGATCTGCGCGGTCGTTTGCAGATAAAGCTGGCCCTCCAATTCCCGCGTTTTGGTGCTGACGATGCCCGAGGTTACCGTGCGCTCCAAAAACCCCATCGGACTGCCGATGGCGAAAACCGAATCACCCGCCGTCAGGGCGTCCGAACTACCCAGCGATACGTATTTGAACTTCGGCGCGTTCTTGTCCTCGATTTTCAACAGCGCCAGGTCTTGAAATTTGTTGATGGCCACAATGCGCACCTGCCGGTATATCTCCCGATCAAGCTGCCCCTCCACATGCCGGTAGACCTCGACAGTGATTTCCGTCTCGCCCTCAATAACGTGGAAATTGGTGATCAGATAACCGTCCGCATTGATGAAAAATCCCGAACCCAGGCCGCCGGGGGTGCGCACCTGCACGACGGCCTCGCCGATTTGTTTGACGAGATCGCGCACGTCGCTGGCCGCCACCGCCGGCCCGCCGGTGTAGTAAAATTGCGCCGGCGCATTGACGTTCAACAGCGGACTGGTGGTCGCGGTCAGCCGGGTCAGCGCGTTGCTGGCCTGGGAGATGTTGACGATATCGCTGCGCGGCACCACCAGCACCGTGTACCCCACATCCACCACCACGGCATCCGGCTTTTCCGTCAGGATTTTGCCGGTGACAGCATCGTTGCCCCTAAGGTGAATCGTGTCGGCAGAGGCGGCGTTCAGGCCGCAGCAAAGCAGGGCCAGCCAAACGAGATGTTTATTCAACGACATTTTTGGAAAATAATGCAACTATCGGATTTTGACAAGCGGACGGGGCAAATTTCACAAAAATAACCATTGCCGCGTTTCGCGGTTTTGCTATGCTGGCCTGCCTTTTCGCCGCTGTTCGGCGAGGGGAGAACGGCCCTGAATTTCCGCTTTTGAGTGAAGGCGGAGGCCGCAACAACATCAAACTGAATCCCGTGTTCCGCGGGATGCCCAGCCCTTTCTGGTGTTAGAAAGGGCGAAGGTTAAAGAAGAACCGGCGGCTGAAAAACGCCGTCCGCTTTTTTGAAACGTTAGAAAGGGCTGGGTCTTAACCAAAGGAAACTCGTGCTTAGTCTCGGTATCAAAGAATTATTGGAGTCCGGTGTTCATTTTGGACACCAGACGCGGCGTTGGAATCCCAAGATGAAACCGTTCATCTTCGACGCGCGCAATGGCATTCACATCATTGACCTCAGCAAGACGCTCGCCCAGCTTGAAGTGGCATGTAATTTTCTGTCCGAGACGGTCCGCAAGGGCGGCAAGGTGATCTTTGTCGGCACCAAAAAACAGGCGCAGCAATGCATCAAAGAGACGGCCCGGGAATGCGGCCAGTTTTACGTCACCGAGCGCTGGCTCGGCGGCACGTTGACGAATTTTAATACCATCAAGCGTTCCATCGCGCGGCTCAAGGAAATCGAGAAAATGGACGCCGACGGAACGCTGGCCCATTACGGCAAGCAGGAACAGGCCGTCATCCGCCGCGAGGCCGGCCGGTTGCAAAAGTATTTTGATGGCATCCGGGCGATGGACCGGGTTCCCCCCGCAATGTTCGTGGTGGATATCAAGCGCGAGCACAACGCCGTCGCCGAGGCGCGCAAGCTCAAGGTGCCGCTGGTCGCGCTGGTGGACACCAATTGCGATCCCGACCTGGTGGATTTCCCTATCGCCGCGAACGACGACGCCATCCGTTCCGTGCGCATGATTCTGGCCACGATTGGCCAGGCCATCACGCAGGCGAACGCCGAATTCGAAGCCAAACATACGCGCCGGCCCGCGCCAGAAGAAACCGCCCCGGCGGAAATGGCGCCGGCTCCAACTGAAGCGGTTCCGCCGCCGCCCGCCTGATGTGACTCTGAACTTTCAACCCACAACGCTCGACCAATTATATGGCTGACTTTACCTCTGCTGACGTGGCCAAGCTCCGCGAAATGACCGGGGCAGGCATGATGGATTGCAAAAAGGCACTCGTTGAAGCGAAAGGCAAAATCGAGACCGCCGTGGAAATTCTGCGCAAAAAAGGCCAGGCAACCGCCGCTGTGAAATCGGCGCGCGAAGCGAAGGAAGGCGTGATAACCCAATATATTGCGCCGGGCGGAAAACTGGGCGTGCTCGTGGAAGTGAACAGCGAGTCGGACTTTGTGGCACGCAACGACACCTTCCGGGCGTTTTGTGACGAAGTGGCGAAACGTTACGCGACGGAGGCCAACCCGGATCTCGAACCCGAACGCGAGGCGATGGTCGCCAAAATCCGCGAGAACATCAAAATCGCCCGGCACGCGAAGATGGAAGTGGTCGGCAACGGGCTGATTGCCGGTTACATTCATACTGGCGCAAAAGTCGGCGTGTTGGTGGAAGTAGGAGCGGGCAAGCCTGAGACGGTTGTCAAGGACGAGTTCAAACAGCTTGTCAAAGATATTACCCTGCAAATCGCGGCAGGCCATCCGCATGCGGTTTCGCGCGAACAGGTTCCGGCGGAGGTCATCGCCAAGGAACGCGAGATTGCCATGCAATCCGATCGTTTCAAAGGCAAGCCGGCGCAAGCCATGGAAAAAATCCTGCAAGGTGTTCTGGAAAAGTTCTACCAGATTTACTGCCTGGTGGATCAGGGATTCGTGAAGCGGAATTCCGAGGTGAGCGTGAAGGAGCATGTTGCGCAAATCGCCAAGCAATTGGGTGATGAAATCACTATCCGCCGGTTCGTGCGGTTTCAGGTGGGTGAAAGCGCGGCGTAGCTTCGCAAAAACCGCTGGCGGCGGGTTCATTTGCCATCGGACCTTTTAACCGTACCGATCACGCAGTGAGAGTGAGTTTTCACTGGTGGAACCCTGAATTTCTTTCTCCACCGGAAGTTCGTGATTTATGGCCGCGCAAGGATTCGGGCCGACAGAAGAACTTTGTAGCCGAATTGCCGCGCATGGCTGTATTTTGCTCAAGGTAAAATAAAGCTTTAACCATCGGAACATGAAAAGACGAGATGGTAGGACCGACGTTTCCAGGCGTTCAGCAAAAAAGATTCCCACCATAGCATTGCTGGTTGAATCCTCCCGGGCATCGGGCCGGGCATTGCTGTGTGGCATTGCAAAGTGTGCGCATCACTATGGGCCTTGGGCCTTTTATTGGGAACCCGGCGGGCTGGAGAAGGCGTGGCCCAGACTGAAGGCGTTGGGCGTGGACGGAATTATCTTGCGGGACGTGGACAAGTTGGAAGAAGTGCTGGCCTTGGGAATGCCTGCGGTAGTCATCGGACACAGCAAAACCGAAGTTCCCGGCATGGTTAATGTAGTGACGGACTCTTCCGCCATCGGCCGAATCGGAGCCGAACATTTGTTGCAATGCAGTTTTAAACATTTTGCCTACTACGGTTACGAGGGCGGTCCGTCGTCGGCCTCACGCCGGGAATCTTTCACCTGGTCGGACCTGCGCCAGAAATCCTTTGCTGAGCGAATTCGCAAGGCGGGGTTCGAGGTGCATACCTACACCACGTTGTTGCCAGCCTCTCACACGTGGCGCGAAGAGCGCCAGAAAATGGCGTCCTGGTTGCGGTCCCTCCCCAGGCCGGTAGGTTTGATGGCTTGCAACGATGATTGCGGTCGGCAGGTCATCGAAGCCTGCAAACTGGCCAATCTGGCGGTGCCGGACGCCGTCGGCGTGGTGGGGGCGGACAATGACGAGGTGGTCTGCGGCCTTTCGGATCCTCCCATGTCCAGCGTGGCCATCAATTTTGAACGCGCTGGTTATGAGGCGGCGTTGGTGTTGTTCCGGCTCTTGCGCCGAAACCGGCGAGTGCCGTTAAAAATCACCGTGCAGGCAACCCATGTGGTGGCGCGCCGTTCGACGGATATAACGGCGGTTTCCGATCCGCACGTGATCAAGGCGTTGCAATTCATTCGCGACCGGGGCCGGGAAAACGTGATGGTGACCGATGTAGCCCGCGCCGCCGGTCTCTCGCGCCGGGCCCTGGAAATAAAATTTCGCCGGGAAACCGGGTCTTCAATTCGCGAACATATCCGCCGCGTGCGCACGGATCAAATCGTGCGACTGCTGGTGGAAACTGATCTGCCGATCAACCAGATTGCCGAAAACCTTGGTTTCTCCGACGTTCAACATATTGCCCGCTACTTCCGCGCCAGCAAACAGACCAGTCCACTGGCCTTCCGCCGGAGTTACGGTCGGCGCATGGGGTGAAAATGGGTTCCCCAACCGTTCCCCAGCCTTGTTCGCATATTGGTGATTTTTATACGCAAAATGGTGTTTCGCGCTACCATGCCAATGCCATAAACTTAATGAAATACTCAGCCATTGGCGGTCGCGGAGGATGGTTGGTAATGGCGTCCGGCGCGCCGCGATTTGTTGGGATGACTGATAAAAAAATGGGGAGTTTGCATGATTGATTTTAAACGGCTTGAAGTTTGGTTCGTGACGGGTAGCCAGCACCTTTACGGGGCGGAAACGCTTAAGCGGGTCGCGGCCCATTCCCGGGAGATTGTCAGGGCGTTAAATGGCGCTGACGCCATTCCGGTTAAGGTGATTTTTAAACCTGTCCTCAAATCTCCGGAGGAAGTGTTCGCGCTTTGCGAGGAGGCCAATCAGGCGCCCCAATGCATCGGGCTGGTGACCTGGTGCCACACCTTTTCGCCCTCCAAGATGTGGATCAACGGCCTCAAGATTTTGCGCAAGCCGATCCTGCACCTTCACACCCAGTACAACCGCGATATTCCGTGGTCGTCCATTGACATGGATTTCATGAATCTGAGCCAGGCCGCCCACGGCGATCGCGAACACGGGTTCATCCTGAGCCGGATGCGCCTGGACCGGAAAGTAGTGACCGGCTACTGGCAGGATGCTGCGGTGCAAAAGCAACTGGGCGCGTGGTGCCGGGCCGCGGCGGCTTGGCATGACTGGCAGGGAGCGAAATTCTGTCGGTTTGGCGACAACATGCGCGAAGTGGCGGATACGGAGGGCGACAAAGTTGCTGCGCAAATCAAATTCGGCTATTCTGTTAACGGCTACGGCGTAGGCGATTTGGTCAAACACGTCAACGCTGCTACCAACACACAAATCAACGCGCTGCTCAAAGAATACGAAGCCAGCTACGTGGTTGCGACCGAACTCCGCAAAGATGGCCACAAACGGGAATCCTTGTGGGAAGCGGCCCGGATTGAGGTCGGTTTGCGTGCCTTCTTGAAGTCCGGCGGTTTCAAGGGATTCACGGACACCTTTGAGGATTTGCACGGGCTGGCGCAGTTGCCAGGCGTGGCCGTCCAGCGGTTAATGGCCGAGGGTTACGGTTTCGGCGCCGAAGGCGACTGGAAAACCTGCGCGCTGGTTCGCGCCCTGAAGGTCATGTCCATTGGCTTGAAGGGTGGCACCTCGTTCATGGAGGACTACACCTATCATTTGAATGCCAGGAGCTCGAAGGTGCTTGGCGCGCACATGTTGGAAATCTGCCCGAGCATTGCCAAAGGCAAGCCATCATTGGAGGTCCATCCGCTGGGAATTGGCGGCAAGGCCGATCCGGCGCGGCTGGTGTTTGACACGCCCCCCGGCCCCGGACTCAACGCCGCCCTGATGGATATGGGGAACCGGTTTCGTTTACTGGTGAACGAAGTGGATGTGGTTGCGCCCGAGAAGCCCTTGCCCAAACTGCCGGTGGCGCGTGCCCTTTGGATTCCCCAACCCGATTTCCACACCGCCGTCACGGCATGGATTTACGCCGGCGGTGCGCATCACACTGCTTTCAGTCAGGCCGTCACCACGGAAATGGTGGAGGATTTTGCCGAAATGGCGGGCATCGAATTTCTGATTATTGATGGCAAAACCAGCTTGCGCGATTTCAAAAAGGAACTCCGCCACAATGAAATCTATTACGGTTTGCGCAACGGTTTCAAAATGTAAATAAGCAAACTATCGTCGAGCAGTTCGTAAGTGTTCAAAACCATGAAAAAAGAATTATTTGCCGCGTCCGCTTGCCTGTTGTTCATCTGCACCTCAGTTTTGGCCGACCTTACCGTGAAACTGGATCCGCAGAAAACCGGCGCGCCCATTTCCAAATACCTTTACGGCCAGTTTATCGAACACTCGGGCCATTCGGTTTATGGTGGGCTATGGGCGGAGATGGTAGTAGACCGCAAATTTTTTTATCCCATCACAGATAATTACGATCCGTGGGGCACCGCTGAGGACAAGTTTTGGAATTCCGGGCCGTTCAAAGTCCTCAACGCGTCGCCGTGGAAAGTCATCGGGCCGCCCGGCACGGTGAGCATGGAAACCAACCATCCCTACGTCGGCGCCCAATCGCCGGCGATTCACCTGCCTGGCAACGGAAAGCTTGACGGCGTTTCCCAGGACCGCCTTGGCGTCATCAAAGGCAAGAAATACTCAGGCCATATTGTTCTCGCCGGCGATGCATCGGCAGCGCCGGTGGAAGTACGGCTCGT
>Ga0326728_10014103_pt1 | contig 17115 bp, 22 predicted proteins | sample MB3enrmetagenome_FD_207602 | JGI IMG/M metagenome (GOLD analysis project Ga0326728, IMG submission 207602) | Lab enriched peat soil microbial communities from McLean, Ithaca, NY, United States - MB31MN | ecosystem: Environmental > Terrestrial > Soil > Wetlands > Peat | place: USA: New York...
TCGGCGATCTGCGCACCGACGCGCTGCACCTGGCGCTGGCCGATGCGCCGATCGAGGACGACACCTTGCTCGGCCTGCTGATCCTCGCCCTCGGCGGCGCCAACGTCAGCGTGGACAGCGGCAGCGATCTGCGCAGTGCCGACCGGCAGGCGATCTGCCGCTCGCTCACCGAAGGCGGGGTGCTGACCGCCGACCCGGACATGCTGCGCCAGGCGGCGCGGCGGATGCTGACCGGGGTGCTGTCCTGCCGCGACAACCGCTCGCAGAGCGGGCCGTTCGCACGGGTCGCCGGCGAGACCATCGGCGCCTCGCTGCGGCTGCCCAACATGGCGACCGAGGCGTTTCTGTCATGCCTGTCGCGCAGCGCGCTGGAAATCGCCGCGGCGGCCGAGAGCGTCAACATCGCGCCGCGCGCGAAAGACACGCGGGCGCGCATGGTCAAGCAGTTCGCCGGCGGGGCTTATGTCTATCCCGGCGCCCTCTTCAGGCTGACCGAGGAGGATCTCGCCAACGACGCGGCGGCAGCCCGCAGCCGATACGTTCCCGGCACCGGCTGGGGCGGCGGCGGCGAGGACGGCGAGGACGGCGAAAACCCGGATGGCGGCCTCGATGAGGAAGCCGAGGCGCAGCCTGACACGGACGACGGCGCCGTAACCGCTGAAGACCCTCTGGCCGACGCAGCCGACTGATCCGCACAGCCCGCTTCGGCACTCCGGAGCGGGCTGCATCTCCCCGACCGAGGATTCCGCCATGACCACCCTCACGCCAACACGCGCCGGCACCGCCGCGCCCGCTGCCCTGCCTTGCCACGGCAAACCGCTCACAACCGGGCAACCCGCATCCGCTCGGCATCTCGACCGCAACCATCTGGTTTCCGGCATCGTCAGCCGCCGCCGGCGCCTGGCGCACCTGGAAGCCGCAATGGCGGCTTCCTGCGAGGCCGCCGCCGCCCGCGGCGCACCGCGCGCCATCCGGGTTGATGACCGCGGAACCTGGGACCGCGCGATGTGGCAGCGCTACCTCGATGCCGCCGCCCGGCTGGAGCCGGACTACGGCCCGCTGATGCGGCGCCTGCTTCAGGAGATCGACAGGCTGCAACGGCTGCTCGATCTGCCGCTGGCGGCTTAGCGCCACGGACGCCTGCCCGGCGGTTCGAAATCCCGACCGGCCGCCGCCTTCATCATGAGAATGGAGAAAACGGGAATGGAAGACCGGGAGAAAAGCATGGAAGCACGCCTGGCTCCGTGGCCGGTGCCGTCCCCTCGGGTTACGCGCGGTCTAACCCGGGACCGGTCCCGCTTCCGCATCCCCGATTGGCTGCGCCAATCGCCTTCGGCTCGCCCCGCTGCCGTGTCGCTGCGCTCCCGCACCAGACCGCGGCGCTCGGGGGCGGGCGGTCCCGATCCCGGTTTCCTCAGACCGCACCCGAGAGAACGACACCGGCACGGAGCCGGCGGGCTTCCCGAGGGAAAAATGAATGAAGGAATGGAACGATGGGACTTTCCGTGAACAGGGTTGAACTGATCGGCAATCTGGGGCGTGACCCGGAGATGCGGACGACACAGGCCGGCAAGATCATCGCGACCCTCAGCATCGCGACGAGCGAAAGCTGGAAGGATCAGCGATCGGGCGAATGGGTAGAGCGAACAGAATGGCACCGCATCGTAATTTTCAACGAGGCGCTTGCCAGGATCGCCGAGAAGCATCTTGAGCAGGGCATGAAGGTGCGGGTCGAGGGCAAGCTGCGCACCCGCAAATGGCAGGACCAGGCGGGGGTCGACCGCTACAGCACCGAGGTCCACCTCGAAAACTACGACGGCGACTTGCGCTTCGATATGAAGAAGGCCGGGGAACGGGCGGGTGGCGGCGGTGCGTCAGCGCAGGCGCCAGGAGGCGGTGTTCCGGATGATGAGCCTCCCTACTGAACGACCAAACAGACGCGGCGAAGGACAAGTTTCATGACTGACCAAACCATTTTTCACACCGCGTGCCGCCACCCGCCGGCAAGCGAAAAAGACCTCGAATTGGCGGGTTGGCTGGCACACGAACAGGAGTGCGAACGGGCTGCCGTTGCCCTGCTCAATGAGCGGAAGCGGAGCGGTTGCAACGATGCCGGCTCACCGGCGGGTTCCAAAAACCGGCTGTAGCACCGCTGTGACCCGGCCTGATCAACCGCCTGCCGCTGACGCGGCAGGCGGTTGTCGAACCCGGACCGGCTACGCGAAGCCCTATCCGGCCCGGCAGGCCGCCTCGCCGAACAGCGCCGCTTCGTCGGCGCGCAGGTCCCGCGGCGTCCACGGCTCACCCCGGCGCGCCAGGCCAACCGCGCGTGCCACGCCCTCGGCCTCCTCGGCGGCAACGAGCGCCTCGATGAACAGGCTTACCATTCGCAGTGCCAGCGCCTCGACCCGCTCCTGCCCGGCGGGCCATGCATTTCGCGGCGCCTGCTGCGCCTCGGCCGCTGCGTCATGCGCCGCCCGGCAAGCGGTAATCGCCCTGGCCACGACCGGATCAAGCAACGCGGCCAGAGCACCCGCCGGCGGCCCGCCAACGCCGCCGAACTGGTTGAGGATGTACTCGGCCGTCGCCGCATCCACCCGATCCCGCAGATCAGGCGCCGGCGTCTCCAGGCCGAACGCCTCGGCGATCGACAGAACCTCGCGCAAATCGGGCGCGATCTCCCGCAGCAGCCCCAGCGTCGGCCGCGCCCGGCGCTCGACCGGGAACCGCACCACATTCGTCGTTCCAGGCAGCATCTCGATGTGCATCGTCAGCCTCCATTTGAGGCGGATGTTAGCCGGCCGGCGCCCGTGTGTCAAACTCAATATATTGTATTTATTGAGTATTTTGCCGGATCGTGTCGCGTATGCGCGGTTCGCCGGTGCCGGAGCGGCCCCCGGAATCAAGCTCGGCCATCGCCGACGCAAAGCCACGCCGCCCCGGCGTTTCTTCGGCGGCTGAAACGAAGCGGCGGGAGCCTCGCGGCCCCCGCCTTGGTGCCTCACCCGAGAGGCGCCGAGCCGGGCAGCGCGGATCGGGCCAATGCGGTGCCGGGAGCGATAGGCGGCTCGCAGGGCTTCCAGGCGTCGCGGTGAGAGCGAAGCGAGGACGGCCCCTTCCGCATCGGCCATGATCCTCGGCCCAGATCCCCATCGCGGACGAAACGGCGCAGCGTCGCCATGCTCCCGAACCCGCTCGGCCCGTCACGGTCCTCATCTCGGCGGTCACGTCCGTCCGGCGGATGGGGGTCGCGGGCGGCGGCAACGCCGGCGCCGAGATGACCGCACCGCGGGGCGGAACTGATCAAGGCGCCGACGGTGCGAGGCGATCCCCATTAGCCATGCCGATCGGAAACGCCGCGGAGGGTGTCGGCGCTGCGAACCGTGCCGCGGTGCCCAACAGAGGACACGACGAAATCCACCGGGTTGATCCCGAATGCGGATTGGTTCCGGCAGCAGCAAGCGGGGCGAGGGGCCTTGACCAGCGGGGCGGGTGGGACTGGCGAACCGGCGTCGCCGCAACGGGGCAGCCGCCTGGTGCCTCGGGAGTGCCGCCTTGGTCAGAACCCACGCTTGCAACTCTCGCTGCCGAGGCGTGTCGCCGGCCCTGTGCGCGCGTCACCCCGTCGGATGCGTGCGGTTTGGGCCGGGCGTCAGGCGCTGCAACCCCCGCTTCGCCGTCCAGCCAGGCAAAGCGGCCCGGCTGTCATGACGGCGAAGCGCCTGCGGTTCGCAAGCCACCGGGAAGTTCGCAAGCGCAAACTTCCGCACCACTGGCTTGCTCAGGGGTTTCCGCGCCTGCCTTGCCCGGCCCCAAGGAACCACCGCACCCGAGGGGGATAACGCAGGCATAGGGCCGGCGACACGCCTCGGCAGCAAGAGAGATGAGATCATGGCCTCCAAGTCGTCCACTCCGAACACCGCGCAGCCCGCCCGCCGCACTCAGCCGGTCCGCCAGTCCATCACCCTGGAACTGGTCAAGGCGCACGCCCCGCACGCCGCCGTCGCCGAAAACCTGGCCCGCATCTTCGGGATCAGCCCGGTGGATTACGCCGCCGTCCGCGAGGGCACCGAGGAGCATCTGGTCCGCAGCGCCAACACCCTGCGCGACGACCTCAACGACAAGGCCATGGCGATCCACCTCCAACGCATCGTCGGCGCCTTCGTCAGTTCCGCCCACGGCGCCGCCACCTTCTACGGCACCAAGGTCACCGCCGCCCGCGACCTCACCGCCAAGGGAGCGAACGACGACCGCGATGAGGACCGCGACGGGCCGAGCGGGTTCGAAAGCAAGGCCGAGCGCGCTCGCCAGTTCGCCGCCGAGATGGGTCTGCAGGCCTTCGCGCTGATGGCCGCCGCGGAAGGCGCCGTCCACGCCTATGCCCACATCACCGGCGACGACTGGAAGCCCTACGAGCCGCCCGCCGCCCCCGGAGCCGGCATCAGCCGCCAATCCGCGGACGCCCAGCTCGGCGCCTTCGGGTAAAGTACCAAGGCGGGGGCCGCGAGGCTCCCGCCGCTTCGTTTCCTTCGCCGGAAGGGGCGGCCGGCACAGTCCGGCTACCGGGGCGTCCGCAGAAATGGACCTGCGCCTGTGGCGCACCCTCCGGGCTGCGGCCCGCGCGCGTCGCTCCGCTCCGCCTCTCTGCGCGTGCCTCCGGGCGGCGGATGCCGGTTTCTCTATCGCCCCGACAGGGCTTGCCCGCAGGTATCGCTATAGCCGCACCGGCCACATTTGCAGGCGTCGCGGTGATCGCGGTCGACATCCGCCGCCACCCGGTCACGCCGGACCTCCTCGGCCAGATCAAGCACCTGCCGGCGCTGCCCCGGCCCGTAGGGAATCGTGAACCGCCCGTCCCGGTATTCGATCAGGCCGTGAGTGACGGTCGCGCCCCAGACGTCCTCGACCAGCACGCAATACGTCAGCAACTGCTGCACGTCCCGATCGCGCGGCCCAAACCTGCCGGCGCGGTGCCGCTTTATTTCCACCGGGACCGCCTGGTCCGGAAGCGCGAAGACATAATCAGGCTTTCCGGTCAGCCGGAGGCGGTGCGAGGTAATCGGCTCGCTGATCGCGCGCCGGCTGGTGTCGCTGTAGACGACCTGCCCGGGCGGCAGGACCGCGGCCTTTTTCCGGAGCAGAAACCAGACGGCTGCTGCTGCCGCCGCCAGGATGATCAGAATGGTGATCATCGGACGGCCAGCAGCAACGCCAGAACGACCAGCACGATGGCGGCGATGGCAAACAATGGCGCCAGGCCCCGAGCCTGGCTGGCGATCCGCACCTGCCGGCCATGCCGTTCATGGAACGCGACGCCGGCAGCACGTTCCGGCTCCAGCGTCGTCGGAACGCCGCAACGATCAAGGTGCCAGGCACGGCGGCAAAAGACGTAGCCGCCGATTTCCGAAGCACTAACATATTTCTCTCCGGCCATCATGCCGTTGCCTTATCAACCAGCGTAACGAACAGCCGGGCCGAACACCACCTCCTCATCCAGGAGATCCCGAGGCGACCAGACCTCGCCGCGGCGGGCCAAGCCAGTATCTCGACACGCATTTCAGTGATCTCCATTTGCCCTGGACTATAAATCGGCAATGCAGCAATGCAACCGTAATTCATTGATAGAATTAGATTTTTATTTAATTTGGCCCGAACGCACCATCTGCTTCACTGCGTGCCGGGTCAGAACAGGGCGCCTCCCTTCGGGACCGCGCTCTAGTCCTCATAAGCGGGCAAAGCAGCCCGCCAAGAGGACCGGAGCCGCGTGAAGAACGCGTCTCCGCGCTTCGCGTGACGATCCCTGGCGCGGCACAGCACGGCCCGAAACCAAAAACCACCGTCCCCACCCTCGCCACGCCAACACACCGGCGCCTCAACCACCCTCCCCGCAAGCGGCGGGGCTTTCGGCGCAAGCACGGGGCCTCGCCGGCCCCGAACCCCGCAGGGCACCCGGGGAAACTCTCTGTTTAGTAACGATTCGGGTCATGGGTTCGGCGTCCCGCTTTGATCACGGTGTGCCTCAGTCGCAGCCAGAAGTGCCATGAGCACATCAGTTTCTTCCGAAGCCCCACCGGTAAGCATCGCCGGCTGTTCCGTCAGGACCGCTGCCGCGGCCATAGCCAGACCATCCCCTTCCTGTTCCAGCAGCTCGACCGCGTGCGCCAGCGCAATCTCCTGATGCGGCAACACGGGCAAATCGGCCACCTCCATCCGCGCCACGTCCGCCCGGGCACGGACGTACGACCGGAGACCGTACATCACACGGCGGCGCGAAGCCTCTGCATCCGACACTTCCGTCAAAGACCATGGCAAGGTCCGCGGCATCTCCCCTCCGTGTCGGAGTTTAAGTCCGGCAAACATGCCACGCCACAGCGGCACAATGGCGGTCGAAGACGGACGCCCGCACAGCGGGCACATCGGTGCCGTGGTTGGGTTCATGGGGTTATGTCGCTCACTTCAGCCTCCATGTATTCCGCCTGGAATTGCGCCTCGCGCATCAACGATTCGTCGGAGAGCCACCAAGAGTGCCCGCACGAGCAGATCGCATGACCGGTCGCGATATCGGCATCAGCGGCGGACATCCAGGTCTTCGCGTGCCCACCTGGCCTCGCGAACAATGGACTCAACCTGCCTCATGTCGACAGGAGGTTGCTGGTGCCGGAACAGCGCGACCAGAGCGATGATCCAGAGCGGCACGAGCGAGGCGATAGCGATCTGTCCATACCGGCGCAGCTCATCGGTGTGTTTGGCGATGTCCGCAGCAATCGCGGACGACACCTTGTCGGCGACATATCCAATCTTGTCTTTATCGACGCCGGCAGCGATCAGCGCGTCACGCACGGACGAATAGACGGAAGCCGGCGGCTGCGGCACGCTGTAGGGTATGTAATCAAGCAGCGGAGCGGGAGGCGGCGCCGTGGTGACAGGCCTGGTGGCGGCAACGTATGGCTGGTCAGCATGAACGGCATGATGACCGGAGATGCCATAAATAATCACCGCCAACCCGGTTATCGCAGCCATCCGCAGCTTCGTTTTCCGGGCGTCAAGCACTACTGTTTCCCCTTGTTTGATGGTTTTGCCGGCCACGATGTCGCCGCAGCGTGTTGTGTTTGTTGTGCCGGATCAGGCGGCGGCGGTGCCGGGCCGCTCCACAACTCCATTTGGCACGCCATGCGGCCGTCAACCTCCGCGCAAGTACGCGGAGTCGAAGCGATGGCATCGTTGTTGCGCATCAGCACAAGCCAAACCTCTGCGTCGCTACGGGTCAGGGCTTTGCTGATTGCCGCCTCCACATGGACGGCCCTGGCCTCGCCGGCAGCCTTTCCGGACCGATAGGCCAGCGCATAGAAACCGGTCCCGGCGCCGGCAAAGAAGATAGCTGCGCCCAGCACGTAAAGGCCGAGGCGAAGCCGGACCAGCCTGTCAATCGCTGCCGGCAGCCTCTCGGCCGCCTTGGCGGCGATGGCTCCGCCCGCTATCCGTTCCGCCGTCGCCAGCATTTCTTCAACCCGATCGTCGCGCTTCTGCTCGATGTCGCAGCGGATGACCAGCGACCGGAGGAAGGTCGCGCCGGGATCCCCGACCGCCTCGGCTGCAGCGGCGCGACCCTCTAACTCATCCCGAAGCGACGGCATCAGGGGAGCCAGCGATTGATCGGCGAGAACGCCTCCCGCATGCGAAGCAGCCAACCGTGGGTGCTGCTCTGCTGCGCAGGACCCAGCGGCAGGCCCGGCTTGCCTTCGGGCATCACACCCTTGACCGCCTGGCTGAACAGGATGTGGCGGTCGCGGATCATGTCCGCGGTATGCAAATGCGGCATCCAGATCGTAACCGCGCCGCGGCCTGTCGCAGCCCTGTAGGCAGGGTGCCGCACGGTCAGACGGAACTCGGCTTCGTGCGACACGCCGGGACGCAGTTTCGCGTGGTTCAAGATGATCGCCGTCGCGGCGGGCTGGAAGCCGAGCCTTTCCATGTCGTTCAGCGGCGTCAGGTCGATCGGCCTGCCGGACAGCAGATAAAGCGCCACGACGGAGACGCCCGCTTCTTCCAGACGCTGCGGCAGATCGGGTGCGTCACTGACCAGCTTGGGCAGGCTGGCGTCGCCGCCACCCAGGTCGATGATCGCCGTGCCGTTCTCTTTTGCGACGGTCGCGACGAAGTTTTCCAGCCAGCGCGCGATACCTGCCGGGTCGCGTGTCTCAGGCTTCAGCGTCTCGGCAAAATAGAGGCCGAGTTCGCGGTTGACGGGGTCCACGGACGCCAGCGTAGCGCCGCCTTCACGGTCGATGCTCTCTTCAGCGAGGTATCGGCAAAGCAACGTTTTGCCGCACTGGCCGAGACCTCCAACGAAGATCAATTTCGGGCGGCCCGTCAGGTCAATCGGGCTGATATCGGCCAGCGGCGGGGCTGTTCTGACCTCCGACACCGGAGAATCGTCGAGCGCTATATCGACCAGCCCGTCATCGAGCACAGCCATTCCTCCGCCGAAAGACGGAGCGGGTTTCTTTGCCACGATGGTTTCCTTCATTCCTGTCTGGTTACGCGCTTCAGAACGATTTTCGGCTCGTCATCGTCGGAGTCCAGGTCTGAGTGTTCGCCCGGACTGACGGGCGATAGGCGTGGCGGCGTCGATAGTCGTGCATGCGTAACCGGTTGGGTCCTTGCTGTTGCCGGCACCGAAGCCCTCGGCGGTTCGGGATTCCCGTTCCAACCGATCGCCTTGGCGTTCTTGTCCACGTTAGCCCAGGTCCGGCGCATGGTTTCCGCGCTGACCTTGCCACCGCGCTCGGACTTGATGCCCATGCGCCGGATCTCTTCCGCCGCGCTGATCCAGTCCGAACGACGGCCCGGGACTTTGGCGGCGGACAGCTCGGCGTAGTTTTCCCACATCCAGACATAGAGAGGCGACCGCCCGCCACGGCCCCTGATCGCCTGAGCGACCTTGGCCGGCGATCTGTCGTGTGGATCTCCAACCATGCGGGTTTGTCTTTCCGCCCCTTCAAACAGCATCCTACCGTACGTGTTGGCAGCATTCAACCGTCATCCAAGCGGGCAACTTGACCTTGAAGTAGCGCGAGTGAACAGGCAGGTTAACCGGTAGGTTTTCGGTGTCGGAACGGAAGTCCATCGGATAAGGACAGATGCACTCACCCCTTCGGGGCGAGATGCGGTAGGAAAGGGTCAGCATGGCACAAGCAGACACCACGTTGCAGGCGATCCTGACGCACGTGACCAAGATCGACGATCAGCAGGACAAGCTGATCGGTGCGCTCGGCGACATGACCGATACCCTCGGGATCGTGCTGGCGACCCTGAGCGAGATCGTTGCCTGGACGCAGCAGCCGGCGTCCGGAGGGCTGGAAGAGGCAATGAATGAGATCGCCGGCGCGCTCGGCCGCATTGACGGCAACATGGCGGCGTTCGCCGAACAGGTCGCCACGCTGAACCGCAGCCCCGGGTGATCACGCCATCCATCATCGCGGGCGGCACGCCGTCGGCGGCGGCGGGGATGACGAAGCACCTGCAAACCCAGACGCTCGATCGCGATCAGGAGTTTGCGGCGGCTTACTACAACCGTGGCGCGGGCATGGCCGAGGACGAGGTGCTTCGGGTCATGGCCACCCGCGTCGCAGATGGCCGCATGGACTTCAGCCAAGCGCTCGATCAGTTGATGGACAACTGGATGCGGACGCCGGGCGCTGACCGCGGCCGCCGGCAGGAGAAGGAAACCGAGTTTGCGGAGCGGCTGTCCGAGGCAGCCCTGATGCTAAGCGAAGGCAAGCCGCTGCCGGTTCAAATCGGCGTGCTGCGGTCGGACATGCATCCCATGGTGCTGAAGGGCCTCGGCCTGGACGACGGCAAGCCGCTGGACGACGCCCGGATCAACGCGCTGCTGTCGGGGCACCGGGCGGACGGCAAGCCGATCGAGGGCAAGCGGTATCAAAAGGCGTATGACAGCGATCCCAACCCGGCGACCGGCGAGAGCAAGCGGATGTCGCCGGTCGGCTCTCTCGGGCTGTGCCCGTCGCCTGACAAGAGCATCAGCGTGGCGTTCGCGTTCGGGAGCGAGGTCGAGCGGGCGATGATCTTCCGCGCGCACATTGAATCCGCCCGTGAGGCGGTCGCCTGGATGGCCACCGAGATCGGTCAGGCGCGGCAGGGTGCGGGCGGGAAGGACGGGCGAGTGCCCGGAGAGGTCGGCTGGATCGAGTTCACGCATCATACCGCCCGGCGAACAACGGCGGTCGTCGAAAACGGCGAGGTGACGTTTGCACAAAAGAGCGGCACTCCCGGCGATCCCGACCTGCACACGCATTTTCTCATTCCGGGGGCGGTCTTCCTGCCGGATGGCAAGGTCAGCGCGCTGGATAGCATGGCGGTCGCCGGGTTCCGGGTGGCAGCGGACGGCTATTATCATGCAAGGATGGCAACCCGGCTGCGAGACGACGGGTTCGCGGTGGAGCTGGACGAGCGTACCGGTGCAGCGCGGATGACGGCGATCCCGGAGGATGTCTCCCGGCTGTTTTCCAAGCGGATGAACCTCGGCGAGGACGTCGCCAGAGCCAGGGCGGCGAAGGAAGGTCTGGAATGGGATGCGCTCGCGCCGGCACAACAGGCAGCGCGCATCGGCAACGCCGCACAGGACTATGAGCAACGCGAGAAGGGCGGCAAGGACGATGTTGCCGACGTGGCATCGTGGCGCCAGCAGACCAAGGACATCGGCTGGGAGCCGCCGCTGTCGTTCATGGCGGCCGAGCGGGAGCCGGAACTGACCCGGGAGGAACGCGACCGCGTCGCCTATGACATAGCTCTGCCGTGGCTCGACGCGGAGTTGCAGGGCCGGGCCGTGGTTCAGCATTGGGATCTGCAACGCGCTGCATTTCGTGGCCTGACGGCAACCCGGTGCGACGGGCTGGCGGACATGAAGCGCGTGACCAGGCTGATGCACGACGAGGGCGTGTCGCAGTATGGCGGGAAGACCGCCATCCGCTTTGCGCAGGAGCCGGGCAAGCGGCATGTCAGCGTCACCACGAACATGCACATAGACGACGAGCGGGAATTCGTCACGCTGGCCAAGGCGGCGGCGGCTGACCGTAGCGGCGCGCTGACACCCTGGCAGATTGAGCGGGCGGCGCAGACTAGCGGGCTGGATTTCAGCAAAGAGCACGGCAAGGCGCAGTTGCAGGCGATGCACCGGCTTGGCGAGGGCGGGCGCTTCGGCGTCGCCATAGGCGCGGCCGGGAGCGGCAAGAGCGCCATGCTGCGGCCCTTGGTGGCGGCATGGGGCGAGCGGGGCCGGGAGGTATGGGGGGCCTCGCTGGCGTGGCGGCAGGCCGACGACATGGTTGACGCCGGCATTGACCGGCGGCGCGTGAAGGCGTTCTCGGTGCTGCTGGACGGGCTGAAGGACGGGTCGATCAAGCTGGACCGCAACGCGGTGCTGGCGGTGGACGAGCTCGGCCTGCTCGGGACGCGGCAGGGGCTTGAACTGCTGCGAGCACGGGACAGGCACGGCTTTGCCATCGTGGCACTTGGCGACAGCCGCCAGTGCCAGAGCATCAACGCCGGGAGCATCATCGACCTTTCGCGCAAGGCTTTGGGTGCCGAACAGGTGCCGGAAATCATCACCACCGTCAGGCAGCAGACCGAGCGCGAGCGGGAGATCGTCGGCCTGATCCGCGATGGCCAACCGAAACATGCGCTGGACATGAAGCGGTCGGACGGCACCGCCGAGATGGTGCCGGGCGGCTATGCGCAACTCGTGACCAGGACCGCCAAACTCTACGCCGAGCGGTTGCAGGCGACCGGGCAGGCCCCGAGCATATCGGCGCCGACCAATCAGGACGCGCACAACATCGGCGTGGCGGTGCGGGCGGAACGCCGCGGCATGGGGTTGATCGGGGCGGATGTCCGCACCGTCAATGCGACTGATGGCGAGCGGAATTACAGCCTGCCTCTCGCGGTTGGCGATAGCGTCAGGCTGTTCAAATCGACCGCCGTGCGTTTCGAGAATGGCCGCGGCGGCGGCTCGATCGGGCGCAACGGCACCATCGCCGAGGTGCTGGCGCTGGACGCCGCCGGCGTCACCCTGCGGTCCGTGAAGACCGGCACCGCCGGCACCGTGGCCTGGGACGACCTGGCCGATGGCAGGGGCCGGGTGAAGCTGGCCTATGGCTACAGCCAGACGGTCCACACCAACCAGGGGGCCACAGCCGATGAGCATATCTTCGCGTTGCCCCGGGGCAGTGCCGGCATCGACGGCAATCTCGGCTACGTCGGCAACACCCGGCACCGGCTGCGGTCGTTCGTGCTGAGCAGCGACGCGGCGGAATATGCGGCGGTGAAGGGGTCTCGCCCGCTCAACGATCCGCGCGAGGTCACCGCCGACGACAAATGGGCGATGGTGGCGAAGGCGCTGGTGCCGGCGCCGGTGAAAGACCTTGCGAGCGACTTCACCGAGCGGGCGCGCGGCCTGCGCAGCGGCGCGGTCAGGATATTCCAGCACGCCATGCACGCGCCCGAGCAGCGCCGGCTGCGCGGCCAGTCGCCTTCGCTGGCACCTGAGAAGGGGCTGGAGATCAGGGCAGGGCGGTCCGCCATCATGGAACGCGCCGCCGAGATCGCCCGGCAGATACCGCAGTATGCGGTGGAGGCGATGCGGCAGGTGCAAGAGCAAGTGCGGGACTTCGGGCGGTAGCGTTAGGCCAGCCGCCGCCTGGCGCGGAACGCATCCCGCACCATCCCGTCAATGGTCACGACCGGGTCGAAGCCGGGAGAACCGCCCCCGCGGCCTGCACAGGACTGCTAACGCAGCAAGGGCGCCAATAGCGCCTCGAGGACGCCCGTTTACTGAGACCGGGTTCCCTGGTGCCGAAAGGCCTCTTTGGCCGGGTTGCTGATAAGCGGACTGTCGATCATGTCCGGATGGTGGCGGAGATACTCTACTTGCTCGTCCCTGACATGATCGTTTCCCCAAGCCTTATCGTGCGTTAAACCGAATGATGTTTCCGGCTCTTCATAAAAGCAGATGCCGCCTAACCAGGGTTGTTCCGCACTCTGATAGACGACTAACTGTCTATTGTAATTGCCGTTCTTCCAGTATTGAGCGACAAGCTCTGATTTATTAACGCACGCTGTCGGTATACTGTTCGGGTATGTTATATAGACATATGCAATATATCCGGCGGTAAATAGATTCATGGCGAGACCCGCAACAAAGATGGCCGAGGCGAATGGATGCTCGCGCATCCATGATCTAAGGAAATTGCGCATATTCACTCTTTTTTTGTGGGATGGGGAGGATGAACCAATACCGTCTGACCTGCTATCTGTCCGGTGGCAGTTTCTCCCGCACTGGAATCCAACATAGCCGCCTGCCGTCCGGCTGGTCGCACCATTTCTCAGCACCGGCACACGGGGCGCAGCTTGCCAGTCGCTCCGCTGCGACACGGTACAAACCGGGAATTGCCTAGGGGTTTGCTACGGTATCAGCGCAGCAACACCTTGCGGTCCCCGGCCGTGGTTTCAAAAAAGCGCTCGGCCCGCTCCATGTCGCGGTCGAGGTCGCGTCCAAGCGCCGGCAGCAGGCCACTCAGGGGCTTGGTATCTATCGATGCATTAATGCGCGCATCCAATTTCGCACCCTCCACCACCAGGCGCCTCAGCCGGGCGCGAAACCCGGTCTTGCCGGCTTTTTCCGGGGCAGGAGGCTTGGGCCAGTTGTCCGCCGGCTGGTCGCCTACACGCGCGACCGGGGCCGCGGCGTCGGTCACCGTCACGCTAACAAGCCCGGTCTTGCGGTCGAACGAGCGTAGCAGATAGCCAGCCGCCGTGAGATCGTTCCAATAGTTCTGGACTGTGCGCGTGGTGCGGCCGAGCTGCCTGGCAACAGAGCACGTCAGAGTGACGAACACCTTGCCGGCGCCCCCGGCCAGGGACATGACGAGTTGCAGGCAGCGCGTTGCGCCGTCCGACAGGTTCCAGTCCAGCACGGGATCGAGGCTGAGCGGGCGGACAAATCGGCCGGTGGGAGTCTCGGGACGGTCATCCCATTGCTGCTGGCGGATTCGCGGGATGCGCCGCACGGTGCAGGCCGGGGCGGGTGCAACGGCGGGCCGCTGCACCGTATTCAATTCTGTGAGGGCTTCAATCAGGTCGAACGTCCCTTGGCGCGCGGCAAGGGCGATTTCGCGCGGCCAGAACTCGGGATCTTTGCCGGCAATTACAAACAGGACGCGGTCTCGGAGCGTAGGCATGGCTGTGCATTCCTCGGTTGGGGCCGAGGCGGCGGCGAGGCGGCCGACAGAACGCAGTTTCCCGATAGCAAGGGACACTTGCTTTTTTGCCGGAGATGCATCAGATCAAGGTTCTCACGCCTTTTGATCTGATGCGGCTTCGGCCGGTCCTGCGGCGCCCCTCACCGGGCGCCGTTGGCATTTCCAGGGTCTAGGTCATCTGCTCCATTGCGAATCGGCCGCCCGATTTCTTAGCGAATTGGCAATGATGCATACATGTCGGGGTATTCGCCAGTCGCGATCGGCTGCCGATTGTCCCGGGCCGGCACCCGGGGGCCGGCAACAAGAATGAATGTCAAGCTCAGCCAAATGAGTCTTTTCATTTTATGATTCTCCTGATTCTTCTAGGGATGAAAGCCAAAAACGAAATACAGCAGTGCTACGCCGAGCAGACCGGCGGCGCAGAGTTTCCGATACGCGATACGCGGCTTGCGCCGGGTCAACCGCCTTCCGAAACTATGCGGACGCGGCGAATGCCGGGCAGGGCGACCGCCGGAGCGGGCGACCGCGAAAATCACCGCCCGGGCACGGGCCGGAGTGATGTCGAATAGCTCCGTGCCCTTGCGCCGGCAGTGCCGGAGCATCCGATGCGCTTGCGTTTCGCAGGCAACCGCATCCGGGACGGCGGCATGCGCGACCAGGACATAATCGGCCGTGGCGCCGGAATACCCGCCCAACTCGCGCGCCCTGGTGACGGGATCACGGGTTGTGCGGCCAATCTTGATCACGCCCGGCAGGCTCGATGTGGTCAGCGCATACAGCCAACCGGCGGTCATGCTTCGACCTCGGTTTCTTCCGGAGCGAAACCTGCCCCGGCAGCGGCACGAGCGAGCTTAGCGGCACGCTTTTCCGCCGAGCGTGCGGCGCCGGTCACCAAACCTCCGTATCGGATGCGCGCCGGTTGATGGCGGCGGTGACCACCCGCGTCGCAGCTGCCAATACAACTGACGGCACGCCGAAGTAGCGGGCGACATAGCCGTTGGCGAAACCCTTGTCCCACGTCCCGGTGTTGTAGGCGGACAACGCAGCTTTCAACGCCGGCTGTCCGGGCTCAAACCGCAGCGTGGCCGAGGCGTAGTCGGCGGTCAGGATGCGCGCACCGCCGGCCAGGTTGGCGCAGACGGTGTCGAGATCGGATCCGAGCACCTGTTCGACCGTCAGATGCAGCGCAGGCAGATTGCGGTCGGTAATCTGCATCATGCCGAGATCGACGCGATAGCCAAGCGCGATCCAGTGCCGGGCGGCGGCGACAGCCTCGGCGGTCGTGACAGGCTTGGGCTGGCGATCGGCGGCCAGCCCGTTCACATGCACTGCGAGCGGGTTGCCCGCGCTCTCGACGCGGACAACCTGTTCCATCGTATAGGGATGCACGGTCGGCGCGCACTGCGGAAGCTGATCAATCCACATCAGCGTTCCATTTCGTCATCGTCTTCGCGGCCGTCGATCCAGCGGCCGTCCGCGGCGAAACCGCCGGGATGTATTTCGTTGTGGCGGTTTTCGATCCAGCTCTGCGCGTCCTCCATCGCGACATTCAGGTTCGGCTGCATGTTGCTCTCGCGAAGGACTTCGCCGCTTTCGTTGTCCCGCACTTCGTATTTGTATCCCCACGAATAGGGAGAGACATTGACCGTGTATTCCCGTCCGCTGATCGGATCGACGACCTCCCGCGTGTATCGCTCTTGGGCTTTGTCAGCCTTCGGCGCTTCCGGGTACGCACCGGGCTCGGCGCGGTCGTCTCGTGGACGCCTGCTTGAATCGCCACCGTCACGGACGAATTCCGGCCACGGCAGCACCTCGAGCTCCGTGTCCGTCAAGGCGACCACGCCGGGGATTTCGCAAGCCTCCTCTCGCCGCGTTTCCAGCGTCTCGCCGAACGCCGTCAGAGAGCCTTCGCGCACGACGGCCCTCGCCGCGTCCCAGTAGTCTCTTAGCGCCATTTCTTTCGTCCTACTTGCTGATGATCAGAACAGGCGTAGCAACACCCCGGATGTCGGTCTGCTTGACCGGCCCTCCATAGCGTGAGTCATACGAGCGAGGATCACGGCTGCTGATGATCCAAACCTCATCGGTGCCCACGACGTAGACGCCCTTGTCCGTGGACTTGAGCGGGCGGCCGATATCGTCACGGGGCAGAGGTTTGCTGTCCGCGACCAGGCTGCCGTTGATGCTGATCCCGTCATCCGACACCGTGACTTGGTCGCCGGGGATGGCGGCAACCGGCTTGATCAGGACTTCCGACTTCCCCGGGCAATCGCCGCCGTCGAGATAGCCGCGCTCGCGCCCGAGCCGCGCCGCCGCTTCGGGCAGGCAGATCGCGACCGCCTGCTGACGCGAGGGCGATCCTTGCAGCGGTGCCACGCGCCACAGCCCGAGCGGCATGGATGGCGTGGCGTTCCAATGCAGGCCCGCACTATAGCCGCCAACGGCGAGGCTGGATGACAGCATTGCCAGGAGCAATGGTTTCATGGGCAACTTCCACTATGGCCGTATCGGTCGGCGGGGCGGGGATCGCCATCCGGCGTTTGAACTCGGGGTCGCGGAAGCCCAGCGACTGCGTTGCCAGGATCGCGTGCTGCCCGGCCTGAAAGACCAGCAGTTCGCCCGGCGCGGTGATCCTGCCTTCGGCATCGCGCTCCGGCGCTTTCAGCCGGCAGACTTCGTCCGCCGTCAGCAACGGGCGCGGCAGCGACCGGAAGGTGGCGCTCTGCGACCGCTTGCCGCCGCCCTGCTGCAACGACTCGCTGACATCTTCCACCACGACGGTTGACTGCCCGCTTTTCTTCGACAGCCAATCGGCGGTCTGTGCGTTGTTCGGCGCATA
>Ga0326728_10014105_pt1 | contig 17114 bp, 13 predicted proteins | sample MB3enrmetagenome_FD_207602 | JGI IMG/M metagenome (GOLD analysis project Ga0326728, IMG submission 207602) | Lab enriched peat soil microbial communities from McLean, Ithaca, NY, United States - MB31MN | ecosystem: Environmental > Terrestrial > Soil > Wetlands > Peat | place: USA: New York...
CGACGCCTATCGTTGCGTCGGCCTTATCACCGTGAAGGACATCGAGAAGGCCGAGCAGCACCCCCTTGCCTGCAAGGACGAGCAGGGCCGGCTGCGGGTCGCGGCAGCGACCTCGGTCGGCGACGAAGGTTTGCGGCGCAGCGAGTATTTGATCGATGCAGGCGTGGACTTGATTGTGGTGGATACAGCGCATGGGCACTCGCAGCGCGTGCTCGATACCGTGCGGCGGATCAAGCGCGCGTCGAATTCGGTTCAGGTGGTCGCGGGCAATGTCGCAACCGCCAGCGCGACGAAGGCGCTCATCGACGAAGGAGCCGATGCGGTGAAAGTCGGGATCGGCCCTGGCTCGATTTGCACGACGCGCATCGTGGCGGGGGTCGGCGTGCCGCAGCTGACGGCGGTCATGGAAGCCGCGGAGGCTGCGGCCCAGCAAGGCGTGCCTGTCATCGCCGATGGCGGTATCAAATATTCCGGCGATATCGCCAAGGCGATTGCCGGCGGCGCGTCTTGCGTGATGGTCGGCTCGCTTCTTGCGGGCACCGATGAAAGCCCAGGCGAGGTTTATCTTTATCAAGGCCGCTCCTACAAATCCTATCGCGGCATGGGATCGCTGAGCGCCATGGCGCGCGGCTCCGCGGACCGCTACTTCCAGGGCGAGGTCGCCGATACGCTCAAGCTCGTTCCCGAGGGCGTCGAGGGGCAGGTGCCGTATAAAGGGCCGGTGCTCGGCGTGATTCATCAGCTCGTGGGCGGTTTGCGCGCAGCGATGGGCTATACCGGCGCGAGCTCGATTGCGGAGCTGCACAAAAAAGCCGAGTTCATCCAGATCACGAACGCGGGTTTACGCGAAAGCCACACGCACGACGTCACGATCACGCGCGAGTCGCCGAACTATCCGACGCACAATAGTTAGCCTGAAGACGCTCACCCCTACCCCTCTCCAGCAGGGGGAGAGGGGTACGTGCCCTTTCTTCTCCCGTCGCGGAAAAGAGTACGCCGTTGCAGCGGGCACGCCCTGCCCCCTCTCCCCTGGCGGGAGAGGGCTGGGGTGAGGGGGAGCTTCAAGTTCAACTTTTAACAGGGATCGCTCCCATGCAGCCCGGCGCGAGGCTTCAAGCAGCCATCGACGTTCTTAGCGAGATTGGCGTGCGCGGCCGGGCAGCCTCGGTCGTGCTTGCCGATTGGGGCCGGGCGCACCGTTTCGCGGGCGCGGGCGATCGCACCTTTATCGGCAACCTCGTCTATGACAGCCTGCGGCGCAAGCAATCCTTGTCGTACGCGATGCAGAACGAGGCGCCGCGCGCCATAGCGCTCGCGGCCTTGCACCGGTCTTGGGGGCTCTCGCTGCAGGAGATCGCCGCGCTCTGCTCCGGCGCAGGGTTCAGCCCGGAGCCGCTCACCCCGGAGGAGGAAAAAGGCCTTGGCGTGGCGGACCTTTCCGCAGCGCCGCCGTGGGTGCAGGGCGACTACCCCGAATGGCTGCACGCGTCCTTCTCGGCCGCGTTCGGCGAGGACGCGATCCGCGAGGGCCAAGCCTTGGCCGAAAGAGCGCCCGCCGATCTGCGCGTCAACACACTGAAAGCCACGCGCGACAAGGTGTTGAAAGCGCTCGCCCGTCACGGCGCGGTGGAAACGCCTTATTCGCCGCTTGGCGTGCGGCTGCCTCCGCGCGAAGGCGGTGCGCGCAGCCCTAATGTGGAGGCTGACCCGGCCCACGGACGCGGCTGGTTCGAGGTGCAGGACGAGGGCAGCCAGATCGCGGCGCTGCTTAGCGGTGCGGGGCCGCGCATGCAGGTTGCCGACATCTGCGCGGGCGCCGGCGGCAAGACGCTCGCCATGGCGGCGCAAATGCACAACACGGGGCAAATCTACGCCTACGACGCGGACGCGATCCGCTTCCGTCCCATTTTCGAGCGTCTGAAACGCGCGGGCGCACGCAATGTGCAGACGCTGCCGCCGGGCGAGGACAGCGCGCTCGATGCGCTGGAAGGCCGGATGGACGTCGTGCTTATCGACGCGCCCTGCACGGGGACGGGCGTTTGGCGGCGGCGGCCCGATGCGAAATGGCGGCTTACGCCTGCGCAGCTCGCGGAGCGCGTGACGGAGCAGGGCGCGCTGCTTTCCCGTGCGGCGGCGCTTGTAAAGCCCGGCGGTACTTTAACCTACGTCACCTGCTCGCTCCTGCCGGAAGAGAACGATCGGCAGATCGAAGCCTTTCTCGAAAGCAACCCCGGCTTTGCCCCGCTCGACTTGACCCAGCGCGCGGCCGCTGCGCTCTCGCGCCCTATCCCGAACAGCCTCCCGCCCGGAAGGCCCGGCCTGCTTCTGACACCGGCGCGGCACGAGACCGACGGCTTTTACATCGCGCTGTTGAGCCGCGGCTAGTCGTCTTTCTTAGCCGGTTCTAGTTTATCGGCCTCACGCGCATCGGACAAAACTTTCCAGAGGGCAATCCCGTTATCGACGATGTGGGACTCTCCGCAATCATCGCACCGGTAGGTCCGCATATCCCGCCCCGAGGACGTGTCTTTGTCCTCAAGGCTCATTTGCCGGCCGCATTTGGGACATTCCATGAAAACTCCACCGGATAGAACTGCCTCTGAAGATCATCGTGAGCCGTCTTCCGGCCCTGGGCAACAAAAAGCGGAAGGGGCTTTCTCCGCTCGCCTCGCGTCTTCGAAGCCGTTGCTTCGAGCGCCGGACCCATTGTGTTACCGGATCATGATGGACGAGTAGACAGAGCCGCGAACGGGACTGCTCCGGCGGCGCAGGCTAACGCTTGCCAATCTCGAATGGAGTGTCTGGCCTCGATGAAGCTGCGCAGTTGCTCCACACTGGGCGAGCCATCGGTATGTTTCACGAATGCATGAAAGTTCGCATATTCGAACGGCATGTGCGGGACAGGGCGCAAAGGCGCCCCGCCTCTATAAGCCTTCATACCAAACGCAACCGGGCGCCGGGGGTGCCCTGCCGCATTCTTTTTTACAAAAAACAGGGGATCAAACCGGCCAGGCTGGCGTTATTTACACCGGCCGCAATTGGTTCAGGGCTTACAGCCGGTCAACAAGCTGTTAAGATGCCGGTGTAAAGTGCGAATGCATGCGTAACACGCCTATCCGTTCAACGGCAATCGATCAAGAAAAGCGAGTTTAGTTATGAGGGCGCTTATAAATCTCGTCATCCTTCTGATTATTCTGGTGTTCAGCTACTGGCTCTTTGCTTCCTTCGTCACCGCGCCCAACGCGCCCCTCTGGGCTGAGATCAATAGCGCCATGCCCGATGCGCTGCGCCGGTTCTCCTGCGAGCAGGTGCGCAAGCGCGAGGCCACCGCTCCGGTCAAGAGCTGCGAAGGCTACTGAGGCTATTTGCTCTGCATAAAGGGGGTTGCAGAGCTTTACGCTCAGCAAAACACGTCTATGTTAGAGACGGGTCCGCTCGCTTAGCGGACCCGTTCGATTCCGGCCACCAAGAGAGGAGTACGCCTTGTCCGGTCTTCCAGTTACGGATTTGGTTCTGATTGCCGATTTTGGCGGTCAGTTTACTCAGCTCATTGCGAGGCGCGTGCGCGAGGCGAACGTTTACTCCGAGATCGTGCCGTTCCATACCGCCGGGAAGGCCGTTGCGGAGCTCAAGCCGAAGGCCATCATCCTTTCGGGCGGCCCAGCAAGCGTGCTCGATCCGGGCGCGCCGCAAGTTCCGGATGCGATCTTCGAGGCAGGCGTGCCCGTGCTTGGCATTTGTTACGGCCAGCAGGGCATGGTGCACCGGCTCGGCGGCGTTGTGCAGCCGGCAGCCGAGCGCGAATACGGCTCCGCTCTGATCGATATCAAAGCCGCGTCGCCGCTGTTCGAGGGCGTGGGCGCGCCGGGCGATAAAGTGCCGGTGTGGATGAGCCACGGCGACCGCGTCGCCTCGCTGCCGGAAGGCTTCGCAGCCATTGCAACGACGCCCAACGCGCCCTTTGCCGCCATCGCCGACGAGCGCCGGAGGTTTTACGGCGTGCAGTTCCACCCCGAAGTGGTGCACACGCCAAGCGGCGCCGCGATGCTGCGGAACTTCGTTCACAAGATCGCAGGCTGCGGCAGCTCCTGGACCATGGCCGCCTTCCGCGAGGCCGAGATCGCGCGCGTGCGCCAGCAGGTTGGCGGCGCCAAGGTGATTTGCGGCCTCTCCGGCGGCGTCGATTCGGCGGTCGTCGCGGTGCTCCTGCACGAGGCGCTGGGCGATGCGCTGACCTGCATTTTCGTCGATCACGGGCTTTTGCGCCAAGGCGAGGCCGAGGAGGTCGAGCGCCTGTTCCGCGGCGCCTACAACATCCCGCTGATCCAGGTGAACGCCGCGCCCCGCTTCCTCTCCGAGCTGCAAGGCGTCGCCGATCCCGAGCAGAAGCGCAAAACCATCGGCCGGCTGTTCATCGAAGTGTTCGACGAGGCTGCGCACCAGGTGGGCGGCGCGGAATTCCTCGCGCAAGGAACGCTTTACCCGGACGTGATCGAGAGCGTTGCGCCCCGCGGCGGGCCGTCGGTCACGATCAAATCGCATCATAATGTCGGCGGCCTGCCCGAACGCATGAAGCTGAAGCTCGTGGAGCCGTTGCGCGAGCTCTTCAAGGACGAGGTGCGCGCGCTCGGCCGCGAGCTTGGGCTGCCGGACGCGTTCGTGAAGCGCCATCCCTTCCCCGGCCCTGGCCTTGCCATCCGCATCCCCGGTGCAATCACCGATGAGAAGCTCGCCGTGCTGCGCAAGGCCGACGCCATCTACTTGGAGGAGCTGCGCGCCAACGGCATCTACGACGAGATCTGGCAGGCATTCGCGGTGCTGCTGCCGGTGCAGAGCGTGGGCGTCATGGGCGACGCGCGCACCTATCAGCATGTGCTGGCCCTGCGCGCCGTCACCTCCGTCGACGGCATGACCGCCGATTTCTACCGCTTCCCCCTCGACCTGCTCGCCCGCATCGCCACCCGCATCGTCAACGAGGTCAAGGGCGTCAACCGCGTCGTCTACGACGTGACCTCCAAGCCGCCCGGCACCATCGAGTGGGAGTAAGCGGCAAATGATCGGTGAACATTCAAGTGACACTTGGGTAGGAGCTGATCCTGGCGGTAAAGACGCCTTTGGTCTGGCAATCCTGTCCGCGTCTGGCGAAGCACAAACTTTTTGCGTGTCCTGCGCGGATGAAGCGATCGCTTTGATCACCTCCCGGCCACTCGGTGCCGGTGTTGATGCGCCCCTCTGGTGGTCTTCCGGCAGGTCCGCCGACCGCGAGGCGGATCGATGGATTCGAAAAACGTATGGCATCGCCTCCGGAACTGTACAGACGGCCAACTCGTTGCGCGGTGCAGCGGTAGTGCAGGGAGTGATGTTCGTGTACCGGCTGCGGGAGAAGTTCCCGGGGGTTCCCGTCACGGAAGCCCATCCTAAGGCGGTTGCAATCGCGCTTGGTGGCTGGGATGGGGCGGCAATTGCGAAGCTTGGCTTGACTAATAAGATGGCAGAGCACGAGCGAGACGCGCATATGGCGGCTATCGCTGCTCGCGAAGGATTTGAAGGTCGCTGGATAACAGATCTCTCATTGGAGCGCCGTCCTAGCGAACAGGATCCGAAATGCTATTGGCTTGGCCCGGTTAGTTATTTTTGGCCAACCTTTGAATTGAAGTGTGTCGTTGGCTAAGTCGTTGATTTCCAATAGCTCAGCGTTGAGTTGATTGTCATGGGCGGAGGCGGTAAAAATCCTTGAAGGTGTTTCTGGCGATGTTTTAGAACGGAGAAGTACCGCGGGGCGAACTAGCCAGCTAGATTTGTAGGCTGTGCGCGAACATGGACAAACTAACACTGAAGTATGTCTGGGAGCAGGAGCGGATACCGGTCGTGCTGCGGCGGACGGGTAAGGGGCTACACTTGCGTATTCGTCTTCCCTATGCAGAAACAAACCGCCAGTGGCTTCAGAATGGCAGGCGAACACGGCCCGTTTGGATTGCCAGCGAGAAATACTGGGAACTGCCGAAGGCTTGGTTCAACGATTTTGTCGAGCGGTCGTTGGTTAAATACGGCAATGTTTATATTATCCAGCCCTATCGCGAGCAGGAAAAATGCTCTCCCGCATGTCAGAATGCTGTCGGCCACGAGTGCCAATGCTCCTGTATGGGCCTCTATCACGGCGCCGGAAATGACGGCAGTTGGTTTGAGGTGTCCGACACTTTCGCAACGCGTTGGGGCGACCAGGAACTCGCTTGTCGACTGTTGAACGCGAGGCAACCGCAATAGCGCGCGGCAAACGGGCTTGCGCTTCGCCGCCGCCCTAGAGGCCAGTCTTGGCACACAGCCCAGGAGGTGATATCAATGATATCGTCCAACTATTGGAGAGGCGCGATGGCTGACTTGCTGGTACGCGGGGTTGACGAAGAACTCGTGCGGGCGCTCAAAGAGCGGGCCGGAGCCCATGGACGCAGCGCGGAGGCGGAACATCGGGCAATCCTGGCTGCCGCGCTCGTCCGCCCGCGCAGGCGCAGCTTTGCCGAGGTGCTGGCGTCGATGCCGGAGGTCGGCGCGGACGCGGACTTCGAGCGCGTGCAATCGGCCGGGGAAACGCCGCATGTATTTGATTGACACCAACGTCATCAGCGAGGCCCGGAAGAAGGCGAACGCAAACCCAGGGGTCGCCGCCTTCTTCAAACATGCCGTTGCCTCGGATGAGCCGGTCTACCTGTCCGCGATATCGGTGGGCGAACTCCGCCGCGGCGTCGAGCTTATCCGTCATCGCGGCGACACCGTCCAGGCGGAGCTGCTTGAAGCGTGGCTGAACAGCATCCTCGAACAACACGCGGAGAACATCCTGCCCTTCGACGCGGACGCGGCCCAGGTTTGGGGCCGGCTGAGAGTTCCTCACCCAGAACATGAACTTGACAAGCAGATCGCGGCCATCGCCCTGATCAACGATCTTACGGTCGTGACGCGCAACACTGCCGATTTCCAAGGCACTGGGGTTAAGCTGACGAACCCGTTCTCGCCAGTTGCGCCCGCAGAGTGAGGCCTCTGCCTGAAATGGCATAGCCAATCTTGGAAACGGTGCATCCCATTGACATATCCCGCCTGCAAACGCGTCCGCAGGCGTAACTAGGAGTGAGCGATGACGCAGGTTGAACTCGAAGCGGAGCGCAAGCTGATCGTCGCGCTCGATATGCCGGACGCGGGCGAGGCCTACGAATTCTGGCAGCGGCTGGCGCTCCCCGGTGCCGTGGCCAAGATCGGCCTGGAGCTGCTTTTCTCCGGCGGCGTGGAGCTTGTCCGCAAGCTTGCGGCTGAAGGCGCGCGGGTTTTCGTGGACGCGAAGCTGTTCGATATCGGCGCCACGGTCGAGCGGGCCACAGCGCGGGTCGCGGCGCTCGGCGCGACGTTCCTTACGGTGCACGCGCAGGACGCGCAAACGGTTGCTGCGGCCGCTCGTGGCCGGGCGGGCTCGGACCTCAAATTGCTGGGCATCACGCTGCTCACCAGCACGGCGCCCGATAGCCTTAGTGCGCAGGGCATTTCGCTGCCGCCGGCCGAGCTGGTGCTCCGGCGCGCAGGCTTTGCGGCGGATGCCGGTTTCGACGGGGTCGTGTCCTCGCCTTGGGAAGCGCGCGATCTGAAGACGGGCTTCAAAGACCGGCTCGCGGTCGTCTGCCCCGGAATCCGGCCGCGGAGCGAGCAGCCGGTCGCGGGCGACGATCAGGCGCGAACTGCGACGCCGGGCGATGCGCTGCGCGCGGGCGCGGATTATATCGTGGTGGGCCGGCCGATTACGCGGGCGAGCGATCCCGCAGCGGCGGCGCGCGGCGTCGTTGCGGAGATGGCCAGCGCGCTACAAGGCACGGCCACTCCGCAATCTTAGTGAAGTTTGCCTTCTTTAATCCAAATCCGCGACATGCGCAGGGGCGCCGCCATGGACGCGCTGCGCGAGCGCGGCCTCGATGAAGGGCGTAATGTTGCCGTCGAGTACCTCCGGCGGGTTCGTGCTGACGATGCCGGTGCGCAAGTCTTTCACCATCTGATAGGGCTGCAGCACGTAAGAGCGGATCTGATGCCCCCAGCCGATATCGGTCTTGGACGCCGCCGCCGCATGCGCCGCGTCCTCGCGCTTTTTCAGCTCCATCTCATACAGCCGCGCCTTCAGCATCGCCCAGGCCGTCGCGCGGTTCTTATGCTGCGAGCGCTCGTTCTGGCATTGCACGACGATGTTGGTTGGGATGTGCGTGATGCGCACCGCGCTGTCGGTGGTGTTCACGTGCTGGCCGCCGGCGCCGCTCGCACGGTAGGTGTCGACGCGGCAATCGCTTTCGTTGACAGCGATGTCGATGGCTTCGTCCACTACGGGATAGACCCAGACCGAGGCAAAGCTCGTATGCCGGCGAGCGTTGGAATCGTAAGGCGAGATGCGCACGAGCCGGTGCACACCGGACTCGGTCTTGAGCCAGCCATAGGCGTTCTGGCCCTTGATTTGGATGGTCGCCGATTTGAGGCCGGCTTCTTCGCCGGCGTTGCTTTCGATCAGCTCGACCTTGTAGCCTTGCTCGTCGGCCCAGCGCATATACATGCGCAGGAGCATTTCGGCCCAATCCTGGCTTTCTGTGCCGCCGGCGCCCGCGTGAACCTCGAGGAACGTATCGTTGCTATCGGCTTCGCCGGAGAGCAAGGCCTCGACTTCGCGGCGCTGAACCTCGGTTCGAAGGGCAGCCAGCGACGCCTCGGCGTCTTTCACGACTTCCTCGTCGTGCTCCTCCTCGCCGAGCTCGATGAGCCCAGTCGCGTCGTTCAGACGGGAATCGAGCTGGGAATAGGCCGTTAGCGCACTATCGAGATGCTGGCGTTCGCGCAGAAGCTTTTGGGCGCGCTGGGGGTTGTCCCACAGGCTCGGGTCTTCGACGACGGCGTTCAGGTCCTTGAGCCGGACTTGCGCTTTGTCCCAGTCAAAGATACCTCCGCAGGAGCGAAAGGGACTGCTTGATTTCGTCGACGATGGCTAGTGTTTCGGGCCGCATTTGAAGATCCATTTCCGGTAAGGCACCGGAGCGCGCCGCTTATGCCGCGCTTCGCTCCAGCCTATCGATGAATTGCGTAAAGATGAGATCGTCTCGCGCTAGTACAAGCCTCCAGCGCGCGGTTCTCTGCCGTAAGGCGGCGGATAGCCGCCTCCAGAAGAATAGCCGCCTCCGGGAGAAGAGGAGGGCTGCGGGGCGGTTGCCCAGCCGCCGCCCGCGCTAGACGATGTGCCCCAGGCGCCAGGTTCCCCGGCCGGCTCCTCGCCTTGAGCGACCGGGTAGCCCTCGGCCGGCTCCGTGCCCGGTTTGAAATATTCCTCGATTGCATCGGGGTTGTTGCGATCGGTCCGCAGCCCCGTTTTCTTGTCCACCATAACCATCCTGATATCCGGAGGCGTGCGGAACGGAATAGCTGGCTTGTCTTTCAGGGCGAGCTTGAAGAAGTCCGCGAAAATGGGCGCGGCCAGCTCGCCGCCTGTTTCGCCGTGCCCCATGGGCTGGGGGTTGTCGTAGCCAATGAAGACACCCATGGCTATGTCCGGCGAGAAGCCAATAAACCAAGCGTCCTTTTCATCGTTCGTTGTGCCGGTCTTCCCTGCAAGCGGCTTGCCGACTCTCTTGTGGATGAGCGCGCCTGTACCGCGAAGCGCCACGCCTTCAAGCATCGAGGTGACTTGATAGGCGGTCATGGGGTCGATGATTTGAGCCCGGCCGTCGGCAAGCTGCGGCACGCTTTGACCGCGCCATTCGCCGGCATTGCAATCCTCGCAGGGGCGGCCGTCATGGCGCCAAACCGTCCGCCCGTAGCGGTCCTGGATGCGGTCTATGAAGGTCCATTTGATCTTCTTGCCGCCGTTCGCGAACACGCAATAGGCCGTGGTCAGGCGCATAAGAGTCGTCTCGCCGGCTCCAAGTGCCATCGAAAGCAGCGGCGGAAGATCGTCGTAGACGCCAAAGCGGCGCGCATACTCGCTGACGATCGGCATGCCTACGTCCTGAGCCAGGCGCACGGTCATGAGGTTTCGCGATTTCTCGATGCCAATGCGCAGGGGCTGAGGGCCGTGCACTTGCTTATCGTAATTGGCAGGCCGCCATAGACCCTGGTTGTTCCCCTGATCGATGGCGATGACAGCATCGTTCACGATCGTCGCCGGCGTGTAACCGTTATCGAGAGCGGCCGCGTAGACGATCGGCTTGAAGGAAGAACCCGGCTGGCGCCTTGCCTGAACAGCCCGGTCGAATTGGCTTTCCGCAAAGCTGAAGCCGCCGACAAGCGCCAAGACCCGGCCCGTATGGGGATCCATGACAACGGTTGCGCCTCCGATCTGCGGGATCTGCATCAATTGCCATGGCGGAGCGATCAGCTTCGGCTCGCTCTTGGGCGCCTTGCCTCCGGGCGGCGTTTCTTTCACCTCCCGGATTGGCGAATCGAGCTCGGTCGGCGGCGAAACGTAAACAACATCGCCAGCGGCGAGAAGATCGTTCACGCCGGGGGGCCCTTTCGCTTTCGCCTTGCCCTTCAGGCTGTCGTAAGCCCATTTCACGCCCTCGGCGGGGAGCTCGGCGGTCTTCCGTTCGGGCTCGATGGTGTTGTTTGGCAGCCGGCCCGGCTGCAACCCTATCAGCGCCTTATCTTTCGTCACTTGCAGCACGACACCAAGGTGCCACGGGTCGACGTCGGCCAAAGAAGGCACCTCGGCGAGCTTTGGCCCCCAGTCGCCACCGGCGATGTCGATGTGCGCCACCGGACCGCGCCAGCCGCCATGCTTGCGGTCGAAGTTGACGAGGCCTGCGCGTAAAGCAGCGCGCGCCATAAGCTGCAAAGACGGATCGAGCGTCGAGCGGACCGAATAGCCGCCGGTGTAAAGGCTCGAATTTGTCGGATCGTTCTCGTCGAGGCCATAGAGGTCGACAAGCGACCGGCGCACTTCTTCGGCAAAATATTCGGCCGCGAATGTGGACGGGCCGATCTGCCGGGCGCTCATTTCCAGCGGCATCCTTTTGGCGCTTTCGGCATCCTCCGGGCCGATGAACTTGAAGCGCGCCATATTGTCGATGATCGCGTTCCGGCGCGCTAAGGCATCCTGAAAAGTCTTACCGCGCGCGGTTGTCAGCTGAAACTTCGACGGCTCCTTGGGCAATGCTGCAAGATAGGCAACTTCGTGAATTTGAAGCTCATGCAGCTCCTTGCCGAAATATCTCAGCCCCGCCGCCGCCACGCCATAGGAGCCGGCGCCGAGATAGATTTGATTGAGGTAAAGGTCGAGGATTTGGTCCTTCGTAAAGGCGCGGTCGATGCGGATCGCAAGGATCGCCTCCTTTGCCTTGCGCATGACGGTTTGCTCGCTCGAAAGCAGGAAGTTCTTGGCAACCTGCTGAGTGATCGTCGATGCGCCTTCTCTCTTATGCCTGATCACATTGTTGACGATTGCGCGGGCGATGCCCTGCATATCGATGCCGTTATGCTCATAGAAGTGTTGATCCTCCGCCGCCAAAAATGCGTTGATAAGCACCCTCGGCATGACTTGGACCGGAACATAAATGCGGCGCTCTTTCGCAAACTCGGCGATGAGCCTGCCGTCGCCCGCATGCACGCGCGTGATGACGGGGGGCTTATAGTTCGACAGCTTCTCATAGTCCGGCAGCTCCCTCGAGATCTGCCAGAGGAAATAGGCCGCGCCGGCCGCACCGGCGAGGAAAAGAAAAACGCCGGCCGTGAATGCAAAGGCCAAGAAACTCAAGAGGAAGTTTTTGCGGCGCTTTTTCTTGGCAGGCGGCTTCACAGACAAATTGATTCGCATCAGTTCCTAGCCTGTTTATGCGATAGGCGTTGCTGCCGGGGGAATCCGCGGCCGCAAGTTTGTTATGCCAGCATCTCGACCATAGCGGCATAGCCGAATTGTGACAGCATATAACGCTTTTCGTGACCGGCTAACCATAAGATCGCACCATCGGCAACCGTAAGTTAATGAAGGAAGCGGGTCCTGTGCAAGTAACAGCTTTAGGCTACAGCGGAATCCGCGCTTGCCGCTCCGCCATGAAATCATTCACGGCGGAGGCAAGCGCGGCTGCAGTGGCTGCGCGCCAATCGCCGGAAGTTAACAGCTTTTCGTCCTCGGTGTTGCTTAAATATCCAAGCTCTATGAGCACGGCGGGCACGCCAGCCGCTTTCAGCACCCGGAGATTTGCGCTCCTGTGAGGGCGGATATTGAATTTCATTTTGTTTTGTAGATGCTGGATCAAGTAATTGGCAAGAGCGAGCGATCTATTTTTTTTGCCCCGGCTTTCGAGGTCGCCCAGAATGTTGTTTATTTCTGCCGTGACGGCAGGCGAGAGCGTCTGCTCGGTTCCCACACCGGCTAGCAAATCTGCTTTGTTCTCGTTTTGAGCCAAAATCTTCGCCTGCTCGTCGGACGCCTCGTCGGACAGAGTGTAGATCGTGCCGCCGCGTACCTCCTGCACGCTTTTGACACCGAGACGCTTCGCATCGAGAGTGTCGGCGTGAATCGAGATGAGAAGATCGGCCATCGGAACCGAAGCCGCGCTCGCGCGGTCGTCCAAGGCAACGAAGACATCGGCGCTTCTTGTCGCAATCACCCGGTATCTTCCGGTTTCTTCAAGCTTTTCCTTGAGCGTCTTGCAAAAGTCGAGTGTGACGTCTTTTTCGGGCGTGCCCGTAACGCGGCCGAGCGCGCCCGCATCGACCCCTCCATGGCCCGGATCGATAACGATAAGCGGTCTCTTGTCCGCAGAGTCTTTTTTTTGTGCGGCGATTTGCGCAGGTTTTTCGGGCTGCAGAGGCGGCGGCGCTTTGATCTGAGCGGAGAATGCTTTGAGCGTCGATTTTGTGAGTTCGATGACGAGCCGCGCGGGTAAGCCGTTCTCCGGGGGGAGCAACTCTGATTTTTCCACAAGCGCCGGCTCTGCCAAGTCGATCACGATACGCGACTTGCCCGCAGAGAGCAGGCCCGAGCGCGAGGAAAGCACGAGCCCGCGCTTGACTCCGGCCGGCACTTGGATTTCGGCCTCGGGAAGATCGATTACAATTCTATAGGGATCGCCGATGGAAAAAATGCGGTAATCGACCTTTTTCGAAAGGAACGCCACAAAACGCGTATGCTGGGCATCGCCCCCGATTTCGGCCTTCAGTGTGACTTGATCTGCACCTGCCGCCTTCTGTAAGGGAATCAGAAGAATAAAAAGGGCAAGCCCTCTCCATAAGTTCCCGATGCTGCCTTGCTTGCCTCTCATCCACTACCCTTTACGGCCGCCTCCAGGCTTGCGCTTATAGCACCCTGTGAGACCGCGTCCACCGCCGGCATATGGCCGGCTGACAAAACCAATCGCAATAATTTGCAAGTGGCTGTTTAGGTCTTGCTTGCGGCCGGCGCGAACACAACGTATTAGAGATATATCAACCCTGACCTGTTAATCCTGGCTCAACGCTGGGTCAATGGATGAAACTCAGAATCAGCGGGCGAAAAGTTTGACAATCGCGAGACAGCCACGATCTAAGATCGAGGTGGAGCAAGCGATTGCCGCACAGGCAACCGGGATGCTAAATCCTGAACGGCAATAACAACGGGTGACGCCGCCTCAGCTGTCCGGTGGACAGCGGGCTGCCGGCGAACCGAGACCAAAAGAATGTCAACCTCGCGCTCCAACTCGCTTTGTTCGAAGAGTGCCCCACGCAGCCCCGGAATTATGTCCGGCAGCGAGACGGCATTTTCCAGCGTAGCGCTGGGCAAACGCAGCGAGTGCGCGATCAACAAAAATGGCGCCCGGCAAGGCAGCCCGTTCGATCATGGGATCATGATCGCGAGGCCTGATCGCGCCGATGGCGGACCAGAAAGAATTCACTATGGGAAACAAAATGTTAATCGATGCCACCCACCCGGAAGAAACCAGGGTGGTGGTGACGCGCGGAAATCGGGTTGAGGAGTTCGATTACGAATCGGCCGCGCGCAAGCAACTCCGGGGAAATATCTATCTCGCCAAAGTGGCTCGCATCGAGCCCTCTTTGCAGGCCGCTTTCGTAAACTATGGCGGAAACCGCCATGGCTTTCTGGCCTTCGCAGAAATTCATCCAGATTACTATCAAATTCCGGTGGCTGTCCGGGAAGCGATGTTGAAAGAGGATGCACTCGACCGCCAAGGCAGCCTCGAAAACGGCGATAATGGGCATTCAGGCGAGGCCGAGCCTAGAGAAGCGGCGGTTTCAGCGGGACAGCTTGAGGAGCCCGCGGAACCCGCGCCGTCAGAGCTGGGGGAACCGCGGCAGCCTGCGACGGAGCAAGAGACGGCCGGGGCGATTCTTCCCGAAGCGCCAATTGAGCCGACCAACACCGCCGGACCCGATCAAGCCGGGGCACGCAAGTCCCGCGATACTTTGATACCGCTCGAGGCCGCCCTTCCCGCGGTCATTTACGAGGAATTCACCGCCGCTGTAGCTCGCGGTGCCGAGGCGCAAGACGAAATCCCCGCGCATCCCGATGACGTTGAAACCGTAGCGGATGCCGGCCATCCATCCCCTGAGCATGAGGGGCATACGCCGGAAACCTCTGTTCCACAAACCCGCGGATTGCTCGAAGCGCCTCGTGCATCCGCAGAAGCGCATCCGGATGGCGAAGAGCATGGCAGTTGGGAAAGCCACAGCCTCGTGCATGGCGAGAGCGGCGGCGTCATCTCAGTCCCTGAGACGCTGGTTCCCGCCCCTGTCGAGGTCGTCGGCTCCGAAGACGCTCTGGAAGAGTTGCCGCAGCGTCACAAGCGGCGCTGGCGTCATTACAAAATTCAAGAAGTTATCAAGCGCAATCAGATCGTCCTAATCCAGGTTGTGAAAGAGGAGCGCGGCACCAAAGGCGCGGCGCTGACCACATATCTCTCGCTCGCCGGCCGCTACACCGTGCTCATGCCGAATACGCCGAGCGGCGGCGGCATCTCGCGGAAAATCACCGTGCCGGCGGACCGCAAGCGGCTCAAGGAAATTGCGCAGGAGCTGGAAGTGCCCGAGGGGATGGGTCTTATCATCCGCACGGCCGGCGCATCGCGCACCAAGGCCGAGATCAAGCGCGATTTCGAGTACCTTTTGCGCCTATGGGAGAACGTTCGCGATCTGACGCTGAAATCGACCGCGCCTTGCCTCGTTTATGAGGAAGGCAACCTTATCAAGCGGTCCATCCGCGATCTTTATAACAAAGACATCGATGAAATCCTTGTTGCCGGCGACGAAGCCCATCGCGAGGCCAAGGAATTCATGCGGATGCTCATGCCGAGCCACGCGAAGAACGTTATCCAATACAAGGAGCCCGAGCCGCTTTTCATCAAGTTCGAGGTCGAGCGGCAGCTGAACCAGATGTTCAGCCCTGTCGTTACGCTACGCTCGGGCGGCTACATCGTCCTCAACCAGACCGAAGCGCTTGTCGCCATCGACGTGAACTCGGGCCGGGCAACGCGCGAGTACTCCATCGAGGACACGGCGCTGAAGACGAATATGGAAGCAGCCGAGGAGGTGGCACGCCAGGTGCGCCTTCGCGACCTTGCGGGTTTGATCGTCATCGACTTCATCGATATGGACGAGCGGCGCAACAACCGCTCCGTCGAGCGAAAGCTTAAAGAGTCGCTGCGCCACGACCGCGCACGCATCCAGGTCGGCCATATCAGCCATTTCGGCCTCTTGGAGATGTCGCGCCAGCGCTTGCGCCAGGGCGTCGTTGAAGTCTCGACTATGCCTTGCCCGGTCTGCCAAGGCGTGGGCCACATCCGCTCGACGGAATCGGTTGCGTTGATGATCCTGCGTTCCATCGAGGACAATTTGCGCACGCAAGGAGCGGCCAATATCACGGCCAGCGCATCTACCGAGTCCGCGCTTTACATCCTCAACCACAAGCGCGCCTATCTGCGCGATATCGAAATGCGCTATGGGGTGTCGATCGTCATCCAAATGGATGAAAACGCCCAAGGCGCGCATTTTGCGCTCCAGCGCGGCGTTACGGCCAACGCGCCGGCCGTGGCTGAATCGAAGGCAATTCAAATGGAGCCCTCGGAAGCAGCTAGCGAGGACGAGGAGAAAACCGTTGCCGCCGAAGCGGACGACAAGCGTCCGGAGCGCCGCAAGCGCCGGCGCCGGCGCGGCCGCGGCGATCAGCCCGCCGAACCGTCATTTCCAAATGGCGCCGCTTCACCGGTCCTCGATGCTGAAAGCGCCGATGAAGGCGCTGAAGAGGAAGCCCAGGCGTTGGAAATCGCCGCGAGCGGCGCGGGACGCCCAAGCGTTTCGGATGAGGTCCCTGCCAAGATCGGTGCTGAGAGCGAGCAGGAAGCTCAATTCAGGCGTAACCGCCGGCGCGGCAGGCGCGGAGGCCGGCGCCACCGCGATGACATCGCTGGCGGAGCGGAATCTGCAAAGCAGCAAGGCGAATCCATACCAGGGCTCGGCGAGCAGCCTGTCATTCCCTTCGACGTTCATTTCCCGAAAAATCTGCAGCTGGGGCCGATAAACCGGGAGCCAGCGGCGCAAGAAATGCCGGCGATGCAGCCAGAGCCGCAGACCGCTGCCGGCCATGCACTTGCAGAAATCGAGCCAGCACCGGCTGCCGGTATCTTGCCGCAAGCAGCGTCGGAGCCCCTCGTGGAGCAGGAAGCGGCAAGCGCGCCCGCCCCTGAAGTGCCGGAAACGGCAACAGAGGCATCGCCGGAGCCGGCACCCGCAGCGGAAACTCCCGCGGCCGCCGCACCGGTCCAGGCGCCGAAGCCGAAACCGGTCAGGACAGGCCCGCCCCGCAAAGGCTGGTGGCAGCGGCGGACTGGGTAAAATAATCAAAGCGGGGGCCGTTCACTAACGGCCTCCGAAAATCGCGGTGCCCACCCGCACCATCGTCGCGCCGGCGCCGATGGCGATCTCGAAATCCGCGCTCATCCCCATGCTCAGCTCGGTGAGCCCTAGCTGGTCGCGCAAAGCGGCCAGCGCCTCGAAATGGGGCAGCGGGTCCTCATCCACCGGCGGAATGCACATGAGCCCGCTCACGGTAAGGCCGAATTCGCGCTGGCATTGAGCGAGGAATGTCCCCGCATCGGCAGGGGTAACGCCGGCCTTTT
>Ga0326728_10014106_pt1 | contig 17113 bp, 14 predicted proteins | sample MB3enrmetagenome_FD_207602 | JGI IMG/M metagenome (GOLD analysis project Ga0326728, IMG submission 207602) | Lab enriched peat soil microbial communities from McLean, Ithaca, NY, United States - MB31MN | ecosystem: Environmental > Terrestrial > Soil > Wetlands > Peat | place: USA: New York...
CCCTCCACGTCTCCGGCGATGAGCTCGGGCCGGACGCCGAGGACCGCGGTCGCTGCGTCGAAGAACTCCGCGGCGTTCGTGGCGTCGCGCGCCGCGGACGTCGCCGTCGCCCGGACGCGCACGACCCCGTGCGCGTCAAGGCGCGCCCGGAACTCGGTGAGCGCGGCGAGGGTGCGCGCGATCGCCGCGGGCGCGAGCTCTCCGGTGCGGTCGACGCCCTCGCCGAGGCGCGTGACGATCATCCGCCGCTCGAGCGTCGAGCCATCGGGGCCCACGACAAGCAGGCGGGTCGAGTTCGTCCCGCAGTCGACCGCGGCCACCGCCCCGGTGAGTTCGCCGGCGAGCTCTCCGGCCACCCAGCGCCCGACGGGGTCGCCCCCTCCGGCGAGATACCAGGCGAGGTGGGCGTGGAGGCACTTCACGCCAGTCCTGGTGCCGCCGACCCCGCCCGCGGGGCGCGGGCCGGAATGGTTGGCGGGGATCCGCCCGTCGCGCTCCGCGGCGTACCGGGCGTGGGCCGCGGCGAGCGCTCCAGGGTCGGTGACCCGCTCGGCGCGCCGCACGCCCCCGGCGGCCTCGAGCCGGCCGACGAGCTCCTGCTCGGTGCGCCCGACGAGCCAGTAGCTCGTCGGCATCGGGGTCCCGTCGTCGAGGAACGGGGCGTTGCGGATGACGATGGGACCGCCGGTCGCGTCACGGACGACGACCCGGAAGCCTCCGGCAGGCGGCCGCCCGAGCAGGGCCGTCACCGCGGCGAGATCCCCGGGCGACGGATCGTCGCCGGGGGCGGCGTCGGCGGCATCCTCCCGGGTCGCCGCGGGCGACGCGGCGGGGCCCGGCGCGTCGATGGGGCATTCGACGACCCGTGCGGCGTGGGCGGCGAGGGCCCGGCCGACGCGTCCGTCGAAGGGAAGAAGGGGCCAGGCGTCCGCCGACAGCCGCACGAGGCCCGCCGGCCTTCCGCCGATCGTGCCGACGACGATCTCGCCCGGGGATGCCCCGGCGATCCGGTGCCAGCACTCCGGGTTGGCGGCGACGGGCCCGGCGCGAAGCGCGTCTTCGAGGGCCACGACGAGCACGTCGACGCCCGACCGCTGGGCGTAGTCGACCACGGCGCGCAGCGCCGTCGCCTCGCTCGCCGCGCCGGCACGATCGACGATCACGGTGGCGTCCTCGGGGAGCCCGGCTAGTCGCGCCGTCGGGCCGACGACCACGACGACCTCATCGGGATGGGCCCCTCCCGCCGCCCGAGCCACCTCGTCGAGCCGGACGGGGCCGACGCCAAGGTTCGGGCCGACCGCGACGACGACGGCGATGAGGCTCATCGCCGCAGCTTAGAGGTGCCGGGAAAGCCCCGGTTCTCCCTCGCAACCGCCGCGGCGCCCCGAACCCGGCCGCATCGTCAGTCCTTGGCTAACGTCGCGTCGTGCCCGACGATGCCGGCGGTGTCGCCCGCGGCCGCCACGGACGAAAGTGGGCCCGGGTCTGGGCTCGGACTCTCACGACGAGACGCGTCTCGTTCGTCTCCCCGGGTCTCGTCGCCGGAATTCTTGTCGCCGCCACCGCGTCCGCCGGGGCCGGGACGTCGACGACCGGGAACCTCCAGTCGCAGGCGAGCGCGATCGCCACCGAGCTCGCCCAGGACAACGACCAGCTCAACTCGCTCGGCGAGCAGTACCTCACGGCGAAGTCCGAATACGCCGACGCCATCGCCGCCGCCAGGCGCACCTCCGGGGTCGTCGTGCGGATCGAGCACCTCCTCGGCCACGACCGCAACGACGTGGCCGCCGCGGCGATCGGCGCCTACGTCACCGCCGGGAGTACGACCGAACTCGGGACGTACCTCCTCGAGAAACCGGACGAGGTCGCCGTCGAGCAGACCTACCTCAACTTCGCCTCGAACAAGCTCAGCTCGGCGATCGCGAGCTACCAGGGCGACGAGACCCACCTGCGGACGTCGCTCGCCGTCGAGACCCACGAGGCCGCCGTCGCCAAGGAGGCGCTCGCCCGCACGACCGCGGCGCGCACGAGCGTCGTCGGCACGCTCGGGCGCGAGCAGCGGCTCTACGACTCGGTGCAGGGCCAGCTCGCCCGGCTCGTCGCCGCCCAGCTCGCCGCCCAGCAAGCCGCCGCGGCGAAGTCCCAGGCCGCGCAGGGCACCAACGGGAACCAGACGGGGCCACCGTCGCTCGCCGGCACCCAGGGGATCGGCACGTCACCGATCCCGAACGGTTCGCTCAGCCAGGACTTCGCCGAGCTGCGCAACTGCGAGGCGAGCGGCGACTACCAGACGAACACGGGGAACGGCTACTACGGCGCCTACCAGTTTGCGCTCGCGACCTGGCTCGGCCTCGGCGAGACCGGCCTGCCGAGCGACGCGCCACCCGCCGTGCAGGACGCGGCCGCCTACCTGCTCTACCAGCGCGACGGCTGGCACCCCTGGCCGGCCTGCTCCGCCATTCTCAACCTGTAGGTCACGGCGCGCCCACGAGGCGCTCGATCACCTGGCGCAACGAGGCTTTCCCCGCCGCGAGGCGCGTGATCTCGGCGGCGAACAGCTCCCGCCACTCGTCGAGGGACACTGTGCGGCGGCGGACCGTGATGCCGCGCGCCTCGCGCACGACCGTGCCGACGACCGTCGCGCGACCGGCGGCCAGTTCGAGGACGAGCTCGCCGAAACGCGCCCGGATCATGCGGATCTCGCCCGGCTTGCCGGCGACGCGGTCGGCGAGCGTGCGCTCGCGCACCACCCCGAGCGTCCCGGCGGGCAGCACCTCCGCGAACGCGCCAGACAGCGTGCGCGCCCACGAATCGAGATCGGTGTCGTCCGCTGTGAGCGCCGAGGCGAGGAGTTCAACCGGGCTCGGCGGGAGGGCCGCGGCCCCTTTGTCAGTCACCGGCCGTGGCGCCACGGCGCGGCCCGGTGCGGCACCCCGGCACGTCGAGGACAGCCCGCCCGGGAGCCGGTTCCGCCCGGTTCACATCGCCCAGCGCCAGAACTCCAACTCGTCGAGCGTCCGGCTCCACAGGCTCGCCGACTTCACCCCCGTGGCGACGAGGGGGGGCGCGACGGCGGAGACACTTGTCGGCACGAGGTCGTCGGCGGGGATCGGCTCTATGCCGAGCGTCCCCGCGCCGACGGCGTGGATGCCCTTGCCCGGCAGGATGACGAAGGAGCGCTGTCCCGGCCGGACGAGCCCGTAGTCCTCACGGGCGATCGCCTCGATCGTCGCGCGCTGCCGCAGGCTCGAGATCTCCGATCGGATCACGGCGTTGTGTGCCGCGATCGTCGCGAGCTGGCGGTCGACGGCGGCGAGCGCGTCGCGCTGGCGGCCGATCATCCCGGTCGGCAGGCCGGTGGCGACGATCGCGATCGCGAGGACGACGGCGCCGACGAGACCCGCACGGGCGCGACGGAGCGATTTCACGTCGTCATCCCGCCGGGGGCGCGCGCGAAAGCCCGGGTTCCCGGCCACTCGGCGGCCTCCCCGAGCTCGTATTCGATTCGCAGCAGCTGGTTGTACTTGGCGACGCGGTCCGAGCGCGCCGGGGCCCCGGTCTTGATCTGGCCGCAGTTCGTCGCGACGGCGAGGTCGGCGATCGTCGTGTCCTCGGTCTCGCCGGAGCGGTGCGAGACGACGCAGCGGTAACCGGCGTCACGGGCGAGCCGCATCGTGGCGAGCGTCTCGGTGAGGGTGCCGATCTGGTTCACCTTGATGAGCACCGCGTTGGCGACGTGCTCGCGGATGCCGCGCTCGACGCGCTCGACGTTCGTCACGAAGATGTCGTCCCCGACGAGCTGGACGGACGTGCCGAGCGTCGCCGTGAGGGCCGCCCATCCCGCCCAGTCGTCCTCGGCCATCGCGTCCTCGAGCGAGATGACCGGATAGCGCCCGCAGATCTCGGCCCAGTAGCGGACAAACTCCTCCGGCCCGAGCGTGCGCTTCTCGCCGGCGAGCACGTACGCGCCTTTCTCGTAGAACTCGCTGGCCGCGGGGTCGAGCGCGATGGCGATCTCGTCGCCGGGCACGCGGCCCGCCTTCTCGATCGCCGTGACGAGCAGGGCGAGCGCCTCCTCGTTTGTCGCCAGGTTCGGCGCGAAGCCGCCCTCGTCGCCGACGCCGCCGCCGAGGCCGCGGTCGTGGAGGACGCTTTTCAGGGCGTGGTACGTCTCGACCCCCCACCGCAGGCCCTCGCCGAAGGAGGCCGCGCCGTGGGGCACGATCATGAACTCCTGGAAGTCGACGTTGTTGTCGGCGTGCACGCCACCGTTCAGCACGTTCATCATCGGGACGGGCAGCACGTGGGCGTCGACCCCGCCGAGGTAGCGGTACAGCGGCAGGTCGAGCTCGTCAGCGGAGGCCCGGGCGACGGCGAGCGACACGCCGAGGATGGCGTTCGCGCCGAGCCGTGACTTCGTCGGCGTCCCGTCGAGGTCGACGAGCGCGAGGTCGATCAGCCGTTGGTCGGAGGCGTCGAACCCCTCGAGCATCTCGGCGATCTCGTCGCGCACGTTGCCGACCGCGCCGAGCACGCCCTTGCCGCCGTAGCGGGCGTCCCCGTCGCGCAGCTCGGTCGCCTCGAACTCGCCGGTCGAGGCACCGGACGGGACGATCGCCTGCCCGCAGGCCCCGCTCTCGAGGATGCAGCTGACCTCCACCGTCGGGTTCCCCCGGGAGTCGAGGACCTCTTTCGCGTCGAGCTCGACGATCACGCCCACGAGTCTGTTTCTCCTGATCGACCTGGTGGCTAAGTGATAGATGTTCTCAAAGGCTACCAAAGTGGGACCCGGACGGGCGGGTGGGCGCCTCAGGTGCCGCCGGCGGCCTCCCAGTAGGCCCGGCGGGCCCCGGGGCTCGTCGCGGCGAGCGTCGTGCCTTCGGCAACGGCGAGCCGCTCGGCCGACGCGAACCGGGCGCGGAACCGCTGGGCCGAGCGGCGCAGCGCCTCCTCGGCGTCGATCCCCCGGTCGGCCGCCAACCGGGCGAGCGCGAAGGCGAGCTCACCGACCAGGTCGGCGTCCCCCGCCGCGACGGCGTCGGCGATCCGGCCGGCCGTGGCGACGTCCCCCGTCGCCTCCCAGCCGAGCCCCACGCCGGCCGCCTTGCGCTCGAGCTTGGCGGCGAGCGCGAGCGCGGGCAGACCCGCAGGGATCCCGTCCATCACGCTCTCGCGGCCCTTTTCTTTCCGCTTCAGCTCCTCCCACTGGGTGAGCACGGCGTCGACCGAGTGCACGCCCTCGACCCCGCCGAAGACGTGGGGATGGCGGGCGACGAGCTTGTCGTGGACCGTCGCGGCCACGTCCCCGAACGTGAACAGCCCCTCGCGCCGGGCGAGGACCACATGGAAGACCACCTGGCAGAGCACGTCGCCGAGCTCCTCCTCGAGGTGGGCCGACGCGGCGATGTCCGGCGGCTCGCCGAGCTCGTCGATCGCCTCGATCGCCTCGTAACACTCCTCGACGAGGTGCCGCGCGAGCGAGCGGTGGGTCTGCGCGGCGTCCCAGGGGCACTTGTCGCGCAGGATCTCGACGACCTCCTCGAGCCGGGCGAGCTCGATCCCGACGGGGGCGGCGAGCTCCGGCAGGTACAAACACGTGAGGTGGTCGGGGACGATCCGGTCGATCGCCGTGAAAGCGACCTCCTCGACGTGCTCGTCGGGACAGCCGAGCCGCTGCAGAACGACGGCGACGGCCGGCGGCTCGGCGACGCTGAGCTTGATCGCCGCGAGGGTCTCCGGCGCCCAGACGTGGGCGACGAGCAACGGCCCCGTGTCCCGGGCCGCGTCGACGCCGAAGCGCTCGCCGTCGACGAGCCGCACACGGCATTCGACGGGATCGATGCCGAGCCGTCGCCAGGCGAGGTCGCAGAACGACATCCCGTCGACGACCTCGACCTGGACACGGTCGTCGGCGAGCAGCATCCGCACGGTCGCCTCGAGGATCCACGGCGAGCCCGGCACGGCGTAGCCGACGCGGCCCCGCGCCGCCGCGGCGGCGACGACCTCCTCGACGATGCCCGCGTAGGCCTCGGCGAAGGTGGCCGCGCCCTCGTAGTGACGGTCGAGCGGCGTGGCGCCGGCCGCGACGAGCGGTTCGGCCGCCGGATGGCGGGCGGTCCGCACGAACCAGTCGGGGACCCCGGCGATGGCCGCGGACGCGGCCGCGGTGAGCAGTTCGGGTCCCGCCGGGCCGAGGCCGGCGACGGTGACCGTCGGCAGCGTCCGGCGGGCCGCGTCCGGCCCCGCTGCCCGGGCCACCTACCCTCCGAGCGCGCTCTTGGCGCCGACGGCCGCGGGGTTCGGCACGAGATCGACGGGGGGGCCGACCGGCGGCCGGACCTCCCAGGTGCCGCTGACCTTCGCCCAGGTGCCGTACGCCGGGTCGACGGACACGTGCGCGGCGACGACGATGGCGCTGAGCTGCTTGGCCGCCGCGGTCCTCCCGGCGCTGATCACGGCGGTCGCCGCTTTTTTGAGCGGCGCGACCGGCCGGCGGGTGACCTTCAGGAGCAGCCAGTACTTCTGGAAATGGACCGGACCGGAGAGTCTTCCGACGGCCAGGCGCCGGACGACGCCACCGAGCGGGCTCGTGAAACTCGACGGCAGGATGCAGCCGAGGTAACCGCCCTTCGGCGCCGACGAGGCGTCGAGCGAGTTCTTGCGGGCGATCTTGGCGAAGCTGACGCCGCCGTAGATCGCCGTGGCGAACTGCTCCGCCTTGGTCTCGGAGGCGAGCTCGATCGCCCAGGTGCAGTCGAGCGTCGTCGCCGCCCGGTGGTGCCGTTCGTAGCTCGCGATGCCCGCGTTCGACAACGAGCTCCCGGCGGCACGGGCGGCGAGCGCGTCCTCGTCAGCCTGGAGCTGGACGAGGGCCGCGCGGAACCCGCCGGAAAGCGCGGCGAGCACCTTGTTGCCGGTGACGTGGCAAGCCGAACCGGACTGGGGCGTGAAGTCCGACTCGATTTCGTTCTCGGCGAGGCCCAGCGCGACCGAACCCTCGGCGAGCCGGAGCCGGCCGACGGCGACGTGGATGGCGTCGGCCTCGATGAGGAGTGAGAGGGCACCGGCGGCGAACGTCGCGTTGTAGGTGCCCCGGGCGACGCCGACGACGGAGGTCGCGCCCCCCGAAGCCGACTCGACGAGGCAACGGTACCCGGGATCAGCCGCCACGGAGTCGAGGGCAGCGTCGAGCGTCGACTGGGAGACGGCCGCTCCGTTGACGCGGGCAGCGTACGGCGTGAACTGTGCGTCGCAGGCGCCGAGCGCCAGGGCCGCTGCGAGCGCCACGCCGACGAGAACGGGGATCCTGCACACGGTGAGCCGATGGTACGGGCCGTCCGGGTGCCAAGCCAACCGGTTCACGCCCCCCCACCGCCGTTTGTCGGCATGAGCGCGGCGAGCAACGCCACGAGGTCTGCCGCGACTCGGCGGCCCGCCACGAGCGGGACGACGAGCTGCGCAGGTTCCTCCTTGAGGATCGCCCGCGGGGCGAGCCGGCTGAGCCGCACCTGCGCCGAGGCCGGGAGCCGGACGGGCGTGAGGCGGGCGACGGCCTCGCCGATCCGTCCCGGACCGCCCGACCCCGGCCGCACGGCGACGACGGTCACCTCCGTCACCCCCGTCCGCACGCACTCGGCGCGCAGGCGCGCGACCTCGAGGAGCGCCTCCGCCGGGGCCGGAAGGGGCCCGTAGCGGTCGAGCCACTCGGCCCCGATGTCGTCGACCTCGGCCACGGCTCGCACCGAGGCGAGCCGGCGGTACGCCTCGAGGCGGAGGTCCTCCCGGACGACGTAGCTCGCCGGCAGGTGGGCGTCGAGCGGCACGTCGAGGCGGACCTCGCTCGGCTGCGGGACCTCCTCGCCTTTCAGCTCGGCGACCGCCTCGGCGACCATGCGGACGTAGAGGTCGTAGCCGACCGCGGCGATGTGCCCGGACTGATCGGTGCCCAGAAGGCTGCCCGCGCCGCGGATCTCGAGGTCGCGCATCGCGATCTTGAAGCCCGATCCGAGTTCGGTGTGCTCGCCGATCGTGCGCAGCCGTTCGTAGGCCTGCTCGGAAAGGACGCGGTCGGCCGGGTGGAACAGGTAGGCGTACGCCCGCGACGACGAGCGACCGACCCGGCCGCGCAGTTGGTGGAGCTGGCCCAGGCCCAACAGGTCGGCCCGGTCGACGACGAGGGTGTTCACCGCCGGCATGTCGATCCCGGACTCGATGATGGTCGTGCAGACGAGCACGTCGTTGCGTCCTTCGGCAAAGTCGACGACGGTCCTCTCGAGGCTCGCCTCGTCCATCTGGCCGTGGGCGATCGCGATGCGCGCCTCGGGCGCGAGCGCGGCGACGCGGGCCGCCACGGCCTCGATCCCCTCGACGCGGTTGTGCACGAAAAAGACCTGTCCCTCGCGCAGTAGCTCGCGGCGGATCGCCTCGGAGACGGCCCGGTCGTCCTCCTCGCCGACGTAGGTGAGGATCGGCTGGCGTTCAGCCGGGGGGGTGTCGATGACGGAGAGGTCCCGGATCCCGGTGAGGCCCATCTCGAGAGTGCGCGGGATCGGGTTCGCCGTGAGCGTGAGAGCGTCGACGCCGATCGCCAGCTTCTTGATCGCCTCTTTCTGGTTCACGCCGAAGCGCTGCTCCTCGTCGACGACCAGCAGGCCGAGCTGGCGGAACCGCACGTCGTCGGCGAGGAGCCGGTGGGTCCCCACGACGACATCGACCGCGCCGGAGGCGATCCCCCGGACGACGGCTGCGGCCTCGGCGGCCGTGAGGAACCGGGAGAGCATCTCGACCCGCACCGGGTAGGGCGCGAAGCGGTCGGCGATCGTCTCGTAGTGCTGCCGGGCCAGGATCGTCGTCGGCACGAGGATGGCGACCTGCATCCCGTCCTGGACCGCCTTGAAGGCCGCGCGCACCGCGACCTCGGTCTTGCCGAACCCGACGTCGCCGCAGACGAGGCGGTCCATCGGCACGGGGCGCTCCATGTCCGCCTTCACGTCCGCCACGGCCCGCAACTGGTCGGCCGTCTCGGGATAGGGGAAGGACTGCTCGAGCTCGGCCTGCCAGGGGGTGTCGGGGGAGAAGGCGTGACCCGGCGAGGCGAGGCGGCGTCGGTACAGGACGACGAGCTCCTGTGCGACCGCCCTCACCGCCTGGCGGACGCGGGCTCGGCTCCGCTGCCAGTCGCTTCCGTTCAGCCGGTTGAGCGAGGGGTGCTCTCCCCCCGTGTACGGCGTGATGGCGTCGATCTGGTCCGAGGGGACGTAGAGCCGGTCCCCGCCCCGGTACTCGAGGAGGAGATAGTCGCGTTCGGTGCCCGCGATACCGCGGCGCACCATGCCGCCGTAGCGGGCGACGCCGTGGACGTGGTGGACGACGAAGCCGCCGACGGCGAGGTCGTCGAAGAACCCCTCGACGGGACGGGCGCGCGCCCGGGGGACGCGATGCGGGCGGTGCCGCCCGGTGAGATCGCTCTCGGCGAGCACGGCGACGCGGGCGGCGTCGAGCACGAAGCCCCGGTCGAGCGACGCCACGACGACGTGCGTCCCGGGCTCCCGCAACGCCCGGATGCCCCCATCTCGTCCGGCGGGAGCGGCGACAAGCCGGTCGACGTCGACTCCGGCCCCGTCGAGCACGTCGGCGATCCGGGCGGCGCTGCCGGCCCCCTCGGCGGCGACGACGACGGCCGTGCCCGCCCGCGTGAGCTCGCCGATCCGGCGGGCGAGGGGCGCCGCGTCGCCGAGCGCCTGGGGCCAGCCGGCCACGCGGATCGTCGGGGTCTGCGGCCCCTCCGCCGTCGCCAGCAGTGACGCGACCCGCGCCGGGGTCCTCGCGAGCAGCCGGTCGAAACCGAGGTGCAGCGCCGGGAAGCCCGCCGACCCGGTTGACGGCGAGTCCTCCGTCCGCCAGGTCTCGGCGAGCGACGCCGCGAGCGTCGCCTCCTCGTCGAGGATCTCGACGGCCCGGTCCCGCATCCGCCGGGGCTCGACGAGCACGATCCGGTCGGTCGGGCCGAGCAGGTCGGTGACCAGGCCCCCCGCCCCGTCGAGCCACGGCAGGAAGGACTCGAGTCCGTCGAAGACCTCACCGTCCGCGATGCGGGCGAACTGCTCGCGGGCGAACGGCGCCGTCCGGGCGAGCTCGGCGGCGACCTTGCGGCGCTCGTCAGTGACCAGGAGCTCCCGGCAGCCGAAGACCTCGACCGAATCGAGGTCGCGCACGCTGCGCTGGTCGACGACGTCGAAGACCGTGAGCCGCTCCACGAGATCGCCGAAACAGTCGACGCGCACGCCGTTGTCCGCGGTCGACGGGAACAGGTCGACGATTCCCCCGCGCACGGCGACCTCGCCCCGGTGCTCGACCTGGTACTCCCGGCGGTATCCCGCCGCGACGAGGTGCTCGACGAGCCCCGTGGGATCGATCTCGCCCCGTTGACGGATGACGAGCGGTGCAGCGTCGGAGGAGGTCGCAGCCAGCCGCTGCAGGAGCGCCCGGACGGGCGCGACGACGACCAACGTCTCGAGCCGGTCCCCACCCCCCGGGCCGTGGCCGGCGTGCGCCTGGTCGATGCGCCAGATCGTCCGCAGACGGCTGCCCATGGTCTCCTCGGCGGGCGAGACCCGTTCGAAAGGCAGTGTCTCCCAGGCGGGCATCACGGCGACGCTGGCGGGGTCGTAGAAGGCCGCGAGATCGTGGGCGATCCGGTCGGCCTCGACGCCGGTCGGCGTCGCGACAAGTACAACGGGCGCGGCACTGAGTGCCGCGACCCCCGCCAGCACGAACGGACGGGCGGGGTCGGCGACCGCGATGGCGGTGTCCCCCACGCTGAGCAGTTCGGCGAGCGCCCGCTCGGTGGCGAGCGCGCCGACGAGCGACGAGAGCGGAGCGGTCATCCCCCGGCGTTCACCGCCGTCATCGCGGCGTCGAGGCCCGTGGAGAAGATGAGCTCCACCGCGTCGGCGGCCTGTTCGACGGCGCCGGCAAGGAGCTCGGATTCCGGCCCCGACGGCCGGCGCAGGACGTAGTCGGCCCCGGGCATCCGCCCCGGCGGCTTGCCGATTCCGATCCTCACCCTGACGAATTCGAGCGTCCCGAGGTGCTGCTCGGCCGACTTCAGACCGTTGTGGCCGGCCGTCCCGCCTCCGAGCTTGACGCGGACGACCCCGACCGGAAGGTCGAGCTCGTCGTGGACGACCACGAGCGACGCCGGGTCGTCAACCGAATAGCGGCGCACGAGCGCCACGAGCGCCATACCCGAGTCGTTCATGTAGGTGACCGGGATCGCCAGCGCGAGCTTGCGGTCGCCGGAGACGACGGCGACCGCCCGGGACGACGTCCCGCGCTCGGCACGCATCACCGCTCCGTGGCGCTGGGCGACGACGGCGACCGCGTCGGCACCGACATTGTGACGGGTGTGCGCGTACTCGGAGCCGGGGTTGCCCAGCCCGACCGCGAGCAGGTCGGCGATCGCTCCGGTCCTCGCTCGAGCAGAGCGCCGACCGATGAGCGCCGTCGTCAGCTCCCGGCGGCTTCGTCAGTCGGGGTTTCGGCCGCAGCCTCAGCCGGGGCGACGACCTCCTCCTCCTCGGGAGGCGCCTCGACGACCTCGACCCGGGCCGCGTGACCGACGACGACCGGGGACTCCGGATCAGCGTCGAGCGTCACGCCCGGCGGGATCGTGATCACGGTGAGCCGGATCGCGTCACCGATGTCGAGCTCGCTGATGTCGACCTCGAACGAACGCGGGATGTCCGCCGGCTTGGCGTGGACGTCGACCGAGAGCAACAACTGCTCCACCGTCCCGCCGACCCGGTTGACGGCGACCGCCTCGCCAACGAGCACGACGGGGACCTCGGCGGCGACGATCTCGTCGCGGCGCACGACGATGAAGTCGACGTGCGCGACCGTCTGTCGCACCGGGTGGTGTTGCACTTCACGGGCCAACGCGAGGTGGTGCGTCTTGCCGATCGTCAAGTCGATGAGCGCGTTCGCCCCGGCTTCGGTCGAGAGCGCGCCACGCAGCGCCCGCTCGTCGACGCTCACCGGGATCGGCGTGACCCCGTGGCCGTAGACGACGCCGGGCACCCGGCCCCGGACTCGGAGACGCCGGGTCGCGGGCGAGCCCTTGTCGCTGCGGGGTTCTGCGACGAGAGCAACCTCATCCATGTCAACGCGCTCCTCGGGGCCCGAATCCAGTCGATTGCGGCCGTATCTTGCGGGGCCCCGTCTGTGGGCCACGAAACGGCACTTATCCGCGTCGAGTCTAGGCGACCTGCGACTGGGGCTGGAGCTGGTCGCCTCGGGGCGGCACCGCGACACGCACCGCCCGCCGCGCCCGCACCGCCCTCGGCGTGGACGGGAGATCGAGACGCCGGGACCTGCCAGCTCAGGACAGGTTGTTTCCCCCGAAGATGCCCGAGACCGACGTGTCCTCGAAGACCGCGTCGATCGCCGCGGCGATGAGCGGCGCGACGGAGAGCACCTCGATCTTGTCGATCAGGCGCTCCTTGGGCAGAGGAAGCGTGTTCGTCACGATGACCCGGCTGATCGTGTCGCCGCGCAGCCGCTCGAGGGCCGGATCGGAGAGCACAGCGTGGGTCGCCATCGCCCAGACGTCGGTCGCCCCCGCATCCCTCAGACGCTCGGCGGCACCGAGGATGGTCCCGCCTGTGTCGATGAGGTCGTCAATGATCACGCAGACGCGGCCCTTCACGATGCCGATCACCTCACGGGCCTCGACGCTGTTCGCTTTGCTCGTCAGATGCCGCTTGTGCACGAAGGCGAGGTCGGCGCCGAGCTGCTGGCTGAACCTCTCGGCGACCTTCACTCGGCCGGCGTCAGGCGACACGATGGCGAGCTTGCGCGGGTCCTGCTCGGCGAGGTAGCTGCACAGCACCGGCAGCGCGGTGAGGTGGTCGACGGGGAAGTTGAAAAAGCCCTGGATCTGGCCCGAGTGCAGGTCAACGCTGACGACGCGGTCCGCCCCGGCGGCCGTGAGCAGGTCGGCGATGAGCTTGGCGGTGATCGGCTCGCGACCCGTCGACTTGCGGTCCTGCCGGGAGTAGCCGTAGTAGGGGCAGACCGCGGTGATCCGGTGCGCCGAGGCCCGCTTGGCGGCGTCGATCATGATCAGCTGCTCCATGATCGAGTCGTTCACCGGGTGGCTGTGGGGCTGGATGATGAACACGTCCGAGCCGCGGATAGAGGCGTCGTAGCGGCAGTGGATCTGCCCGTCGGCGAAGTCGTGCAGGTTCGCCTCGCCGAGCGCGACGCCGAGGTTGTCCGCGATCTCGTGCGCGAGCCCAGGGTGCGATCTCCCGCTGAACAACTCGAGACGTCGACGCGGCACGAGCTCCATCGTTTTCCCCTCTCCCATCAGTCCCGACCGGAATCGTCAAATTCGATCGTGCGGAACGCCCCGGTCGTCGAATGTGCCTCGACTCGGCTCCCCTTGTCCAGAAAGACGAACGGGCCGACGACGGCCCCTTCGCCGATCGTCGCGTTGCGCGCGACCGTCTGGGAGATCCTCACAGCGGATCCGACGACGCAGTCGACGAGCTGACAGTCCGGCCCGATGACCGCCCCCCTACCGATCGACGTCGCGCCTTCGAGGTGCACCCCGGATTCGAGGACGACCTCCACGGCGAGCTCGACGCCGGAGTCAAGGTAGGTGTGGGTGGGATCGGTCATCGTCACGCCACGCCTCATCCACCGCCCGTTCAGCCGTTCGCGCAGCACCGCCTCCGCCACCGCGAGCTGCGCCCGGTCGTTCACCCCGGCCGTCTCGACGGGATCGGGCACGACCATCGTCACGACGGGGTAACCCGCCCCGTCGAGCACCCCGATCGCGTCGGTCAAGTAGTACTCGCCCTGCGCGTTCGCGGGCGAGAGGCGGCGCAGAGCCGGCGCGAGGACGCCGTGCCGGAAGCAGTAGATCGACGTCGCGATCTCGTCGATTCCGAGCTCCTCCTCGTTCGCGTCCGCGTGCTCGACGATGCGGGCGACATTCCCGTTCTTGGACCGGACAACCCGGCCGTATCCCGCCGGGTCGGCGACCCGGGCGGTCAACAACGTCGCCGCAGCATCGCTCCGCCGGTGCGTTCGCACGAGCGCGGCGAGCGTCGCCGGCCGCAGAAGCGGGGTGTCGCCCGGCAGGATGACAAGGTCTCCGTCCGCGAGGTCTGCCCCCTCGTCGAACCCGGTGAGCGCGACGGCGGCGGCGTCGCCCGTCCCGAGCGGCTGGGTCTGCTCGACGAACTCGATTCGCAGTTCCGGGGGCGCCTCGGCCTGGACAGCCTTCACGACGTCGACCGAGCGGAACCCGACGACGACGACGACCCGCTCGACGGGCAGCTCGGCCAGCGCATCGAGCACGTGGAGCACCATCGGCCGCCCGCACAGCCGGTGGAGCGGCTTCGGCGTCGCCGAGCGCATCCGCGTCCCCTCGCCTGCGGCGAGGACGATCGCGGACAGCGGGCGGGGGACCACGACTCCATTCTCGCCGAAGGGCCGGGGCCGTGCTGCGCTACAACTGGCAAAGTGATGGTGATGCACCGTGCACCTGGGTCCAAAACGCGCCAAGTCGCCTCGACGCGGCTGTGACCATCGACGCGCGTGCCAGGCGGAGCTCGATCCGGGAGTGCGACCGCCAGGCCGGACCCCGTTCGGCGCGAGGGAGGTGACCACCGTTGGGCACCGGCGATTTGACGGCGATCGGAGCGTTCGTCGAACGGCACTGGGAGGACGACGCGCTCGCCACGCTGTCCGAGTACATCGCGATCCCGTGCCTTTCTCCTGAGTTCGACGACAACTGGGCGTCAAACGGGGCGATCGACCAGGCCGCGGAGCTCCTGCGGACATGGGCCGGTCGGCGGGCACTCGCCCGCTGCACGGCCGAGGTTGTGCGGCTGCCCGGCCGGACGCCGTGCCTTCTCGTCGATGTCGGATCGACCGCCGACGGTCCTGCACCGACGACGCTCGTCTACGGCCATCTCGACAAGCAGCCTCCGCTCGGCGCGTGGAGGGAGGGCCTCGACCCGTTCCGGGCGGTGCGACAGGGCGACCACCTCTACGGCCGGGGAAGCGCCGATGACGGCTACGCGGTGTTCGCTGCGCTCGGAGCGCTCGAGGCCCTGGAGGCGGTGGACGCGCCCCACGGGCGCGTCGTCGTGCTCATCGAGGCGAGCGAGGAGAGCGGCAGCCCCGACCTCGATGCGATGCTCGACACGCTCGCCGATCGGATCGCGCCCCTGGCGCTCGCCGTCAGCCTCGATTCGGGTTGCATCAGCTACGACCGCCTCTGGGTCACGACATCGCTGCGCGGCACGATCAACGCCGTCCTGCGGATCGGCGTCATGACCGAAGGGGTCCACAGCGGTCTGGCGGGCGGTGTCGTCCCGTCGTCGTTCCGCGTCCTGCGCGAGGTCCTCGACCGCGTCGAGGACGCCTCGACCGGTGACGTGCTCATCCCGGGTTGCCAAGTCGAGATCCCGGCCCGACGGCGGCGCGAGATCGACACGGTCGCCGCCGAGTTCGGCGACGCGGCCGCGGGAGACTTCCCCCTCTTGCCGGGCGTGGAGCTCGAGGGCACCGACGCGACGTCACGCCTCATCCGCCAGACCTGGCGGGCGTCGCTCGAGGTCACAGGCGCGGAAGGGTTCCCGCCCATCGAGTCCGCCGGAAACGTGCTCCGCCCGTCGAGTGCGGCGAAGCTTTCACTGCGGATCCCGCCGACCGCCGACGCCGCGGCGGTGGCCGAGGCGCTCCATGTGGCGCTCACGCGAGACCCTCCGTCGGGTGCCGTCATCTCCCTCGAGATCCACCAGGCGTCTTCGGGCTGGGACGCCCCCGAACTGCCGGCCTGGCTCGATGCCGCGATCGAGGAATCCTCGGCTCGATCCTTCGCCAACCCACCGCGCTCGTTCGGGATGGGCGGCTCGATCCCGTTCGTGACTTCGATTGCGCGCCGCTACCCGGCGGCCCAGGTCGTGACGACCGGGGTCCTCGGTCCGGGTTCGAACGCGCACGTCCCCGACGAGTGCCTCCACCTCCCGACGGCCAAGGCGGTGACATCCTGCACCGCCCAGCTCATCGCCGCGCTCGCCGCGGCGAGTGCGGCGCCCGCCCCTCCGCCCCGGTCGGGGGACTGAGCGGCCGCCGAGTCCCTAACCGCGGACCGGGCCCTCCCCGGCGCCGGTCCGGCTGACTGCGGCGGCGATCTCCGCGAGGTCCGCGTCGTCCTGGTCGCCCCAGCCGAACCGCCAGCCCCCGCCTCCGACCGCCCAGGAGCCATACCCGACCCAGGTGATCTCCATGCCGGTCTCGCCCAAAGCCCGCGTCGGAAGCAGCGCCATGTTGTCTCCTGTTCGTTCGCTTCTCCGGCACGTCACGACGCCGGTTCGGCGCGGTCAGCCGGATTTGTTCGGGCCGGCGCGGCGCACGGTCATCTTCAGGAGCACGCGGCGGTCGCGCTCCATCGTCGCCCGGTAGTCGTCCCAGTCGGGGTGCTCTCCCGAGATCCGCCGGTAGTAGTCGACGAGTCCTTCCATCGCCTCCGGCAGCGACACCACCTCGATGTCGCCTTCCACCTGGACCCAGTCGCCAAAGAAGCGTTCCGTGAACACGCAGAGCGAGGCGTAGGGCGTCCTTTTCACATTGATCGTCTTCATCGCTGTCTCGCGCGAGCTGACCTCGACGTGCCCGTCGCCGTCGACGCCAGCCGTCACCGGCGAAAGCTGCACCCTGCCGTCCGCCCGTGTCGTCGCGAGCACGGCGCGGTGATGCTCGGCGACGAACTTCTTCGCTTCGAGAATGTCCATTCTCCGAGCGTAACCATGGGCGAGCTCGACCCTGATCGCGGACCGGTCCGAAACGCGAATACGCCGCAGACGGGTCGGCACCCCACCGCCATGCGGGCGGCAGCACCAACGAACGAACGGGGCGGGACCAGCGACCACGTCCGGCGGCGCAACGGGCCGGAACCCGCCGGGCACCCCTAGTTGGCTGGTCGGTAAGGGCCCTTCGGCTTGGTCACCGAAGGATTGCCTGCAAGAACACGGGATTGCTCACCCGATCAGCCCGGGGATCCGGCCGGTCCGGTCGAGGTTCATCGCCGCGACCC
>Ga0326728_10014112_pt1 | contig 17105 bp, 13 predicted proteins | sample MB3enrmetagenome_FD_207602 | JGI IMG/M metagenome (GOLD analysis project Ga0326728, IMG submission 207602) | Lab enriched peat soil microbial communities from McLean, Ithaca, NY, United States - MB31MN | ecosystem: Environmental > Terrestrial > Soil > Wetlands > Peat | place: USA: New York...
GGCGGGACCGGCGGTCCCAGTGCATCAATTCCAAAGGGACGTTTCAGCCTCGCTCAGTAGCCCTTTGGCCATCCCGCGCGGAACTGCGATTTCCTTAGCCATCAAGTCCGCGCAATCTGCGGGTGCAAGGCGCATGGATGTAAAGGGGCGAACAACCTCCGACCTTTTCCCCAATTCCGGCCTGGTAATTCCCGCCGGGAGCACGATCTCGGGGATGGCGGAGCGAATCGGGAATGCCTGGAAGATCTTCTGGACGGAGGTTTCCATTGGCGGGAAGCCAGTCCTGCTGTCGGCTCGAAGCACCGAGCCTGCGGGGGGGACGTTGCAGGGTCGAGTCATTGTGGTTAACGTGAGGTGAGGATGCTGGAAGGGAACAAAGTCTTGCGAGTTCCACGCAAGGTCTTATATGCATTGGCAGGAAGTTTGATGCTCCTGGGCGCCATCCTGGCGTTTGCCTTCACCACTTACCAGAATGATGTTGGCGAGGTGGCGCCGGTCACGGGACACCCGGAGATCCCGGGAGTTCCAGTGCCTTCTCGTTGGCCTAATGCCTCCTTCACCTGGGTGCTGGACAATCCCGGTACGCCGCCGATGAACGTGGACTCCACCGATGGCACGAATCCTTTACCCCTCAAGACAGTCCTTATTAATTCCGCTAACTCCTGGGCCACGGGATTGCTGAATGGTCAACCGTTGACCAACCTAACCATCGCGAACGGCAATGACGTCACAAACTCGCCGACTCCACAGGTTGATTGCACGAACGTCGTCACCTTCAACGACAATAACCCCGCCGATTTTCCGACGGGGACCGAGTCTGTGGCGTTTACTACCGTAAGCACCGACTACGTGAGGGTCGGACCACCGCAGACACCGGGGACGATTTACACGTTTACCGAGTGCAACGACCAGCAGACCATAACTACCACTTCACCCGCCATCGTGTTTGACGCGGACATTGCCTTCAATCCTAACGTTCATTTCTCCACTTCCACTCCGCCGCTCTCAAACACCATTGACCTGCAATCCGTGGCCACGCACGAATTCGGCCACGCACTGGGGCTCGACCATAGTGGCATTGCCCACGCGGTGATGTTTCCCGCCGGGGACACCGGCGAAAGCCAGCAACGAATCCTCTCCACCGATGACGTCATCGGCATATCTTTTCTCTATCCGTCGTCCATCTTTGCCAGCTACCTGGGCGTAATTTCCGGACAGGTAACGTTCCCCAACGTTGGCGGTGTCTATGCGGCACATGTGGTGGCGATCGACGCAAGCACGGGTAACGCTGTCGTGGACCGGCTTGCCAACGCGGATGGCGCGTACACTTTATATGTTCCGCCCGGTAGTTATAACGTGCTTGTCCTTCCGCTCGCCCCCGACGACAAGCATGGCCTCTTCTCTTTGAGCGATTTTTCCGGTTGGTCGTGCGGCTACGATGAAAGTGCGCCGCCTTGCTGTGACTCGGCCGCGGGGCAGTGCCTCGGCGCGCCCCTTACAAATCCAACGAATTTCACCGGGACGTTTTATTAAACGTCCTCTCGAACGGTTTGCTTTGGCCAACGCGCAAAGAAACGCCGCGTCGTCTCTGCGACCTTTGCACAGTTTGCGCCTTGGCGTGAAACCGATTCTTACCTTTCGGAATTGCTCCGCAGCTTTAGTGGTCCAGGACTCCGACTTTTCTCACGAAATCAATGCGGAGGCATTCCGCACCAGCAAGTTCAGGAGCTTGTCAATATCACTTCCAATATTCGGCTCCGGGAAGACTTCCGTCCATCAGGTAGCCGCCGTCAACCGTGAGCGTTTGTCCCGTGATATAGCGGGCTCGTTGGGAGGCCAGGAAGACGATGGCATCCGCGATCCAGGAGGGTTCGGCGATCTCGCGCAACGGAATGCGCATGAACAAAGCTCTCTTGACTTCCGGCGTATACATGGGGACGGTGAGCTCAGTGTACGTGGCGCCTGGGCGGAGACAGTTTACGGTAATCTTGTGGGGCGCAAGTTCCGTCGCCAGGGTGCGCGAAAACGCCTCCATACCTCCCTTGGCCGCCGTGTAAGCGCTGGCCGAAGGCTCGGAAAGTGCGGCGTGAATGGATGAAATATTGACGATTCGGCCCCCCTTTCCTTGCAGGATCAATTGCCGTGCAAAAATCTGCGAGCAGAGAAAACAGCTCTTGAGGTTATTGCCAAGAATCTTGTCCCATTGTTGTTCTGTCATGTCGAGGGCAGAAGCCTGGAGGATAATCCCGGCGTTGTTCACCAGGATGTCGACCGAGCCCCATTCTGCCAATACCCGTGCCATGGTTCGATCCACGTCGGAGGCTTTGGAGACGTCGGCGGTGATTCCGATTGCTTTGCCCTGTCGTTCGGTGATTGCTTGGGCGACCCTGACCGCATCGTCCCCATGAATATCCACGACCGCGACGTTGGCCCCTTCCTCGGCGAGGAGAAGGCACACCGCCTTCCCAATGCCTGAACCTCCCCCAGTCACAATTGCCGTCTTGTTATTGAGTCCTAGGTCCATGGAATTCTCCTGCAATCGTATTGGCGCTGACCTCTCGCTGTAGGGCTGACCTTTAGGTCAGCACCTTGAATGCCGACCCCGCCTCGCGGAGTCGGCGCTGCGTTTTACGCTCCGCGTAACTCGATGAGCGAATGGCCGTAACCCGGCAACCCAACTTCGAGGATATATCGGTCCTCGGCGCGTTGGGCCGTCGCTCCCCTGATCTGGTACGATCCGTTCGCCTTGAGTCCCAACTTGCCAAGAGGGAGCTCAATGCGGCGGTTAACCGCGTGGTCTTCCAGGTTGAAGCAGTTGATGACCGCCGCCGGCTCCGTGGGATGGACATGGACATGCACCATCTCATCGAGTCCGTAGAATGTTCCTGCCTTGAAAAATGTCTCGAGCCGTCGGTATGTGGCCATAGCCTCCTTCTGGGCCCTCTGCACGCGAGGGTCGGCGTGCGTTCCTCCGATCCCAAGATGGCGGCAGGTCGAGGCATTCCACCAGAACATCAAACATTGGGCATTGTCTTTTCGCAAATCGATATGAAGGTAGAGAGGCAGGGAATAGGCTAGGTTGTAATAGTATAGCGCGATGCTATGTCCACCCACCAAATCCGTCATCGGATCCCACATCAACTCGAATGCCCAAACCGAGTCGAATCCTGCTGAGCTCGCGGTCTCCTCCCTCCGGCCGCCCCAGCCCTGGCCGTAGTATGTGGGGACGTAACGGAGGCGCGTGCCGCCCAACATTTGATCGTGCATTTCGATGAGCACTTGTGGGTACTTGGCGTGGATTTGGCGAGCCAGCATGTTGGTGGCTTCGACGTGCTCCTCGCGCCCCGAAGGAACGCGGTGGCCATGCTCGGGATCCCAGCACTCCCCGTTGTGCATTGTACCGTCAAACATGAAGAATCGGGCGCCCCCCCGCGCCAGGGCTTCGAGACGCGACCGGGTCTCTTCAACGTACTGTGCCGAGGCACCGCACAACGACATCTCGACGCGACTGCCATCCCGGTTCATGCGGTCCATGCTGCGTGCATAAGAGGAGGGATCACACCAGCCTGAGAGAGGAGTATGGAGCGACAGGCTCAGGCCGTAGTCCTGGCGGAGCAGGGCAGTGAAATCTTTCAATTCACCCAGCCGTGATTGGTCCCATATCTTGGAGGCAAAACGTGTATCCCAACCCGGATCCAGGTAAAGAGCCTCGCATCCCATATCGCGTGCTTTGGCCGCTTCTTCCTTCATGTCTGCCAGGGTGTAGTACTTCTTTCGATTCTCGGGTAGATCCATGCCACCCCCGGGAAGCCACCAGAGCTTATTGTCGTACAGTTCATTCCAATGCACTGGCGGATTGAATCCCTTCGGGCAACCATGTCCGCGGGCTTCCATCTCCGCGCGAAAAGTGTAGAAGCCCTCTTCGATTCCGCCTTCGAAAGCGGTGATCCGAGTAACTCCAAATCGATGTGATTGCTGGGGTGCAAGCCAGGCGCCGTGCTCCGGATCCCCTTGAAAAATGCCACAGCCTCCCCAGCGAAAACCCGCGCGGCCGTGCTTTACGGGAGTGCGGTCAAGCAATGCCCATTCCATGCCCTGTTGGCTGTACTTGGTGAGCAAGAAACCTCGACGCCCATCGGTAAGAATCCAACCCTCGGAGGCGTAGAAGGGATAGAACGTTTGTATGATTCCTGACGTATAAACCGTCGTCAACACAACATTCCCAACTCGGTCCACCGGCGTCTCCGCCCGCAGATGGGAACACCTTGGTTCGCTGAGCACCTGAAGGAGTGTGTAATCGGCGTATTGAGTGCGATTGCCGTTGGGTTCGCGGCGATAGGGCACGGCGGTGACCTTGAAGTCCCGCAGAGGGCCGGTCACGGCCCCGGCCTCGAGTGTCATGGGAAGAACGAAGCCGCAGCGGGCGTAAGGCAAAGCCAGGACCGCAGGGCCCCGGTTCGATACGGTAATTTGCTCCTCCACCCACGATTCCTCTAGCGCGACTCTGAATTCATGCCGGAGTTCGATGCCTCCAGGGATCTCGCCCGTCAGTCTCGCAGTCTTCGTCTTTCCGTCCTGGTTTACCTCGGCTTCACCGAAAGAAGGAGTACCGATGGAATAGCTGTAGTTGCCCTCCGCGAGGACAAGGCCGGAGGGCGTATGAGTCACCTCAGCCCTCAAACCCGCACCCGGCGCAAGGCTGAGTTGCCACTGAGTATTTCCCATCGTGACTAGAGAACGCTGCGATGCCCCTGCGTCAAGCGAGTCGTCTTGAGGCTGAGCGACTCCCACGTCCAACGATAGGGCACTCGCCGAAAACGCCGCTGCGGTCTTCAGGAACGTCTTTCGAGTCATCCGGGGGAGCGAATCTTTTTTCATATCAAATCCTCTGTGCGCGCCATCGTATCATATCTCCATGGGGTAACAGAAAACCCCCTCCTGAGGCGATTTCAAAAGGCAAATGGTCCCGGGAAGCAGGAGCAGAATTCAAATGGTCTTGCATTTGCCATTTGCTCTTTGCCATTTGCCATTTGAAATCGCGTTAGAAGGGGCCGGGGGAAGATGGGGTTCGACTCGACGATGGAACTGTTCCCGCTGGCGGCGACGGGTGTGCAACACATAAGTGGGATTCCAGCCGCTGGGGCAGAGTAGTCGTTCGGATGTCGCCCACGACATCAGAGGTAAATGCGTCGAGCAAGCAAAACGAGTTCAGTTGAGGCTGGCCGTTACCTCTGCTTGGTGCAGCTAATGAAAGGAGCAAATTTAATCTTAAGGAGAATCCGCGAGCTTGGCGCGGCCAACAGTCTGTCAGCTACTTGGTTTTCTCTCCTGGCCACGTCAGCAACTCCACCTTTGCGGATTTATCGGGGGGAGTGAAGGTGAATAGGCTGTCTTCCAATCTGGGGTTGAGGTCGGCCTTTGACACATCAATCGTTACGTCGGCCTGACGAAGGGTCCCGGGCGGGGCCCCGGCGCGCGGTGTCTGCTTCAAGCGCCACACAATGAAGCGATCCTTATCCACCCATATCTCGTCGTTTGCCTCCTCAGTTTGCCACTTGATGTCGTAACAGGCGATCTTCGCGCCTCCGACCTTGAGCTGTGTATCCTTGACCAACCTGGCCGAGGGGCTGAATCTCGAGACGCCGCGGAACCGGCCGACAAGGAGGCTCCAATACTGTCTGATGAACTTGAGTTCTTCCGCCACGGCGCGAACGTCTGCGTCAGACGTTCCGTTGAGGGGCGTCGCCTTCTCGGTGTATTGTTTTTGCAACGGCATGGAGGCCCAAGTTGTGTGGCCGTCACTTACGACGAGAATTTGACCGGTACTGGATGAGCTTCTGACCCATAGCCGCACCTTGCCAGGATTGAACGCGGCAAATTCGACGTACTCGCCCACGTTTTGTGCAGTACCGTACAGTGCGGTGTTTGGTGAATTCCTGTCCGCCTCGCCCGTGTCGACATCCAGAATGCTCTCCAATATCTTGATGTCGTAGTGAGCGACAAATTGGTAGCTCTGTAAGTTTTGATAAACCGTATCCACGTTTTTCAGGATTTCGTTTACCGACGGTTGACCGGGACCGGCATGCGCTGGCAAAGTGAACGCTCCCAGGAGAAGCAAAACGCAGAGCTGTTCTCTTGTGTCCACCGGAATTTCCGTTTTGAGTTTTCGCATGGCGGGAAATATACACCCGAGCGCCTCTGCATTCAAGGTCCTGCACCTAAGGTGATATCAAATGGCAAAGGGTCCCGCGAAGCGGGAGCAAAATTCAAATGGTCTTACATTTGCCATTTGCTCTTTGCCATTTGCCATTTGAAATCGCCTTGTATACTGTTATGAGAGATTGGGTTAGGAGGTTGAGGTTATGATGCGCATGGCAAAAATACTAGAGATTCTTTCCTCTTCGGTTTGCCTCCTGCTGGCGGGGATTTGTGTTATGGCGTTGGGCCAGCAACCGCCTGCTGAGAAGCCTAACGAACTGGTCGTGGGAAAGCTGATTTACGTCGACTCCATGCCTGACGGTCTCGACCGGTGGATCGTCGACTTCCTGCGCCGCTGGGGGAAATACAAAATCACAAATAACGCGGAGGGAGTGGACTTGGTCGTTGAGGCCGTCAATCCTGAGAAGGACCTCCAGCTTGAGACCCGGGGGGGCACTGCCCAGCCGAAGGGCTCAGACCGGCCGCATTTGCCTATGTCCAAGGGGAAACACGAACTTCCGGTTACTTCGGTAAGTGTCGTAAACTGGGTGTCGAGCCAACCCGTCTGGTCCGCTGACATCCTGAACCGTAAACCGAAAAAAGACGAGACTGATCTTCCTGCGGGCCCGAAAGCGAAGATCTTTGCTCACGCCATGACCTCCGACCAGATAGCGCAGAGAATCGTCGGAAAGCTGAAGGAATACGAGGAGGGCTTGGAGAAATCTGGTGGCGGGAAAAAGTAGTGCCTTGCAGGATCGTGCGACGTTGCAGTGCTATGAAGACTTTTTCCTCTCCGTGTTCTCTGGGGCCAAGAAAAGACTAGACATCGAGGTCTCTGCGGCCCTCAGTGTCCTCTGTGTTGAGGCTTTAAAGGCACATAGGACGCGGAGAAGTTCGTTTAGTTGAGGGACGATTGATGAGAATTGCCATAACCGGTGCGGCGGGATTGTTCGGGCATGCTCTGGTGGTAGCTTTCTCCTCTCGGCACACTGTCTTTCCTCTGACACGTGCGGATGCCGATATCACGGACGCCGAGTCGGTGTGCGCCCTGCTGGAACGAATCCGCCCGGAGGTGGTGGTCCACCCTGCGGGTATTCCTGATTTAGATATCTCCGATGCTGAACCCGGACGAGCTCACCTGGTGAACGTTGAGGGGACTCGGCACGTGGTGGAGTCGGCGCGCAGAGTTCAAGCTGAGGTCGTTTACATATCTACGGATGCCGTCTTCAATGGACAGAGCACGCGGCCTTATGTCGAGTCCGACCGGCCCGACCCGATCACAGTTTACGGAAGGACGAAACTGGCTGGAGAAACCATCACGCAAACCCTGCCGAAGCATTGGATCTTCCGTGTCTCCGTGCTGTTTGGACCGGGGAAGACTAATTTCGTCGAAAAAGGCTTGCGCAGAATTGCGGCCGGCGAACAGTACATCGTTGCGAGTGACCAGGAGGGTTGCGCAACCTACACGCTCGACGCTGCTTTCAAAATCATGGAGGTTGTCGAGGCTCGCCGCTATGGGCTCTACCACCTGGCGAATCAAGGAGCGTGCACGCGCTACGAACTCGCCCGGCGCGCTGCCGAGTTGGCGGGGGTGGACGCCACCAAAGTAGTTGGTGTCCCTGCTGAACGCATGGGCCGCCGTGCTCCCCGGCTGAAATACGCGGTGATGGAAATGGCCGCGCTGAAGGCGGCTGGATTCTCACTGCCCCGGCCCTGGCCAGAGGCGCTTGCGGACTACCTTCGCACGCTATCCCTTTAAAGGCCAATCAAACCAACCTAACTTGGGGTGCCCCCGGCACTCCCGCCTGTGCCTGTGGCACGATGAGCTAGCCTTGGCATAGGCAGGAGTGCCTGTGCCACCCCGAAACCTGAGGTTGGCGCTACCCAGTGTGAGGGCGACCTTAGCGGGTAAATGTGTCCGCAGGCGGACCAGGCGAGGGAGAATGCCGGGAAGTTGAATCAGGAGGGGATTGCGAGAAGCCCAGGAGGGAACGGAGTCGGTCCCAAAGTTCTTGCATCACCCGATGCCGGGGAATATAAGGCCAATGGTTCCTCTTAATCATGTCCATGGTCTGGGGATCGGAGACGTCACCCGTAATGACCAAAACCTTCCCGACTAAGCTGGGGCGGAGATTCTTAAGGGCCGAGACCGTCTCTGTGGCGGGCAACTCGGAGCAGCGGAGATCCAAAAGGACCGCGTCAAAGTCCTGTTTCTCGATCATGGCTAGTGCCTGACTGGCAGTGGGGACGATGTCGCCTTCGCATCGCATTCCCGCCAGCAGAACGCAGAGGACGTTGCGGATGGAAGGTTCGTCCTCGATGATGAGAACGGTGCGAAGCTCGTGACTCTCGCTCAAAGAATCCTCGGTAAGACGGCACAAGAGCCGCCCGGGGTTACTGCTTCAAAATCCTCGAGGTGCTGCTCAGCGACGTGCAGGGTCCATGGAGATTAATACACTAATCAATTCTTCAGTCAAGAGTATTCAGGTATGGCCGGCTTACATTCCGGCCCCTTTGACTGTCATGGTCCGGAATAGGGTGTGGAGAATTCCAAATCGTGTCCGGGGAGGATTCGGGCCCGCATGGCAAGGATGCGTGCCCGGTCCTGATGGTATTGCTCTCGGTGGTGGGGGATCATGGTCAAAACTTTTTCATCGTGGGTGCGGCTGAGCAGCGCGTCTCCCGCGATGACGGTACGCTGTTCCTCCCCGTGAACGATAATGGAAGCGTGGCCGGGAACGTGCCCCGAGGTGACAAGGGCCTCCAGATCATGCGGCAGGGCATGCTTTTCAATCCACCGGAACTGGGAAGAGTCGCCCAGTCGTTTGGGATCCCACCAGCGGAGCGCGAATTTCCGGAGTTTGCCCATCATTTCCGCTGCTTGCTCGTAGTCGAATGTTTCAGGGTAGTATTTTAAAATGAGCGTTTCCCAATTCTGCTCGTCCAGGAGATCGGAATAGACAGCTCGGCACCAGTTGTGGGATTCCTGGGAACCGAAGATTTCGCTGTGCGGGAAAAGTATGTTGTTTGAAACATGGTCGATATGAAAATGCGAGTTGATGACGGTTTGAATGTCTGTGGGTCCCAGTCCGCGGAGTTTCAGCGCTTTAACAATCGCGTGGGCCTCATGCGGCATGCCGGTGTCCACAATGATATGATGTCGCCTATTGGAGAGCAGCACTGAGGTCGCACCGTGCCAACTCCCCGGCAAAAGGACATCCGCTTTCCACCCGCTGTTCTGCACGCCGCTCCTTCGGCAAAGCTTGCAGTGCCTTCGCAAGTTGCACAGGCACTCTTGCCTGTGTCATTGCTGGTGCCTGTGCTGCCCGCGCCTCGCAATGCCATTCTAGCAGGAACGGCATGGCCGCGAACCGGCAAAATGCGAAGCTGGGCAGCGCGGACACCCGGTGTTGGGGTCCGCGGTTTTTTCCCAGGCCCCTGGACACGCCGCAGACCCCACAACGGCGGGCCGCGCTACGCGGATCGGGCCGGCCTACGGCTCATCCTCGGCAATCCACCGGCTCAGGCGGAGAATGTCTGCGGCTCGCGCCATGCCGATGGGGGTCGCTCCATCTTGGTCGACCACCACGACATTTTCAGTGTTATGACGCTCCATTTCTGCCATTACTTGGCCGACGGTTTGTCCCCGGTGAGCCAACACATAGTCCTGGCGGGCGATATCTCGGACTTTCAAATTGGAGTCAACGCCCTTCAGCAAGTCACACGACTCGAGAATTCCTGCGAGATGGCCGTCCCCTTCCACAACCGGGATCGCGCCGGTTGTTTCCGGGGTTACATCGCGGACTACCATTTTCACCTCGTCCTCGGGCCTGATCGTTGTAAATTGCTTCCGCATAATCTCCTCAATCCGGGCACGCTTTAGAACCGGGACAGAATAATCCTGCAGAACGATCAACCCCCGTTTGACGAGCTTGCCCGTCATGATGGATTCGGCGCTGAAAAGCCGGACGAACCCGTCCGAGATAACGCAGCAAACCACCAGGGGGAGAATCGCATTGGGATTCCGGCTAAGCTCGAAGAGGAACACGATCGAGGTGAACGGCGCGCGCGCGATTCCGCCAAAAACGGCAGCCATGGCTACCAACGCGTAAAGGGCGGGATCGGTCACGAAGCCGGGGAAAAAGTGATGACAAACCTGGGCGTAAACCGCGCCGATCCCTCCGCCCACGATCAGCGAAGGAGCGAAGACACCTCCGGTGGTTCCCGATCCAAGTGAGATGACCAGAGCCCAGAATTTCGCCAGCGAAACGCCTAGCAGCGTCCCCGTGGATAGGCGGTCGTTCAGCATATCCCGGATCGTGTCGTAGCCCGTGCCGAAAACCTGGGGATAGAAGTACCCAATAACTCCGAGCAGGAGGGCACCGAATACCGGCGCCCAGATCAAGCGCGGCCTTAACGGGAAGTGGTTATCGAAAAAATCCTCCAGCCAGAACAGGACGCGGATCATGGCAATGGCAATAAGGCCCATGATTAACCCCATCAGAGCGAAGAGCCATAGTTCTTGCATGCTTTTCAAGGCGAAGGCCGGCGTGGGAAACAGTGGCGCCCAACCCCTGAAATGGACCGCAACGGTCGTGGCCACCGCGGAAGAGATGGCGACTGGAATAAAGGATCGGGCTCGAAATTCGAAGAGCAGCAGTTCGATGGCAACCAAGATGCCCGCAAAGGGTGCCACGAACGTCGCCGCCATGCCTGCGGCTGCGCCTGAAGCCAGAAGGACGCGGCGCTGATAAGGCGTTAGCTTTGTCACCTGAGCGAAAATAGAGCCGAAGGCCGCTCCGGTTTGAATGATGGGACCTTCCGCTCCGAAAGGGCCGCCCGTCCCGATGGCAAAGGCCGTGGCCAGAGGCTTCAAAATCCCCACCCGCATCCGAACCAGGCTCTTTCCAACCAGCACGGCTTCCATCGCTTCTGGGATCCCATGCCCCTTGAGTGTGGGCTCCCAGAAATAAATCATGACACCCACCAGCAGGCCCCCGATGGGAGGAATGAGAATAACCCATGCCCCCAGATGGTGATGAACCGGGTAAGTAATGACAAACGACCACTTCCCGTAGAAGAATATGTTGGTGAAGAGGTAGATGAGCTCCAGCAACCCTTGAGCGACCAGGCCGCCGATGAATCCCACGATGATAGCCAGTAGAGAGGTCTTCACCACCGTAGGTTCGAGGGCTTTGCCAAATTCTCTTGTGAAAGCTGTCATTGCGAGCCCTCCGCTGTCATCCTAAGCCCCTTGCGGTCTCTCTGAGCGAACGAAGAATCCACGCAGTTCAGGCGCCTTCGTCCGGCTCAATAAACTGCGGTTTGGCCTTGAGGGCCTTGCCGAGGTCAAGCTGAATCTGCCGGAGCTCCTTCATATGGGAGCTGGCGAGGTTGTTCAAAGTGGTGGTGCCCTGCATGGTAAGCTGCACGCGCACGAAGCGGCGGTCGCGCCCCCGTTGGTCTTTGTGTACCAAGCCTTTCCGGCAAGCCCTCTGCACGAGCCCTACTACCGCGTTGTGGCGTTCTTGCAAAAACTCCGCCAATTCGCTGATGGTTGCCCAGCCGCGGCCGGTGTATCCCGCAATTCCCAGAAGCAGGACATATTGCTGGGGGGTCAGGCCGTGCTCCCGTGTGGCCCTTTCACTAAAACGAAGAAAGCGGCGAAGGTTGTAGCGGAACCAGGCAAGGCGACGGACGACAAGGGCGTTACCTGCCCGTAGGGGGACGGACAGCCGTCCCTTGATCGACACTTTTTCAGACGAAGCGGTACGAGGCCCCATTGCCAAATTGTATCACATTGTGACTTAGATTTCCTGGATTTCCCTGCTTATAAAGGGGGGGCGAGGCAGTGATTGTCCTGTGGGCCTTGACCGAAGCCCACCAGCATCCTGCCCATCATCACGGGGGGAGTGGCTCATTTTCGCGCAGGAGATAGCAGCTCCCCGCTACTCTTTAGGCCACTCATAGGGGAACATCTTTCCGGCGTCCTCGGGAGTGAGTTTGGCGCCAAGGCGTTGGGCAGCGTAGGCAAGCACGGGATCACGGCCGGCAGCCAGGTCCGCCGCGGAGGGAAGATTCAATTCATCCGGCGTCACGCAGTTGTGCTCGAGGCTTTTCCCGTCGGTCATGATGAGGTCCGATTGGGTGATCGAAGCGGCGTAGAAAACCACGAGTTGGGCGCCCATTTTATAGGTGAAGAATTTCGCCTCCTTGACGCTGCCCGCCGAACGGTCGCCGATCACGATGCCACGCTTCTCGAGTTGCACGACGCGCGCGAATATCTCGGCTGCGGAACGCGACTGAGAATCCACGAGCACGACCAGTTTGCCTGCGAAGCTCTTACTACCCCTCGATTTGGCGATCTCCGGCTTGAGCTCCTTGCGCCCCTTACGGTCGCCGATCTTGACGTCTTTCTCGAAGATTCCCCCGAGCAGGTATTTGACCGTTTCAATGGCACTGCCGGGGTTCCCGCGCAAGTCTATGATAAGAGCTTGATGCTCGCGGGCCTTATCGATCAGACCATTGACCTCTTGCTCAGGGTAGAAAAAGTGCGGCAGTTTGGCGACCAACAACTCGTCACCCAAGGAGGCAGAGCGTATGCGCGCGAGATGTTTTTGGTAATCCAATGCTTGAATCTTGTTACGGACGTCCGCGCTGAAATTACCGACTTGGTTGAGTTCGATGATCTTAGCCGCGACGGTGACAACGCGCCCCTGGCCGTTGGGGTCGCGAAGGCCAAGCCGCAGTGCAGACAGCGGGCCAAGTGCGTTCAACTGGTAGTCTAATTTCGGTAGCAGGTCCCGGCTGGGGAGGAGGCCCTCGATGACCTCTACCTCGTCACCAGGCTTCACGCCTTTCGCCTCGGCGTCGCTGCCGGGTCGGACTTGCGTGACGTAACACCGGTCGCCAATCATGGCTGTTCGAAAGCCGTAATCGTGCCGGTTAGTCCGTCGAGGGGGAATGAAAAAGGTGTGCGAGTCGTTGAGCGTGTCGAGAACTGCGGTGATCTGGGCCAGCGCTATGCTGGAGGAAGTCGCATTCTTAATCTTACTCTTCGCCGCCGCGACTTCTGCCTCCCAATCCACACCGTGTAACTGGGGGTCGTAGTAGTATTTCCGAATGTCCTTGCTGACATTCTCCAACATCCCCAGCACAGAATCGCGATCATCTTTGGACATTTGCTGGGATCGAGCCGCCGGCGCGAAAAATGGCGCCAGTCCTGTCAGGCAAAGAACGGTTGCAGCAGCCTTCTTTCCGCTCATAGGGCCTCCTGACAGATCGCGCGGCGCAAGAGTGACTCCTGTGGCCCGCTTGAGCGGCAATGAGGGTTAGGCCTTGGACCGCGATCGGAGATTCGCCTTTCCTCAGTCGCTGAGCGTAATAGCTTTAGACAGCGGAAGATCACGGGAAGAGCCACCGACCCAGACCTTGTATTCGCCCGGCGCCAACTCCCAACTGTCCTTGTCCGCATTGAAGATCGACAAGTAGTTAGAGTCCAAAGTGACCGTAACCGGCTTCACTTCGCCTGGAGCAAGTTGGACCTTTTCCCACGCCACCAGTCGCTTCGGGGGTTCGCCGGCGCTCGGGGGCAGCGAGGCATAAACCTGTGCGATCTCCGCGCCCGCGCGCCCGCCTGTATTCTTCACATTGAAGGTTACCGTTAGTGCGTGGCCCGGCCCCTGCGCGACCTTCAAGTTGGAGTAGGCATAACGCGTAAAGGAAAGTCCATAACCGAATGCGAAAAGTGGTTGCTTGCCTTCGGCGTCGTACCACTTGTATCCGACCTTCAAGCCCTCGTTGTAATCAACCTCGAATCGCCTCGTGTTCATGCGGAAACGCGAACCCGGAAAGGGGCTTGTCATGTCCGCGTCACTTGCCGGCGGCGGCTGTTGCGTCAGCTTGGGATGCGGGAGATCCGCTTCCGATCTTGGGAAGGTAACGGGCAGTTTCGCGCTGGGATTCACGTCTCCGAAGAGGATGTTGGCGATGGCTTCAGCGCCGCGAATCCCCGGGTACCAAGCCTCCAGCACGGCGCTCACCTTCTCGATCCAGGGCATCGTTACAGGGTCACCCGTTTCCAGGACAACAATTGTGTGCGGATTCGCTGCCGCCACCGCGCTCACCAGTTGGTCCTGGTTGTCCGGCAGCGAGAGACTCGGCACGTCTCGCCCTTCGCTGGTGGGTTGGTTGACGAAGACAATGGCGATGTCCGACACCTTGGCCAGAGCCGCCGCCGCTGCGGGGTCTTCGCCTGCGTTGTACTCCACTTTGGCATGCGCCGCCTTGGCGCGGATTGCCTTCAGCGGCGGCGACGGGTCCCAGATAACTCGCTGGAAGAAGGCCATCGGGGACGCGCCCGGTGGCGGCGGCGGAGGAGGCACCGCGTTTCCTCCTGGCGGATCCACCTGCGCCGATCCCCCTCCCGAAAGAACGCCCACGTCCGAATGCGATCCGATCACCGCAATCGACCGGAGGCTCGACGCCTTCAGAGGTAATTGGCCCTGCGCGTTCTTCAGCAGAACGGTCCCCTGCTCGGCGACCCGCTGGGCCACATCGAATCCCTTGAAAACATCCACCACTTTGCGATCCGGCGGAAGATCAAAGAGCCCCACGGAGAACTCGGTGCGCAGGATGCGATGGACCATATCATCGAGGCGCGAGCTGGGCACCTCTCCGCCCTTCACCGCTTTCTCGAGCGCGTCGGCGTAGTAGGTGTCGCCGGGCATTTCCATGTCGAGCCCGGCCAGCGCGGCCTTCGCCGTGCTGTGTGTGGCGCCCCAATCTGACAGGACGAAGCCCTGGAAGCCAAAATCTTTTTTCAGCGCCTCCCCGAGAAGGTAACTATTCTCGCAGGCATAGTCGCCGTTGACCAGGTTGTAAGAGCACATCACCGCTCCTACCCCTGACTCCTTGACGCCGATCTCGAACGCCAGCAGGTCGCTCTCCCGCATGGCCCGCTTGTCGATCTTGACGTCCACGAAGTTCCGTCCGCTCTCCTGGTCGTTCACGGCGTAGTGTTTGATGTCCCCGATCACGCCTTGTTCCTGCAAAGCCTTCATCTCCTGCCCGACGAGCGTTCCCGCCAGGATCGGGTCTTCACCTTTGTATTCGAAGGTGCGCCCGTTGCGTGGCTCGCGCGTGAGGTTCGTGCCGCCGCCCAGTGACATGTTGAAGCCCTGGTCGCGAAGCTCTCGGCCAATCAACGCTCCGTAATCGTGAGCCACGTTGAGGTCCCAACTCGAGGCCTCCGAGATGTCGGATGGCAAAACCGTTGAGTACCGGCCATGGCCCGCGCCCCGCGTGACGCCACAGGCCGCATCCGCCATCTGAAGGTCAGGGATGCCCAGATGCGGAATGCCAGGAATGAACCCCGCCCCACCCAGCGAGCGCGTCGGCGGCGCCGGCGACCCGGGAGTTCCGAACGATGCCCTGAAGCCGCCACCATGCAGGAGTGAGATTTTCTCCTCGAGCGTCATCTGCCCTATAAGGAGGTCGGCCCGCTGGTCAGGCGATAAACTCTTGTCCATCCATGGACCCTTTACCGCGGGCGGTTGATTCCCCGGAAAGCCTTGCGCCCGCGCCGAAACCGCTAAAACGCCGAGCGCAAGAATCGATGCCGTTATCGAAATAATCGCCAGCGCTAGCAAATTCGCGTCGGCCACTTCATCACGAATTTCTCTTTTAATAGCCTTTAAACTCGATATTCTCCTGGTTTGGGTCATGGTTAGAGTTCCATTTCCTGAAAGTCTGTGATGGCGGCACTTTGCTGCCTTGGGATAGAGGGCACAGTCCCCCTCGCGAGGTTCGTAAACCCGTCCCCAGCCGGGCCGAGCCCCGATCCTCCACAATCGCCGACAGCATATGCCGAATGAGAGGAAAGGGCAAGGAAAGATGAAAAGAGGAAGGAGGAAGCAAGTAACCCAAGTCCCCTTGAGCTACCTGCTTCCCCAGGTAGTCATTAGAGTTGAGTTACTAGTATAGACGTTTAATTGACGAAAAAAGTTGCATGCCTAAAACATTTTGTCTGTAACGCGTGAATAACTCGCCGTACCGTTCCTGCATCATAGTAGCGGAAGAACTTAGGAGAAAATATCCCCCACTCCCCTTGCTCCCATCGCTTAGAGGAAGCTCATGCGAACTAAAGGAATCATTGCGGCCTGGCTTTTACTCCTTCCTTTCACTTGCACCATTGCCTGCGGACAAGGCAATCCGCTCAACGTCGACATCTTTGTTGAAGGCGGCGGCTCCTTCATCAGGAATACCACGCCTTATGTTTACTGCCCGGCGGTCTGCACTCCCTCTGGCTGTCCACCCTGCCTCTCCCCCTCCTTCTCGAATGCGGGGCGCCTCTTTACCGGCGCACGCCTTCGCACGGGCCATGACGCCATCGAGGCAAGCTATTCCTATAGCCCAAACCAGGCGTCAGGATACAATCGCCTCAACCTTTTTTCGTTCAATTACGTCCGCTATCTCTGGCTGAGGTCGAAGGTGCAGCCATTCGCCACCATCGGGCTTGGGGCTAATCGCTTCAGCGGGCCCTCGAATACCTCGAGCGGCTTCGATTTTGTCTGGAATTACGGAGGCGGGGCCGACATCGTGCTGCAACGACACCTTGCCTTGCGGCTCGAAATCAGAGATTACGTAGGTGGTCAGCCCTCGTCCTTCAACGGGACCAGTCATAACCTTGTTCCCAGCGCCGGTATTGTCTTCAGGTTTAGGTGATGCTTGCGCGCAGCGCCTTGGAGTGCGGCAGCGGAGCTCGCGAAGCTGCCGCCTTCGAACTTCGCCTCGCCTCGAGCCCGAGCGCAGATAAATCTGCTCCAGACGCATGAAAGTATGGAATAATCCCTTTGCGGGTTATTTTCCGCGCCGCCTAACTGGGTAGCGCGAATCCCCGGTTTTGG
>Ga0326728_10014113_pt1 | contig 17105 bp, 10 predicted proteins | sample MB3enrmetagenome_FD_207602 | JGI IMG/M metagenome (GOLD analysis project Ga0326728, IMG submission 207602) | Lab enriched peat soil microbial communities from McLean, Ithaca, NY, United States - MB31MN | ecosystem: Environmental > Terrestrial > Soil > Wetlands > Peat | place: USA: New York...
GGTCGGTGTGGTAAATGCCCCACAGTTGGTTGCCCGGCTTCAGAGTCGCGGTCGTGCTCATGGAGGCAGTTCATCATAATCCGGGGGAGCAATGGTGTGTCAGGCACACAAAGACCGCGCACAGTCCGTGTAATGTCCGGGTGTGGTTACGGCAAAGACGCAATACAACCTGAAAAACGCGCGGGAATACTTCGAGGAACACCTCTGCGTCGGCGATTACTACGACGAAGGGCAACGCGTGTCCGGCGAATGGGTTGGCGTGGGGGCGGAGCGTCTCGGATTGGCCGGAAAAGTCCGCGCCGATGATTTTCTGCGGTTGTGCGAGAATCAGCATCCCGGCACAGGCGAGAAACTGACTCAACGCCAGAACACCACGCGGACTGAAGGCGACAAAAACACGGCCAATCGGCGGATTTTCTATGACTTCACTTTTTCACCGCCAAAGTCGGTTTCCCTTGTCGGGTTTCTCGGCAATGACGAGCGGATTTTCGAGGCTCATTCGCGGGCGGTGCAGGCAGCCTTGAAGGATTTCGAGGCTTTCGCGGCAACTCGTGTCCGGGTTGGTGGCGTGCGAAAGGAGCGGCTCACCGGAAATTTCGTTGCCGCGCAATTCACCCATGACACGTCCCGCGCGCTCGATCCGCATCTGCACACGCATTGCATCGTTTTCAACGCGACTTTCGACGCCGTGGAAAATCGGTGGAAAGCCCTTGAGAATTACGAACTGCTGCGGGCGAGGAAATTCGCAGAAAACATCTACTACCACGAGTTCGCCCGTGATCTTCGATCCTTCGGCTACCAAATCCGCAACCGGCCACGAGGCGATTTTGAAATCGAGGGGGTGTCTGAGGAAATTTGCAGGCGCTTTTCCAAGCGAGATGCGGAAATTGATGCAGCTTTGGCGAAACTGCTGGCAGACCACCCGGAACTTGGCGGCGCGAATATCGCGGAACTCCGGGCAAAGCTCGCCACGGAAAAGCGAACGCGGAAACAGAAAGATTTGAGCCGCGATGAACTGCGGCAACTGTGGGAGGCGCAGTTGAGCAAATCCGAGCGGGCTTCGTTGCGCCAGCTTTCAGAGCAGCCGAAGCATGACGCAAAAGAGGAAAACCGCGTCAGTGTCAGCGAAGCCGTCCAGTGGGCTGAGGAACATTTGTTCGACCGAAACTCGGTGGTTCTTGAATGTCAGTTATGGCAGGAGGCATTGGGCCGGGCGCGTGGCGAAAGTTTTTCGTTTTCCGACCTCAAAGAATTCACCCAGCGACGCGGATATGTCCGGGACGAGGCGCGACCAGGCGAAGTCACGCTACGGGAAGTTTTGCTGCGCGAATGGGAAATCGTTCAGACCGCGAAAGAGGGCGTCGGGGATTGTCTCCCGCTGGTGTCGAATCCCTGCCCGGCGAATCCGCAACTCGACAATGAACAACGACAAGCCCTCGAATCCTTGCTGCGTTCGACAAATGGCGTTTCTGTTTTTCGCGGCGGCGCGGGGACGGGCAAAAGTTTTGTCCTGCGCGAACTGGTGGAGCAACTTCGGCAGTCTGGCCGAGGTGTGGTCGTCCTCGCCCCGCAACGTCAGCAAGTTGTGGAAATGGAGAAGGCCGGGTTTCCGTCGCCAACGACGGTCGCCAGTTTTCTCACAAAGGGCGAACTGGCTGAGAGCGCCGTCATTGTGGTGGATGAAGCGGGTCAGATTGGCGGGCGGCAAATGTTGGAGCTTGTGCGGTTGGTCCATGAGCGACACGGACGGTTAGTTCTGTCCGGTGACACCCGGCAACACGGAGCGGTTGAGGCTTCGGATGCCCTGCTCGCCATCGAACGCCATGCCGGAGTGAAGCCGGTCGAACTGCACAAGATTCGGCGGCAAGACCCGGCGCTGGGTCGGGACGATGAGGAACGCAAGCACATCAGGCTGTATCGGAACGCGGTCGAAGCTGCGGCGGCGGGCAAGTTGGGCGATTCATTTGAACAGCTCGACAAGATGGGCGCGATTGTCGCGTGTGGCATCGGGGAACAAGCCGACAAGCTCGCGGATGAATATCTCCGGCTCGCAGAGCAAAATGCGTCGGCGGTCGTTGTCTCGCAAACGTGGGGCGAAGTGCATCGCGTTAACTCGCGCGTGCGTGATGCGTTAAAGGGAAAGGGATTGCTTGGCACAGCCGACTCGGCTGTTCAAGCCCTGGAAAGAATTGACCTCACCAACGCGCAAAAGCGGGATCAGCGTTTCTATCCGCCAGATGCCGTGATTGTTTTCAACCAGAAAGTCCGCGATGCCCAACCGGGCGCGAAAGGCAAGCTGGCGGGCATTTTGAAATCGAGCGTGCTTGTCGAGGTTGACGGGAAGTTTGTGACAGTCTCGAACCGGTTGCTGGACCGCCTCACGGTCTGCCAGGCGCGCGAGCTTTCTGTCGCTGATGGCGACCGCTTGCATCTCAAGGCCAATCGCAAACTGGCGTCAGGCGAGCGCGTGACCAACGGCGAGCTTGTCACCGTGAAGTCGGTCGGCGCGGACGGGACAATCAAGCTGGCCGATGGCCGGCTGCTGGACGCCAGCTACCGTGAATTCTTGCCCGGCTACGCGGTCACGTCCTACGGTTCACAGGGAAAGACCGTCGATTACGTCCTTTTTTCCGATTCGACCATCAAGCCGGCAACGAACGCGCAACAATGGTATGTGACCATCTCGCGGGGTCGGCGTGGCATCCGTATTTTCACACCGGATAGGCAGCAACTGCGCGAGAATGTCACCCGTTCCGGTCATCGGCCACTGGCGATGGAATTTGCGGCCGGTTCTGTTCCGCGCGGACGCCTTCGGCTTTGGGATCGGCTGCACGGTTATCTTCTCCGCTTCGGTCGTCGAGCCGCAGACAACATGTGTCGTCTGAAACTGGCTCGCCGTCATCACCATCAACACACAAAAAAATATGAGCACAAAAACACCCGAATGTTGGGCCAGCGACCCGAACGCCGAGGCATTACGCATTGAAGTTTCGCCAGAGCGTTCGCTGCTGTTACCGCACGATCAATTCATGTTCGCAGAATTGGCCAGTGGCGGAGACGAGCAAAATCTCAGGCTCGTCTTCGCCGCACATGAGGTTTCGATTCGCGGGCATTTTTTACGACGAATTGAGACGGTCATGCAGCGGATGGAATTGTCGCTGCTCGCCAAGTTGCCAGGCAGCCAGCGATCTTTGATAACGGAAGGCCAGCCGGTGATTCTCGAAATTGTCGTTACCGAAGTGGAGTCCCAGCAGAAGCGCGTCGAAAACACGAGCGGAGCGTCACGGTAAACCCTCCGCCGACGGACGCATCACCCTGCGAGTCGCCCACATTGGCGGGCTTCACAGCCCGCCCTTTTCCCTCATTTTCAGGTAGCAAACGCTGGCTTGCAGCGGACGCCTGATTTTGCTTTAATCCGAATGTTCTGGCAAAAACGTATGTGATTTAAACGATTGAAAAACAGATTTGCGGCTTCGGCTGCTGTCCAACTCGAAACTGGTAATTTCACGCAACGGACACGGTTCGAGGCACGCCCACATCGGGCGTGCCCGAAAGCGTTCCTGTGAGGGCATACCAGTGCCTGTTGAGGGACGTCAGTAGGTCACGCCTTTTGGTTTTTGGGCAGACAGGCCGACTCAGAGGATCAAAACGATCAAAATTGAACGGATGACTATGCGTACAACAAAAATTAGCGTGAAATACATGGTGGCAAATTGTCTCTCCTTTCTGTTGCTCGCCGCGCTTCTTTGCCGCCCTGCCTTCTGCGGCGAGATTCATGATGCGGCAAGAAACGGAGACTTGGAAAGGGTCAGGGCGTTGCTCAAAGACAACCCCGACCTGGTTTCTAGCAAAGACTTCATCGGCTTTACGCCTTTGCTGGTGGCAGCAAACAGGGGCCAAAAGGAAGTGGCAGAATTGCTCCTGGCCAACAAAGCGGATGCCAACGCTCAGAACAGCATCGGCCAGACGGCTCTGCACCTCGCTGCTTTAGCAGATTACGTGGATTTGGCGAATTTGCTTTTGGCGCACGGAGCAGAAGTCAACGCCAAAGACCATGACGGCTGGACGCCTCTACACTGGGCAGCGCGTAATGGCAAGAAGAATGCCGTGGCGTTATTGCTGGCAAATCATGCAAACGTCAACGCCAAAGACAACGACGGTATAACTCCTCTCCACTTGGCAGCGCGAGAGGGCCGTAAGGACGTAGCGGAATTGCTGGTGCTCAGTAACGCCGAGGTCAATCCCACCGACAACCACGGCAATACGCCTCTGCACTTGGCGATAGCTAATGGCAAACAAGATGTCGCGGGGTTGCTCCGCCAGCACGGTGGCCAAGAAACGGGCACCTCAGACACGACGATTCACGAGGCGGCCAGGGATGGAAATCTGGAAAAAGTCAAATCGCTCCTCAAAGACAATCCTGATTTAGTTTTGAGCAGAGACGACAAATTTGGCAGAACGCCTTTGCATTGGGCGGCGGAGAAAGGCCACGAAGACATCGCCGAATTGCTACTGGCCAATAAGGCGGATGTTAACGCCAAAGACAAAACAGGCTGTACCCCATTGCACATTGCAGCGCAGTACGAACAAAAAGACATCGTAGAATTGCTCTTGGTGCAAAAAGCTGAAGTCAACGCCAAGGATAACAAAGGCTACACGCCTTTGTTTACTGCCGCTCATCGGCGCAATAAGGATGTAGTAGCGTCGCTTCTGGCCCGCGGAGCAGAGGTTAACGCCAGGTTTGACGATGGCGAGATACTTGGCTGGACCCCCTTGCATGTGGCGGCGATTTATGGCTACAGGGATGTGGTTGGATTGTTGCTGGCCAACAAAGCCGAAGTCGATCCCAGAGACAACCACGGCAAGACGCCTTTGCACTATGCGGCGGATCAGGACAATAGAGATGTAGCACAACTGCTCTTGGCGAGCAAAGCTGATGTGAACGCCAAGGACAAAGATGGTGCCACACCTTTGCACTATGCGGTAATACACGCGGTGATACATGGCAACACGGATGTTGTGGAGTTGCTCCTGGCCAACAAAGCAGACATCACTGCTCAGAGCAACAATGGCAGGACGCCTTTGAGTGCGGCTGAAGGCACAGCTAGAATGTTAGGCAAAAGCGCGACGGATTTGGAAGCTCTACTGCGCCAGCATGGTCGTGCAGATACGGTGAAGGATGTGGAGCAATACAAGTTTAACGCTATTAATAAGTTCAGTAGTAAGGACTATGACGGCGCGATCGCGGACTTCGACAAGGCAATCGATCTTAACCCAGATAATGCGGAGCTTTACCAAATGCGCGGCGGTCCGAAGCTTGGCAAGCGAGATTTCGCGGGCGCCATCGCGGATTACAACAAAGCCATTGAACTCAAACCGGATTGTGCGGATGCCTACAAAGGTCGCGGCCTTGTGATGCTTGCCAAACGCGATTTTGACGACGCCATCGCGGACTTCAACAAAGCCATCGAACTCAAACCGAATGATGCGTTTACCTACAACTATCGCGCGAGCGCGAAGCGCGGAAAGGGCGACTTGGATGGAGCAAACGCGGATCGAGCAAAAGCCATCGGACTCAATACGCCCTCCCCAGAGCCTGTATTTAGCTCCTCCAATACCACTAGCAACACCGTGACCGAATATGGCGAGTTGGCGAAGATTAAGGCAGTGCTAGTGGGCAATCCTGATCTGATTTCTGCCCAAGGCAAAGATGGCTGGACGCTTTTGCACTACGCAGTGGTTGGAGGCCACAAGGATGTCGCAAGCTTTCTGCTGGCGAATAAGGCTGATGTCAATGCCAAAGACAACTCCGGTGGAACGCCGTTGCACCTAGCGGCGATTGATGGCAACAAAGATATGGCGCAGTTGCTGTTGACCAATAAAGCCGATGTCAACGCTAAGGCCATAGGCGGCGCAACGCCTTTGTACTTATCGGCTGAAAATGGCCACAACGATGTCACAGAACTGCTCCTGGCCAATAACGCGGACGTCAATGCTATGGCCAACAACGGCTGGACACCTCTCCACGCGGCACTGGTTAAGGGGCACGAGAGCGTGGTGCAACTACTACGCCAGCACGGGGGGCATGACATAATTGTGTACGGTACGACCCATAGTGGAGTGATGTATCTTTCATCGCGCGGAACTGTTAGCGTAGAGCTTCATTCTAGTGCTACAAAAGAGATGCTCGACTCGCTGAACAAGCGGATGGTATTTTCAATCCTGGGCGCGAATGTTTCTATTGAGGAGTTTCGCAAATCAATGCTCGGTAAGCCAGTAGCCCTGTACTTCCTCAATTTTGCTCGGTCAGCCGATGGGAGCGAGGATATCATAAATGAGGACATGAGAGCCATCAAGGTTTCGGACGAAGCCGCACTTCCCTTCTCTTCACGAGACGCGTTCAGTCGAGCGCAGGGCGACGCTTTGATTGAATCTTGGGTCCAGAGTCAGAGTGTCAAGGATCAGTGAGGACCGGACACCAGACATAAGACTGTGTGATGCTTACTTCAAGGCTAGGCCGCATTGGGAGGTTGCGAATAAACATATCTACATAGTACCTATTTCACTTCATTCGATCTCAATAATTGAATTACTTCGTCCATCTCCAGCGCCCGACAATACTCTAGCAAGGTCATTCCGTAAGAGCTAGAAAGCCGACCGGGAGTGCCGCTCTTATACGCTTTGAGGGTAGGATTGACAGCCCGTGCAGCTTCACTAACGGAGTCCTCGCCTGCCGGGACATATCCAGCGATCCGAACGGCGGATAAATCAAGGCCTGGAACCAGAAGCCCCTTAAGTTTCACCAAATCCTCCTCGAATCGTGGCGACGCCCGTCGCGTAATCTCGACTTTGCCAAAGGAGTGCCTAGCGTCATCCAAGATTCCTCCTTCCATTGGTGCGCCATTTAGTAGGAGATATTCCCTCGGAGACATATCAAGGATTAGTGTGCCGATTAACGTCGTTTGTGGTTCAAGGCGCTTCTTGATATCTTCGACCAACTCTGAACGCGAAAACCGTTTGATAAAAGCCACGTATGACCGGGTAGTATTCTCTTTAATCGTAATCGGATACTGGAGACGCGCCAGCGTGTTGCCGGCCTCTCCAGCAACTGATGTGTCTCCGAAGCGACTCAAGAAGCCCTCGTAGTCGGCAATCGTTCCAGCTTTGCTGACATCCTTCAAGACCATTGGGGCAAGCTGCTCCAAGGCATCGTGGTTGCGTTGCGAGTTCGGAAACTCCTTCAGGAATTTCTCAAGTGCGGGAATGGTGTTTTCCTTTGAAGCCTTCTCGAACGAGAGGTCGCAGAGATTGATAGTCGCAGCTTCCGTGTGCCGCGACTGTGGAAAGTCCTTCAAAAACGTCTCAAACGCGCGAATGGTATTCTCGCCTGAGGCTTTCTTGAACGAAAGATCGCACAGATTGGCTGTTGCAGCTTCCGTGTGCTGCGACTGAGGGTATTTCTTCAAAAATGCCTGCCACGCTGCAATTGATGGTTCTTTGCCAGCGACATTAAACTCAAGGTCTTCCAATTCGGCTTTGCCCTTCGTGGCGTGCTCACCATCTGGAAACTGGCTCAAAAAGACTTCGTAAGCAGCGATCGTTCCTGTGCGCTTTGCGAGTTCATACTCGGACGCGTCTAAGTCAGTTTTGGCTTCCCCCACCAGAGAGGAAGAAGGGAAGCGTTTCAGGAAGTCTCTAAATCCGCCTGACGTGCTGGCGCGCTTTGCCGCTGCATAAACCACTTTTTCCAATTGGCTCTGCGCATGAGCGGCCAGCGGGCTGTCGGGGTGGTGTTTGATAAACTCCGTGTAGGCTTGCTCAGTGTTGGCCTGCTGGGCTTTCTTGAAGTCGCTTTCAGGATTGCTGCATGATGTCAGCAGAACTACCAGAGTTAGAAGCGCTGTGCTTACGAGAAAGTATTTCATCTTCATGGTGAGTTAGGATGTAATTGTTCGGCAACTAGATTAAGGAAATGCTTGCGGTTGCAGTTCGTGTGCTTTGGGCCAGGCTGCGATGGCCCCGCCCAAGTTGCTGTTGATTTCCTTTGCAAAGTAAACATTTTCAGCGATTGCGATTAAGCCACTGTTCAGCCTGGCTCATTCCAGCAGCGCGAGCTTTCTCCATCCAACGAATCGCCTCAGAGTGATCTCGCCTAAAGCCGCCCCAACCATGCTCGCAATAAATGCCGAGATTATACATTGACTCGCTGTCGCCCAATTCTGCCGCCTTCTTAAACCACTTTGCCTCATCAATTTCACGTGGTATCAGGCCGGCCAGACCTTTATGATACGCGACAGCCAAATTACGTGCAGCTACAGCGTCACCAGCCTCTGACGCTAAACGATACCATCGAACGGCCTCCACCTCGTCTATGCCGGCTCCCGACTGACCATACTCGTAGCAAATACCCAAATCTCGCATCGCTTCCGGCGAGCCTTTCGCGGCGGCTTTCTTCATCCAAAAAAGTGATTCAGCGTCGTCTTGCTTTGAACCACCAAAGCCATCATGAAATGCCAAGGCGACACTGTACATTCCGTCGGCACTGTCTGCGTCCGCCGACTTCTTGTACCACTTCAATGCTTCTGAATCATCCTTCCTCAACCCACCCAGCCCCATGTGATAAGCTCTCCCGAGATCATACATTGAGACTCCATCACCAATTGCCGCGCCCTTGCGAAACCAATTCACTGCCTCAACCTCATCCTTGGGCAGTACATGCAATCCATCCAAAGATGCGACACCTAAAGCATGCATCGCCAACGGATTGCCGGCTTCCGCAGCACGGCGGTACCATCGCATTGCTTCTGTCTCATCTTTAGCTATTCCTTGCCCAAGGAAATAGGCGCTCGCGACATTGTTCATGGCCAATGGGTGTCCAGCTTTCGCTGCCTTCATAATCCAATTAAAGCCCTCCGCCTCATCTTTTTCTAACCCACCAGATCCATTTTGAAGGGCACCTCCAAACCAAATCATCCCAGCAGTGCTGCCTGCATTTGCTGCCCTACGATACCACTCCACAGCTTCCACTGCATTTTTTTTCAGCCCCTGCTCTCCATTATTGAACAGGTTGCCGAGAAAAACCATAGCGTCTTCTTGGCCATCTTCGGCAGCTTTTTGAACCCACTTGGTGGACTCATTTTCGTCCTTAGGGAGTCCCCGCCCGTAAGCATAATGAATAGCGAGATTGTACATGGCGTCCGCGTTACCGGCCTTCACGCCTTCACGATCCCATCGAATCGACTCAACTTCATCTTTTGCGAGTCCTACCTCTCCCGCTGAGTATAAATAGCCGAGAGCAGCCATTGCTCCTCCGTGACCGGCCTGCGCTGCCTTAGTAAGCCATTTCAACACTTCTGGATCGTTCTTTGGTATGCCGTCGGAGCCACGGTAGTACAAAACCGCGAGATCGAACATAGCAGAAGGGCTGCCCGAGTCCGCCGCCTTGCGGAACCAACTCATTGACAAGGATATATCTTTTTGAATAGAGGAAGCTCCGGTGAAGTAATTCTCAGCAACCAGGAGCATAGCACCAATATCGCCATCATCAGCGGCCTTACGCCACCAAAGCGTCTCGTCTGCCGTTCCATCAACCAATGCTCCGGGACTGTTAAGCTTAAGGCCATTATTGCTCGGCAGCGGAAGGAACGTATCCCCAAATAGGAATTCCCAAGATATAGGGTTGCCCTTCGGACGCATTTTGATTACCGCCTCCGTTAGGGCACTTATGTCACCACTTCGCAACCTCATCGCCAGGTTCCGCAATTTAACACCGCCGCTAAGCGAGAGCGATTCATCCATGTTGGTGAGCAGACCCACGTCGTTGGGTGTGGTTATTGGCTGAACTTGATAGTTCTGCAAAAAGAACTGGAAGTCATCGGTCCATTTTCCGACAACGATTCCTTTGGCAATTCCCGCCAGGCGAGCAAGGCCGCGAAGCCGTTCGAGAGCAGGTCGATCATGCGCAGCTGCGTCATAGTTCTCGGTAAATGCCTTGGCAAACTTCTTACTTTCAGTATCCACAGCGTCGCGTTCAGTGTGGTCTTGCACAATTTGGCCGTTTCGTTCTACAAAGAGCGTCTGCGTCTTTACCATTATCCGCGATTCCTGTATGAAGATTGCCTTCTGATTTGCCAACACGGGGATCTCATTTAGGACCGGACATAGCCAAAAGCGCGAAATTATATGGGGCGAACCGTGGTGGGGGTAATCTCTGTGAACCAAGTCCAAAAGGCTGGGGATAGGGACGTTAGAAAGTGTTTCAATCCCGAGTGCAACGCGCTTCATCAGCCAATCGGCCTCATAGCAGGTTTGGCCAAATCGAGTATCCTTCAAAGAACCAAGGAATACCACCCGAAGGCTCTTTGCGTGTCCCCAGTCCTTCGGCTTATCCATCACATCCTTTTCACCCGAAACCGTCGGTTCAATAGTGACGCCAGGATCGGTATCTGGGTAGCGATAGCGTGTTCGCAACGCCACGGTTAAATCGTCTAAAGTGAGTTCGCCCGCTTCGGTGGAACGTTCTCCTAAAAGAATCCAGTCCTTCGTGACTGCGTCGAAGAATATCGCCTTGGGTTTGGTCATTCCGCCCAAGCCGTATAACTCCCGATCTCGGCGAAAATCGGACTGATCATTGAACGCCTGGCGAATGCGCGACTCCGCCGCTTTCAATGAGAATGCAATGTAGTGGCGCTGTTCGGTGACTGAATAGGTGGCTGCTCGTTCCTCGCCAGCAGAGGTTGCTTCAGCGAGCGACAACGCGAACAAGGCAAGGACCGCGATCTGTTTCAACTCGGCTCCTCGAAATGTTGTGTAGGGCGTCATTAGTCATGAAGGAATTTATCAACATTCACTGGCTGGTTCGACGAAGCTTTCGCCGGCATTAAAACGCCCTTGACGTTAGGTTCAGTGACACGAGGGCCGGAAGGAATCGCCGTAGGCTGTTTCGGCCCAGGCCGAGCACCAGCACCGAAAATATCGGGCTGTGCCGTCGGTCGTTGTGGAGGCATTACCGCAGCTTTGGGTGCGGCTAAGGGGAGAATTCGAGATGACGAAAGCGGTGAAACAGGCGGGGAGTAGGAAACTTGTCGGATGCGGAACGAATCAAAAAAGGTTAGTGAGGGCGCGTACACTAGAGGAAAAACGGAAGAGAGAAGCTGCCCATCACGAGAAAACACCTGCTGGCGCAAGGACATCGCTGGGGCACCGGGCAGATTATTTGTTCGCGCGGCTTCCTTGAGTCTCGCCAGCGTTCTTGCGCCCGGGTGATCACCCAAAGGCACCTCCCAGCTTACCGGATGGTCTTTAGGTCGAGACAGAATGACGAGTTGTTTTAGGGCAGATGGTGCGCCATCCTGCCAGTCAGAAAGAAGCATCTTTAAATCAATGCCGCCATCAATTGTGAGACGTGCGCCATCTGAACCTCGTTCCAAGGGTTTGCTCGCCAGCAGGTCCACCTGCGTCAACGTTTGCACCCGGCGCACGGGAAAATCATTAGTCCAGTATTTCAATCCCACAACTTTGATCTCTGCCGCTTCGTTCCACTTTGCCAAAGCCTGGATGAGACCAGTCAAACGAAAAAGTGGATTGAGACGTCTGACCGGACGTGAAACCTTTGAAATCATGTCGATCTTCTCAGACATTTCTAGCGCAAATCGATCAGCGACTTCGTTCCTTACCGGCGGCCTTTGGGAATTTGCGTCAACACTCATTATCTGGGTATCCACTGTAACGCTAAGTTCATCGACCAGCGCCACCCCCTGCCCGTTCGCAATCTGCGAACGCTTGGAAGGAAGAAACCAAAATCGACTACAGACCCCACTATTATCGCCGTTAGTCTTCCACCTTTCGGCGGCCATATTCGCGTAAGACGTGAGTCTGAGCGGATTGCTCTCTAACAAACCCAATCCGGCCCTTTTTAGCAACAAATCCGCTTCAAGCAGGTCCCTACCAAAGCCCGTATTCTCGATTCCTCCCTCAAAGCGCACTTTTTGCTTCTTGGTCAAATCCGTATCATTCGTCCTGTCGATACTTACAAGAGGTACCGTCCGGTCATTGAGCACGGCGCGCATAACGACGGCGATATCCTCGGCCCCAAGGGGTTCGTCAATCGAGTTTGCCTCGCCTACGAGAATTAAATCATGCTTTGCTTCGTCGTAAACCAATCCGATAGGCCTACTAATTCCTCCCACGTTTGACACCGCGCTATCCAATCTCCCTTTAGATTGAACCCATGCTTGGGCCTCGCCTAACGAGAATGCGCGATAGACTATCCCGGCGTGGACTCGCACCACGAATACAGTCAAGATCAGTGCCAAGAACATCAACCGACAATTACCGATAATGTTCATGCTCAATCTTCATTTACTCGGCAACACGTACGACATTGGTATCCAAGCCGTACCCTAGCCCATAAAGAGGTTTGAAAGGCCAGTTGCCGTCTTGGAGCCTCATTCCAGCAAACACGCCTGCTGCGTTGTGATCAGGGACGACTCGGTCAAGAACAGGGGAAGAACTTCCATAAACACCTTGTATTGCAGGCAAACTCACATGGCGCAATTCGGCTCCCGTAGAGAGATAATCCGCCGCAAGCTTAACGTCTTGGTGAACGAGGCCGGATGCCAAGGTTGGAAGATACGTTTTGGGATCAGAAACGGATGGAAGGGCGTTTGCCATTTCATTAAAAATGATTTTCCCAGCTTCTATATTGAGTCTCGACGAGCCAGCGGAGCCTGGAGAGCTCCAATGAGAGGCCTCCACGGAGATGACGTTGTTCAGTTGAGGATTCTGGTTCTTAAAGTCCGTGATTTCTGACGCGCCACCCTGCGCATACATTTTTCCCATAGTCGAAAGGCCAACGCCCGAAGCCCAATCTCTGACATGCTGGTTGAAAGGAATGAAGTTCGCCTTGTCCATTTGACTAGCTAGGCTAAACCAGGTGCGAGCGCTGGAGAACAAGTCTGCTTTATCAACGCGTTCACTTAAGGACATAGCTGGATTCTTAAGATCAGCAAACAGTGTTCCCGGCTTTACTCCGAGCGCATAAATTGCGTAGTGAGCTTCGTTGGCAAACAAAACATCGACAAATGAATCACCGTGTTCGTCGGCCTTCTTTAGGTCATCGGCCGCACTTTCGTAAGAACCAGACACTAACTCAGCACACCCTTTTCCATGAAGAGCCAAAGCACATTGAGGCGATATTGCTAAAGCTTTGATAAATTCTTCTTGCGCCTTCTTAGCATCTTCCTTGCGTTGAATCCACAAATAGCCTGCGTTCGCGTGACTGTCTGCCAATTGAATGCCCCTATTTTTAGCCGCTTCCGAAAAGTCGGTCTTCGCGAGCAGTATTTTATCCTGTTGTGCATACACTACGCCACGAGCATTTTGGCAGAGAGAACTAGTCGGCTCAATTTTGAGCGCATCATTAAATGCCTTTTCGGCTCTGGCCCAGTTTGTTAGCCGTGCGAATGCATCACCCTCGAAGTAAAAGGCCGCAGCCTTGTCAGGATTGCGATTCTTAAAAGAGATCGCCCAATCTTGGTATTGCGTATGTTCCTTTCTGGACTTAACGCTTAAGAATAAGGAAAACGACTCGTTGTTCTGATTCAAAGCCAAACAAGCGTGTCCTTTGATCAGCCGCAGGGTGGCGGAGGCTTCGTTTGTTTCGACACCTGGCAACAACTGCACCACCTCTCTCCAGTTCTCAGCGAGAATAGCCTTTTCCACTTCAGGAGGAACGACATCGACGGCACGAGCAGGGAAATGGACTAGAGCAAAAGCAGCACCGAAAGCAAGCAGCCTTCGTGGGAACATGGATCTTTGCATTATGGTTACGAACCGATGAATCAACATGGTTTTCATAGTTGTTTTTCCTTCTTGATGCGCCTAAAATCCGTGGTATGGAAATGAAGCTCGTTCCTGTTAAATTGGTCGTTGCCGAAAGACGACAAGGAGCCCGAAGTTGAAAGTGGCTCTGCCGCTTCAACATTTGCTTGGCAGACGGTCAATGACGCACAGGTCACGACCACGGCAAGGAACCGTGTCGTAACCTTGGCGAATGGCCTCTGCGATGATTTCGTGCATCGCATATCGGCTCGCCTGACGTGTGGCCGGATCGTACGCATTCCCGGCACAAATCCACAAGCAAAATCGCGCCGGAAATCGCGCCACTTCGGCACACCGCTGGCTTCGCCCGCAATTTAAGCGCCGAGGCCTCGGAAAAGTCAAGCCTGTTCTCTTAAAAGAACAAAAACGAGGCGGGGAACTTCTACGCTTTGTGGCCGAATGACGGCCCCTCTAAACGTAATCGGCCCCCAGGTCCGAAGTTTCCGAATCCAAAACGGATGGACCCAGGAGATTTTGGCGGCGAAGCTTCAGGTCGAAGGTTGGGACGTGAGCCGGGAATCTGTGGCGAAATTGGAGGCTCAGTTTCGCCGCGCTCCCGACTGTGAACTGCTTTTTCTTGCCAAGGTGTTCGCAGTAAAGGTTGCGGAATTGTTCCCTGCCAACCTTGATTTGAAAAAGTTGGACCCGGCATTGCGGCTCAAAGTTTCGACGAAATTCCCCCGCCGAACCAAGAACCGCGTTCGGCAACGACGACGCCCCAGGTAAGGCTACTTCGATTTGGCGGACGCAGGTTGAAAGTACGAGAAACAGGCTGTTTCCCCGCGCCCTGAGAGTGGCGGCTATTGCTCCGGCTTCGCTCCCCGCTTCCCTCAGTCTCCGCTTCGCAAAACCGCCGCCCTCATTCCACCCCCGCTTCGAGTCTGACCTTTGGCCGTCCGTTCCCCGGAATGAGCCTTTCGGCTTTCCCTCTCTGCCTCAAGCCACGGCTCTCCGCTACGACTCCCGGCCATACGTCAGAACAGCGCGGCCCCACGCCCCGTTTGATTGCGGCGTGAGACTGCGGTCTTTGCTGCTCCGGCTGCCTGCGCTGGCAAAATCGCAGACTCCCGCCGCCGGGGTTGCCTGACTCCAAACCTGAATCCGCGCACCACGCATAGTCGTCTCCGGCAAGCTCGACGGAAAGCGGCACGGACCGGTCGAGAACCAAACCGTCACGGCGGTTGCGGTGGGTTGGCGGAGTGAAATGAGCACCGCCAACCGACCGCACGGGCCTGCGCGGCAACCCTCTTTGGTAAATTAGTGGGTATGTCCCACCGCTTTTCCGGTTTGTGTTTGGATGAATGCCGGCGGTTTTTGATTGCAGTTCTCTGGAGATTTGCTTTCGCTAATGTCTGAAAAAAGATTACCAACCGGCAGCGCCGCGCGCTGGCGCGGGTCGGTGTAATGGCTGGCGGTCATTTGAATTGTTGAGTGCCGCAATTGCGCGCTGCCGGCAAAGATGCCGTTTTGTTTGACGATGGCGTCGCCGAAGAGTTTCCGCAGTTCGTGAACCTTTTTCCTGGCTGAAATGCCATTTTCCTCCAGCCAGTTGATTAAAGTCCGCCAGTGCGGCTCACACCGGTAGCGTTGATACATGACCGGTTTCCACCCGCGTGTTGAATTGACAATAAAGGATTCCACCTTCTCACTTTTGAAGCTCAACAATTCCTTCATGAGCGAGGGATCAACATAAACTGTCCCGCCTGAACCGTGTTTGGGTTCGATGTATTCGTTGGCCTCAATGCGAATGGAACTATCTTCGGCATTCAGTTGTGACCACAGGCATACATCCGCCTCGGCGCGGCGAAGCCCGGCGCAAAGGCAAAGAAGAAACAACTTGTAGGCTTCAGGATTCCCGGTTCGCAGTTCATTACGAGCGTTCGTCACAAGTTTTTCGTAGGTGACACCGGCGGGAGTTTGGAACTTCATTGAGCCTGTCCGCTCAAAATCCACCGTCTCGAACCAATATGCCGACCGTTCTCCGAGCTGGCCGTCAGGCACTTTGAATCTGGGGACTTTTACCGTGAAGTTGGGCTTGTTGATGATGTGCGAGCTGAAAAGACTCTTGCAGTGGCGCAACGCGCTATTGAACGAGCGATTCACCTCAAGCTTTCGGCGCGGGTCATTGCCCGCACGTCGCAAATAGGCAATTTTCCAATCGGCCACGGCGGCGGGCGTGATGGCTGAAAGCGGGATGGCGTCCACTCTTTCGTGCCAACGGGTCAGGCCGCCACCGCGATAATTGTAACGCGACGAGTCGGTCTTCACTCCCTGAATGTGTGCTGCCAACATTCGGAAGTATTGGGCATAGCGACGGAATGTCTTCGTCTTGAGATTCGACGTTCTTTCGACCTCAGCAATGAATTCACCCACGGTCGGGCCAAGTTCGCTCTGCACGGCCTCGACAGCGGACTTCGGGGCAAGTTCTGCCAGAGTGGCCGACCAACCCTTGGCGACGAGCGACAGGTAAATGTCACGCGCCTTCAACGCGGCTTCTTCCTTCAGTGCCGTGCCGAGAGCAAGTCGCTTCCTGATTCCTCCATACTTCATCCGCACCGAATACTCGGGCACTTCAAGGGTCTTCCCTTCGTATTCATAAGTTCTCCGTTCAACACGCGCACGCCAGAAAGCGACGTGAGTCTTGGGGAGGAAACGGGGGCGAGCCGTTTCTTCACGAACAGGCAATTCGGTTCCGCTGTTTTCTACATCGTCGGGCCGAACTTCGGGAATCCTCGCCGCATTCATACGCTCAAGATTTACAAATCGAGAGCATACGACCTGTGGCGACTTCGTTGGTGTGTTTGGCACACAACCTGTCATTGTCCACCGTTGGGGTCGCAAATAGCGCTGAAAGGAATCAGAATGTGACAGGCAACGTGTGCAGGAGATAAACAGCGTCGCGTCACGATCCGGTTCGCGAACGCCTCCAGTTTTCTGGGCCACTTCTGGGCCACTTTTTCGGTCGTGGGCGGTCGTGACGAGTTGCAGCCCAAGAACGCGGCGGCTTCAAAAATCGTCAGAAACCATTGATAACAATCGTGTTATTGCAATCTGTTGCAACTGACGACAACCGGCGGTTACTGCTTGCTACCCCCGGTTTTCAAACTCATAATCGCTGGGTCCCCGGTTCAAGTCCGGGCGGGCCCACCATTTGCATTATGTTGTGGGCTTGCATATTGCGCGGATCGTCGCCAGCAAATGGGCGGTTAGAGCAACCCCGAATG
>Ga0326728_10014114_pt1 | contig 17104 bp, 12 predicted proteins | sample MB3enrmetagenome_FD_207602 | JGI IMG/M metagenome (GOLD analysis project Ga0326728, IMG submission 207602) | Lab enriched peat soil microbial communities from McLean, Ithaca, NY, United States - MB31MN | ecosystem: Environmental > Terrestrial > Soil > Wetlands > Peat | place: USA: New York...
ATATCGTAGTCTTCGAGAAAAACGAGACGACGGCCGAGCTCGGGCTGGCGCGTCAGTCCGGAGATTTGCCGGATGAGTTCCTTGCCCGCGTCGTCGCGCGGATGCGCCTTACCGGCGAAAATCACCTGCACCGGGCGTTCGCTGTCGGCGAGGATGCGCTGGAGGCGCGGCAGGTCGCGAAAAATGAGCGTAGCGCGCTTGTAGGTGGCGAAGCGGCGGGCGAACCCGATGGTGAGAGCGTCGGGGTCGAGTACTTCTTGGGCAGCTTCAATTTCCGATTGCGGGGAGCCGCGGCGTACCCGCTGCCCGCGTACCCAGTGCCGCGCCCAGGATACCAAGCGCTCGCGCCGCCGCTCATGGGTGCGCCACAACTCTTCGGCGGGAATCGAATGCACGCGATTCCATACCTCGCTATTGGCGGGCTCCTCGCGCCAACTCGGTCCCAGATAGCGATCGTAGAGCTGGTTCATCTCCAGCGAGATCCAACTACGGAAATGCACGCCATCCGTAATGTGCGAAATGGGGATCTCGTCGACGGGCACTCCCGGCCATAGGTGTTGCCACATGCGCCGGCTCACCTCCCCGTGCAGCTTGCTCACCCCATTGGACCGGGCCGAGAGGCGGAGAGCGAGGACCGTCATGCAGAAGTCGCCTTGATCTTGTGGGCCGGTGCGGCCGAGGGCGAGAAAGTCGTCCCGGGAGAGGCCGACACGAAGCGCGGCGGCGCCGAAGTAGCGGTCCATCTGGTCCGGCGAGAAATAGTCTTGGCCGGCCTCCACCGCGGTGTGAGTGGTGAACACCAGGCTGGCGGAGGCGAGTTCCCGCGCTTCCGCAAAGGAGAGGCGGCAGGTATCCATCAGGCGCCGGACGCGTTCCAGGGCAAGAAAAGCCGAATGGCCCTCGTTCATGTGATAAACGGTGGGTTCGAGGCCGAGCGCTTCGAGGGCGCGATAGCCGCCGATGCTGAGCAGGATTTCCTGCTTGATGCGCATCTCGCGATCGCCCCCGTACAACTGCTCGGTGATGCCCCGGTCTTCGGCGGTGGGGTTGGCGGCGATGTTGGTGTCCAGCAGATAGAGAGGGACCCGCCCCACCTGGACGCGCCAGACCTGGGCAAAGACGGAGCGGCCGGGATACTCCACCTGGATGGTCAGCGGTTTCCCATCGTCACGGCTGACAGGACTGATCGGGAGATTATGGAAGTCGTTGTTCTCGTACGACTCCTGCTGCCAGCCGCCCTGGTTCAGGTACTGCCGGAAGTACCCCTGCTGGTAGAGCAGGCCCACGCCGACCAGCGGAATCCCGAGGTCGCTCGCCGACTTCAGGTGATCGCCGGCGAGGATGCCGAGCCCGCCCGCAAAGATCGAGAGGCACTCGGTAAGGCCGAACTCGGCCGAGAAATAGGCGATGAGAGGCTTGTCCGCGACGCTGCGGCTCAGTCCTTGAAACCAGGAGGTCTCGCCCTGGAGGTAAGACTCGAGGTTCGCTGACACGCGCTCGAGGTGAGCCAGGAAGGCGTTGTCGAGGGCCGCGGCTTCCAGCTTTTCCTGTTCGATGCTGCCGAGCATGAGGACCGGGTTGTGACCCGTGGTTTCCCACAGGTCGCGATCCAGCCGGCGGAACAGTTCGATGCTGTCGTGGCTCCAGGCCCAACGCAGGTTGTAGGCAATGCCTCGGAGCGCTTCGATGGGCGGCGGCAGCGAGGGAACGACGGTAAAGGTGCGGATGGGTTTCACGGAGGTACGGTAGCACTACAGGTACCGAGATTCAACCATAAAGGTCGCGGAATCGCAGGGCTGCGTTCTGCGCCAACCGGCGCGAGTGTGGTAAACTTATTGGGAAATGTCTACCGTAGCGGCGCCAACAATCATCACGGTTTCGGAAGGCCTTCTCCGGCGCGAAGCCGTGAACAACGCGATGGCGGATCTCCGACTGGAGGGCCTCTCTCCCACGGCGGATGCTCGGCTCCTCTTCGAGCAGTTTGTCCAAGGCGAGCTGACACAAGAACAGTTGGTGAATGCTGTCCTTGCTCGGTGAGCGATCCCTACATCGATCCTCAGTCCTCGGCTCTCCGACGCTCGCGCGCCGCCCTCTCCCAAGGGAAGAGGGGAGAAACATCTTCGGGATTCGCGCCCTCTCCCTTTGGGAGAGGGTGGCGCGTCAGCGCCGGGTGAGGGTCGCTTGACCGGACGACGTGGCGACCGGGCTTATGACGCTCTGTATATTAGGAGGATCAAGCCATGAGTGCGACAAAGACCTACCCTCTGCGGCTGCCCCGGTCCCTCAAAGAGGCGGTGGTGCGGCTGAGCCAGCAGGACGGAACCAGCATCAACCAGTTCGTGGCTATGGCAGTGGCGGAGAAGGTGTCTGCTCTTGAAACCGCCCGGTTTTTCCAGAATCGGAAAGCACGGGCGGATTTCAAGGCCTTCGACAAGATTATGAAGCGTCGCGGCGGAGAACCACCCCGCGAGGGGGATGAAATGCCGGGGTAGCGGTAGCCCAGCCGACCCGCGGGAATGCGGTCGGTTGCCGCAGTCGCCGCAGGACTTCGACCCCAAGACTAACGGGAGGCGGTCGCCATAAGAGAGCTTAAGCCGGCAGGTGGGCACTGGTTGTGGTCGAGTGCACGTTGGCCGGGGTCAAAGCGACGTCCCGTGGACTGGCATAACTTCAGAGGGGGTATCGGCTGTCCGCTCTCACCTCAAATTCTGATGGCCGGTTCAGGCAGCAGGGCTTCCTCCAAGGTCAAAACGCCGTCCCGGATCGCCATGCAGGCCCGCAGGAGATGCAATTCGGACATCACCTCGTCCCTGGGGAAGTCTTGCCGGATCACGTGGCGAAGTTGATCCAACTTCTCCGGGGGGATATGGGCTTCAACGGCCACCTTTTCACAATCGAAATAATGCACGGCCAAACCTCTTCATATCTCCGGCGGAGCCACGATCTCGATCGTGGGCCGCAGCTTCATGGGATGCCGACCCGAAAATGGTATTCACATATGGCGCATACCATTGTATTGTACCAGTATGGTCGCGAAACTCACTTTGGACAAGGCTGGCCGGATCGTCCTGCCCAAGCTCAGCTCTCAGTTTTCAGTTCTCAGTTTTCAGTTCCCGACAAACTGAGGATTGGGAACTGAGGTTCGAGGACTGAAAACTGAAAACTGAGATTCCCATGACCGAGCTTCGCAACATCGCTATCATCGCCCACGTCGACCACGGCAAGACCACGCTGGTGGACGGCATGCTCTGGCAGAGCGGCATCTTCAAAGCCAATGCGGAGGTGGTGGACCGCGTGCTGGACTCGAACGAGCTCGAGCGCGAGCGCGGCATCACCATCCTGGCCAAGAACACCGCCATTTTCTACAAGGGAGTCAAGATCAACATCGTGGATACGCCCGGCCACAGCGATTTCGGCGGCGAGGTAGAGCGAGCCTTGAAGCTGGTGGACGGCGTGTTGCTGCTGGTGGACGCCAGCGAAGGGCCGCTGCCGCAAACGCGCTACGTGCTGCGCAAGGCGCTGGAGGCGAAGCTGCCCCCCATCGTCGTAGTGAACAAGATCGACCGCGCGGACGCCCGCCCGCAGGAGGTGATCAACGAGATTTACGACCTCTTTATCGAGCTCGACGCCATGGAGGACCAGCTCGATTTTCCCATCCTCTACGCCAACGCGCGCCGCGGCATCGCCAAGACCTCGCTCGATCAGCCATCGGAAAGCCTGGCGCCGCTCTTTGAGGCTATCCTCGAGCACATCCCTCCTCCCGCCGGCGATCCTGCCGACGTGCTGCAGTTGCTGGTGGCGAACCTCGACTACAGCGAGTATCACGGGCGCCTGGCCATCGGGCGCATTTTCTCGGGCACGCTCCATCGCGGCGACGAAGTGGCCATCGTCAAGTTGGACGGCAGCACCCAGAAGACGCGCATCACCAAGCTCTATGGCTTCGAGGGCCTCGAGCGCACGGACATTGATCGCGCCGCCGCGGGCGAGATTGTAGCCATCGCCGGCGTCGAGGGCATCACCATCGGCGAGACGGTGACCAGCCTGGAGACGCCGCGCGCCCTCGTGCACGTCCCCGTGGACGAGCCTACCATCTCCAGCGTGTTCGCGGTGAACACGTCACCCCTCGCCGGGCGCGAGGGCGCCTACGTCACCTCCCGCCACCTCCGCGAGCGGCTGGAAAAAGAACTGCTCACCAACGTCTCCCTGCGGATGGAAGAGACGGAGAGCACCGACTCGTTCAAGGTGCTGGGCCGGGGCGAGCTACAACTGGCCATCCTCATTGAGACCATGCGGCGCGAAGGATACGAGTTGGCGGTGGGCAAGCCGGAGATCGTCAGCCGTCAGGTGGACGGCAAGGTGCAGGAGCCCATGGAACAGCTCATTGTTGATTGCCCGGCGGAATTCGTCGGCGTGCTGATGCAGAAGATCGGCGTCCGCAAGGGCATCAACACCCAGATGGTGGGGCACGGAAGGCCGGGCGGGCGGGTGCGACTGGAGTTCCGGATTCCGTCGCGCGGGCTCATCGGCCTGCGCACCGAGGTCCTGAAGGATACGCGGGGTACGGCCGTGATGAACACGCTCTATGACGGTTACGCCGACTGGCAGGGCGAGATCGCCCGGCGGCTGACCGGCTCTCTGATCGCCGACCGGGCCGGCCTGACCACGGGCTACGCTCTGTACAACCTGCAGGAACGCGGCGAGCTCTTTGTGGGGCCGGGCGTGGAAGTGTACGAGGGCATGGTGGTGGGCGAGAACGCGCGCTGGGACGATATGGACGTCAACGCGGTGAAGGAAAAGAAGCAGACGAATATGCGCGCCTCGGTGGCCGACGAGGCTATTCGACTTGTCCCGCCGCGGCCGCTCAACCTCGAACTGGCCATGGAGTTCATCGCCGAGGACGAGTGGGTGGAGGTGACGCCGCACTCGGTCCGGGTGCGCAAGAAGATCCTCGAAGGCAACCGCCGCCCGCGCCGCCACCGCGCGGAGGCGTGACGCCCATGGTCAATTGGCAATCGAAAACACGTGGCATTACTTAAGGTAATGCTGCAAGATGGCGTCGAACTTACCCTGCGCGGCCAAAATCAGCTCGATGGTTTCGCGCACGGCCCCCATGCCACCCTCCGCCCGGGTGACGTAATGGACGTACTTCCGCAAGAGAGGGTGTCCGTTCGCAACACCCACGGCGAAGCCCACGCGCTTGAGGATGGGCAGATCGACAATGTCGTCCCCGATGTAGCAGGTTTCTTCGTCAGCGAGGTTGGCGGCGTGCAGGATCTTCTGGTAGGGCTCCAGCTTTTGGAAGCAGTGCTGCTCGATGAAGTCGATGCCAAGCTCCTCGACGCGGTATTGGACCACCGGCGTCTTGCGGCCGGAAATGACCCCCGTCCGCAGACCTGCTTGCTGCGCCAGGCGAATCCCCAGCCCGTCGCGCGAGTGGAACGTCTTGGTCTCGAACACCGGCCGGTCGTCTTTGGCAAGCCCGCGAGTGTGTCGAGGGTCCGGCGCCGGCAGGTAGTAGATCCGCCCATCGGTGAGGACGCCATCCACGTCCATCAGCAGGAGCTTGATCCTGCGGGCGCGATCATGTAACTGGCGGTGGGTAAGTCTCATAAGAAGTCAGAAATTAGAAAGTAGAAATCAGAAAAAGCAAGACGGTCTTGGTTCTAATTTCTGCTTTCTAATTTCTGATTTCCCTTCACTCGTCACTCGCCACTGCTCTTAAAACATTTGCGTGGTCCACAAATCGTGCAAGTGCACGACGCCCGCAAGTCGCCCGCCGGAATCCACCACCGGCAGCGCCGTGATCCGGCGCGACTCCATCAGGTTCAGGGCGCGCGTCGCCAGTTCCTGCGGCCCGATGGTGACGGGCGCGCGCGTCATGCAGTCGGCGGCGGTGAGGCCGAGGGCGCGATTCCCTTCCCTCTGGAAGAAGCGCCGCAGGTCGCCATCGGAGATGAAGCCCACGAGCCGCCCGCCGTCATCGACCACCGCCGCCAAGCCGAGCCCCTGGCGGCTGATCTCGTAAATCACCTCGGGGAGGTGGTCGCCGGGCCGGACGCGCGGCACCCGGTCGCCGGTATGCATCACGTTTTCGACGCGCCGCAGCCTCACCCCCAGGCCGCCGCCAGGATGCAGCGTCGCGTAGTCGTCCTCGGTGAAGCCCCGCCGCTCCAGCAGCGCCATGGCCAGGGCGTCGCCCATCGCCAGCATCGCCGTGGTCGACGCCGTGGGCGCAAGCCCCAGCGGGCACGCTTCCTCGCGAATGCCAACGTCGATCACCACGTCGCTGGCCAGGGCGAGGGTGGAAGCCGGACTCCCCGTCAGGGTGATCAGGGGGATGGCCAGTCGCTTGATAGTATCGAGTAAGCGCAGCAGCTCTTCCGTCTCACCGCCGTAGGAGAGCGCTACCAGCACGTCGTTGCGCACCAGGCGTCCCAGGTCTCCGTGCAAGGCCTCGGCCGGGTGCAGGAAAAACGAGGGCGTGCCGGTGCTGGATAGCGTCGCCGAGATCTTCTGCCCGATGATGCCCGACTTGCCCATGCCGGTCACGATGACGCGGCCCGTCGCAGCGAAGAGGAAGTCGACAGCTTCGACAAAGCGCTGGTCGAGGCGATGCACGAGTTCGCCGAGCGCCTTGGCCTCGATCTCCAGAACTTTACGCGCTGTTTCCAAGCTCATAATGCAGGCTTCTAAGTGGAGGATGATATCACAGCGGTCGGTTGTCAGTCGTCAGTTCTCAGTTCTCAGTTTTCAGTTGTTGTCAGTCGTTAGCGTCACCTCCGCTTGATCGGTTGCCAAACGGGATGGATGCACTGGGAGTGAGAAGCGGAACGTCGTAACTGATCACTGAGAACTGAGAACTGATTACTGACTACTGTCCGCGGACGAACGCTCCAAGGTCGCGCAGCCGCTGGACAAGCGGCTTGAACAAGCGGAGATGGAGGGCGTTGGGGCCATCCGACAGCGCTCTCGCCGGGTTATCGTGAACTTCCATGAAGATCCCATCGACCCCGGCAGCGACGCCCGCCCTCGCCAGCGTCTCGATAAACTGCGGCTGGCCTCCGCTCCGCGTGCCTTCACCGCCGGGAAGTTGGAGCGAGTGCGTCACGTCGAGGATCACCGGCCAGCCATATTCTTTCATCACCGCCAAGCCGCGCATGTCCACGACGAGGTTGTTGTAACCGAAAAAACTCCCGCGCTCCGTCACCAGAATGCGACGGTTGCCGGCGCTCGCCACCTTGTCGACCGCGTGCCGAAATTCCCAGGGCGAGAGGAACTGGCCTTTCTTGATGTTGACCGCGGCGGTGGAGCGGCCCGCCGCCACCAGCAGGTCGGTCTGCCGGGAGAGAAAGGCAGGAATCTGAATGACGTCGCAGACTTCGGCGGCCGGGCCCACCTGGCTGACCTCGTGCACGTCCGTCAGCACGGGAACGCCGAATTCCTCTTTGATCCGCGCCAGGATTTCGAGTCCGCGCTCGAGGCCCGGGCCGCGATAGGAATCGAGCGCGGTCCGGTTGGCCTTGTCGTAGGACGCCTTGAAGATATAGGGAACGCCCAAATCGCGAGCCACCGCCGTGAGACGCTCCGCCATCTTCATCGCGTGGCGGTCGCTTTCGATGACGCACGGTCCGGCGATGAAGAAGAGCGGATTCCCTTCCCCGAGGGTGAGCTTGCCAATGCGGGCGCTGTATGCGACGGAGGACCGAATACTCATGGGCGGCGTCAAAAGGGTGAACGGTGAAGCGTAAAAACGAATGCTAAATTCTCAACAATGAATTGATTTATAGCGACTTACAATAATACTGCGGTCCCCGCCGGAAAATATCTGAACGGAATTGGCTGAACTCGGGGAACGGAATTCCGCCCCACGCCACCCTTCCGCACGCCTCGCCCTGAATTGGACCGGAAAGGACGATTTCAATTCAAATTTCTCTTCCGCGGCTATTCAAAATACCTGTTTCCTTTCCCTAGATTACACTCCTCGCAAAGCGTTTGTAAATTTTCAAATTTCGTTTCTCGAACTTTAGAGAAAGGAATGATATGGTCAACATGCAACTTTGCAGTTGGGTCACTAGCCGGAGTTGCGCCGCACCTTACGCACTTGAACCTATCTCGACTCAAGACTCTATACCGCAGGCCGAGAGGTATCCCGTGCCTATCTTGACCCGAGGCGATAAATGGCTTAGCTTCCTTTTTGGATTCTGGCTCTAGTTCTTTTTGTTCCAACTTTTTCTCATCATCGCTACCATCTTGATTCATTTTCTTAACAAAGGCCTCTAATGCCTTTCGCCAAGAACCGAAGCGAGATTCGTAGGTGCCCGCACTAATCGTTGAGGGGGCTTTCCCCATCTCGCTATAGAAAGGCTGCCGTCCATAATGCGTCCATACGTTGAGAATATTTTCAAAGAGTTCATTCTCGGAAGACTTTATTCTATATGCGTCTGATTTCTTGAGCCCCGCCTTTTCTAACCCTTGAAGCCATGAACCAAAGCGATAGATAACCGCGGACGCGGCTATAATTTTTGAGTGGCTATTTACTTCTTCCTGTGTCACGTAATCGTGGTTTAATTCTTTGGCTATCCTTTTCAGTTCGCTCAAAATTTGTTCGTCTGTAAGATTTTTGGCGGACTGACTTTTCATCTTGCCCGAAACTGCGACCCCAGAATATTTTCCTCCAATTCCTGCTTTTTCTAAGGTATTTTTCCAACCTCCAAAACGACGTCGAATAGTGCTTGAATGGATTTTGCCGTGTTTATTAAAATCCGCAGCGGTGAGAAATTTTTCCCCAACAATAGCGTCAACACGTCTTATTTCTGCGATAATTGCCTCGTCAGAAGAGTCTCGCGGAAGTGTGCTTAGTTCAAATTTCATAAAGCTACTCCGGTTCAATGAACGATGAACAGAAGAAAGGCCCTTTTTTCGGTTCATCCATTCATCATTCCGTAATTCAGCGTTCGTCTTACCCCTCACCCGTCAACTCTGAAAGACCGACTCGCGGTCGCGCACCCCCAGTCGTCTCTTCCTGTGCTCGTAAGCCGCGCCGATGAATGCCCGGAAGATCGGATGCGGGTCCAGCGGCCGCGACTTAAACTCCGGGTGAAACTGGCAGCCGAGGAACCAGGGGTGATCGCGGATTTCGACAATCTCCACGTAGGTGCCGTCCGGCGTCTCGCCCGTGAGTTCGAGGCCGTGCTCCACCAGGACTTCCTCGTACTCGCGGTTGAACTCGTAGCGATGCCGATGGCGCTCGGAGATTTCCAGTGTGCCGTAGGCTTGGTGCGCAAACGAGCCGGGCTTGAGCCGCGCCTTCCAGGCGCCCAGGCGCATGGTGCCGCCCAGCTCGTCCACGCCAAGCAGCTCGCGCAGCTTGTAGATGACGCGATGCGGCGTGTTCGGATCAAACTCCGAGCTGTTCGCGCCTTCCAGCCCGCAGACATTGCGCGCGTACTCGATCACCGCGCACTGCATGCCGAGGCAGATGCCGAAGTAGGGCACCTTGCGCGTGCGGGCAAACTGGATGCCGCGCAACATGCCGGGAATGCCGCGCTTGCCGAAGCCGCCGGGCACCAGCACGCCGTCCACGCCCTCCAGCCGACGCTGCCAAGCCTCGCCTTGCTCCAGCTCCTCCGCCTCGATCCACTCCAGGTTCACCTTGACGTGGTTGGCGAGGCCGCCGTGGGTGAGGGCTTCGTTCAGGCTTTTGTAGGAGTCCTGCAGCTCGACGTACTTGCCAAGCATCCCGATTCGAACTTCGTCCGCCGGGTGCCGGAGGCGTTCGACGAGGTCCACCCACGGCTGCATGTGCCGAGGGCCGGTGGGGATCTTCAAGCAGCGCAGGATCTGATCGTCCAGGCCTTCGCCCCCGAACACGATCGGGACCTCATAAATCTGCTCGACGTCCTTCGCCGTGATCACCCGCTCCTCGGGCACGTTGCAAAACAGGGCGATCTTCGCCTTCAGCTCGGTGGGCAGATAGCGATCGGTGCGGCAAAGGAGGATGTCCGGCTGGATGCCGATTTCGCGCAGGTCCTTCACCGAGTGCTGGGTGGGTTTGGTTTTCAACTCGCCGGAGGCGCCGATGAAGGGCACCAGCGTCAGGTGGATGAAGATGGCGTTCTCGCGACCGGCCTCCTGGCGCATCTGCCGGATGGCTTCCAGGAACGGCAGCGACTCGATGTCGCCCACCGTGCCGCCCACCTCGACAATCACCACGTCCACGTCATGGGAGATTCGGCGGACCACCGCCTTGATCTCGTCGGTGACGTGGGGAATCACCTGCACCGTCTTGCCGAGGTAATCGCCGCGGCGTTCCTTGGTGATGATCGTCTCGTAGATTCGTCCCGCCGTGCTGTTGTTGTCGCGCCCCATGTGCGCGTGCGTGAAGCGCTCGTAGTGCCCGAGGTCGAGGTCCGTCTCCGCGCCGTCGTCGGTCACGAAAACTTCGCCGTGCTGGAACGGGCTCAAGGTGCCTGGGTCGACGTTAAGGTAGGGATCGAACTTGAGGAGCGTCACCTTCAGGCCGCGCGATTCGAGCAGGCACCCGATCGACGCTGCCGCCAGCCCCTTGCCCAGCGAACTGACCACACCACCGGTCACAAAGATGTATTTGGCACCCATACGCCTCCTCGAAGTGGGGTCGCGGGTTGGTCCCGGTGCTGCAAAGTTCGCTATGGAACGCGCCGCTTGCGTGCCGACGGGCGCAGGCCAAAATTATTACCAAAATTGTTGTTTGTACCGAAGTGAAATCATGGGAAGGTTTCGGTACGGACGATTATCCGCCGGAGCGAGTGTGGCTGTCAAACATTTTCCTTTGCCGCTTTGCCGCGTGTCCTGGATTGTCGATTGACGATTGTCGATTGACGATTGAAAAACAGCCTTCAGCTTTCAGCTATCAGCATTCAGCCGAGCAACCAGCAAGTGGTGTCTTGCTTTTGGCTGATTGCTGACGGCTGGAGGCTTCTTCCGAGCAATCGGCAACCCCGCTCCGCACCGGCACATCCAACCAAGCAAAAGGGGGAATGAATTCGAGGAGGCTGAAAATGCGACGGAGCTTGCTTGGTTTGGCGCTTCTGCTCGGCTGGGTGTCCACCGCGCCCGCACAGGACATCGAGTTTTTCGGCGGCTATTCTTACCTGCGAACCCCGAGCACGACCAACAGCCAACAGATCGGGCTGAACGGGCTGAACGCGTCGGTTACCGCGAACCTGGGTTCGTTCGGCCTCGTGGCCGACCTCAGCAACTATTACGGCGCCAGTCTTTCAGACTATACCCACATCGGCAGCGGCGGCCGCGGCTTCACCTACCTGTTTGGCCCTCAGTACTCTTTCCGTTTCGTTCCGCGTGTCGCTCCCTTCGTTCATGCCTTGTTCGGGGCTGTGAACGGGGCAGCGATAGTAGGTCAAGCGGTCCCTGCTGGCTCTAGCTATGTGTGCCCAGCCGGTGGGGTGTGCCCACTTGGTGGCTGCCTGCCCTGCCAGCCCTGCCCGGCTCCCGGCTGCTCGCCGATATTTACCTTCCAGCCGCAGCACGCCTTCACCGTAGCGCTGGGCGGTGGGATTGACGTCAAGGCTAGGAACCACGTCTGGATCCGGCTGGCCCAGATCGACTACCTCCACCAGAATTTCTCCGCCGGCGCCACCAACACCCCCCGATTCTCAGCCGGCTTGGTCTACCGGTTCGGGCGGAATTAAGTCATCTCTTCCGGCAATAATCCGAGACTTACCGATTTTGCAAACGTGAACCGGGATTTCTCACCGCGAAGGCTGAGGGAATTGATTCATTGCGCCATTGATCCATTGAGTCACTGAAGAACCGAATGGCAGCCTTCAATGGCTCAATCAACCAATGAATCAATGGATCAATTCCCTCACTCCATTTGTGGCGAGAAATCCGGGTTAAGGACTTGGCGGTTTGTTGCAGAAGCGGGCGAGCATTGCGGCAGTGATTTCGGGACTGGTCGGCCAATGACCCCGGCGCTGCCCGGCATGGGTTTGATACTCCTCCAAGCGGTCGGGGTCAGGCTGCGTCACCTCACCGTTCTTGATGAAGAGCAGACCCATTTTGTCGGTCGGCATTCGCGTGACGAACGCCTCCGCTTCGTCAAGGGCCTTGCGAAGCCGGGTTGTGAGGTCGTTGGCGTCAAGCGGCTCGGTTGCTTGCAAGGCCCGCCAGTCGGCGGCCGGGTAGTGGGCATTGCGCCGGATTTCCGCAATCAGCCCTTCAGGAGTAAAGCCGGGCGATTTTTCAACGGCGGCCCAGACGACGGCACCGAGGGGAAGGATCGTTTCGTGTATGGTCACGACGTCAACGAGGTCGCGTACCTCACGGCGGCCCGCAGCGGCCATGACTTTATTCATGGCCAGGTCGGCGGGATGCAGGATGTAACCGAAAGTCTCATCCCTTACGGTTGGGAAAAACCGGAAATCGCTGTCAACAACCCACTCAAGTCGTGTGCTATCATTCCCCCGTTTCACTTCGGCAGTGTAAACCAGCGGTAACTGGCGAAGCCAAAGAACCTGATAACCTCCTGCCTCAAGTGTTTTCGAGTCCTCCAAAGCGGCGGTTGCAACCCGTTCTTCGCGGTCGTGGAAAACGTCGATGTCCCCGGAATAGCGCGGTTGATCCCGGTTCAACGGTGTCGCCCCGGCCACATAGCTTTCGGGGTCGCGGTGTGAAGCCAGCAGCCGGAGAACCTCGGTCTGAATCTTAGAGAGCGGCACGGCACGCCTGCTCGATCTGTTCCGCCAGTCGCCGGGCTTCGCGGTCGCCCTCGATGCGCAACGCACGCGCCACAACCAGAGCGTCTTCTTTGGTCGGGTTTTCAAGCGCCCGCTTGTTCCATAGCGCGCGCGTACGGTAGTCCGCAAAGGCGCGGCGGTACAGGTTCACCAAATCTTCCGGTTCTGTCGTCGGGTCGTTCATGGCCTTCTATTTTACCATGAGTAGCGCCGGATCTGGTAGGTCACGCGATGCGCCATCGAAATACTCGCCTCCCAGATGTCCTCGACGGCCTTCATTTTCCTAGCACGCAGGGATGGGGGAAAAGCCGCAAACCCCAAAAGCGGACTCTGCGGCCCTTGCTCGATCAGGGGGTAAGCTCGAATACCACTCCGTAGTTGTAAGCGCCGCCGTTCGTCGTGGTGCCATAAAGGTTCCCCTTCGCGTCCCGCAGCAAACCTGCGTACGGACCATCTCCATCCGTTCCTCCGGTGAAGCTGTAGAGCACGGTCTCCTTGCCGTTGGCAGCCACTTTGAACACCGTTCCATAGCCGTGAGCGCCGCCATAGTAGGTGGTCCCGTATAGGTTGCCACTCGCGTCCCGGAGCAGACCAGCGACGGGGAATGCGCCGTCCCCGTCGGTCCCGGTGAAGGCATAGAGCACCGTTTCCTTGCCGGCAGCACCACCTTGTAGACAACCCCGCAGCCGTAAGGGTAGCCGTCGTAGCATGCCTCGGACCCGCCGTAGTAAGTAGTGCCGTACAGGTTGCCTTTGGCGTCACGGACCACACCCGCCTCCGGATATACTCCATCCGGGGTCCCGGTGAAGCTGTAAAGCACGGTCTCAGTATTGGTCTTACTTAGCTTGAACACCGTTCCGTAACCGGAAGCCCCGCCCGCGAAGGTTGTGCCGTAAAGGTTGCCCTCCGCGTCCCGCACCAAACCCCCGTACGGATGTATCCCATCGTCCCCTATGCCGGTGAAGCTGTATAGTATCGTGTCCTTGCCGGTCGTGCTCAGCTCGAACACCGTTCCATAACCGAACTCCCCGCCTGCGATGGTGGTGCCGTATAAATTACCCGCCGCGTCGCGGACCAAACCGGCGTACGGAACTGCCCCCACATTTCCGGGGAAGCTGTAGAGCACCGTCTCCTTGCCGGTCTTGCTCAGCTTGAACACCGTTCCGGCGTCGGAAGTCCCGCCCGCTGAGGTGGTGCCGTATAGGTTGCCCTCCGCGTCCCGGATCAAGCCGGCGTAGGGATTTCCCCCGTCGCCCCCTGTCCCGGTGAAGCTGTGGAGCACGGTCTCCTCGCCGCTCTTATTGAGCATGAACACCGTGCCGCAGCCCTTGTAGGGGTAATAACCGCATTCTCCCGTGCCGCCTGTGACGACAGTGCCGTACAGATTGCCTGCCGCGTCCTGGATCAAACTCGCCAACGGAATTTCCCCGTCCGGCTCGCCCGTAAACGAGTAGAGCAGCGTCTCCTTATAGGTCTGGGCTTGCGTCGCGACGACCGCCGGCACAAGCATGATCGCTACCGCCAGCGCGATACTAACTCCGCGCAGGCGAGTCTCCGAAGTTTGCACTCTGCTTGTCATACGATCCTCCTTCTGCCTCTGCCGCGCTGCTTGCTTTGTCTACCTATTGCCCACACCTGCGTGGGGCCACATTGGCCTTCAGGGGGTCAGCTCGAACACCACTCCGTAGTTGTAAGCGCCGCCAGCCTCGGTGGTGCCGTACAGGTTGCCCCTGGCGTCCCGGACCAGACCTGCGTAGGGATATGCCCCGTCCGTTGAGGAGTCAAAGCTGTGAAGCACGGTCTCATTACCGGCCTTATCCAGCTTGAAGACCGTTCCGCATCCGGTGTAGCAGTTGCCGGAGCCGCCGTAGGCGGTCGTGCCATACAGGTTGCCCTTGGCGTCCCGGAGCAAACCTGCTACGGGAAAATAGCCGTCCCCGTCGGTCCCAGTGAAGGTGTGCAGCACCGTTTCCTTGCCGGCGGTATTCAACTTGTAGACGACCCCGCAACCGTATTCCCCCTTGCACGCGTAGGAGCCGCCGGCGGCGGTAGTACCGTACAGGTTGCCCGCCGCGTCCCGGACTAAATATCCGTAGACAGGCCCTCCCCCGTCCGCGCCCCCGGTGAAGCTGTATAACACCGTCTCCTTGCCGCTGTTAGCCACCTTGAAGACCGTTCCGGCGCCGGAAGCGCCGCCCAGGTCAGTGGTGCCGTAAAGCTGGCCCCTCGGATCCCGCACCAAACCCGCGTAGGGATTTACCCCATCCCCCCCGGTCCCAGTGAAACTGTAGAGCACCGTCTCCTCGCCGGCCGTGTCTAGCTTGAAGACCGTGCCGCATCCGAGGTCGCAGTTGCCGGAGCCGCCGTAGGCGGTGGTGCCGTACAGGTCGCCTTTAGCGTCCCGGACCAAACCTGCCGAAGGATATGAGCCGTCCGCTGGGTATCCGGTGAAGCTGTAAAGCACGGTCTCATTGCCGTCCGCAGCCACCTTGAACACCGTTCCGTAGTTGGAAGCCCCGCCCCTGAAGGTAGTGCCGTAAAGGTTGCCGGCCGCGTCCCGGACCAAACCTGCAATGGGATATGAGCCGTCCGCTGGGTGTCCGGTGAAGCTGTACAGCACGGTCTCCTTGCCGTTCGCAGCCAACTTGAACACCGTTCCGCAGCCCTCGCTATAGCAGGTGTTGAGATCGCCGCCCTGGGACGTGGTGCTATATAGGTTGCCTGCCGCGTCCCGGATCAAACCTGCCTGGGGATATCCCCCGTCCGCCCCGCCCGTAAAAACGTAGAGCACGGTGAATGTCTGCGCTTCGGCCGCGACCGCCGGCGCAAGCATCATCGCTACCGCCAGCGCGATACTAAACCCGCGCAGGCGCGTCTCCGAAGTTTGCACTGTCTTCGTCATGGGGTCCTCCTTCTTTCTCGCCGTGAATATTGGATCGGTGGTTGTCTATTACTGTCAGTTTATCACTGTCACAGTGCCAGGAAAAAGTCAAGCGCGTTTTTGGTAGTGGGCTAATAGCCCACTACCGCGTTTTTTGGGTTTGGTAGTGGGCTTTCGCCCACTACCAGACGGCGGGGAGACGCGAACAAGGTTGCGAAGGCCGCCCTGCTCGAGGCCGCCGAAGCCGCAAGCCCGCACTGACAAATGGAGCCGGTCGATCCCCGCCAGCCGCGACCAGCAGCAACCCTCCCAGTGTATTGTCAAGAGCAACAAAGCTTAAGGCGCCCTTTTTCGATGTGTTAACGACGTGGGCTTCCGGCTTGCAATTAGCCTTCCACTTCGACCGTCTAGAATGTCCAGAATGTCTAGAACGTCTAAGACGTGTAAGACGTATCGAATGTCTAAGACGTTCTATACCTTGGAAAAACCAGCCCATTAGCCTAGGATTGAATTGTGAGTGGTGAATTGTGAATAGTGAATTGAAGATGGACCTCTTCTTTCACTATTCACAATTCACTATTCACAATTCGGTTCCCAATAGTGAAATGGAGGAATAAATGACTTCTGAAACTTTGATCGACGACTCTGGACCCCAAATGCCGCACCCCGACAACGGCCAGCCCGGTAACGGCGTCTCCGAAAGGAAGCGCGCCGCCAATCGCGCCAACTCCCAGAAGTCCACCGGACCGCGCTCCGAGATGGGCAAGCGCATCGCCAGCCACAACAGCTTGAAAAGCGGCTACTACTCCGCCGAGCGCCGCCTCCAGTTGATGCAACAACTCGACGAGGACCCGGCGGAGCGCGAGCGCCTGCGCCAAGACCTTTACCTCTCCTATCCCCCCGGCGCGCCGGTGGAGAGCATGCTCCTCGACGATCTCGCCGACCTCTGGTGGAAGCGCGCCCAACTCGACCGCCTCGACGCCTCCGTCAAGTTGCGCGAGATCGATCGGGCCGACGTGGAAGAGTATCGGCGCGAAGAGCGCCGCGAGAGCAACGCCTTGGACGCCACCAACTCGGAGGTGGAGAAGGGTGGGTTGGTAAGGCTCAAGGACTCGGCGGGCAAGTTCGAAGTGATCCTCGGCATCCTGGAGGACCTGCTCCTCCGGGCCGAGACCCGCCAACTCTCGCTCCACCAGCAGGGATTTTGGATGGCGCTCTATGGCACCAGCGACCGCAACTGGTACGCTGAACATAAGTTTGCCCCCCTCGAGGCGGGGGAAACGGGAGAGGCGGTGGACTATGAGGCGCTGACCGACTTCCTGAAAGACGAGCTGGATTCCTACACCCGGGCCCGGGCTCGCTACCTGGCCGAGCACCAGGAACAGACGGAGGCGGAGCGCGAGGCGCGCCTGGTAAGTTGCAGTGGCGACGGCTTGATCCTGTTCAAGGAGATGGAGGTAACGGACCGGCAGATCGACCGCAAGCT
>Ga0326728_10014115_pt1 | contig 17102 bp, 9 predicted proteins | sample MB3enrmetagenome_FD_207602 | JGI IMG/M metagenome (GOLD analysis project Ga0326728, IMG submission 207602) | Lab enriched peat soil microbial communities from McLean, Ithaca, NY, United States - MB31MN | ecosystem: Environmental > Terrestrial > Soil > Wetlands > Peat | place: USA: New York...
TGGAAAACAGAAATTGGAAACTGGAAACTGGAAAATAGAAAGTGGCTCGTTGGCGGGTTCGTGAGGTTCCGCGATCACCGGCCAGCGAGTCACCACTTCAAATTTCCGATTTCCAGTTTCTAATTTCCAGTTTCTAGTTTCCGGGAGAGGGACATGGCAAAGAAAGTCCAGGCGATGGTGAAGCTCCAACTGCCGGCGGGCAAGGCTACCCCGGCTCCTCCGGCCGGCCCGGCGCTGGGCCAGCACGGGGTGAACATTATGGACTTCTGCAAGGCTTTCAACGCCCGCACCTCGGGTAAGGACCAGGAAGGGTTGATTATTCCCGTCGTCATCACGGTTTATAGCGATCGCAGCATCACCTTCGTCACCAAGACGCCGCCGGCCTCCATTCTCTTGAAGCGGGCCGCGGCCATTGCCAAAGGTTCGGGTGATCCCAACCGCAATAAGGTGGGCAAAGTCACGGAAAAGCAAGTGGAAGAGATCGCCAAGGTGAAAATGCCGGACTTGAACGCGCGCGACCTCTCGGCGGCTATCGCTACGGTGAAGGGCACAGCGCGCAGTATGGGCATTGACGTCGTGGCGTGAGGTTGAGAGTTCGAAACTCGAAATTCGAAAATCGAAACTCGAGAATGGCGGTTCAGTTGGGATTTCGAGTTTCGGATTTCGAGTTTCGAATTTGGGCTTGTGAGGTAAGGGCATGGCAAAAGTGGGAAAGAAATACACGGCAGCGGCGAAGTTGGTGGACAAACCGGCTTACACCGTAGCGGAGGCGATGCCGATCGTCAAGAAAGCGGCCTTCGCCAAGTTTGACGAAACCGTGGAAGTGGCGATGTGCCTTGGTGTTGACCCGAAGCATGCGGACCAGATGGTTCGCGGCACGGTGGTTCTGCCCCATGGCTTGGGGAAGAGCAAGCGGGTGATCGTGATTGCCTCCGGCGATAAGGTACGGGAAGCTCGCGAGGCAGGCGCCGACGAAGTGGGTGGCGACGACCTGGTGCAGCGCATTCAGGGTGGATGGATTGAGTTTGACGCCGTCATTGCCACGCCGGACATGATGAAGTCCGTGGGCCGCTTGGGTAAGATCCTGGGCCCCCGCGGGCTCATGCCCAACCCCAAGACGGGCACCGTGACCCTGGATGTGGAGCGCGCCGTGCGGGAAGTGAAGGCCGGAAAAGTGGAGTTCAGGGTGGACAAGACGGGCATTATCCATTGTCCGGTGGGTAAGGTCTCCTTCGACGCCGAAAAACTGGCGGAAAACGCCACGGTTCTCATTTCCAGTGTGATCAAGGCCAAACCTGCTACTGCCAAAGGGCGCTATGTGCGAAGCATCGCCATATCTTCCACCATGGGTCCTGGCCTGTCCATCGATCTGGCGTCGGTCGAAGCCTCATAGAAATAGGGTCGCGTGCTAAGCTGGCAGTACGAGTTGTTTTCCGGGGAGTCAGAATGAAAAAGGATGAGAAAAAGCTGAAAGCGGAGGCCTTGCGTCAGGAACTGGCCAAGGCGCGCACCGTTATCCTTTCGGGATTCGAGGGGATTACGGTGGCCCAGGACTTCGACCTTCGTCGTCGCGTGGCGCGAGCCGGAGCTAAGTACAAAGTCGCCAAGAACAGCTTGATCGAGAGGGCCTCGCAGGGCACGTCCCTCGAACCGGCGGCCCACAGGCTGAGCGGCACGACATCTCTGGCCTACACCGAGGAAGAGCCGGTGGCGCTGGCCAAAGTTCTGTCCGCTTTCGCTAAAGAGAACCCTCTGCTCAAGTTCAAGTCGGGGGTGGTGGAAGGCCGCGTCGTCTCCCTGACCGACCTCGCCCTGGTTGCCAACTTGCCCGCCAAGGAAGAGTTGTTCGCCAAGGCGCTGTTCCTGGTCAACGCGCCGGCGCGCAATCTGGCCTGCGCGCTCGCCGGCGTGGCCCGCAAGTTGGCTGTGGTCATTCAACTAGCCGTCCAGGAGAAGAAGTTTAGTGAGGCGTAGCGCAGACTTGCTGCCTGGCTTTCTGCCTCCTAGCGAAGCTTCTGGCCCGAGTTGCGGGAGGGCGGCTGAACGGGATTCTTCAGGAGGAAAATACGCAAATGTCGGAACGGACCGATAAGATCGTCGAAGAAATCAAAGTATTATCGCTGCTGGAAGCCTCCGAGCTCGTCAAGAAGTTGGAAGAGGTTCTCGGCGTGTCGGCGGCGGCTGCGGCCCCAGTGATGGTGGCGGCGGGCGCCGGCGCAGCGGCGGCGGGTGCCGCCCCGGCGGAGGAGCAGACTGAATTCACGGTTCTCCTCACGGCTGTGGGCGCCAACAAGATCAACGTCATCAAGGCTGTTCGTGAAGTGACCAGCCTGGGCCTCAAGGAAGCAAAGGATCTTGTGGATGGCGCGCCCAAACCTATCAAAGAGGGCATCACCAAGGAGGAAGCGGAAGCCCTCAAGAAAAAGTTCACTGAAGCCGGCGCTACTGTGGAAGTGAAATAGCAGCCTCTCGCCCCGGCCTTTCGGCTAGGCCCGGCTTTATCTTCTTCCGTCGGCGGAGCGGGGACTCCGCAGACGACGTCCTATCGTTCGGGAGACACGAACCCCCGTAGCCTGTGGTGGCGTTCTGCGAGCGCCGGCTGGCGCTCGGCGACCGCCGCCACAAGAGAGCGGCTGTGCGCAAAACGCGGTGGCATCCCCAAGCCCTGAGTGTGCATCTCAGTTAACAAAGGTGACGTGTCACTATTATCCGGCGGGCTTTTGAGACATCAAGCAAGGAGCAAATCGAATGCTTAACGGCGGGAATGGCGCTGTCCGTCAGCGTATCAATTTTTCCAAAATACCGACCGCCATCAAGATCCCTAATCTCATCGAAGTCCAGCGGCGGTCCTACGAGCGTTTCCTTCAAATGAACCTTCTGCCCTCGGAGCGCGAGGATGCGGGTCTACAGGCCGTCTTCAATTCCGTCTTTCCGATCACCGATTTTCGCGGCATTGCTCAGTTGGATTTCGTGGACTATTCGATTGGCAACTGGGAATGCAAGTGCGGCAGCCTGAAAGGGCTTCACCACTTGCGCAGCACTTGCAAGAACTGCGGCCACACGGTCATCACCGACCCCTTCAAAGTGGGGGATGTGCTTTGCACGCGTTGCGGAACCTTCAATAAGAACGTGGTGACTTTCTGCAACAAGTGCGGCGATCCCGTCGCCTTGCAGCTCAAGTACGACGTGACGGAGTGCCAGGAGCGCGGCATGACGTTTGCCGCCCCCCTGAAGGTGACCATCCGCCTCACCCTCTACGACAAGGACAGTGACACCGGCCACAAGAGCATTCGCGACATCAAGGAGCAAGAGGTTTATTTCGGCGAGATTCCCTTGATGACCGAGAATGGCACCTTCATTGTCAACGGCACCGAACGCGTCATTGTGAGCCAACTTCACCGTTCGCCGGGCGTTTTCTTTGAATGCAATGCGCAGAAGACCTATTTCCTGGGCAAGACCATCCCCTACCGCGGCTCCTGGGTTGAATTCGAGTATGACACCAAGAACATCCTCTACGTCCGCATCGATCGCAAGCGGAAGTTTTTGGCCACGATTTTCCTCCGCGCTTTGGGTTTGAAGAACGATGCCGAGATCATCAAAGCTTTCTACTCCGTCGAGAAGATCACCCTGAAGGACCGGAAGCTCTTCTGGGAAGTCTCCCCCGGCCTGATCGGGACGAGACTCTCCAAGAACATCGAGCATCCCCGCACCCGCGAGGTTGTGGTCAACGCCGGCCGGAAGATCACGGAGTCGGTCTACAAGGAGATTCAGAAAGCCCGCATCACCCTGGCAGAAGTGACGGCGCACGATTTGGAAGGCGCTTTCGCCGCCGAAGACGTTGTGAATTCGGCCACCGGCGAGGTTATTCTGGAGGCCAACAACGAGCTCACTTCCGGCGGTCTCAATACCCTCCAGGATTCCGGAATAACGGAGATCCAGGTCTTCTTCCCCGAGCGCGACGAAACCGGCGTGGTGGTCAGCCAGACTCTGAAGCGCGATACCTTGAAGGCGCCCCAGGAAGCGCTCATCGAGATGTACCGCAAGATGCGGCCCGGCGATCCCCCCACCCTGGACACCGCCACCGCCCTCTTCAACGGCATGTTCTTTGACCCCCGCAAGTACGACTTTTCGCGCGTGGGCCGTCTGAAGTTCAACATCAAGCTCGGTTATTTCACTAAACTCAAGACCGCGATTGACGACAAGGCCACTCAACTGGAACTGGAAGACGCCCGGAATTTTCCCGCCGCCAACTTCTACGTGGTGGTGGACCAGGAAAAGCTGTTCGTGGGTAAGCGGGAAGAGAATATCTGCGCGGAAGTGGTGCGAGCCTGTGAAGGAACGATGGCCACGGAGCACTCCGAGCACACGCCCATTCAACTGCCTCTCGACAAGCGCACCCTGGAACCGGAAGACTTCTACTCGGTGGTCCGCTACCTCCTGAAGCTGCACAAGAACGTGGGTGGAAACTACAGCGTCGACGACATCGACCATCTGGGGAACCGGCGCGTGCGGGCGGTGGGCGAATTGCTGGAGAATCAGTTCCGTCTGGGTCTGGTTCGCATGGAGCGGGCGATCAAAGAAAAGATGTCGGTCTACCAGGAAATGTCCACCGCCATGCCCCACGACCTGATCAACGCCAAGCCCGTCATGGCGGCCATCCGCGAGTTCTTCGGTTCCTCCCAACTCTCCCAGTTCATGGACCAGACCAACCCGCTCTCCGAGATCACGCACAAGCGCCGTCTGTCCGCTCTGGGTCCGGGCGGCCTGTCGCGCGAGCGGGCCGGATTTGAGGTCCGCGATGTCCACCCCACGCACTACGGCCGCATCTGCCCCATCGAGACCCCGGAAGGTCCCAACATCGGTCTTATTTCTTCGCTTTCCTGCTACGCGCGGATCAATGAGCATGGCTTCATCGAGAGCCCTTACCGCAAGGTTCGCGGCGGCCGGATTGCGGATTATGTGACCATTACCCATTCCGGGGATGGCCCGTGGCGGGTGGGTGAGCACGCGGAGGTCGGCGAGGTTGAGAAGGCCAACGAAGAACTGTTGAAGGCTAAGCGCAGGCCCGTCGAGCACGAGGCTTATTCCTTCTACCTCTCCGCCTGGGAAGAGGATCAGCACATTATTGCCCAGGCCAACGTGCCGGTGGACGAGAAGGGCCGCATCACTCACGAGTTGGTCAACGCTCGCCAGGCGGGGAACTTCGTTTTGAAGCGCCGCGACGAGATTGACTACATCGACGTCAGCCCCAAGCAACTGGTCAGCGTGGCGGCTTCGCTCATCCCCTTCCTCGAGAACGACGACGCCAACCGCGCTCTGATGGGTTCCAACATGCAGCGCCAGTCGGTTCCCCTTTTGCGCGCGCAAGCGCCTTTGATCGGAACCGGTATGGAGGAGGTGACGGCCCGCGATTCCGGTGCCGTGGTGATCTGCAAGCGCAACGGGGTGGTGGACAGTGTGGACAGTGAGCGCATCATCGTTCGCGTCGAGGGCAACGGTCAAAGCGGTCAGTTCTCGCGCGAAGTCGGCGCGGACATCTACCAGTTGACCAAGTTCCGCCGCTCCAACCAGAACACCTGCATCAACCAGAAGCCCGCGGTTTACCGCGGCCAACGCGTTATCGCCGGACAGGTTCTCGCCGACGGCCCTTGCACTGACCACGGCGAGCTGGCGCTGGGGCGCAACGTGCTCGTGGCCTTTGTGCCCTGGCGCGGCTACAACTTTGAAGATGCCATCCTGGTCAGCGAAAAGCTCGTCAAGGAAGATTCCTACACCTCGATCCATATCGAGGAGTTTGAAATCGAATCTCGCGACACCAAGCTGGGTCCGGAAGAGATTACTCGGGATATTCCCAACGTGTCGGAATCTCTGCTGAAAGATCTGGATGAGAGCGGCATTATCCGCATCGGCGCCTATGTGAAGCCGGGCGATATCCTGGTGGGCAAGGTCACCCCCAAAGGCGAGACCCAGCTCACCCCCGAGGAAAAGCTGCTGCGCGCCATCTTTGGTGAGAAGGCGGGCGACGTGCGCGACGCTTCCCTGACCTGTCCACCCGGTATCGAAGGCATCGTCGTGGACGTGAAGATCTTCTCGCGCAAAGGGGCGGAAAAGGACGAACGGGCTCGAACGATTGAATCCTACCAGGTCGCCCGCCTGGAAAAGAACTTGAACGACGAAATCCGCATCCTTCAGGATGAGCGTCTAAAGCGGCTTTCCGTCTTGCTGGCGGGAGAGAAGTTGACCGCCGACTTGCACGACGAAAGAACCAACAAGCGCCTGCTCCTCAAAGGTACAGAATTAGATCGCGAGGTGCTCTCCCGCCTCTCCACCCACAACTTGAAGCGAATCCGCATCACCAAGAAAGACCCAACCCTCATGGAGAAGATCGACGAAATCGAGGAGATGACCTCGCGCCAGATCGATATCCTGAGGAAGATCACCGACGAGAGGTTCCAGAAGCTCAAGAAGGGCGATGAACTTCCCCCCGGCGTCATCAAGCTGGTCAAGGTCTTTATCGCCATGAAGCGCAAGCTCTCGGTGGGGGATAAGATGGCGGGCCGGCACGGCAACAAGGGCGTGATCGCGCGCATTCTCCCTGAAGAAGATATGCCCTGCCTGCCGGACGGCACCCCCGTCGAGGTGGTTCTCAATCCCCTCGGCGTCCCCTCCCGCATGAACGTTGGCCAGATCCTCGAGACTCACTTGGGCTGGGCGGCCAAGGAGTTGGGTATCAAGATTCGCGAGTTGCTGGCCACGGCGTCCGGTGCGGAAGAGGTTCGTCGCGAGCTGAAAGCCATGTTCCGCAACAACGCCGCCTCGAAGGCCCTGGATAGCCTCGATGACGAACAGGTGCTCGCCTTTGCGCGCTCCTTTGCGGATGGGGTTCCTTTCTCTACCCCGGTTTTCGACGGTGCCACCGAAAAGGAAATCAAGGGGTACTTGGAAAGGGCGGGATTGCCCGCCTCCGGCAAGATCAAGCTCTATGACGGGATGACGGGTGAACCCTTCGAGCAGCCCGTCACCGTCGGCTACATTTACATGCTCAAGCTCTCGCACCTGGTGGACGACAAGATTCACGCTCGTTCCATTGGCCCTTACTCCCTCATCACTCAACAGCCTCTGGGCGGCAAGGCGCAGTTTGGCGGCCAGCGCTTTGGCGAAATGGAGGTGTGGGCGCTGGAGGCTTACGGAGCCGCTTATATCTTGCAGGAATTGCTCACGGCCAAGTCCGACGACGTGTACGGCCGGGCCAAAATCTACGAAGCCATCGTCAAGGGAGAGGCGGCCATCGAACCCGGCATCCCGGAATCCTTCAACGTGTTGGTCCGGGAACTCCAGAGCCTCTGCCTCGACGTCGAGCTGATCAAGAAGCCCAAGGAACTCGCGCCTGTACCGGTCCTGGAGGAGTAATTTTCGAATTTCGAATTTCGAGTTTCGGTTTTCGAAACGAAGGAGGCAAAATTGTTTCGCAGCAGCCCCTATGATCGAGTCAGTTTGATCGGCGAGTTCGATGCCATTCGCATTAGTTTGGCTTCTCCTGAGAAGATCCGCTCCTGGTCCCACGGTGAAGTGACCAAGCCGGAGACCATTAACTATCGAACCTTCAAGCCGGAGCGCGATGGGCTTTTCTGCGCCAAGATCTTTGGTCCGGTCACCGACTGGGAATGCCTTTGTGGAAAATACAAACGCATGAAGCATCGCGGCGTGATCTGCGATAAATGCGGTGTGGAAGTGACCCTCTCCAAGGTGCGGCGCGAGCGCATGGGGCACATCGAGTTGGCCGCCCCCTGCTCCCATGTCTGGTTTTTCAAAGGTCTGCCCAGCCGCATCGGCCACCTGTTGGACATCTCGCTGCGCGATCTGGAAGCCATCCTCTATTTCGAGAAGTACGTGGTGGTGGATCCCGGTGAAGCCCCTCTGACCGAAAGAGAGTTGCTGACGGAAGAGCGTTATCGGCAGCTTCAGGCGGAATTTCCGGGTAAGTTTCGCGCTGGCATGGGCGCGGAAGCCATCAAGGAACTCCTGAAAGCCGTGGATATTGATACGCTGGCGGAAGATTTGCGGGAGAAGATGAAGAGCGACCCTTCCCAGCAGAAGCGGGTCAAGTACGCCAAGCGCCTGAAGGTCCTCGAGGCCTTCCGCAAGTCCGGCAACCGGCCGGAGTGGATGATTCTAGACGTGATTCCGGTGATTCCCCCGGAGTTGCGGCCCCTTGTCCCCCTGGATGGCGGCCGCTTTGCCACTTCCGACCTCAACGACCTCTATCGCCGCGTTATCAATCGCAACAACCGGCTGAAGAAGTTGATGGAGTTGCATGCCCCGGACGTCATCGTGCGCAACGAAAAGCGCATGCTCCAGGAGGCGGTCGACGCCTTGTTCGACAATGGCCGCCGCGGTCGCGTGCTGCGCGGCGCTAACAACCGTCCCCTCAAGTCCCTCTCCGACACCTTGAAGGGCAAGCAAGGCCGTTTCCGCCAGAACCTGCTGGGCAAGCGCGTGGACTACTCCGGCCGCTCGGTCATCGTGGTCGGTCCGGAACAGAAGCTCCACCAGTGCGGTCTGCCCAAGAAGATGGCGCTCGAGCTCTTTAAGCCCTTCATCTATCACCGCCTCGAGCAGGCGGGGCACTGCACCACCATCAAGGCCGCCAAGGAAATGGTGGAGCGGCAAGAACCGGTGGTCTGGGATATCCTCGAGGAAGTCATCAAGGACCACCCGGTCCTGCTCAACCGCGCCCCCACGCTTCACCGTCTGGGCATTCAGGCGTTCGAACCCCTGCTGGTCGAGGGCAAGGCCATCAAGATTCACCCCCTGGTGTGCACCGCCTTCAACGCCGATTTCGACGGCGACCAAATGGCCGTGCACATTCCTCTCTCGCCCGAGGCGCAGATCGAGGCCTCGGTCCTCATGCTCTCTTCCTCCAACATTCTTTCTCCTGCCAACGGCCAGCCGCTGGCGATTCCCACCCAGGATATCGTGCTGGGCGTTTACTACCTGACCAAGGAGAAGCGCGGCGCCAAGGGCGAAGGCCGCGCCTTCGCCAACCCGGAGGAGGTGATTTTGGCCCTGGAGGCGGGCGAGGTCGAAACGCTCACCCCCATTCGCCTGCGTTTCACCGGCCGCGTCATTGACCTGACCACCGCTTACGACGACCAGGATGTGCTCCACTCCGAGCCCATCACGGTCAAGAACCAGTTCATCAACACCACGGTGGGGCGTGTGATTTTCAACGACCATCTGCCCAGCGGCATGCCCTTCGTCAACGGACTGCTGCGCAAGAAGGGTCTGGGCGGCCTCGTCAATTACTGCTACCTCCGTCTGGGCCTCGAGACCACCGTGCAGATGCTCGATGAGGTCAAGTCGCTCGGCTTCCTCTACGCCACCAAAGCCGGCATCTCCATCGGCATCGACGACCTCGTGGTGCCCCTCAATAAATCCAAGCTGGTGAGCGACGCCGAGCAGGAAGTGATCGACGTCGAGAGGCAGTACCAGGAAGGCGCCATCACCCACGGCGAGCGCTACAACAAGGTGATCGCCATCTGGTCCAAGGTCACGGACGACGTCGCTGACGAGATGTTCCAAACCATGGAAGCCCAGGACAAGTCCGGCCAGTTGAACCCCATCTACATCATGGCGGACTCCGGCGCCCGCGGCTCGAAACAGCAGATTCGCCAACTCTCCGGCATGCGCGGCCTCATGGCCAAGCCCTCCGGCGAAATCATCGAGACCCCCATTACCGCCAACTTCCGCGAGGGTCTCAACGTGCTGCAATACTTCATCTCCACCCACGGCGCGCGCAAGGGCCTGGCGGATACCGCCCTCAAGACCGCTGACTCCGGCTACCTCACCCGCCGCCTCGTGGATGTGGCGCAGGATGTGATTATCTCGGAATTCGACTGCGGCACCCTGGACGGCATCACCGTCGAGTCCATCGTGGAAGCCGGAGAAGTGGTCGAGCCGCTCCGCGACCGCATCGTGGGCCGCGTCGTGCTCGAGCAGATCAAGGACTACGAAGGCAACGTCATTGTGGATGTCAACCAGGAGATCAACGAGGATCTGGCCGCGGCCATTCAAGCGGCGGGCATCGAGCGGGTCAAAATCCGCTCCGTGCTCACTTGCGAGTCGCGGCGCGGCGTGTGCGTGCGCTGCTACGGGCGCAACCTGGCCACCGGCAAGCTCGTCGAAATGGGCGAGGCGGTGGGCGTCATTGCGGCGCAGTCCATTGGCGAACCCGGCACCCAGCTCACCATGCGCACCTTCCACATCGGCGGAACCGCCAGCCGCATCAGCGAGCAGACGACCCTGGAGGCGAAGAACAACGGCTTCCTGAAGTTCTATAACCTCCAGACCGTTATTAACCGGGATGGCAACTTTGTGGCCATGAACCGCAACGGCGCGGTGGTGGTAGTGGACGACAAGGGCCACGAACGCGAGCGTTATTCCGTGGTCTACGGCGCGCGCATCAAGTATCCGGACGGCGCTCCCGTCAAAATGGGCAACGTCCTCGTGGAATGGGATCCTTACACCTTCTCCATCCTCACGGAAGTCTCCGGCACGGCTCAATTCAAGGATCTCGAACCCGGCATCACCCTTCAGGAACAAGTGGACGAGGTCACCGGCCTCTCCCAGTGGGTGGTCACGGAAGCCCCGGACGAGCAGCATCAGCCACGGCTGGTCATTCGCGATGAGAAAAACCCCTCGGCGAAGGGAGCCAAGAAGTACCTCATGCCTTCCCGTGCTCACTTGATGGTTCAGGATGGCGACGAGGTCAGCGCCGGCGACGTGCTGGCCAAGATTCCCCGTGAAACCACTAAGACCAAAGACATCACCGGCGGTCTGCCGCGCGTCGTCGAACTGTTCGAGGCCCGCAAACCCCATGAGCCCGCCGTCATCACTGAGATTGACGGCCTGGTGAAGTACTCCGACGTCGTCAAGGGCCAGCGCAAAATCATCGTGGTGCCCGACCGTGCCGAACCCAAGGAATACTTGCTGCCCCGCGGCGTCCACGTCTCCGTCCAGGAAGGCGAGCGGGTGAAAACCGGCGAACCCCTCATGGACGGCCCGCGCAACCCGCACGATATCCTGGCTGTGCTCGGTGAGAAAGAACTGCAGAAATACCTGGTGGACGAAATTCAGGAAGTCTACCGGCTCCAGGGCGTCAACATCAACGACAAACACATCGAGGTCATCGTTCGCCAAATGATGCGCTGGGTGAAAGTCGAGGAAGTCGGCGACACGGAATTCCTCCTCGACGAGCAGGTCGATAAGTTCCGCTTCCGCGAAGAGAACGAGCGCGTCAAGTCGCAGGGCGGCAAGCCGGCTACCGGCAGACCTTTGCTGCTCGGCATCACCAAAGCTTCCCTTGCTACAGACTCGTTCATCTCCGCCGCTTCCTTCCAGGAGACCACCCGGGTGCTGACGGAGGCCTCCATCCGCGGCGCCGTGGACCACCTCCGCGGGCTGAAAGAGAACGTTATCATGGGCCGCCTCATCCCGGCCGGCACCGGCCTCGAGTTCTATCGCAACTTCAAGCTGCTGAGCGAAGTCGAACCGCCTCGGCCGGAAGTGGAAGCGCCCACTGAAGCCACCATTCCAACCGCCGCCACTCCTACCGCTGCGGACCTGCTGGATGGGGACGCTTCGCGGACCGTGTAATGGACGATGGTCGATTGGCGATGGATGATGGCTGATTGACGATTAAGACTCTCACGAATAGGACGTAGGGGCGGTCCTGGTGGCCGCCCCTTTTCGTTTGGCTCCGTGCCGCGAAGGATTCCGCAACCGCGCCGCAGGCTTGGTGAAGGCTGGACGACTGGAGTCGAGCTACACCTATGCGTCTCGATGGCCAAGTATCTCCCGCAGGCATTTTGCGTCCAGATACTCCTCGGCGCGGCTGCTGTAAACCACGTCGAACACCATCGGCGCCTCGGGCGCAATGGAAAGTAGCTTCGCCAGGCTTTCTCTCTCCGGGTACCCATCCACCGGGGCATAGGCGTTCCAGACCCTTCCCGTAATATCCCGCCGCGGCGTGTTCACCAACCACAGCCCCACCTTGCCCTTCAGCAACTTCGGGGCTTCTCTCAGGCCTTTTTCGTCGGCCAGCAGGTACGCCGTGCTGGGCGCGAGATCAAGGTTCGGCGCGCCCACTTTTTCCACGAATTCCACTGCCTGCTTGAGGTTCTCCGGCGGCGTGTTCGCCCTCAGCCGAAGGTGCAGCCTTACCTCCCGACTCCGGCCTCGCTCGCACAGATGCCGCAGTGTGCCCTCGAACCCCTGCCAGATTTGCTCCATGCTGAAGTTGGTCTGCGGATAGCGATGCAACGGCAGCACAAGGTCGCGGGCCGGCAGGATTTCCATCTTCTCGATTACGTCTTCCATCGTCGCCAGGCTGCGCGCGTAATCCTGGTTTACCAGGTTGTCCAGCAAACAGAGGTCAGGAAAAAGGTTGATCCCCGAGGTCAAATCGACGAGCAGCTTCAGACCTTGGCGCCCGATCCATCGGCTCTCCCGCTCGAGCTCCGCCTTCTCGCGCTCCCGCAAGTATCGCCAGTCAACTACCGCGCTGTCGAAGTGCTGGAAGAAGCTCGGGCGCGCCAGCAACTCCTCCTTGATGGAGCGCGCCCCCGGCAACGGCAGAGCGCGGCCCCGAGGACGCGCCGGGGGCGCCGCGTGGGCAATCTCTGCTACGTTCTCCTCCTTGACGCGCACCGCAAAGATGCGAATGTTGCCCCCCGCAATGTGCCCTTCATCGCTCGCGCCGAGGTTCGCCTTCTCGCAACCCTCCGGCAGATAGCCCACCGCTCCTTTCTCCGATTGGTCCAGCGCCAGCTCCCGCAGCGACTCGATTTGCCCGCAATGCGATACGATCTTGAGCGGTTGCTGGCGCCAGGTGTTATTGGAAACGCCCAGCGTATACTCGCCCGGTCCCTTGCGACAGGTTATCAGGCTGAGACCTTCCCCTGCCTCGAAGAGCCTTTGAGCGCGAAAAACTTCATCCAGTAAAGCACGCACATGCTGAAGCAGCGGATAGGGCTTGTCTAACGGCCGGTCGATCTGGCCCTCAGCTTCCTTTTCAATTTCACGTCCCGAGTACGCCCATAGGAGGTTCGTAATCTTATCGGGCAGCGTGAGTCGAACGCCGATTGCTTCCTTGGCAGTGACTCCGAACGGGCTGGCCAAAACCGTGATTTGGCCTTCCCCGCAGGCCATTCCCACAGCCGCAGGCACACCAGAACACTCTGCCAGAAGGCGCGCGCCAGCCGGCAAAGTCAACGCGCAAAGATCAAACGGATGCTTCTCGACCAGTCTGGTGCCGGCGGCTTGAACGCTCGTGCCTGCTTCAAAATGTTTCACTCCCTCCGCCGCCCGTATCCCGGCCAGTCCCCCGGGAAGCTTCGCCAAGTTGCCCGCCGTGATGAGCAGGTGTCCACCGCCCTGGACGTAGGCCTCGAACTTGTCGCGGACTTCGGCCCCACCCTCCAGTCCTCCCGCAACCACCAGCACCGGATAACGGGCCAGCAGCCATACGGGCGCGTCGGTGAGCAGACAATCGGCTGCGTCCCCATAAGGGGTAGCTGTCAGGAATCCCGATTCGTCATGGAAGTAAGATGAATCCTGGTAGCCCGGATAGAGCATCTCCAGCACGCCATCGGTCAGGTAGTCGCCGGCCTCGTACGGCAAGTTGCCCCAAACTCTGTACAAATCGGAACTGTAGACATGTCGGGGGAAGGTCCAGCCTCAGCGCGATGGGAGTCAGCATCGTCCCTGGCTGGCCCACCTCACCCATCCATCGCCCCGCCGCTCGCTGAATCTGGCCGATAGGCGAGAGCGCATCGCTCTCTATTTCAGTGGCCGCATTCGCAGGATCCGGCTTGAAGTTGAACCAGCAGTTTTCGAAACAGACAATCACGCTGTTGTAGAGGATTTGGCTGTACATCAACCGTTTCATCAAACTCAGGCTGGAACCTTTGGTGGGGCCGCTTTCAGTCGTGACCGCCGGAGAATATGTCTTCCACCCCCAGCGGTTATACACCGAGGCGTTCCCGAACCACGGCACACCGTACTGCTTTCCTGCTCCACGAATGAAGACGTAATAGACCTGTCCGTTGGGCAGCGCCTGGGCCGTCTCCGCGCCAATCAAGGTGTAGATGCCCTCTTTCAAAAAATAGTGCCCATAATTGAGGGAAACGAGGGTTGCCATCTTGTTGCCCAGGGTATCCGTGTGCCGCTCGAAGTGGCGCTGAAAGTTCAGATACTGCTCTCGCCTGCCGGCTGACGGCGGGTAGAACCGGAAAGCAAATCCCCCAATGTACCGGCCATCCTGCTCCCCGTTATCCATCCCCAGCCAGCGCTCACCCAGTTTCGCCTCTAGCATCCCGAATACCCCCGGGGGCGGCTCGAGCGCCTGCCAGACCGGCCCCGGGCCTGGATTGATGGCGTAGCCCGAAAAAAAGACGTCGAACAGATACAGCTTTCGCCGTTTCATCTCGTCCAGAAGATCACCCAAATTCTCCGTGTAAAGAATCGTGCAAGCCGGCCACAGCACGTCCCCCAACTCGCTCTTTTGGGTGAACTTTTCGATCGTCTCCAGGTAGTTGACCAGCCGGCTGTCTTCGATCTTGAACCCCCGCAAGGTCGCCAGGTGCGTGCGGCCCTCGAAGGTGTCCCAACTCGGCGGCTGAACGTGCCGACGTGTGTAGTCAGGGTGTTCGCGGGGGTCGAGAAGATGCGCATAAACGCGATGCTTGCCCGCAGCAGCTTGCGGCGAACCGGGGAGCTGGTGGCTCTCCGCCCCTAGGGCGCAGGGAAGGAAGCGGAACTTGCGGCTTGCCAGTCCACTCAGGCTCGCGCTCAGCGATCCTTTCACGAAGTTTCTTCTGTCCATCGCATCCTCCACTCAGGAGTTCCGCCAGCCGCTCTCGCAGGGACGACGGGCTGGCGCAGAGCGAAGCTCTGCGTTTCGGCAACCTACAGCAAGCAGGGGTAGCGCAGACCTGTTCTTTAGGTCTGCGGTTCTTTCCAAGGCCCACGGAAAAGCCGCGGACCTTGAAAAACAGGTCCGCGCTACCAAATTCCTGCTTTACGTAACCCGCCTCACCTTTAATGCCATTTCGCTTTGTAGCTCAGGCAGCGGGACCTCCAGCGAACTCCCCGTCACCTCGATGACCTCAGTTCGCAGCAGCTTGCCCTGTTCCGTGTTCCAGTACTCCACCCCATACCGGCCCGCTCGAACGGCGGTTAGAGTCACGGTCGCCGGCGCGATGGGCTCCAGTTTCTTCCCCTCCACCGCCAGGCCGTACCAGCTCAAGTCGCGGTGGCGAATCCACACGAGGGTGGTTCGTTTTCCGGCCAGCTCGAAGAGGCGCAATCGATCGGTCGAGGCGCAAACTGTCTCGCCTCGCCTGAACGCTTCTTTGTTGAATTCAATGTCCTCGACGAAGTTCCGGATGGCCCGGAACCGGTAGTAGCACTGGTGCATGTCCACATGCTCGTCCCAGTACCAGACCATGCCGGTGCCCACCGCACCGCTGAATAGCCCGCCCCACAAGGCTTCGTGCAGGTGGAAGCTCGTGACATCTTTGTCCGCCAGATCGCCGGCCAATCCGTACTTCGTGGTCACCTCTCGCGCGATGCCGGTCTCGCCAACCATGAAGGGTCGGCCCGTTGCGCAAACGCTCGCCGAGAACTGGGGAATGAATGCGCCGAGGTTCTTCGGGTCGTCCTCGCCGGACCAGCCGAAGTAGGGATGCACGTCATTGAGGTCCCCATTGTCCTCGCCCCAATGTTCGGGCAGCCACTCATGCGAAGTGCTGGCCTTGATGAGGTGCCGCCAGGGATCGACAGCGCGCAGATAGGCCGTCATCTCCCGGCACCAGGCGCCGACGCCGTCGCTGCTGCTGACGCATCCAATTTCATTCCATAGCTCCCAGGAGAAAATGTTGGGCGAGTAACCCCAGCGGCCGACGACGTAACGTATCTTGTCCCGGAACATTTCGCGGCAAACCGGATCGGTGTAGAAGTGCTCGAAGCCGGAGTGGCGGCTGGCGAGCAGGCGTCCCCAAGCCGTATTCGAGGCTCGAAACAAATCCATCGCACCCTTGTAACAGGCGCCGTCGTCGCTTCTCTCGGGGTTGAAGCAGAGGCAGATCGAGATGCCGTTTCGCCGCGCCAGCTCCAAAACCTGGTCCAGCCGCCAGGCGTTTTCGAGCGACCACGCCCACGCTTCCCCGGTTTCGAGATAAAAGTTCGGCTTCATAAAAACCCGCGCCCAGTTCGCGCCGTTCTCGCCCATGCGGCCAAACCAGCGCGCGAACGCATCGTCCCAGGGCAGGTCGGGGCAGGAAATCTTCACGCCGGGTATGGTTTTGGTGACATCGGTCGTCCAGGCAACGTCCTGCCCAATGGCAAAGAAGCCCGCGCCGTCTTCGTACTCGAGATAACGTGGAGCAAGCCGGCTCAGGCGGATCATGCCGTGGCTCGAGGACTTCTTCAGCGTGAACTCGGGACCTTCCTCGGTCACTACGAGTTCACCCTTGACTCGAAGTTCCACCTTGAAGCGGTAAGCGCCGGCCTCCGGCCCCGAGAATCGAATACGCCAGCCCACCGAACCATCGAGAGGCTCACCCTTGTGGTCGCGCAGAGTATAGTCCTCGCCGTAGAACCCCGGCACTCGCATGGTCTTTCCCGAGGGAAGCATGAACTCTGCATCGAGCGCGAGTTCTTTTGCACGAAATGGGTTCAACCCCTCGAGCCCCTTGCCGCGCAAGGATACTTTGAACTCGCAAAGCCCGTAGGTGGCCCGGCCTCGGGGCAGGGAAGTAATGGATTCGATGCGGTAGGGCCCTTCGGCCAATGCCCCTCCGGCCTTGGTCGGAACCTGTGATGGCGGCATCGGCAAGGTTGAGCCTAAGAGCCCTTTCGCTTTCGCCCACCCCGAAACAAGCATTGGAGTACCCAGTGCACCCACGAATTTTCTTCGATTCATCATGACTCCTTTCCACCGAATATTGCCGGCATCTTAGGTTTCCTCGATCAGCAAGTCAAGGCGAGCTTGGTAGTGCCTCAATTTGCAGCTCCTTGAGAACTCGAACAGGAGAGTCAGA
>Ga0326728_10014119_pt1 | contig 17097 bp, 16 predicted proteins | sample MB3enrmetagenome_FD_207602 | JGI IMG/M metagenome (GOLD analysis project Ga0326728, IMG submission 207602) | Lab enriched peat soil microbial communities from McLean, Ithaca, NY, United States - MB31MN | ecosystem: Environmental > Terrestrial > Soil > Wetlands > Peat | place: USA: New York...
CTCCGCTCCATTCCACAACGATCTCCAACTGGCCGCTCCGCAGTTGGAGCTTACACGCACCCGCGCCCATTTTCATCCTCGGTGGTGAGCCGAAGGATCATGGCGACTCGGTAACATCCTGCAAACTTGGAACATCGTACCCGAGCCGCGACAGTGATGGAGCGGTCGGCCGTCAGAACCGATACAGCGCCGTGCCCGGCGCCGGCGCCACAGGCTCCTGCGGTTCGCCACCCGCGCCCACCGGCTGGGGTTCGAGCTGGGCTTCGGGCTGCACCGGCCGGCAGTAGATGCCGTCGTCGCTCAGGTAGACCTCCAGCTCCGCAGGGCGGGGCAGGGAACCCTGAATCACCGCCTCCGACAGCGGGTCCTCGATGTACTTCTGCAGCGCCCGGCGCAACGGACGCGCGCCATAGCTGCGGTCCGTCACGGTCTTCTCGAGCACGTAGCGCGCCGCGTCTTCGTTGACGCGAATCCTGATCTGCTTCGCCACCAGGTTCAGGTTGATCTGCTCCACCATCAGGTGGATGATCTTCAGCAGGTCGTCATCGCTGAGCGACGTGAACAGAATCACCTCGTCCAGGCGATTTAGGAACTCCGGATTGAACGCCCGCTTCACCTCGGCCATCACCATCTCTTCCACCTTCGACGGGATGCCCGTAAACGAGGGCGCCGCGAAGCCCATCTGCCCCTTCTTGTCAAGGAAACGGGCTCCCAGGTTCGAGGTCATGATGACGATGGTGTTCTTGAAGTCCACCGTGTTGCCCAGGCCGTCGGTGAGCTGGCCGTCCTCGAACACCTGCAGCAGGATGTTGTAGATGTCCGGGTGCGCCTTCTCGATCTCGTCCAGCAGGATCACCGAGTACGGCTGCCGTTTGACCCGCTCGGTAAGCTGGCCGCCCTCCTCGTAGCCCACGTAGCCCGGAGGCGAGCCGATCAGTTTCGACACCGAGTGCTTCTCCATGAACTCCGACATGTCGAAACGGATCAGCGATTTCTCGCTGCCAAACAGGAACTCGGACAGAGCCCGCGCCACCTCTGTCTTGCCCACGCCCGTGGGGCCGAGGAACAGGAACGAACCGGAGGGACGCTTGGGCGATTTCAGGCCCGCGCGCGACCGCCGGATGGCTCGCGACAGCGCCGAGAGTGCCTTGTCCTGGCTGATGACGCGCTTGTGCAACTCCTCCTCGATGCGCAGCAGCTTGCTGACTTCCTCTTCCTTGATGGCGGTCATGGGCACGCCGGTCCAGCGCGCCACCACGTCCTCGATGTCGTCTTTGGTCACCACGCCCGTGGAGGTGTCGTCCAGGTTGTACTTTTCCCGCAGCAGGCGCAGGTTCTCGCGCTCCTTGCGCTCCTCGTCCGAATAGAACCGCGCCTTTTCGAACTCGTGGTTCGCGATGGCGTTCTCCATGCGGTGGACGATGAACTTGATGCGCTTCTGGATGTCCGCCACTTCGGTGGGCAGCGTGGTCTGGCGCAGCTTCACCCGGGCGCCGGCCTCGTCGATCAGGTCGATGGCCTTGTCCGGCAGGAAGCGGTCCGGAATGAAGCGCGTGGAGGTATGCACGGCCGACGTCACCGCTTCGTCGGTGTAGGACACGGCGTGGAACTTCTCGTAACGGTCCTTAATCCCGAACAGGATCTTGATGGCGTCTGTCTCGTCCGGCGGCGGCACCTTCACCGCCTGGAAACGGCGCTCGAGCGAGCGGTCCTTCTCGATGGACTTGCGATACTCGCCCGGCGTCGTCGCACCGATGCACTGAATCTCGCCGCGCGACAGCGCCGGCTTCAGGATGTTGGCGGCGTCGAGCGAACCTTCGGCCGAACCTGCGCCCACCAGCGTGTGCAGCTCGTCGATGAAGATGATGGAGTTCTGGTTCTCCATCAGCTCTTTCATGATGGTCTTGAGCCGCTCCTCGAACTGGCCGCGGTATTTCGTGCCAGCGACAATGAGGGACAGGTCCAGCGCCAGGATGCGCTTGTCGGCCAGAAACGAGGGCACGTCGCCGTCGGCAATCCGTTGCGCCAGCCCTTCCACGATGGCCGTCTTGCCCACGCCGGGCTCGCCAATCAGCACCGGGTTGTTCTTGGTGCGGCGGCACAGGATCTGCACCACCCGCTCCAGCTCGTAGTCGCGTCCGATCAGCGGGTCCAGCGAGCCGTCCATGGCCGATTGCGTCAGGTCCCGGCTGAACTCCGCCAGCAGCGAGCTTTCCTTGGGGCGGCTGGCCGTCATCTTTTCCGAAGTCGACCGCTGGATCTCTTCCCTCACCTGGGAGAGGCGCAGGCCGCGCTCGTGCAGGATCTCGGCCGCGAAACACTTCTCTTCCCGCAACAGGCCCAGCAACAGGTGCTCGGTGCCGATATGCTTGTGGCTCAGGCGCTCGGCTTCTTCGGCGCCATAGGCCAGCACGCGCTTGCACTCGTGGCTGAGCGGCAGGTCCACCGACGTCGACACCTTCTCCCGGATGGTGGTGTGCGCCTCGATCTGCTTGCGAATGGACTCGATGGCCGCGTGCGACCGCAGGAAGCGATTCGCCAGCGCCTTGTCCTCCCTCAGCAGGCCGAGCAGCAGGTGCTCCGTTTCGATGTACGGGCTGCCGAACTGGCTGGCCTCGTAGCGGGCGAAAAAGATCACTCTGCGCGCTTTCTCGGTATAGCGTTCAAACATAGTCCCTGTCTTTCGATGCCGCCGTGCCGGTGGAAGTTGCTTCCGCGTCCCAAGAACGTATGGAGCCGCGGTCCAGCTCCAGAACCCGGTCGCACTGCGACGCGAACGCGAGGTTGTGGGTCACGTAGATGGACGTGAGCCGGTGGGTGCGATGCAGATCGGCCAGCAACGACATGATCATCTCACCCGTCCGAAAATCGAGGTTGCCGGTCGGTTCGTCGGCGAGCAGGACCTCGGGATCGGCGGCCAGAGCGCGCGCCAGCGCCACCCTCTGCTGTTCTCCGCCCGATAATTCACCGGCGCGGTGGCCCGCCCGGTTCCGTAGGCCCACTTCATCCAGCCTCGCCTGCGCCCTTGCTGCCGCTTCCGCGCCCGGGACGCCTCGGATCATCAGCGGCATCATCACGTTCTCCTCGGCCGAAAACTCCGGCAACAGGGAGTGATTCTGCCAAACGAACCCAATCGTCCGATTCCGGAAATCCGCCAGGTCCGAATCGGAAATCACGGTTATCTCTTTATGGTGAAAGTATATCGTTCCGCTGGAAGGCCTGTCCAGACCACCCAGCAGATACAACAGGGTACTCTTCCCGGCACCCGACTCTCCCACCAGCGCCAGCCGCTCCCCCGCTTCCACCTGCAGGTTCAGGTCCGAGAAAACGACAACTTCGTTCTCGCCGGATTTGTACCGTTTACCGAGGCCGATGGTCCGGATAGCCGGACCCCCGTCAGGTTCAGGGCTGGTCTCCACCTTGCTACTTCTAAGCTAGCACGGGGGGCGCGGGGACCCAGTGGTGACCGAGCCTCGGGTAACGGAGCCGTACGCCACGGAGTCAGGCCTGCGGAAGTCGAGGAAGCGGTCGAGCGTCCCCACGTAATCGTCCTGGCGAAAGACATGGCCGGCGGCCCGTTACGGCTCACACAATGAACCAACGCGAGAGGAGAATCTATGGCCCGGAAATCAACAGTCCTCAACAAACCCAGGTCCAAAGCCGGGGAGACCGACTCGTACGCAAGCCCCGAAGGACGCCGGCAAACACAACGCGAATTCGAACGGGCACTGAAAGACGGAACGCTGGTTCGCTCACCCGGATCACGCGTACCGCGGACCGATCCCAGGGCTCTGGAAGCGCTGCTGGAACAAGCCAAAGCAAATGCCACTCGCCCGGTGTCGATTCGCTTGTCCGTCGCCGATATCGAGCTTGCGAGAAACATCGCGTCCAAGCGGGGGACCGGGTACCAGACCGTGCTCAAAGAGGCGATACGGGACGGCCTGAAGCGGGCCGGTTAGTCTTTCTCCATTTGTCTCGGCGCCGCCGAGGCCGATTGAAAACCGGCTGCAGGATGCAATCCTGCCCCATTTCAGACCGGGTGCGCCCAGTCCTCCGGCACCTGACCCTCCGGCAGAAGCTGGCCCTTTTCGAGGTGGCGGACGCGGGTGGCGAACTTCGCGGCGTGCGGGTCGTGGGTCACCAGCACGATGGTCTTGCCGAACTCGCGATTCAGCCGCGACAGCAGCGTCAGCACTTCCTGCGCCGAGGTGGCGTCCAGATTCCCGGTGGGCTCGTCAGCCAGGATGAAATCGGGGTCGGTGACGATGGCGCGGGCGATGGCCACGCGCTGTTCCTGGCCGCCCGAGAGCTGCTTCGGCAGGTGGTCCAGGCGGTCGCCCAGCCCCACCAGTTGCAGCGCCGTGGTGGCGTGTTCGAGGCGCGCCTTCTTCCTCAGATTGGTGAGCTTCAGCGGCAACTCCACGTTCTCCAGCGCGCTGAGCACGGGAATCAGATTGAAGGACTGGAAGACGAACCCGATGTGGATGTTGCGCCAATGGGCGATCTGCCGGTCGTTGAGCGCGCGCAGATCCTGGCCGAGCACGCGAATCTCGCCGCTGGTGGGACGGTCCATGGCCGCAATCAGGTGCAGCAGCGTGGACTTCCCGGAGCCCGACGGCCCCATCAGCGCCACGAAGTCGCCCTTGTAGATGTCGATGTCCACGTTCTCGAGCGCGACCACGTGAAACTCGTCGCGAATGTACTCCTTGGTCAGTTGCCGTGTCTGAATGACTATGTCGCTCATGGTCGTTATGCCTTCACTCGCACTCTTTGTCCGTCCTTCAACTCCGCCGGCGGATTCACCACGATGTCCTCTCCGCCGATCAGCCCGTTCTCGATCACCACGCCCTGGGCATTGGTTCCGCCCAGTTTCACCGGACGGCGCACCGCCTTCTCGTCGGTGATTACGAACACCGCGTTGTCGCGGACGGCGGAGGCCGGAATCACCACCATCGCCCTTGAAGGCGCATCCCCGCCGGTCTTCGCGTCACCCAGGAAGGCCACGGTCGCGTTCATTTCCGGCCGCAGATAGGAGTCCGGGTGCAACACCTGCACCTTCACCTGGACAGTCGCCTTCTGCCGGTTGGCTTCCGGGGAAATCTGTTCGATCACACCGTCATAGCGGCGGTCCGGATAGGCGTCGGTGGTGACGATGCCGCGCGTCTTCGGGCCGAGCTTCGCGAAATCGTTCTGGTTGATATCCAGCTCCACCTGCAGATCGTTCAAATCGGCCAGCGAAACCACGTATCCCTTGGCGCCCTTGTCGCCGACCATACCGGTGGTTACGAACTCACCCTTCTCCACGTTGCGGTCCAGGATGGTCCCCGTCACCGGCGCGGTGATCACCGTGTCATCGAGCTGCGTCCTGGCGTAATCGAGCGTGCCCTGGGCTTGTTGCACCTGGCCGCGCATGGCCTCGATTTCCTCGCGCCGCGGGCCGAGCTTCGCCAGATCGTAAGTGCGCTGCAGCGATGTGACGCGCGCCGCTGCGTCGTCGTCCTTCGCCTGGGCGTCATCGAGCTGCTGCCGCGGAAACACACCCTGTCTGACCAGTTCCTGGGTGCGCTTCAGCGTGACCTGGGCGTCTTCAAGGTCGGCTTTGGCCTGTTCCACGTCGGCTTTGGCCTTGGCGATCTCCTCCGGGCGCGATCCGTTCTCCAGCTCCGCCAGGTGCGCCTTCAGGTTGTCGAGCTGCCCCTGCGCCTCCAGCACGTGCGCGCGGTATTCCTGGTCTTCCAGCCGGACCAGCACCTGGCCCTGGTTCACGTGATCGCCTTTATCCACGCCGATCCACGCGACTTTGCCGACCACCTTCGCGGCCACGTCGATGGTGTGCGCGGCAATGATGTAGCCGGTGGCGTTGAGAATCACCGGGTCGGAGGAGCCGGCCCCGGATGTCATGGCGTGTACGCGCACCGCTTCCACTTCGGTGGCGGCGGCGCTCAGCTTGTTCCAGGCGAGCGCGCCGGCGCCTACCAGCACGAAGAAAGCGATGCCGCCGACGATAAAGCGCGTAGCCCAGGGCGAGGGCTCCGTGGAACGCTTCTGCGAGCGGTCGATCTTGAGATTTCCCAGTTGCGGTTCCATGTCGGTTATTTGGCCACGAATGAACACGAATAAACGCAGATAAGGCTCATGGTTTCTCCCGGTCCTGTCGCAGCGTCTTCAGGATCGTCACTAAGTCCTGGTTGTCCTCGTAGTGAAAATTGACGAACTGCCATCGCCCGTTTGCGGGTGACAATTCAGCCACCACGCCGGGCTTCTGGCTCCTCTTGCCTGACTGCACTGCATGAACCTCCACCAGCCAGCCCGTTCCCTTGGCCGTGATCCGGCCCAGCTCGTAGCGTGGCGCGGGGTCCTGGCTGTAAAGGAAGGGATCGAAGTCCAGACCCACGATGTCCCCCGCGGACTTGTCCGAAGCGAGGGAATCCTCCTTCAGGGCGCGCAGAAGTTCGGGGCTGAACATGGCGCTCTTGTCCTTCACGGCAATATCCCATGTGCGCCCGGGGTTGTGCTGCAGCGTTTTGGGCGCATACCAGTTGTAGAACTCCTGCACGAAATCGTGTGGTGACAGCGCTGGCTCGCCCGCCTGGAGGGAACACGACAATGCCACCACCAGCAGCCAGCCAATCTGTATCGCCCATCTGTGTTTATGTGCGTTCATCCGCGGCCCCATCTATGTCTCCCGAAGTGCAATCAAAATCTCTTTGTTTGCCGCCATGCGCGCCGGCAACAGGCCTCCCAGGGCGCCCATCATGAGCGCGAACACCACTCCCGTAATCATGATCGGAATGGTCACCCGGAAGTTGAAGGCGATCTCGCTGAAGGTGATGAAGTTTCCGATCCCCGTCTCTACATTATTCAACGGCAGCACCAGCAGGCATCCCAGCAGCCCTCCCAGCACCGAAAGCAGCAGCGATTCGAGGAAGAAGCTGAACAGAATGGCGGCCCGCGAAAAGCCCAGCACCCGCAGCGTCCCGATCTCGGTGGACCGGCGCGCCACCGCCGCGTACATCGTGTTCATAGCGGCGAAGCTGCTCCCCACGGCCATGATAATGGAGACGAAGATGCCCAACGCCTGCAGCGGGGCTCCCGATATGGTCTGCCGGTCGTAGTATTCCTGCTGTGTGATGGCCTTCACGTTCAGCCGCTGATCGTCATTAAGGGAGTTGATGAGCACGGGCACGGTGGCCTGGTCCGCTGCCTGCACCAGAACCGAGCTCAGGCCGTCCTGGCGGTTGAAGTCGGAGCTGACCTGGCCCAGATCGCCCCAGATCTCGCTGTTCAGTGCGGACTGCCCGCCGTCCATGACGCCCACCACCCTCCACAGCCCCTTGCCGAAGCGGAGCTGCTCGCCGATGTGCGCCGCCGGGTATCGCCTCGCGGTCGACTTGCCCACTACGATCTCGCGCTGGCCGGGCTGGAACCATCGCCCCTGGACCAGCTTGAGATCGCGCATCCCGGCGCCGAGCGTGGTGAGGCCGCGCAGGGTCACGTTCATTCCGGCCGGACTGTCGACGCTGGGCAGGTTAATCACAGTGACCATCTCCAGCGAAGCCAGGGGTTCGCCCGATGGGGAGAGCGCGATGCCGGGTTTCGCTTTCAAATCCTGATATACGTCGCGAGTGATCGCGCTGTTCAATTCCGCTGTGCCGCCCACTCTGAGCACCAGGATGTGCAACGGGTTCGCGCTGCTGTGGAACGCGTTTTGGAGGCCGCTGACCAGCGCCATCACGGACAGAAGAACCGCCACGGTGAGGGCGATTCCCAGCGCCGTCATCAGCGTAGTAGTGCGCCGGACTACCAGGTTGCGGAGGTTGTATGCAATGGGGATGGCCATGGTCGTCTCCTAACCCGTGTAGCGGAGCGAATCGAGAATCGAGGTCTTCGCGGCCCCCCAGGCGGGCACCAGCGAGCTCACCAGACCGATGAACAAGGCCACGCCGAGGGCCGCCGCCGCCACCCCGGAAGTGAACGTCAGGTCGTGGAAGAACCCCGCGGTCATGGGGAAGCGCCTCACACTGTCGCACAGGAACGCCGCGAACAGCGAACCCAGCACTCCACCGGCCCCGGCAATGAACACCGCCTCGCCGACAATGATGCTAAGAATGTTGCCGGTGGTGAATCCCAGCGTCTTGAGAATGCCCACCTCGCGTACGCGCTCGCGCACGGACATGGAGATGGTGTTGGCCGAGACCAGCAGAATGGTGAAGGTGACCGCGCCGCAAATTGCCGCTAGAAACAGCTTCACGTTTCCCAGAAACGAGATGAAGCTCAGCGCGAAGGCCTTCTCGGACTCGGTTTTGGTGGGATACGGCGAGTTGCCGAACTCATCGTCGATGGCTTTGGCCACGCGCGGGACGTCGGCGGCGTTGTCCGCCTGCACCCAGAACGCTCCGATCTGGTCCTCTCTGCCGGTGTTCAGCATCGCCTGGCGAATGTACTCGTTGTTGAAGAACAGCGTGTCGGTGTCTTCCGGGTCGTTGTAGATGCCCACCAGCGTCAGCTCCGGGTTGAACGGGTAGATATCGCCGACAATGGTGATGCGGTCGCCCAGCTTCCAGCCGTACTTCTTCGCCAGGGTGACGCCCGCGATGGCCCCCGTGCGCAGATGCTCGAACGCCTGTTTCTGATCCTCCGGGAGTTGCAGCTCGGACTTGAGGCGGAAGAACTCGTCCGGTTCCACGGCCAGCCGCGCGAAGAAGTTCTTCGGCTCCTTGTATACACCGCCGAACCACTGGTAGGCGGTGACGGCCCGTACGCCCGGTATCTGCCGGATGCGCGGCTCGAAGGCGGATATCAGCGGCACGGTGAGCGAGACCTTGTGGTGCACCACCATGCGCAGCGCCTGCGCGGGGCTGGGCTCGTCGGAGAGGAACAGCGCGCGGTACATGGCCATGAGCACTCCCAGAAGGCAGAGCGAGACGGCGATGCTGGCGATGGTGAGCGCGCTCCTGCGCCGGTTGCGCAGGCCGCTCTTGACGACGAATGAGAGATGTCGGAACATGCCTTTACAGGTAACCTCGTTGCGATGCGCGTCTTCCAGCTCCGCTTATTCTAGCTTAGCCAGCGTTGCCCCACCCGCCATGGGGCATCGGCCAATGGCAGGGGAGCGCCGGTGAGCGCCGATCAGCAATTCATGAGCGCCGCGCTGGAGCTGGCCCGGATCGCCGGCGATGCCGGGGAAGTGCCGGTGGGCGCCGTCGCCGTGCGGGAGGACCGCATCGTCGGCACGGGCTCCAACTCGCCCATCAGCCGTAACGACCCCACCGCGCACGCCGAGATGCTGGCCTTGCGCGAAGCCGCGCGGACCCTGGGCAACTACCGTCTGGAAGACGTGACCTTGTACGTCAGCCTGGAGCCGTGTGTGATGTGCGCGGGAGCGCTGGTGCAGGCGCGGGTGCGCCGGCTGGTATTCGGCGCCCGCGACCTGCGCTTCGGCGGCGTCCGCGGCAAGTTCCGCCTGGCCGATACGGAGCTGCTGAACCATCGCGTGGAGGTGGTGGAAGGAGTCCTCGCGGTCGAGTGCATGGAACTGCTGCAGGAGTTCTTCCGCACGAGACGATAAAGGACCGGACCTCCTTCATGCGGCAATCGGCGGCCGGATGGGGATCACGCTGGCCATTCGGAAGCGCGGGCGCGCCTCCGTTTCCCGGGTCGAACCGCCGAAATACTCGTCCAGCGGATAGAGCCCATACGGCTGCAGTTCGCGGAACACGCGTCCCAGGCGCTGTTCAATCCGGTATACCTCGTGGAAGAAGTTCCCACGATCCATGCCCAGCCTCCGGCAGCAGAGCTTCCAGTCGGCCCCCAGCAGAAAGTGGAAGTTGAAGATGCGGTACTCAAAGTCGTTGAGCGCGCGGCGGCTGACCAGGCAGAAGTCGGCAATAAACTCCTCGTTCTTGCGGCTCCAGATGGTTTTCCGCTGCCCCCCGCGGTTGCCTTCGAGCGAGATACGGCTCATGGACCTTTCTTTCGTGGAACAATAGCGAAAATGGGCGTAGCAGGCCCGAAAGATGGCCCGCAGGACGCAGTTACAGGGCGCTTCGTCTTTCAGACTGCGAAGTCCCAGACCCCGGCATTGGGCGCAATCGGGCGCCGCGAGCGGGAGTGCATCGGATCGTGTCCATTTCATAATAAATAATTTCCTTCCCTGGAGAATCCCGCTCGGTGGGTTGTCCCGAGCGGCTTGAGTCGATGCTACGTCCAGGCGATGATCCGTCAACCCGCTGCTAGTAAAAACTCCTGGCCATGGTACTGGTACTCATGGTACTATAATAGCAAGTACCACATAAGAAGTGGTTTATGGCGATCTTTGGGATGGGAAAAATGCTCACGGACCGGACTGGTAATTCTTCCAGTAGTGTTTGCTTTTTAGTCTGGCCTATTTCAGATTGAAATACTGCAGGTATTAAATGTCATTTGAGCGGTTGAGTACGACTTTACTGGAGCACGCGCGCGAACTGGTCCACAATGGCGATTTTACCGAGCGTGGTCTGGCCCGCTTACTCGGCATTTCACAACCGCACGCGCACAATGTCCTGAAGGGTGTGCGGCCGCTGAGGCCGGAGCTGTTCGACACCATGCTGAAACGGTTCGGGCTGGATCTGCTGGATCTTTATCCCAAGGCCGAGATCGATCTGTATTTGGCGCGGCGCGCGGAAACGGGCAAAACGGGGGACAGACTTACTGATGTGGTATGAAGGGCCCGGCGTGAACGCAGTAGTCTGTCCCCGGTTTGCCCTTTTCCGCCCCAGCAAAAACGCGGTGTCCTGTTACTGGCCGGCGACCTGCCGATAGGTCTCCAGAACCTGGGACGCAGTGCTTTGCCAACTGAAGCGGCGGGACTGTTCGTAGCCGCGGGCGACCACCCGCTGGCGCAGATCCGGGTCCAGCAGAATATCGCGGATGCCGCGGGCGATGTCGAACACGTTCTCCGGGTTCACGATGACGGCCGCGTCTCCAATCACCTCCGGAAGAGCGCTCACGTTGGATGCCACCACGGGCGCGCCGCAGGACATGGCCTCCAGCGGCGGCAGACCGAACCCTTCATAGAGCGACGGGAAGACGAAAGCCTGCGCCGTCTGGTACAGACAACGCAGCGTCTCAATGGGCACGAACCCCAGAAAGCGGACCTCGTGCTCTACCCTGGTCTTGATCACGGCGTGGCGGACCGAAGGGAAGTGGGAGATCTCGTCGCCAATGATGATGAGGTGCAGATTGTGGAGGAGCGGATGGTCCTTGAGTTCCCCATGCACCACGGCGAAAGCCTCCACCAGCCGCGGAATGTTTTTCTGCGGCCGGATGTTGCCCGCGTACAAGAGGAACGGGTAATTGATCTGATAGCGATCCATAATGCGCTGCAGCCGCGGCTGGAATTGGACGCCGGATTCGCCGAGGCACGGGATGGCCGGCGGGGCGGGTTCCAGAAAGGCCGGGTCGGGCGCGTTATAGATGGTGCGAATGCGCGCGGCCGGAATCCCCAGCACGCTTTCGACGTCGCGCCGGGTGGCGTTGGAGACGGTCATTACTCGCGCGGCGCGCAGCAGTCCGCGCCGAAACCGAAGCAGCCGCAGGTTATTCCGGAAGCCGGGCGCGTTGTCGTAGAGCAGCGTGCTCATGTCGTGCACGGTCACCACGTACGGTTTGGGCATGAGCAGCGGAACCGAATTCAGCGGAATGTGGAACAGATCCGCGCTCAGTCCGCGCAGAAACAGAGAGTAAGAGAGGCCGACGATGTTCTCGTCGGGCTTCTTGTAGACCGCGTAACTGAAGTTCGGCGGCAGGCGCGGCAGCTCGGGAGGTTCGGCCTCCGTTGCGATCAGCGAGTAGCGGTTCTCACGATCCAGATCGCCCAGCGCCCGCACCAGATTCCGGATGTAGGTGCCAATGCCGAAATCGCGCAGATGGCGGATGTCGATCCCGATGTGCAGCGGCATTCAGCGAACCGCTGCGGGGGACAGCTTGCAGCCGGACAGCTTCCAGCCGTACAGCGGGAAAGCCTCGGTGAGCGCACCGACGCGCCGCCGGACCGAAGCGAGGACGGATTCCGAGGAGGGGTCGGAGAGCACCTCGGAGATGAGTGCGCCCACCTCGCGCATCTCTTTTTCGCCGAACCCGCGGGTGGTGACGGCGGGGCTGCCCAGACGGATGCCGCTGGGATTCAGCGGCGGGTTCGTGTCGAAGGGGATGGCGTTCTTGTTGGCGGTAATGTAAGCGCGGTCGAGCGCGGCCTCGGCCTCCTTACCCCGCACGCCCTTGGCGAAGACGTCCACCAGCAGCAGATGGCTGTCGGTTCCGCCGGACACCACCCGGAAGCCGCCCTCCTCGACGCTGGCCGCGAGCACCCGCGCGTTGGCGACGACCCTCTTTTGGTATTCGACGAACTCCGCCGTCATGGCCTCGCGGAAGCATACCGCCTTGGCCGCCACCACGTGTACCAGCGGCCCGCCCTGCACGCCCGGGAACACCGTCTTGTCGATGGCGGCGGCGTACTCGGCGCAGCTCAGTATCACGCCGGAGCGCGGCCCCCGCAGCGTCTTGTGCGTGGTGGAGGTAACGATGTCGGCGTATTCGCAGGGGTTCGGATACAAGCCGGCGGCGACGAGCCCGGCGAAATGGGCCATGTCCACCAGCAGTTTCGCGCCCACTGAATCGGCGATGGCGCGGAAGCGGGCGAAGTCGATGATGCGCGGATAGGCGCTGCCGCCGGCGATGATCAGCTTCGGCTTGTTCTCTTCGGCCAGGCGCGCCAGCTCGTCGTAGTCGATCTGCTCGGTGTCGCGGCGCACGCCGTAGGGCACAATGTGGTACGTTTTGCCGGAGAAATTGAGCGGATGGCCGTGGGTGAGGTGCCCGCCGTGGGCCAGGTTCATGCCCAGGATGGTGTCGCCCGGCTGCAGCACGGCCGCGTAGGCGGCCTGATTGGCCTGCGAGCCGGAGTGCGGCTGCACGTTGGCGTGCGCGGCCCCGAACAACTGCTTCGCGCGGTCGCGGGCCAGGTTCTCCACGATGTCCGTGAACTCGCAGCCGCCGTAGTAGCGCCGGCCCGGATAGCCTTCGGCGTACTTGTTGGTGAAGACGCTGCCGGTGGCTTCGAGGATGGCCTCGGAGGTGAAGTTCTCGCTGGCGATGAGCTCGAGGCGGGTGTGCTGGCGCTCCGTTTCATGCAGAATCGCCTGGTAGACGTCGGGGTCGACCTCGGAGAGAGGTCTGGCCATGCGCTGCTGTTCGGTCATTGGTTCTAGTTTATCGCGCGGGGTGGGGCGGGAAGGTTATCGGTCCAGCACCAATACAGCGAGTTCCGGGTCGCCGGCAAACTCGGTGATCCGCACCGCTTCGCGACGAAGCACTTCCTCAGCGTCCCTCGTCGGGTGTGTCCAACGCCGCAGCCACACCACTTTGGGAGGTGGCCCTATCGTTGTTGCGAGTTCGTAGTAATCGGAGTCGGTGCTCACGATTACGAAGTCCTGAGCGCCGGCGAAATCCCAAACCGCCCGATCCGGGCTTGCCAGCAAGCCGACGTTCGCGACGTGGGTGGATTCGGGATACAGCTCAGCCAGGTGGCCGACAAGCTTGCGGGAGAGGTTCTCGTCCAGCAGTAGTTTCACAAGGCGACGCGCCTGCCCATCCGGGCGGCAAATTCGTACACTGCCGGGAAATCATCGGCCTCCAGTTCCGGATAGTCGCTGAGGATTTCCTGCTCGGTCATGCCTGCGGCGAGCCAGCTCAGCACATCCCACACGGTGATGCGCAGCCCGCGGATGCATGGCTGGCCGGAGCGTTTGCCCGGCTCGACTATGATGCGGGGGGTCATTCTTCGAGGTTATCACTGCGCGTTCGATAATCCGGAAATGCCTTCACGATCTGCGCCGTCTTTACGCTTGACCCGCACCACCTGCCCGACCAGGCGCACTCTGAAACGCTCGCGTACTCGGGATGGCGGAGGAGCGCGTAGGGCGTGTCGCCTGCTCCCTTCTCGCGTTACGTTTCGCCTGTCCAGATCCGATAGCAGCTTCCGTCCGCTCTTGCTTGCCCAAGTGCCGTCAGGGTCTCAAGGATCGCCGTGACTTCGGAAACGCGAGCACGGATAAAGTTGCGGGCGGCGGTCTGGGGTGTCACCGGCGTAGGAGTTTGCATTAGGTAGTCGCGTACAACGCGGACGCGCTCCGGGAGGGAGGGCGGCCACGAGGTGCGCGCGGATCGAGTCGGCTCGATCTCTTCTTCCCCCACTTCCACACCAAGACCAGCCTGGGTCGCGGTGGTCCTCTGGAACTCCGGACGGAGCCAGCGGATCAGACCGGAGCGTTCTTCGGCGGCGCGAGCGGCGTTGAGTTCGACCAGTCGGAAGAGAATGTCTTCGGTGGAGAGATCCGCGGGCCAGCCGTAGGCGTCGGCGACGGCGCGATCCAGATCGTTGTGCAGGTCCAGCAGGACCGAGATCAGGCCGTGGTCGTGAATGCGCTGGCTTGTGGCGCTCAGAGGTTCTCCGGCTCGAAGCCCTTCGAGGACGTTGTACATCTCCGTTAGCGTCAGGTTGGGGTGCGCTTCCTGCTGGCGTTTGCGATGGGCGTCGAGCTGCTCGCCGAGAAACCGGATGCGCTCGCGTTGTGGCTCGGACGGGTCGGGGAACGGGAAGGGCTCGAAACAGCGGGTTTTGTTGTAGCGGGGGTCGTTTCCAAAGCCCATTCGCCCACCTGCTGCGAGCGCCCAAGTGACGTGAATCCGGCTGGACAGAACGCCCAGGACAAAGGCATCGCTCGAAGCAATGGCGGTCAGCATATTGTCGGGCAAAACGGACCCGTCCAAGAAGACGAAGAACCGGTGTTTCGAGGTCTCAACAGTCGCGACGTAACGTCTGAGACCTTGCAAAGCGGGGCGGAAGTTCGTACGTGGCTCGCCGTGAATCCACCAATTGTCGCGGTAAGAAGCACGGTTGTTCTGATCTCGCTCCGGCTTCACATGGTCAAAAACGTGCTGATAGACGGCCGGGAATCGGTCACGCGCTTCCTCGGCAGAGAGCCCGAACAGGTCAATCACCATGACACCGCGAGAGCGAGACGTGATGTCGCGACCATTCCGATACGGCCGAATGTGACGATCAAGGCCGGGAACCTCACCCAGACCGAGCGCGCCCGCCTGCTCCGGCGTAACGATGAAACCTGCGCCATGAAGCTTCACTCCAGGGCAGCTCAGCCTTTCGTTCGCCCTAAGTGGGACAGCGACGGTTATGTTCGGTCCGATGGTAAGGTCGGTGTGAATCAGTCCATAACGTTCCGCGAACTCGACCTTCGCCGCTCCCTCGCCTTCACCCGGCTCCTCCGATACGACGCGTAAGAGGCGGCCCTCCCGCAAACCAGCCTGCGCCACCGTCATCGCGATTCGCACGGCCGCGCCATCGGACGCATCCACCCACGGGTGATCCGGGACCGCGAAAACGAGAGAGGCAGGGCTGGACGCGTCGGTCAGGTGCGGCGTGATGACTCGGCGCTGGAAGGTCTGGCGCAGGCTATTGGTTGTGATGAAACCGAAACGTCGGGTATCACCGGCTCGCACGCGTTCGGCGGCGCGGTGCCACCAATACATGACATGATCCGCAGTGTCGGGAACCTCGCTGTATGCCAAGCGAAGCGTCTCGGTGTAGCCATCGCCAAGCTCCCCGCGCATTCTCCAGTTGCCCAGGAAAGGCGGGTTGCCGATGATGAAATCCGCTGGGGGCCATTCGGCGCGCCGCGCGTTGACGTAAGTCAGGATCGCGCGGCGCGCCGACTCATCGGGAATCTCCTCACCAGTGACAGGATGCTTCTTCCTGGTAATCCCATCCCACGTGGTCCGTGCATTGCCGTGCTCGTCAACGGCGGGTTCCACATCGTCATAGGCAAGAAGCGCATCGCGGTGCTCGATGTTGTGGAAGCGTTTAATGACGGGCTCGGGCGGAACCACCGAGGCGCCCCAGGTGCGGAAGTACCACTGCAGGTAACCAATCCACAGGACGAGATCAGTGATGGCGGCGGCGCGGGGATTCAGTTCGATCCCTTTCAACTGGTGGGGGTCGACGGTGCGTCCGGTTTCGTGCAACGCCTGCTGGCTTTCACCCAGGCTCTCGAGTGCATCGTTGATCTCGGCTTCGAGACGCTTGAGGTGCTCAAGCGCGACGTAAAGGAAGTTGCCGGACCCGCACGCCGGGTCGAGTACCTCGATGGAACAAAGTCGCTGGCGGAACTCCATGATGATCGCCACTGCATCAGCGTTCTTGCCAGCGCGTTGCAGAGTCAGGGCAGCGGCCTGAACGTCGGCCCAATCCTGTCGGAGTGGTTCGACGATTGTCGGGATGACGAGGCGTTCGACGTAGGCGCGTGGCGTGTAGTGAGCGCCAAGCGAATGACGCTCGCGCTCGTCGAGTGCCCGCTCGAGTAACGTTCCGAAAATAGCTGGCTCGACATCCTTCCATTCGGCGGCGGCGGCCAGGCAGAGGATGTGGTATTGCGCGTGGTTGAGCGGCAGAGCTTCGGTCGACTCGAACAGGCCGCCATTGAAGCGTAGGACATGCTCGCGAAGAATTGGCGAGAAGCCGCCGGTGTCCATGGTTCGCCAGAGGGATTCGACCATGGGCTTGAATTTGGTCAGGTCGTTGCGAAGGCTGGCGAGAAGGTTGGAAAAGCTGTCGCGCGGGAGGAGATGGATGTCTTCGGCGAAGAAGGTGAAGATGCAGCGCATGAGGAATGGCGTCACGGCTTCTTTGGGGTGATCCTGTTCGAGGGATCTGGCAAGGCTGGCGAGATGCCAGGCAACGTCGCGTGTGACGCGGGCGGAGACATGGCTGGGGTCGAGGGAGAGCGGGTCAAGCCAAATGGCGCGAAGGCGGTCGCGTACGGGTTGGCTCGCCAGTTCCTCGAGCTGAATGCGGTGGGTGAGGGAATCCGGGAACGGGACATATGCCTTCCCGGTGCCGGAGAAGTCGGCGAAGAGTTCTAGCCAAACACATTTGAAATTCCCAGATCAGTCCAATCGAGCAAGACGGCGGGTAGGGTAGCCGAAGATCGTGACGATTCGGGCAGAATCCCTGTCGATGTAGCTGAACGCGTCGCCTTCGATGCT
>Ga0326728_10014120_pt1 | contig 17097 bp, 5 predicted proteins | sample MB3enrmetagenome_FD_207602 | JGI IMG/M metagenome (GOLD analysis project Ga0326728, IMG submission 207602) | Lab enriched peat soil microbial communities from McLean, Ithaca, NY, United States - MB31MN | ecosystem: Environmental > Terrestrial > Soil > Wetlands > Peat | place: USA: New York...
GCTGATTGCCCGGATCCGGAAGCAGGAAAGCATAATATTTCTTGCCTCCTCCCAGGGCGTGGTACATGTTGCGCCCGGTATAGTCCAACCCGGCTGTCAACAGCAACATGAAGATCAGGATGACGGACAGTTGCTGCCACTTTCCCAACCCGGTTCCGCCTCCGTTTTTTAACTAATATCTCCCACGGAGGCATAAATATACCATGCCAAACCGGAACTGCTGCTGAACGAATGGCTTGGCGCCACCTTGTGCTGTTTTCGCGAAAAATAACAGGCTGCTAAAGGGTAGAATCATCCCCCCCCCAGCGGCCTGCTGCTCAAATCGTGTCTATCTTGCGGACGATATGAGGAGTCCTGCTACTCCTTTACCTCTTCCCCTTCTACTGCTTCTTCTCCGGCAGCATACGGATCATGGCAGGGATCCTTGCACGGCTTGCACGGCTTGCAAGGATCTTCCACGCTGCAAACATGATCGATGGGAATGATGATTTTTTCATCGAGTTCCCGATACTTCTGATTGTCATCACCGAAGAGAACAACCACTATAGCATTATCATCCGTCCTGGTTAATACAATAAAGTCGCATCCGACCTCGACAAGACGGCCACCAATCGCTTTTTTAACATGTGATCCACAGCAAAATTCCACATTTACTCGTTTATTCAGGAATTCCTCTCTAAGCGCAGACACAAAACTATCGCGACTACCAAAAAGTTCAAGCGCTTTTTCGTCAGCCATTATTAAACCCTCCTTGAGATTATTGGGATTCGCCTAAATCCATTATATGACAACAAGACTGGCGGCGTGCCAACGCAATCCGAAATATTTTCGCAACTCAACTGTAGCAGGGCGGCCTGGGGTTTGGCTCCAACTCCGCGGCCACAAGGGTGACCGGCCCGATAGCTGTTGCGGCGCTGCCGGCCAACGGCAGCTCGGCAGTAAGAAAATAGGAGACAAGCGTGGCGCCGTTGCAGGCCGGGTTAATATCCACATGAACAAAACTGCTGGTCTTGAAGTTGTCAAATCCGGCCTCGGCGCTTTCACGAGTGCTGAAGATCTGGGGACCGGCCACCGGGGTATTGCGAAAGATCCGGAAAATCAGGTCCACCTTGCTTACCCCCGTGCCATTCGTGACTGCCACCCAGCCAACAGACCCGTTGAGCCAGACCCGGTCACCGGCATCCAGGCTCAGGGCCTGAGCGCCGGTGAGAGCGGCCAGAACCATCGGCGTTCCAGCGAGAGGAAGCGCGATCACTCCGCTGAAATTATTCGATTGCAGAACGCTGGCACTGAACTCGGTCAGAATCGGACGCTCCTTGTCTCCAAGCAGGCCTGCCGGCGCCTCCTGCCTGGCTTCTTCGTTTTTGACATCTTCCGACATTCAAGTGAACCCCCATATTTGACGTCATATCCCCCGCAGCGTTGTTTCACCCCTCTACAATCACGTATACGCGGCAGTCCGGGCACTTTATGCCAACCTTAATAATGTAATTTTGGATCTCAAATACCGGTCGGAAAACAAGAGAAACAGTTTGCAATTTCCGGGCAGTCATGGTAGGATATTATCTGGCTAAATTTGCCTGATAAATGTTAAAAACCCAAGCATCGCACCTCTTTTTCAGGGCAGTGCCGGGTCACAATCAAGGAAAAGGGAGACAATATGGCAAAAAATAATTCAGCAATTAAACGCGCAGAACTGTCCAAGGAGCGTGCGGTTCGCAATGCATCACAGCGGTCCGCCATGAAGACAGCCATCAGAAAGTTTGAAGAGGCGTTGAAAGGCAACCAGGCAGACCTGGATGCCGCATTCACCAAGGCGACGCGCCTGGTCGACAAGGCAGCGGCCAAGGGAATTGTGCACCCCAACACCAGGGACCACAAAAAAGCACAGTTGGCCAGAAAACTCCAGTCTCAAACGAAGGCGCAGGCAACTGTCTAACAACGTATTATTTGTTTGTACAAATTGCCTTCCGGATTGCCACCGGAAGGCTTTTGCCGTTCCCACCTCACCATACTTTTAGCCCAGTTGGTAACCAAATCCCTGCTCCCTGGCCGTCGCAGCCTGAAAGCATATCCGAGCGCATAAAGCCAGGAGTATGCAGCCTGGCTATTGGTCATTTGGCAGCGGATAGGACTGTCTTGAGAAAATTATTGATCATGGCACAGGCCTCCGCCCGGGTGGCATTGCCCTGGGGCCTGAAACTATAGCTGCCGTCTGCATCCTGGTAGCCTCTGATCAAGTCATACTTTACCGCCACCGCTACGGCACCCCTGGCCCATGAGGAAATACTGGAATCATCCGTTTTATTGTTGTTATCGGCCCTGGCCTCGTCCTGCTTGCCGAGAGCGTTGACCAGGATCACCGCCAGTTCCTCCCTGGTGACCGGATCGCCTGGAGCGAAGCTGTCATTGTAACCCTTGACCATCCCGGCATAGACTGCATCCTCCACCGCACCATAGCACCAATCCTCCGGGGAGATGTCGCTGAAATCAGATACTGGCGGGTGGTAAGGCGGCAGTTTCATCACCTTGACGATGATCGAAACCAGTTCCGCCCTGGAGATCGTCCTGTCAGGCATGAATGTCCCATCCGGATAGCCGCTGATATAGTTCTGCCTGTTTAACGCGGCAATGGCATCATATGCCCAGTATGATGTTGGAACATCTGATAACCTCCCGCTTTGAACAACCGGAGCTGATACCGCCGGCTGACCGGGGGCTGCCAGAGTGAAACTCAGCACCTCTCCGCTTGAGAGACCGCCGCCGCTCATGGCGAAAGCCTGGAAGTAGTATGTCCCTGCGCTCAGATTGTTCAATCTTCCCGTGAAGGCACCGGAGTGATTGTCCGTACCTGCTTGCAAAGTGATAGACAAATCGTTCTTGCCCGTACCCCAGAAGAAGCCGTACCCGGTGACGGTCGACCCCCCACTATTTACAATACTGCCATTTAGGGCAATCGAACCTGAAGTGAGGCCTGTAGCAGCGGCAGTCTGCACAACCGGAGCAGCAACAGCGGGGACAGTGGCTCCGCCGCCTCCTCCTCCCCCAGTTGACACGACAGAGACCGGAGTGATTTCGATCTGGATCTCTCCGTAAACGCCAGAGTCGTCTGTAGCTGTTGCTCTGACCGTAACTGTACCCGCAGTTCTGCCGGTCAGGATGCCGCTTTGCGGATCGATAGCGGCGCTGCCAGTACCGGGTGTAACCGACCAGGCCACGCTCTGGTCCGTGGCATTGGCCGGCAACACGGTGGCGCTCATCTGGAGGGTGGAACCGGCAGCCACGGAGGTGGCATTCCCTGCTGCGTTGACGGTGATGCCGGTCACCGGCTGCGGTGGCGAGATACTGTTGAGAATCAGGTTGGTGGTCTTGCTGAGGGTGATATCATTCGTAGCGCTGTCTGAAAACAGGATTCCGTGCCCCTCGGCGGAGGCAAACGACGGGTCGAAGTTGACCTGGATCGAACCTGCCTGAATAACTTTCAGGTAGAAGGAGATCACGGTCTTCTGGGCTGTTATGTTGACTCCTGTATCCTGACCGCCTTCGGCCTTAGTCTTGATGCGGCAGCTATAGATGATCTTCCCGCTCCCATTGTTGATGTTGTTGGCCACTGTGACCAACAGGCCCTGTACGGCGCTGAAGAGGTCACCGGTAACGACTGTCGATACCAGGCTTCCTGAGGAGTCCACCGCCTGGAGCCTGGTAGGATCGAATGTGAGGCCGAGATCGACACTGTAGGCATCCGTAAGGTTGGCGGCGACTACGCTAACCGGTAAAATATCGCCTACTTTAATTGATGCAGCGTCCGTTTGGACGGCGGCATATGATGCTGCCTGAGCTGAAGCGGAAGCTATCGGCCACCCCATGGATGAAAATAAAAGCAGCAGTGTCAGAACTGTCCGGTGCAGCTTACTCAGCTTATTGGTTGGCATCTCTTCCCGCTCCTCCCGCAGATGCTGGAATAACTCTCGAATGCGCTATCTGATGCCAACATGGCCACACGTATGCCGCACAAACACTGTGTGGCAAATCGGCTGCCAGTAATTTTTTCCTCCCTGCTCTGATCAGAAGCTGGACGACCATTGCTCAAAGTAGCTTGGTGGCACTGAAAGTATAGGAAAGCTCTCCTTTCCCCCCGTGCTGCCGCCGGGTAAGCCGGCTGCGATGTTCAGGTTCAAATTAGTGCTGCCGCTAGAAATGTTATCAGTGCCGCTATCGGAGAAGAGGATGCCCTGCCCCTCCGCGGCGGCGAAGCTCGGGTCAAATTCAACCTGGACACCAGACCCCTCGGCAACAGCCTTGAGATAGAAGGTGGCCACCGTCTGCGGAGTGGTGACATCGATCCCCGCATCCTGCCCGCCTTCTAATGATGTCAGGATGCGGCAGCCGTAAATGATCTTGCCGTTGGTGTCATCAATCGTATTCCAGATCACCGACGCAGGCAAGCCATTGAAGATATTCCCCGGTGTCACTGCGGTAACCGGATTGCCGGAGGCATCCACTGCTTGCAGCTTTGCCGGATCAAACATGATGCCCATGTCGATGCTGTAGAGGTCTGTCAGGTTGCTTGCCATGACGCTGACAGCAATGATATCCCCCACCTTGATGTTCGTAGCGCCGGTCTCAATTTGAACTGCGCCTGTTCCTGCGCCTGCTGGCACAGCTCCCAGGCAGATCAAGAGCACGGTCAGGACAATTATCAATGGGAACCGCCGATTGTTCATCTAGATACAACTCCTCTCACAACGCTTTTAGATAATCTCCAAGCAATGCCCACTCACTCAGCCATTGAAAATCTTGGGCGGCTGCCCGCTTGTTCACATGATCTCTCCCAGGCACCGCCACTGGTTCTAGCCGGTTGCCTCCAAGAAAAATGGTTGCTATCTAACCCCCGATCCAAAAGGCAGTCTGGTTGTAGTGCCTGCCGATCAGGGTCAGGTCCTTGGAGTTGACCACCCCGTCACCATTGACGTCGGCGACGGAGGCGCTCGCCCAGTCGGAGTCGGCGCTGCTCTTGTTGTAGTCCCGGCCGGCCAGGGTCAGGTCCTTGGAACTGACCACCCCGTCACCGTTGATATCTCCCACCTCCAGGTAGAGCTCCCTGAGAGTGATCGTCCCTGTCCCGGTCATGATAGTTATGTAAGGAGCCTGATCGCTGAAGGTGAACTTTTCTTTCGCCATCTTCGTCCAGCCGGGCTTGCTGTACTCCAGGACATAGCTGCCGGGGACAACTCCGGTGAAGCTGTATGAGCCGTCAGCGGCGGTTAACTCCTGGGCCTCTTGCTGGTAGGCGCCTCTGCTCACGAGGTACAGGGTGACGGTCACTCCGCCGCTGCTGTCGGCGGTCTCCGGGTCGGGGTCGGTGCTCTTCACCCGGTCGAGGCGCACCAGGCCGCTGATTGTGGCGCCCGGGTTGACGGTGTAGGTGACGGCGTTGCTGGTAACGCTGCCAATGCTGGCAGTGACGTTGCCGGAGCCGGCGGTGTTGGCGGTCAAGATGCTACTGCCTGCGGCAATGCTGGCGCCGGTGCTGCCGGGGGTCAGGTTCCAGGTCACAGCCAGCTTGGAGATATCGTAGTCCTTGCCGTACTGGTCAAGGCCGGACAGGGTCAGGCCTGACAGGTTGAAGCTGCCGCCTGCGTTCAGGGCCGGGATGCTGCCGGATAGGGTCAGGCTGGTCAGTTGCGTGGCGGCCTGGATGACCACCGGGTAGGTCACCGTTTTGCCCTCATAGGTTATGGTCAGCACCTCGGCCGGGTTGGGAGAAGAGCTGTCAAAGCCGCTCACATCGGCCGCCGTCACCGGCTCCACCTGCGTGGAGTTGTCGCTGTAGGTTCCGGTCACCACCAGGCTGCTGATGTTGAGCGCTTCTCCCACGGTGTAGGTCAGCTTGCCGGCCGGGGTGGTGATGGCGATGCCCTCCAGAACCGGCGCTGCCGGTCTGACGGTGAAGCTCACGGCATTGCTGGTCACCCCGGCGATGCCAGCGGTGACGGCGCCCGTTCCGGCGGCCATAGGCTCGAGGCTGCTGCCGGAGAGGCTTGCATAGGTGCTGCCGGCCACCAGGCTCCAGGTTACTGCAAGCCCCTTGATGTCGTAGGGATTGCCATACTGGTCCAAGCCCTTCAAGGTGAGGCCGGACAGGTCGTAGACGCAGCCGCCCACAGTGAGATCCGGTACCTGTCCGGCCAGGACTAGGCCAGCCAGAGGCAGCGGTACTGTGCTCTGTTGGAAACTCAAGGCGTTGCTGGTAATGCCGCCGATGCTGGCGGTCACCGATCCGGAACTGGAACCAATAGCGTTCAGAGTGCTGCCGGAGATGGTTGCCTCGTTGTTCCCCGTCAGGTTCCAGGTAACCGTCTGACTGGAGATATCGAAGGGCGCTCCGTTCTGATCATAGCCCTGCAGATCAAGGCTGGACAGGTTGAAGCTGCTGCCCGAATACAGCAGCGGGATGGTGCCGGACAGTGTCAGCCTGGCCAAGCGTGGTGACGAAAACGGTGCATACACCGCCACCTTCACGGTGGCGCTCTGCCCGCCATAGACAATGGTGATCACCGCATTCCCCACCCCGTTCGCCGTCACCAAGCCCTCGGGATCCACACCGGCCACGCCCTGGTTCGAGGACTGGTAGGTGGCCTGCGGTGTGACATCGGCGGTACTGCCGAACGAATAGCCGGCGGTTACCGCCGTCTGGTGGGTATCACCGACGGCCAGCGAGTAAGAGCCGGAGTCAACTGCTATCTGCTGCAGCGTCAACTGCGGTCCCGGGGCGGTTACGGAGAGAGTATTGGACAGGGGGCCAAAAGTGCCATAGTTATTGAATCCCGCCGCCACGATCGAGTGGACGCCCGGTTCGACGCTGAAGCTCTGATTGAAAGCCCCGCTGGTGTCCGGTGTGGCTTGAACCACCGATATTCCGTCGACCAGAATGCCGACCAGGTCGGCGCCGCCGTAAACCACGCCATGCACGGTGATCACGCAGCCGGTGGGATCATCCGGCCCAGGCGGATCGACGGCGGTGAGCACGGCTGCCCCCGGCACTGCGGTGTTCAGGCTGAACAGCACCGGCACCGTGAAATCATAGGCGTTGCCATAGATGGCGGCATCCACCGTGTCGGCCGTCCAATTGCCAGGAGAGGCCTCCGGCAGCAGACCGGTCAGTTTATAGAGCCCGGGGTCGACGTCAGGCCCGGCTACCGTGACCGTCATCATTCCCTGATAATCGCCATCGGGTACATTAGCCGGCGCATAGACGCTGGCATCCACTGCCGTTCCAGACCCGGCAGGCAGCGATTGAACCAGGGGCATCTGGTTCACGCCAGCAAGGGTGATGGCGCTGGACGGAATGACATCGCCCTTGCCGTCGCTCAGGTCGCTGCAGGTCACGCCAATCCGCTCGATTCCAGCCTGGCCGCCTGCTTCATTGATGTTGGCCCGGAAGGCCCCCTGCCCGAAGAAGCTGTAAACAACGGAGGTGACGGTAACATCAGGGACGGCGCCCAGGTCGGGCAGTTCCTCGACCTGCAGGGCATACTGGCTGGTACCGGCATCCGGGGCGGCGCTGACAACCAGGTGGTAAGGCCCGGCTACCGGGTTTGGCAGGCTGAGAGCAAGGCCGGAGGCATAGACATTGCCATAAACGCTGTCGTCCACACCGTCCCCCAGCGCCCCCACCTGTTTGCCGCCGGCATCAAATACGCTCAGGTTTACCCCCGAGCCGGACGGGGTGGCCAGATACAGCCTCAGCTCGGCGGTGGAGGCATCCGGCCGGACGTAGGTGTCGTTCTGCTGGCCGCCGGAGATCTGGCCTCCCAGCGGCTGGCTGACTTGGTATCCGCTGCGGCAGGCGGCTACTTCAGCGCTGCTCCCTGCATAGAAGTGCGCCAGGTAGGGGCCCTGGGTGGTGGCGATGGTCATGCTGCCGGGTTCGGACAGGGCAAAGGTGATCACGGCGTCATAGCCGCCGGCATCCGCCATGGTCATGGCCGGCACACTGAAGGGAACGGTCAGCGTGGCCGATCCCCCGGACGCTATGGACACCGCCGCGCCCTGGACTGTTTCCAGCAGTCCATTCTTGTCATAGACAGCCACCGACGGGGCGACCTGCAGCGTACTGCTGTCCCCGCTGCTCACCACTATCACCGCCTGCCCCGTACCGGCGGCCTGTCCCGGCGCCACCTGGACGTCCGGCGCCTGAACGCTCTGCACAGCCAGGGGCAGCGGGGGATCGATCTTTTTCCACTGGTTAATAGCATCAAAGAGGTCGTAGACCGACTGCGCCACGCCCTCCTCTTCGCTCAGCACGGTGGTGGTGTCGATAATGAAACTGGTCAGGTTGGTGCCCAGGAACTGGTCGGTCTGCGATTCCAGTTGGGCGGCATTGGCGTAGAGGCTCTGAGTGTACGACCCCGCCAGCATCGATACCGCCATCAGCGCAAAACCCGCCCCGATTCCCAGCGTCGGGCCACCCGCCAGGCCGCTCAAACCGGACACCACGGAGACAATGGAAAGTCCCAGCGTGATCGCCTGCATGATATTGGCCGTCAGGTAGGCCGGCAGGACTTGATTGTTGCCCTGGGCCAAGGTTTTCTCCAGGTCGCTCAGGCCTTGCGTCATGATGCTGAGATCGGCCTCCGAAGGCGCAATATTCTGGCCGGAGGCATCATAGACCCACAGGTCCTGGTAACCGGACTGCAGCATCTGGTTCAACTCTTTGAGGTAGTTCAACAGGTCCTGCACCGGGTAGTAGGACGGTGCCGTGTTAGGGTTGGAGATGTAGTTCTGGAGTATCTGCACCGTCTGCCCAATCAGGCTGTTCACCTGTTCCCTGGCCTGGTGAAAACTCTGCGAGGGCAGGTTCAGATAACAGGCGCTGATGTAGGTATACATATCGGTGTTGGTATTGGCTGATGCCCACTGGTCCACCATGGTCTCGAAGTCGCTCCAGCGGACGATCTTGATGGTCATGTTGTCCAGGAACTCGTGAATCAGGAAGCCGCGCGCTCCGCCGGGATAGCTGGCGGGGTCGGCATTGATGGCGTTCACCTCGCTCTGGAGCTCGCTGGTATAGGCTGAGTAGGTCATCCCGTCGGGGATCTGGACGTTATTGTAGACGCTCAGGCAGTATGCCGCATAGGTGTCCACATCCGGCGTCTGCGCCAGCAGGCCGATCTCGTGCAGCCAGGTGGCGTACTCGTCATTTTTCATATCCGTCTGCACCGTTTGCCAGATCTGCCCGGCATAGTCCTGGTGCCAGCCCTGCAGTTCCGCCACCAGGTTGGGGTCGGTATAGTCGAGGGCGGCCTGCTCGGTAGCGGCGGGGCTGGATAGATATTTATTCAGGCTGCTGGCGCCCTTGTAGGTTTTAAAGATGGACATGACCATCTTCTGCCAGGCAGTCAGGCTGGACTGTGAGGCCGCGTCATAGATGAACTTGGCCTTGGCCTGGCACTGGGCGGCCTTGACCAGGTTCATGTACTCGTCCAGCGCCGTCTGCATGCTGGCAATGCGCTGATCGAAGTAGTTGCTGTAAGAGCCCAGGCGGTTCAAGGCAAACTTGGTGCTGGCATCCTGCAGAAAACCGGCCCCGAATTGCCCGTTCAATTGGTTGGCCTCGCTGGCGTACTGCTGGGACAATCCCTGCAGGGTATCCTTCATCTGCTCCCCCTGCTGCAGGATATTGGCCGAGTTGGCGTTGGCAGGCGTGGCGCTGACGAAGGAATTGAACTGGCTCTCCAGTGAATCCAGGGTGGTGGCCGTCCCCTTCACCTGGTTCATCAAGGCATTGATGGAATTCTGGTCTTTGCACAGATCTTGAACCGCATCAAACCCGTACTGTTCCATCTCGCGAGCCTTGGCTGCCTGCTGGGTGCAGGTGTTGATCGTGCTGGCCAGATTCTGCCCCTGCGCCCCGAATGTGCCAGCTTGGGCCATCTCCTGACTATAACCCTCCACATTCAGCAACAACTGTTCTGTGGCATCGGTTGTGGCAGGAGTCGGTGCCCCCGGGAACATCCGGGTCAGGGAATTCCCCAGGTTCGACCAGTTGACCGAGGAGATTAGCTTGGACGCAGCAGACACCGCGCTGTAGATTGCCGTCACCAACCCTATCAGATCTACGCCCTGTTTGGCGAGCTTCAGAAAGCCCGCCCAGGCCTTGTATGACTCCAGCGCCTGGGCATAGGTCTGCGTATCGACGATCCCCTGGGAGAAATCATTCTCCGTCTGGGTCATCAATAACTGCAAGGAGCTATTCAGGCCAAGGGGGCCGTTCAAGGCATCGATGAGCGGCTGAAACTCCGCCACATTACTCCCCACATACTGCAACGCAAAAGGCGTGACAATCACCGTGCCGTTTTGCTGGGTATCTATACTCATATTCACAGTCAAGTTGGGCAGTTGCGCCAGGCTCTTCATATTCGACAACTGGCTGCTCAGGATCCAGAAACCGCCACTCTTGGTGCCATCCTGGGGTGTATCCCCAAGATTGCCCAACGGCAGATCACCCGGGAGTCCGAATTGTGGAATCTTGCCGCTGGCATCGTACGTGAAAGTCGATTTGACCAGCAGGTCCGTGATACCGGGTATATTGGGCAGGCCGATGTGGACGCCGTAGGCAGGCCCGCCGGCGTCGGTCACCCGCACGATCAGGTAATAGTTGTTACTCTGGGTGGCCGGAGTCACCAAGTAGCTGACCAGCAGCTTGGGCGGCGGCTGCACTTTGAAGGCCTGGGGTTGGGACACCCCGCTGAGTTGCCGGCCCCCCTCAGTCAGCGACCAGGAGATATAGGCATAGACCTGCACCCCGTTGGGGTACTGGCTGAGCAACTGTTGATTGGGTACCAGTGCCCACCGGGCCGTAATCTTGCCATTCGGGGACAGTGCATCCACATGCATGCTGCTGGGAGCTGCCGTTGGCTGATCTATCAGCAGGATGGGCTGGATATCGAACAGGTCGTTCAGGACATTCGCCCCTGACGGCAGGTTGCCCTGGGCGTCCAGCGGTTGATCCGTGACCTGCAGTCCGAGATCGATGTCATTAATGCTCTGGTACTGGGACGGGTTATAGAGGTTGAAGCTGGCGGTAAAGGCCTGCTCGGAGGTCACTATATCCTGTGACAGCCCGAAAGAGCCCACTGTTGGTCCTATTCCCTGTGGCGCCGCCGGGATGTCTGCTCCGTAAAGACCAAGGAAATTACTGCTGAACAGGGCGGTGGTCGATTGACTGACTCCCTGGAAGAAGGGGGCAATGGCAGTCTTCATCTCGTCACCGGGATCGGGGGACAGGGTTACGGAATCCGGCGGCGTATAGTGGAGGCGCACCGGCACCTTGATGGTCACCGTCTTCTCCGTGCCGTCCTGGTTCTGGACCGTCCCGCTGATGGTGACGTAGAAGTCCAGGCTGAACAACTGGCCGTACAGCTTGGGCACCCGGTTGTCCGGGGCCTGGTAGTTGCCACTGCTGTCCGCCTGCACCCGGAAGGTATAGGCGCCGCTAGCCTGGTCATAGGCCACCTGGGATACGCTGCCGGCCTGGTTCCAGTTGAAGCCGTCCAGCCAGGCGCTGATCTGGTCCTGGGTGACTTCGGACGGGAAGACCACCTGGTAGTCGCCGGGTACTGATGTGGGCGTTACTTGGGCCGCATCATAGAGCTTGCTGACATCGACGTTCCAGGCGATGTCCTCCTTGTCGCCGCTGTTGAAATCGCCCAGGTTCAGCGTACCGGAACTCCCCGTGCGGGTGAAGGCCACCGCATCCTGCAGGTTGGGATCGACGCCGGTGAACTGTGCCTGCACGTTGTAGACGGCGCCCTGCACCGAGGGGTTCTCGATGCTGAAGAACCCGGACACTCTGGTGTTGTCGTACCCTATGGATAGCTCGTTGCCTGGGAAGTTGGCCACGATCTGAGGTGGATGATTGACCAGGTTGGCAGTCGCCTGCAGCACGGCCTCGTTATAAGCGCCGGCCACCACCGAGGTGCTCTCGGCCTGCAGTAGGTCATCCAGACTCCAGTCAAAGGTGAAGGGCATCTGCTGCAGCGCCAGTTGCCTGGGCGTGAGATCGATCATCGGCTGCACTTCAAGAGTGGTATCCAGCACCTGGTAGTTGTCGGCCTCGGCATGGAGAGCGTAGATGCCGGCCGGGATATTGGTGAAGGTAACAGTGCCGTCGGCGCCTGCCTGCTGGCCATAGACCTGCGGAGCGGCCGCCTGCTGGCCTGAAACGGTCTGAGGCCCAACCAGGGTGACAATGGCTCCGGCCACTGGCGCCTTACTATCCTGGTCCACTACGTCCAGTACCGTGGTGCCCACCGAACTGGCCGACACATCCACTTCCAGCGGCACCTGGATGGTCCCGGTGCTGGAGGCGACCGCAACACAGTCGTTATAGGTTCCGGCCGGGATATCGGCAGTCGGGGCAATCATCACCAGGATGGACGCCTGGGCGTGGGGATCCGTGATCGCCAGGCCCCTGATCGGCAGGATCAGGTCGGTACCGCTGCAAGTCAAAGTCACCCACGGCAGGGTGGCCGGCGGTACTACCTGGAGATCTGTCACCGGCGCCGTCCCGGTGTCGGTGATATGGATCACCTGGGTCACGCTCTCGCCCGGGCGTACGGCCACCTTGATGCCGCCTGCGGTCAGGTCCGGGTCATACTCGCCGTTTACTGACACGCTGCACATGGCAACAGCCGGATCAACGTACACGCTGCTAGCCACGCTGAGGCTATATCCCTCGTTGCAGGCCACATTAATGATGAGCGGGTAGGCGCCTGCCGCGGCATCAGCGTCCGCCGACACCCCCAATTGCAGGCTCAGCGTTCCGCCCGCTGCCAGGGAATCCGGGATCTCCCCGTAGACCGCCGCCGAGACGCCGCTGGCATTGGCCGGCAGCACCGGGGTCAAGGTTAACCCGGTCAGGGGCAGCGTCCCCACGTTGGTCAGGGAAATGTCGCCGGTGGCGCTATAGCCCTGAGTGACCTTTAGCTGCCCGGGGGCGTTGATGTAGGGCCCCTCCACGTAGAAGACGGCTTCAGGGCTGGACTTGGCTGCTCCATCAACGGCTGCCGTGGCATGCAAGGCGTAGGAGCCACCCACGTCCGGGGGTAGGTTGATGGTGGCGGTGTAGGCGCCGTCGCTGCCGGTGGTGGCACCGGTCTGGTACTGGCTGTCGCCGATGGCGAACACGGTGACGTCAATGCCGGGTAGTGGTGTCCCATCGCCGGCATACACACTGCCGCTGACGGTGACCGGTCTGCCGGCGGCGAAGGTCTGCTGGGTGGCAGCGGCGGTGATGGTGTAGCCCTCCACCATTTTCAGGGGGGCGGTTACCATCTGTTGCTGCCCATTGCCGGTCAGCGCCAGGAAGGCGGTGTAGTCCCCCGCCAGCAGCGGGGTGGCCGCCGTGTCCAGGGTGGCGTTGAACTGCCCGGCAACTGTATCGAAGCTCATGACCGCCTCCCAGGCAGGAACACTGGCGGGCATCGACTGCAGGTCTCCCTGATAGAGGTAGACGGCGGCGGCCACCCCGTCGGCTGTGCCCAGCCTGTGCCAGGGCTGATCGGAATCGGTGGCGCTCAGGTGGAACACCGGGTCCTCGGTGGTTGTGTAGACGCTCTTCCCCGGCCCGCCCTGGACGGTGATCTGACCCCCCACCTGGCAGGTGCAGGTCATGGTGGCGCTGCTGCGGTTGGCCAGTGGCAGGGCGCCGTAGACGTCGGCGTAGACCGCCAGGGTGTAGGCCGGGCTGGTGGGCAGGTAATTCGCCGTCCAGTCGATGGTGCCGGTGATGGCGCCGCCCTGGAGAAGTTCCGTAGTGGTCTGGAAGCTGCCTGCGTAGTTGCTGTTTACATACAACGAAGTGGTGAATGGTGTGCTGATGGACGTTTGCCCAGTGTTGGCCAAGGTGACAGTGGTGCTTACCATTGCTCCGAAGGGAACGCCGCCGGAGGCCGGCGTGCTGGCGATGCTGGTCACGGACAGGCCGGTCTGCTGCACACTCAGGCTCGGGGTCTGACCGGTGTAGGTGTTGCCGGTCCGGTCGCTCTCCTGGATCGCCTGACGCTGGTCGATGACCACGGTGACGCTGCTCGTCCCCGGGGCCGGGTTTTTCCAAGAGAAGTTGGCGTTGGCGCTCGCCCCGGCCGCCAGCGGGCCGACCGTCTCTTCGCCCAGGTAGCTGCCCCCGGCATAGAGGCAGACGTTGAAGGGCCGGTTGGTGGAGGACGGCCCGGTGTTGGCCACCGTGGCCGTAATCAGCAGCGGCTGGCCGGCAGTCAGGTTGCCGTTCGCCGGGGTGAAGCTCAGGCCACTCACGCCGAGGACCGGATAGTTCAGGGTCAGCGACGGCGACGTGAGATCAGCGGTGCTGCTGTCTCGCTCCAGGACGACCAGATGCGGCAGGGGGCCGTCGGCCATCACCTCGAAGGTGTGGACTCCGGCGCTGTCCGCCTGCCAGTCGGCGGTGACAGTGGTCTGGTTGCTGCCGCTCTGACAGGAAAGCACAGTTATGGGCACAGTCGAAACCAGGTTGCCATCGGCGAAGAAGGCCACATTGAAGTTATCGGCGTCGGCGTTGCCGTCATTTTCGATGGTTGCGGTCAGGGGGACGGTGTCCTCCCAGCCCAGGTAGCCGTTCGCGGGACCGCCCCAGGCGAAACTGTCCACCTTGAGATCCGGGAAGGAGGATCTGCCTATGTTCAGCGGTATGCTGCGCTGGTTGTTGCCGTAGTCCGCCTCATCCACGGCGTGGCCGATGTCGTCGGCGATGATGGTGAAGATATGGTTGCCGGCGGTCACCTTCCAGGTGAAGGAGACCTGCTCCGAGGCACCCTGGTAGATGTCGTCGCTGACCGTGGCGTAGGTCTGGTACTGATAGTCGACATAGAAGCCGACCAGGAACGGAACGGTGGTCGCTGAGTAGCCGCCGTTGTAGACAGTACCGGTAACGGTGACGGTGTCCCCCACCTGGAAATTGTCCGGGCTGATGCTGATGGCGCTGACCATCAGGTCGGGCCTGGTCTCGTTCACCGTCACCTGCATCACGGCGCTGCTTGAGGCGCTATTGTTGTCGGTGACGGTCAGCTTCACCTTGTAGGTGCCGGAGTGCAGGTAGGTATGCGTCGGACAGACGCCGGACGCCGACTCGCCGTCCCCGAACTCCCAGGTGAAGCTCTGAATGTAGCCGTCCTTATCGTAGGAGCGGGAGCCGTCGAAGTGGGCGGGCTGCTCCACGTCCACTGAGAAGTCAGGGCAGGTGTAGGCCAGTGGTAGGTAGTTCACCGTCTGGGTCTGGGTGATGCTGGCCGCGGGTGAATTGTTGTTGACGATCTCGGCCGTCAGGGTATAGGTTCCGCCATGTGGCGGCGTCCAGTCAGCATACAGGTACTGCGTGTACATCGGCAACAGGTTTGAAAAGGATTCCTCCCCCAGCTTGACCGGATTGGCGTCGCCCTGGGCGAGGGCGTAGAAATCCACCATGCCGCTCTCGGGCTGGGTGCCTTGGTTGTAGACGGTCGTTCGCACTGTGGTCAGGCCGCCCTCGTCCGGCAGGTGGCCGATGTCGTAGTAGACGGGGGTGCTGGTGACGCTGCCGTCGCTTTCCGTGGCGTATTCCCACTGGGCGACGTCCAGGGCGGTCAGAGCAGCGCCGCTGCGGAAGTCCGCCGTGTACTGGGACGCATAGAAGGCTGTACCGTCGCGTGGGATGGCGTCGATGGCGTAGACGTTCCCGTAATCCTTCCAGAAGTCGCCCTGGCTGAGCAGGGCATCGGACGCCCCGGTGGCGTACGCCGCCCGCACCACCGACCGGATGTTGTTCTCCGGGAGCGGGTCTTTCAGGAGCAGCACCTGGTAGCGCGGCGCCGACGGGTCGTTCGGGTCGCCGGACGGGGCCGGGACGGAGAACTGCATGGTCGGGTCAGCCGCCGTCGGCTGCTTGGTCACATTCAGGTTCTGGGGCACATAGATCGGCAGGTGCAGGCCGGTCTGCATGTTGATCAGGTAGTTAGGGAAACCTGTGTCCCCCACATCGATCAGTGTGAGACTGCCCCCGCTGGCGCCGAGGGTGTCGGCGATGTTGTCCTGGCCGATGATCTCCGTGCTCACGGAGGCGATCAGCGGGTTGAGCATCACCCCATTGTATGCTTTATGCTGCAGCGTCGCTGTGAAGTTCCGGAACACTCCGTCCAGGGAGCTGGTCAGGATCCAGTAGCCGCTCGTCTGGCTGTGGGGGGCGATATCCCCCATGTCCAGGGTGAAAGTCCCGTTGCTGGTGGAACCGAAGGAGGTGCCCTGGATGCTGATGTTGACCAGGAGGCCGGCCTGGTTGCTGGTGATCTGGAGCTGGCCGGAGGCAATGGTCAGGTCGTTGGCAGGACCATCCCCGACGTTCTCGGCGGTGACCCCCAGCCGAAATGGCACCCCGGCCTTGACCGTGTGCGGCACGTAGTAGTGCAGCTCGATCTTGGGCTGAGGTATGATAGTGATCGGCACCGCCTGGGTGGCGGTCTGGACATAGGTGCCGTTGACATAATAGGAGACCAGTGCCTTGGCGGTGTAGGTCTGGCCGGCGGGGTCGGCGCCTCCCATGCCGTCACCCGGGATCAGTTGCCAGTCCCCCTCAAGGGAACTCCCGGCGCTGAGCGACCCGGAGCCGTCCAGGGCAGAGATCCCCGACAGGCCGGTAGGCACGACAAATAGTTGGTTGGTGACATCGTTGCCGTTGGCATCCTGCACCACCACCTTGACGTTCACATCCTGCAGCGAGAAGGCAGAGTAGCCGTTCGTGACCTGCAGCGTGGCGTTGAAGGCTTGGCGCTCCAGGGTAGCGGTCTGGTCGAGCTTCAGGGTGACGATCTCATAGGCGCCGGGGGAGGTCGCCGCCGGCAGCAGTCCGCCACTGGCGCCCTGTTCGCCGACGAAGTAATCGATCTGGCTCACATCCTGGCCCTCCGGCAACTGGACGTCCTCTTCCTGCTGCGCGCTCTGGCCAGGCAGGGTCACATCCATGTGCACCACCTGGGGACTGGGGTTGTAAAGCGGCAACTGCCCGTCCACCTCGCTCGGCGGGTAGACCGGCAGACCAGTATCCGG
>Ga0326728_10014121_pt1 | contig 17096 bp, 15 predicted proteins | sample MB3enrmetagenome_FD_207602 | JGI IMG/M metagenome (GOLD analysis project Ga0326728, IMG submission 207602) | Lab enriched peat soil microbial communities from McLean, Ithaca, NY, United States - MB31MN | ecosystem: Environmental > Terrestrial > Soil > Wetlands > Peat | place: USA: New York...
ACGAAGAGCTGGTGCGTGTCGCAATCGGCGAGGAGACAGTGGAAGGTCTAACAGAGTTCGTGGTTTCCCGCGAGCTTATCTCTGTAGATGTTGCCGCATCTCAGAGCTGATTGCAGCATTCCTTCTGCCGCCTGAAATGCATCCCTCAGGGGCTAAAGCCCGCACTCAATCCATCGGCCCTGTCGGCACGAGTAAACTCGTGCCCTGACACAAAGCTCCGTTCCAATCGCTTTTTTCAGCAAACCCTGAGGCCGTGTACTTTCAAAACGCGTTCTTGAATTAACATCCGGCTACTTCCACAGCTTCTCCCAGTTCCAAAGCCCGCTGGTCACCTTACCCGGCAGCTTGAATCCAAGCTGATGCGCCAGCATGCACACCTGGCCGCGATGATGAGCTTCGTGCGCAATCATGTAGCACAGCATCTCCGGACCGGCCGGCCAGGGCCGGGCCCAGCCGTCTCTCAAGAAACTCTGAATGCGGCCGCTGCTACCGCCAAGCGCCTCGGCCAGCATCTCTTCGCAGCGCGCGGCGCTCTCAGCCAATCCCGCGCCGGCCTCCTCAGGCGTGCAGCGCGTGCGGTTCAGTTGCAGCGGAACCTTCAGGTGCGGCGCCGCAAGCCTGATCCACTTGGTGCGGACATTGTGTACGTGCGTAAAGATCGCCGCGATGGTGCGGACGTTGCCGGGCGTCTTCGCTCTCCAGGCTTCAGGGTCAAGGCGCTCGATCAGCATCTGGTTCATGCGCTCGTTGGCGGCAAACGCCCTGACTGCCGCTCGCCCGAGCTCCGTCTGAAGCTGGTTATGAATTTCGCGTCGTCGCGTGGCCACGGCTCCTCCTGACCTATCGTAGCTGTGCCGTGTTCCCTCGTCGCCGCCCAATCGTGGTGAGTGGTCGGCACACCTTGTCAGGTAAGGAAACAATGATGTAAGATATTCTTACTTCCTTGCGGGGTTGCGTATGCTCGCCAAATTGACTGTCAAAAACCAGCTCACACTGCCCAAGGCTATCGCCTCTCAGTTTCCCGGGGTCGAATACTTCGAGGTCAGCATCGATGGCAATTCAATCAAGCTGAGCCCCTTACGGCGCAGCCACCTGGAGGAGATCTGGGAGCATCTCGAAAAGCTGGGAATCACTGAGCAGGATGTGAAAGACGCGGTTGCCTGGGCACGTTCGACTGAATGACCGTACCCTCCATCCATCGTGTTGTTTTCGACACGAATGTTGTTCTCTCTGCGCTCCTCTTCCCTCACGGCCACTTGGCATGGTTGCGATTGCATTGGCGGGAAAGTTGTCTGCCCCTCGTCTCCAAGGCAACCGCCATGGAACTAGCGCGGGTACTTGCATATTCCAAGTTTCGGCTCTCGGACGCCAGTCGTATTGAGCTGTTCGGCCTCTATGTTTCTTGCTGCGAGACGATCGACCCGACCAGGAGATCGCCGCTGGCCTGCCGTGACCCGAAAGATCAGCCATTCCTCGATCTGGCCCACTGCGGCAAAGCCGATGTGCTCGTAACCGGAGACGATGACCTGCTGTCTCTCGCCGAAGAGACCGCATTTGCCATACAGACTCCCGAGGTCTATCGGCTCAGAACTCTGACCGTTGACAGATGACCGTGTTGGTATAACAGCGGCGATTTATTGCGCTTCGACCCAACTTCGCAAGAACTCCCGCAGCTCCTCCGGCGGCTTGAGCCATATCTCTGCATTCGTCTGGCGCCACTGGCGGCGGACCAGCGCGCTCAGGTGCGGACCGGTTGCACTGTTCATGGCGCGGAAGGCTGCCTCGTCGGTCAAATCGTCGCCGAGATAGGCTGCCGGAAACGGCGACGATGCAGCGGCCTTCATTTCGTCAAGAACCGCGGTAACGGCGCCGCCTTTATTGCGGCCCGCGCGAATCTCCAATCCGCATTCGAATTCGAGGAGCCTGAGGCCTTCGATCTGGGCCGCGGGCTCAAAGAGCGCCCTCGTGCGAGCTTCGATCACCCGCGCCTTATGCGGGCTTGCGCCCCGCCAGTGCATCACGGCGGCATTGGGCTTCGACTCAAAGAGGCCGCCGAGGGCGTCGCGCCGCAGCAGCGCGGTGAGCTCGTCGAGCCTGGCGCGGGCCGCCGGCGGAGCCTGTTCCAGTTCGCTGTGACCGTCAGGGTAGAGCCGCTCCGCGCCATGCAGGCCCCAGACCTCAACCGGCGTTTCGAGCGCGAGCAGCGGCTGAATTTCGCGCGGCGGCCGGCCGGTGACGACCACGAGCCTTGTTCTTTCCAGGCTTTGGATGAGGTTCAGCAGTTCCCGCACGCGAGCCCATGGGCACGCGGTGAAGCGATCGACGCGGAAGGCGGCAAGGGTGCCGTCGTAATCCAGCATCAGCAGCGCGCGCGGCGCGGCAGAAAAATGGCTGAAGAATTCGTTGAGTCTTTCTTCGGATTCCGGGGTCAAACGGGACTCGCTTCCTTGGGCGGTTTTTCGCGCCTCGGCTTCGGCTTCGACTCCGGTCGCCGATGCGGGTGCGATACGGTGTGAGTTCCACTCAGCTTCTTCCATGGTATCGATTCCGGGTTGGCGCAGGTCGTCCGGCCCATTTGCCGCCCACGGATAAATGCTGAGTTTCATCGCCTGGCCGTGTGCCCGGCGCTATTCTTCGCTGCGCGATGCGCTATTCTGTGTTCGAGAACAATGGCGATCCAGACGCTTGACCGTACCGCCAAACATATCGTGCTCACCGTGCAGGATTACTCGATCTTCGCGTGGCGAAGCTTGATGAACCTGTTCCGGCCGCCGGTTTACTGGTCTGACTTTTTGATACAGTCCGACATTATCGGCGTTGGCTCGATATCTATCGTTCTGCTCTCAGGCTTTTTTACGGGCGCCGTGCTTGCGCTGCAGTCGGCGGCCACGCTTTCGGCCTTTGGCGCCACCGGCATCACCGGGCGGTTTGTGAGCCTCACCATGATTCGCGAGCTGGGCGCGGTGCTGACGGGCATCATGGTCTCGGGACGGAATGCGTCGTCGATGGCCAGCGAGCTGGGGTCGATGGTGGTGACCGAGCAGATTGACGCCATGCGCGCGCTGGGCGTTGACCCGCTGCGCAAGCTGGTCACGCCGCGCATCTACGCCACCATCACGATGCTCTTCTTTCTCACCATCGTCGCCAACACCTTCGGCATCCTGGGCGGCGCGGCGGTCACCGTCTTTTTGAATCACCAGAACGGCATGCAGTACTTCTCCATGGCCTGGGAGGGCCTGCACTTCCGCGATGTCGCGCAGGGCCTGGTGAAGCCGCTCTTTTTCGGCTACATCATCGCGTCAATCGGGTGCTTCTACGGCATGAAGACCACGGGTGGAACCCAGGGAGTGGGCCGGTCGACGATTCAGGCGGTGGTTACTTCGTCGGTGCTGATTATTGTGGCCGACTTCCTCATCACGCACGTTATGTTGTCACTCTGGCCCGCATGAGTCTTTCACTGCTCACCGAACTCGAGCCGCTCAAAGACACCCTTCCGGTGGTGGAGATGCGGCACGTAACGATCTCGTTCGATGGGCCGCCGGTGCTGAACGACATCAGCTTTCGCGTGGCGCCCCATGAGACACGCATCCTGCTGGGGCCTGCCGGCGTGGGCAAAAGCGTGCTGCTCAAGCTCATCAACGGCCTGCTGAAGCCCGACAAGGGCAACGTGCTGCTGTTCGGCGACGAGATTTCCGCGATGCCTGAAGAGGCGCTCTTTCCGTTGCGCGCGCGTACCGGCATGGTCTTTCAGGAGGGCGCGCTCTTTGACTCGCTCAGCGTGCGCGACAACGTGGGCTACCAGTTGATCGAGGAGGGTAAGCTGACCGACGAGGAGATTGACGCGAAGGTGCGCGAGTCGCTCAGATTTGTGGAGCTCGAAGAGACCTTCTCGTTATTCCCGTCCAGCCTTTCGGGGGGCATGCGCCGCCGCGTAGCCATAGCGCGGGCGCTTATCAATCAGCCCGAGCTGCTGTTGTACGACTCGCCCACGGGCGGGCTCGACCCCGTCACTTCAACCAACATCATCAGCCTGATTGTGAAGCAGCGCGACGTGCGCAGCACGCCTTCGCTGCTGGTGACGCACCGCCTGCAGGACGCGTTCATGATGTGCACGCACCGTTTCGATGCCGAAAAGGGCGAGATGGCGCCGCTGCCCAAGGGCGAGACCGACCCCAATACGACGTTCATGATGCTGGATGAGGGAGAGCTGATCTTCGACGGCTCGCTGCACCAGCTGCTGCACACCGACAATACGTTTGTGCAGGAGTTTATCGAATAGGGTGCAATTGGCTCCGGAATGAGAGGCTCTCGGCGCGCCGGCCCGCCCGGCCGTGCTAGACTTCCGGGTGCTGTTGGCTGAGCGCCGATCGATGCGCCCAGACCCGCGAGGCATCCATGACCATCCTTCCTTCCGCATCGCAATCGCAGTTTTCCCGCCGCAGATTCATGCAGGCGGCGGGCGCAGCGGCTGTGCTTTCGCGCAGCGCATTTGCGCGCTCGGGACGCGTGCCGGCCTCCGACCGTATCACCATGGGCGTCATCGGCTGGGGCATGATGGGCCCATCGAACACCGGCGTCTTTTTGAAACAGCCCGACTGCCAGGTGGTAGCCGCCTGCGACCTGGATAAGAACGCCCTGCAGGCCGCCGTGGGAACCATCAACACCCACTACGGCAACCAGGACTGCCGCGCCTACCACGACTACCACGAGCTGCTGGCCCGCGACGACATCGACACCGTGATGATCGCCATCCCCGACCACTGGCATGAGCTGGTAGCCACCGAGGCTGCAAGCCGCAAGAAGGACATCTACGGCGAAAAGCCGCTGGCCCGCACCGTCCGGGAGCAGCAGGGAATTGTGCGCGCCGTGGAGGCGAACAAGGTGATCTGGCAGACCGGCTCATGGCAGCGCTCGCTGCCTGAATTCCGCAAGGCCGCGGAGATTGTGCGCAATGGACTGATCGGCGACGTGATTCGCGTTGAGGTCGGGCTGCCCGGCGGAGAGCACGATTTTGCCGGCACCGAGCCGGCGCTGCTGGCCAGGCTGGCAACGTTGCCCGGGAAGATCACCGACCCGACGCTGATTGTGCCGGGAACGCCGGCATGGGACCTGGCGGTGAGCGATCCGCCGCCCGAGCTGGATTACGACCGCTGGATCGGCCCCTCGCGCATGGAGCCGTACATTGAGGCGCGCGTGCACAAGAACTGGCGCTGGAATTACAACACCGGCGGGGGACAGCTGCTCGACTGGATCGGCCACCACGGCGACATCGCGCATTGGGGCCTCGGATTCGATCTGAGCGGCCCGTCTGAGGTTGAGGGCCACGGCGAGTTCCCGGCGCCCAACGCGTTGTGGAACACGGCGACGAAGTACCACGTGGAGTGCCTGTACAAGAAGGAAGTGACCGGCTACTCGAACGACGTGCGCTTGACCCACGCCGGCGGGTCGGGCGCCATCAACATGGGCACCAAGTGGATCGGAACCGATGGATGGGTGTGGGTTGACCGCGGCGGCTTCGACGCCTCAAACCAGGAGTGGGTGAAGTGGGAGACTGTGCCCGACTCGCTGCGCAAGACGAGGCTCTACGAGTCGGCCGAGCACCGGCGCAATTTCCTCGATTGCGTGAAGACGCGCAAGCCCACCATCACGCCGGTCGAGGTGGCGCACCACTCCACGCTGCCGGGGCACCTTGGCTTGATTTCGATGCTCACGGGCCGCAAGATTCATTGGGATGTGGAGCGCGAAGTAATCCTCGACGATCCCGCGGCATCGGATCTGCTCACGCGGCCCTATCGCGCGCCGTACGTGATGGTGTGAGGGACTCAAGGCCTCAAGGTCCGGGCCTGAAGGCCAGATGTTTATGGCGCGGGCCATCAGGGGGCTCAAGGCCCCTGCTCCCTCCGCTCGGCACATCCCTGCCCGGCTCAAATCTGCTAGGCTTTTCTGTTCCGGCATTGCGCCGGCAGGCAGGTAAGGTATGGCGACTAAATTTCAAGGCTTTGATTTTCTCAATCTTGACGCAGGATTCTCTGAGGACGAGCTGCTCGTCCGCCGCACCACGCGCGATTTTGTCGACGACAACGTAATCCCCATCATCGAGAGCTGCTTCCGCGAGGACCGCTTCCCACGCGAGCTGGTGCCGCTGATGGGCGAACTGGGCTTCTTTGGCGCCACCATTGAAGGCTACGACTGCGCCGGCATGTCGAATGTGGAGTACGGCCTCGTGATGCAGGAACTGGAACGCGGCGACTCGGGACTGCGCAGCTTTGTGAGCGTGCAGTCGGCGCTGGTGATGTATCCCATCTATACCTTCGGCTCCGACGAGCAGAAGAATACCTGGCTGCCAGCGCTGGCCAGCGGCGAAAAGCTGGGCTGCTTCGGGCTCACCGAGCCGGGGTTCGGATCGAACCCGGGCGGCATGACGACGCGCGCCCGCCGCGACGGCTCTGACTACGTGCTCAACGGCGAGAAGATGTGGATCACCTCGGGCACCATCGCCGATGTTTCGGTGGTGTGGGCCAAGCTGGAGGGCGAGGGCGGCGGGAACGACAGCGTGCGCGGATTCCTGGTGGAGAAGGACCGGCCCGGCTTCTCGGCATTCGATGTGCACGGCAAGTGGTCGCTGCGGGCGTCGGTTACCAGCGGATTATCGCTCCAGGATGTGCGCGTGCCCGAGAGCAACATGCTGCCGGGCGCGGCTGGATTGAAGAGCCCGCTGATGTGCCTGAACCAGGCGCGCTACGGCATCAGCTGGGGCGCGCTGGGCGCGGCCATGTCTTGCTACGACACCGCACTGAACTATGCCAAGATCAGGAAGCAATTCCACGACATGCCCATCGCAGGCCATCAGATTGTGCAGGAGAAGCTGGTGTGGATGGCGAGCGAGATTGCCAAGGGGCAGTTGCTCAGCCTGCACGTGGGACGGCTGAAGGATGCGGGCAAGGTTGGCCACCAGCACATCTCCATGGCCAAGCGAAACAACGTGTGGATGGCGCTTGAGTGCGCGCGGCTGGCGCGCGACATACTGGGCGCGAACGGCATCACCGAGGACTACCCCATCATGCGCCATATGATGAACCTCGAGTCAGTGAAGACCTACGAGGGCACGCACGACATTCACACGCTGATCCTGGGGCAGCACCTGACGGGGATTGGGGCGTACTGAAAGAGGCACCGTTCTAATGCTCGGCCAGCATTCAGCCATTAAAGAATTGCAAGAGGAGACGGAATGTGGAGCAGGTTAAATCTGATCTATTTGGCCGCATGTGCATGCGTGTTATCAGTCTTCTCGACCTTCCCGAAATATGGTGTTCTCGGAAGCTTTTTGGTGTGGGTCATCGTGTCGGTCCCATACCCCTTCTGTCTCGCTTGGACCCGCTCTGCAACTCGGTTCTGGGCGGGTCTATTTCATTTCTCGTCGATCCTCATAGTCGCGCAGATATTTAGCTTTTGTGTGTATCTCGTTTGGTATGGCGCGCTCATGTACCCTCGATTTGGAGACAAGTCTGCCTTCATGGACTTGATGCAATCAAACGCGATCGAAAGCGCCGTCTTCTTTGTCGGCGAGCTGATAGAGTCGGCCGTGGTTGGGGTCCTTTGTTATGCAGTGGGTTACCCAGGGGCGCGCTGGCTCGTTCGGTTGAAGGATTATTAGGTCGCCCTGTGTAGATATGGAATATTCTTTAGCCATGTTGAAACTTGGTAAGCCTCTCTCTTGCCTTGCCCTCTGCTCCTGCTTCGGTGCCGGAGCGGGCTTTTCCACCGCGCAGCAACCCCCGTCTACACCCATCGTCCTCCACGCCGCGCGGCTGATCGATGTGGCTACGGGCGAGGTCGTCGCGCCGGGCGAGGTGCTGGTCGAGGGCGAACGCATCAAGGCCGTGGGCAAACAGGTCGAGCATCCGCAGGGCGCAAAGACGATCGATCTCGGCGATACCACGCTCCTGCCCGGACTCATCGATGCGCACGTGCACCTGTTTCTGCATCCCGGGGCCGAGGATTTGCAGACGGTAATCGAGTCGGTGCCGTGGCGGACCATTATGGCCGAGCAGGCGGCAAAGGCCGACCTGATGGCCGGCTACACCGCTGAGCGCGACATGGGAACCGAGGGTGCTGGTTCGGCCGATTCGGCCATCCGCGACGCCATTAACAAGGGATTGATTCCCGGGCCGCGGCTGCGCATCAGCGGCAACGCGATCGACATTCTTGGCGGGCACGAGGACGCGAACCATTTCAATCCCGCGCAGCATGTGCTTTCGAATGCCGACTACGCCAACTCAACCGAGCAGCTTATCGAGGTCATCCGCGAGCAGCACAAGCAGGGATCGAGCTTTGTGAAGATCTACGAGACCGGGCCCGACCGTATGATTGACGGCGTTCTGCATACGCCGTACCAGTACTCCGAGGCGCAGCTTGCCGCCGCGGTTGAAGAGGCGCACCGGCTGGGCACGGTGGTTGGCGTGCACGCGATGGGCGAGCCGGGCACGCTGTACGCGGCGCAGGCCGGCGTGGCTTCAATCGACCACGGAACCCAATTGAGCGACGAGACCATGCGGATCATGAAGGAGAAGCACATTCCGGCGGTGCCGACCTTCACCATCTTCGATTACTTTGCGCACCACGCCACCGGCGCCACTGAGGCGGCGAGCGAGAGCGCGATGCTCGGTTACAAGATTGCCGAGTTCAAAAAACAGATTGCGGCGGGTATTCCCTTTGCCGTGGGGTCCGATGTGGGGCCGTTCCCGCACGGCACGCAGGCCCGCGAGATGACGCTGATGGTGCAATACGGCATGAAGCCGCTGGCCGTGCTGCAGGCCGATATGATTGAGGGCGCGCGGCTGCTTGGCTGGGGCGATGAGATCGGGCAGCTCAAGCCGGGCTTTTATGCCGATATTGTCGCCGTCCCCGGCAATCCGCTCGAAGACATCAGTGTGTGCGAGCACGTAAGCTTTGTGATGAAGAACGGCGAAGTGGTGCGGCAGTAGTTCCGCTGCGCGAGGTCAAAGAACGCCAAAAAACGATTGCGATTTCATCGTGTCTTGTGAAAGAACAAAAATACCGGAAGTCGTAATCCCAGCAAGCCCGAAAACGAAACCCCAGGAGCAAAGATGACGCGTTTTGCCACTCTGCTTGTTGCCGCAACCTTGTCTGTAAGCGCATTTGCCGCCACGCCGGCAAAGTCTGACGCACACGCCGGCGCCGACCCGCGTCTACAGGGCGCCTACAAGTTCAACGAAGGCGGATGGACTTACGTGCATCTCGAAGGCTCGCCCGAGCAGGTCGGCTTTCAGCATGGATATCTGCTGGCGCACGAAATTGAGGACAACGTGAACGTGTACGAAGTGATGGGTAAACACAACGACAAGCGTTCATGGGACTGGTTCCGCAACGTAGGGCAAACGGTCTTCTGGCCGAAGGTCGAGCCCGAGTACCAGGCAGAGATGAAGGGAATTGCGGAAGGGCTTGCCGCCGAGGGATCGAAGATCGACCTTTGGGACATCGTCGCGCTGAACAGCTATCTCGAGATCGCCGATTACTATCTGCCGCAACTGAACGCGCACAAGCACAAGCCCAATCCGCCGGCGGCGGTTGCGCCGGGCAAGTGCAGCGCGTTTGTCGCCACCGGGTCGGCGACCAAAGACGGCGGCATCGTGATTGCGCACAGCAACTGGTCGTCGTACGCCGAAGGCGAGCGCTGGGATTACGTCTTCGACATTGTTCCGGCGAAGGGCCAGCACATTCTTATGGACGGACTGCCGGGCGTGATTACCAGCGAAGACGATTTCGGTATCAACGTCGCCGGGTTGATGATTACCGAAACAACGTTGCCCAAGGCGAAAGGATTCGACGTGAACGGAATTCCCGAGTTTGACCGCTCGCGCAAGGCGATGCAGTACGCCACATCGATCGATGAGTATGCGGCCATCATGCGCAAGGGCAACAACGGCGGCTATGCGAACTCGTGGCTGGTGGGCGATCGCAAAACCGGCGAGATCGGCTACCTTGAGCTCGGATTGCACGACACGCCGCTCAAAAAGAAGAAGGACGGCTACTTTGTTTCGTCGAACTTTACCTGGGATCCGGAGGTGATCCACGACGACACGCCGGGCTTCGACCCGACCAATTCAGAGAGCAGCCCGAATGCGCGTCACATCCGCGCCGAGGAGTTCATGCAGGAGCACTACGGCAAGCTCGACACCGCACTGGCCGAGGCGTATCTCTCTGACCATTTCGACATCTACGAGCACAAGCAGGATGCGGGCAAGCGCAGCCTGTGCGGGCACGAGGATACGTCGCCTGTGGGCGAGAAAGTGTGGGACGATCCGCCGTATTCTCCGGGCGGCGCGGTGACCGGCAAGGTAACGAGCTCAGAGCTCACGGCGAAGATGAGCTTCATCGGCCGGGCCGGCCATCCCTGCGGCGAGGATTTTCTGGCCGGGCCGTTCCTGAAGGCGCATCCGGAGTTTGCTTGGCAGAAGTCTATTCTTCACGACATGATCGCCGGGCCGTGGACGACGTTCACCGCGGATGAGAAGGCGCCGGCGACGGTGGCGGCGAGATAGAGGCCACAGGCTACACCGCAACCACAAAGCTGTCCTCGGTTCGCGTGACGGCGTGGTAGAGCGTGTCGCGCTCCACCGGGACGCGGCCGGCCTCGGTAATCAGGCGGCAGAGTTCCTTGCGCGTGAGCCCCTGCGGCGTGGTTGCCCCGGCGTCGTGGTAGATCTTCTCTTCAATCACCGTGCCGTCGAGGTCGTCGGCGCCGAAGCGCAGCGCGATCTGCGCGATCTTGGGCGTCATCATCTGCCAGTAGGCCTTGATGTGCGCGAAGTTATCGAGCAGCAGGCGGCCGACGGCGACCTGGCGGATATCGGTGAGGCCGGTGGTCACAGGCAGGTGATCGAGCGGCGTGTTCTCAGGATGGAAGGCCAGCGGGATGAAGGTCTGAAAGCCGCCGGTCTCGTCCTGCAAAGCGCGCAGTTTCATCAGGTGGTCCACGCGGTCTTCGTCGTTCTCAATGTGGCCGTAGAGCATAGTCGCATTGGAGCGGAAGCCCATTTTGTGCGCCAGCCGCGCCGTCTCGAGCCATTCCGTGCCGTCAATCTTGTGGTCGCAGATGATGGATCGGACGCGCGGCGCAAAGATCTCAGCGCCGCCGCCGGGCATGGAGTCGACGCCGGCATCGCGCAGCTTCTCAAGCGTCTGCTGGATGCTGAGCTTGGCGCGGCGGGCAAAAAACGCGATCTCGACCATGGTGAAGGCCTTGATGTGAACCTTCGGGAATCTGCTTTTGAGGCCGCGTACCAGGTCGAGGAAGAATTCGAACGGCAGGTCGGGATGCAGGCCGCCGACAATGTGGAACTCGGTGACCGCTTCGGAGTAGCCCGAAGCCGCTGTTTCAAAAGCTTCGTCCAGGGCCATGGTGTAGCCGGCCGGGTCGCCCTTCTTGCGGCCGAAGGCGCACAGCTTGCAGGCCGCTACGCACACGTTGGTGGGGTTGATGTGGCGATTGACGTTGAAGTAGGTCAGGTCGCCGTGCATGCGCTCGCGGACATGGTTTGCGAGCCAGCCCACGGCGAGCACATCGTTTGAGGCGTAGAGGGCCAGGCCTTCTTCGGCGCTGAGGCGCTCGCACGCCAGCACACGGGCGGCGATAGGCTCAAGCCGCGGGTCGTAAGTGCGAAAAGGGTGACTTGCGCGCCGGTTGGCTGCGGTGGTCTCCATGGTTAGATGATACCGGAAGTGTGTTGCTGGTCACTTTGCGGTGGCTTCGGCGCCGGTAGTCTCGGGGCCGGTGAGCACGCCGTCGTTCAGCGAGGCCGCTACCAGGTGGTTGCCCGCAGCGCGAATCAAGGTGATCTCGTAGCCGGCCTTCCACCACGCCCAGGTCATGGTTTTGGCGTCGATGGCGTACACCTGGTCGCTGGTTTCTGAGCTGGCCAGCATCTTCTTCAACTGCGGGTCGTAGCTCAGGTCGTCCACGTCGCGGAAGGGCAGCCGCTCAAACCAGAGCCAGGTTTTGCCCAGGTCGTAGCTGTAGTAGACGCCCTCGCGCGCGGCCAGCCAGAGCGTGCCGTCGGGCGAAAACACGGCGCGGTGAATCTGGGTGACCATGGTGGGCACGCCCAGAGGAAGCCAGGTCTGGCCGCTATCGGTGGAGATGGCCGCGCCCGCGGTGCGGGCCGCCACAATGGTCTCGCCATGGACCGTGATGCTGCGGTATTGGGCGCCGCCCATCACCGGGCCGCCCTGCCAGGTCTGGCCTTTGTCGTGGCTGGTTAAAACGCCGATGTCGGTGGCCGCGGCCCAGGTGTCGCCCGAAACATCGATAGCGTTGACGCGGCCGCTCAGTTCAATTTTGGGAACATTCACCTCTTTTTCAATGTTGACTTTGGTATGGTGGTGCGTCTCAGAGAAGGTCTTCACAATGGTGTTTGCGATGGTGTTGCGCGGCTCCCACGTGAGGGCCGTTCCCGCCACTCCCGATGCGTTGGCGGAATCGGCTGGAGGGTCGAGAACGAAGATTCCGTCGTTGGTCCCTGCCACCACGGTACCGTCTTTGGTTTCGGCCAGGGCAAATATGTCGCGGCCTTCAAGGCCCGCGCCCAGTTGCTGCCAGCTTGCGCCGCCGTTGGTGGACTGAAAAACGCCGCCGAAGGTTTTGTCGTTGACCACGCCCGCGAAGAGGTGCGACGGGTCGTTCAGGTCCACGAGCAGCGCGGCCACCTTGCGCTCCGAGATGCCCTGGTTCGATTCGGTAAAGTTTTCGCCGCCGTCGGTGCTGGCCAATACGCCTCCGCGGTCGGTGGCCAGCAGCACGTGTTTTGAGTCGTGGGGATCGACCCAGACGTCGTTCACCACCACCTCAGGCCCGGTCATTCGCCGGAAGGTCTTGCCCGCATCCTCGGTTTTATAAAGTCCTTCGGTGGTTCCGGCGTAGACGGTCTCGCGGTTCCCGGGATCCTGCATGATGACGCGGGTTCGCCGCGCCTCATCGGGAATCCCTTCGATCTTGCGAAAAAGGTCGCCGCCGTTGTCGCTCTTGTAAATGCCGCTGCACGCGCTCATGTAAACCACGCGCGGCTCATCGGGATCGACGACGATCGAGAAGATGTCGGAGTCGACAATCACGCCCTTCTTGATGTTGCTCCAGTTCTCGCCGCCGTCCGTGGTCTTCCACGGCAGGTGCCAGGTGCCGGCGTAAACAATGTCGGGGTTGCGCGGATCGACGGCGAGGGACTCAATCTCGTGAATCTCTGTGCTGGCTTCGGGGCTGATGCGGGTCCATGTCTCGCCGCTGTCGCTGGTGCGATAGACGCCTTCGAGCGTGCCGGCGAAGAGAATGTGAGGATCGGAGGGGGCCTGGACGAGGGCGTGGACCGGCTGCCCCTTCAGGCTGGGGGTCTGGGTGAATGTATGGCCGCCGTTGTGGCTGATCCAAAGGCCTCCGCCCGAGCTATCTTTCCAGGCGCCGACAAAAATGTTGGAGGGGTTGGCGGAGTCGACCACCAGGCTGTCGAGCACGTAGCCGTCGGCGGGGTCGAGCTTGGCCAGCCGATGCCAGGTTGCGCCCGCATCCTGCGACTCGTAAAGCCAGCTGTTTGTGGTGCCCAGGTAGAGATGGAGGGGGTTTGCCGGATCGGCGGCAAAGGCCCGCGCGTCACCGCCGTCAGGGCCTGCAACGCTCCAGGCCGTCTGCGCCGGCGACGGCAGAGCCGCTAAGACCGAGAAAAACAAGATGGGGGTGAGTGCGAGTCGTTTGAGAAAACGGCGGGGACGATCGCACTTTCGAGCAAGGCTCATGCGGTGAAAAACGCTCCAAAGCTCATCAGTTCAAGTATACAAAGGATTGAATCCGAGGCCGGGTTAGCAAGGTGAGACGTATTGAATTGGTGAGGGGGGCGGCGGCAGCCGCTATGAGCGGGCTGTGGTGAGGGGGCAACTGCGACGTAAGTGCCGGGTGGCGACCATCCGTCCAGAACGCCGAATTCCAGCATGACAGCGCCGCAAGAAGGCCGGCGGAACTGGCTGTTTTCGCCATAGTTAACACATAGAGGCTAGAGCCATCGGTCTACCCGCCGCCCGATCTTCAGTTCAAGAGGCCTGTGAGCAAAATTGAACAGTATCTCAACTTGCGTTCAATCAGAATCCTGACTGGGACGAAGCGACCCCATAGGGGCTTGGTCGCGTTCGCGGTATGTCAACAGCCCAGAAGTATGAGCGGCCCAATCGGGCGTGAAATGCGTTTCCTGTTTGGCCCTCCCTCATGGATTGGCCGGCTCGCCGTACACCACCTATCGTGTCAGCGGGTTCACGGACATGGCTGAGGAACGGTATTTGAGAGTCTTTTCCAACAAAATGGTTTAGAACCACGCACGAATGTGCGAGACAGGCGGTTTAGGATGAACTCCTTCAGTTTGCGCTCCCTCTGCACGGCTCTCCTTACAGGAGCACTCGTCCTGCTCCCTGCAGGCGGCTTCGCGCAGATCTCGATCGGCATCAGTATTAATATCGCTCCACCCGCTATTCCGGTTTATGTTCAGCCGCCCTGCCCGCAACCCAACTTCATGTGGACTCCAGGCTATTGGGCATGGGACGGCCAGGGCGACTACTTCTGGGTTCCTGGAACATGGGTGGAGGCTCCGCAACCTGGCTATCTCTGGACCCCGGGCTATTGGGGATGGGGGAACGGCGGCAATTATGTTTTCAATGGCGGTTACTGGGGGACGCAGGTCGGCTTCTACGGCGGCGTGAATTATGGATTTGGCTACGGTGGAGGCGGATTTTCCGGCGGTGAATGGCGCGGTGGTCAATTCGCTTACAACACAGCGGCAGTAAGCGTGAACACGACCGTCATTCGGACGACGTACGTGGATCGAACGGTGATCAACAACACGACGATCATCAATAACAATCACGCCAGCTTCAATGGAGGGCCGAACGGAGTAACCGCGAAGCCGACGCCGCAACAGGAAACCTTCGCGAAGCAGCCTCACGTTCAGCCGACTGCGGCGCAGCAGCAACATGAACAGGTAGCAAAGCAGGATAAGGCCAATTTTGCTTCGGTGAATCATGGGGTTCCCGCCCATGCCGCGGTGGCGCGTCCCGTAACCAGCGTAGCGGAGCTGCAAAAGAGCGCCGTGGCCGCCAAGGCCGTGCCGGGAGCGAAGCCGTATGTTGGCAAGCCGGCTGTCGCAGCGGCAAAACCGGTCAATAAGGCGGCTGCACCGGAGAAGTCTGCGGCCGGACCAGCACCAGCCAAGGCTCCTGCACCGGAGAAGGCGGCTGCACCAGAGAAGGCGGCGGCGGCCAAACCAGCACCAGCCAAGGCTCCTGCACCGGAGAAGGCGGCTGCACCAGAGAAGTCTGCGGCGGCCAAACCCGCACCAGCGAAGGCTCCTGCACCCGAGAAGGCGGCTGCACCGGAGAAGTCTGCGGCGGCCAAACCCGCACCAGCGAAGGCTCCTGCACCGGAGAAGGTGGCTGCACCAGAGAAGTCTGCGGCGGCCAAACCAGCACCAGCCAAGGCTCCTGCACCCGAGAAGGCGGCCGCACCAGAGAAGTCTGCGGCGGCCAAACCAGCACCAGCCAAGGCTCCTGCACCCGAGAAGGCGGCCGCACCAGAGAAGGCGGCTGCCAAGGAGCCACCGCCAGAAAAGGACAACCCGAAATAAGATCGATTGTGCTACGGAATGAAGGTGACATTCCTTGCATTGAATCGCGATACGGAATTTCCGCAGCGTGAGCACGCCTGATGGCCGTTGAGGAATATGCGTTGCACGGAGAGGCAAGGGTACTGCGAGTATCCAGCAATGCTCAGGGACAGCGCGCCGATTACAGTCCAACGATTTATCGCCCTCTCCTCGGGCGCAGCAAGGTCTCGCGATACCGGAGCAACTAAATGAGGGGGATGGAGTTGAAGAGATCCGACGCTCGATGTTGCGCCCGGATGACCGGCCAACCGGAGATTACTCATTTCTGAACATTCCCGCGCGTTTAAATCCTGCGGCCTGCGGATCCGGTCGCAGGCAACTCTCCCGGCTGAGCACGGCGCTGCTGGGCAGGACTCCGCCTTTCCGGCAAGCGCGCTTTGGCTCAGGGCCGCTGCGGAACGACATAGAAGAGAATGGCAAAGTAGTGGGCCACGCTGCCGGCCAGGACGAAGACATGCCAGGTGGCGTGGAAGTAGCGCAGGCGGTCCAAAGCGAAGAAGGCGATGCCCAGCGTATACGCCAATCCTCCCGCGCCCAGCCACATTACCCCGTGCCAGCCGATGGCCCGCAGGAGCGGAAGGGCCGCGAAGACCACGACCCAGCCCTGGAACAGGTAGACCAATACCGACGCCACGGCAAACCGGCCAATAGCCAGGCTCTTGAAGATCACTCCAGCGACGGCCAGCGCCCAGACAACGCCAAAAAGCGCCCAGCCCACAGGTCCGCGCAGCGAGACCAGCGTAAAGGGCGTGTAGGTGCCGGCAATCAGCAGGTAAATTGCCGAGTGGTCGAGAACCTGAAAGACATGCCTTGCCCGCGTGCGCACCAGCGAGTGGTAGAGCGTGGAGCACACGTAAACCAGAACCAGGGTTAAGGCGAAGACGGCGCAACTGACGATTTGCCAGGCGTTTCCCCGCGTCGATGCGGCGATGAGGTACACCGCGCCCGCCACAGCAAGAACGGCTCCGATACCGTGCGTGATGGCATTGGCAAGAATGTCGCCCAGTTTGGCTTCGGTTCGCACAGGTCGATGATAGTCCGCGACCGGAAAAGCGCTCTTCAGGGGCGATGCGAGACGCCGCTCTTCGCGAGGTGCAATGATGGACTGTTCAGAGCTCATCGAGAGATCGGCGGCGCTCGAGCGGGGCATATCTGGTCGGGTGGGGCATATCGAGATGCTCCAGGGCGCTGTCTCGCGCCATGCCACCGCGCGAGCTCTCGGCATGGGAGGAGTGTCGATGGCGGATTGGGATGCACGCTTTCTTGAAATGGCGGTTCTGGTATCGAAGTGGAGCAAGGACCCCAGCACCAAGGTTGGGGCGGTCATCGCGAAGGGGAAGTTCGTGGTTTCGCTCGGCTTCAACGGCCATCCGGCCGGGGTGG
>Ga0326728_10014122_pt1 | contig 17094 bp, 11 predicted proteins | sample MB3enrmetagenome_FD_207602 | JGI IMG/M metagenome (GOLD analysis project Ga0326728, IMG submission 207602) | Lab enriched peat soil microbial communities from McLean, Ithaca, NY, United States - MB31MN | ecosystem: Environmental > Terrestrial > Soil > Wetlands > Peat | place: USA: New York...
CACCGAAACGAGTACAAGATCGGTACAACTTGGGCGTTCCAAGAGTGTTTTTGCGTGCTTTTGGGTTGCCAACCGTGCCGCACGGTCAACGAGTTAGCCATCCTATGCTCGCCTGTCACGCATGAGGTCGCGGGTTCGAGCCCCGTCGTCCCCGCCAGCTTCCAAACGACCTGTTCGGTTCTGCCTTTGAAACTTTGCCGCGCGGTTATCGCCTTAGCTGAACCATGGCAGCGAACCGTCACAGCGGTAGGCGCCGGCGGTGCGGGCGCACTCCATAATCACGTGTATGGAACGCGCAGGGGTGTCGGCAGGCAACAAGCAGCCCGGTCCCACGATAAATCCTCCTCCAGGCGCCATGGTTCGCATCATCTCTAAGGTGTGCCATCGCACATCGTCCGCGGTCCCTCGCCAAAGAATGCTGGAGGGATCGAGCATCCCCAGTACGCTGGTCCGCCCCTGGATGGCCTTTTTACAGGCGGCGGGATCGGTTCTGGGGTCAAGTTCCAGGCAGTCGGCCCCCGTCTGAACCAGATCCTCGAGCAGCGCCGTTTCATCGCCGCAGGAATGCACAAAGCTCTTACACCCGATCCTGCGCATAGCATCACAGAAGGCCTTGTCTCCAATGAATTCGAGCTGATCATACATTTGGGGCGAGATGAGGCTGCTTCCATAGGCGCCAATCGAGCTGCCTGGCGCGCCGGCACGGCGCTGAGCTTCACCGTAGACGATATTCATTCGAGAACAGATTGCAAGCAAGCGCAACACTTTCGGGCGCAGCGCCTCCTCAGCGCAAGCGAGCAAGAGCTTCTCCGGCCCGCAGAGGGCGGCGGCCAGCGCCATAGGTCCTTGGTCCGCTCGACCGATCACGAACGCCCTCCCTTTCGTCTCGCGGACGAGAATGCGGGTGGCCTTCAACAGTTCATTAAGTGGGAAAGTGTTCGCGGGATCAGGAATTGTCAACTTATCGACGTCATCGAGTGACTTGATCGCCGGCTCCTGGACATGGGGCGGATAGTCGGATTGATAGAGGATGCCACAGCCAAGGGCTTCCGCTTCCGCGCAGACACCATTTTCGTGCATGATGACGTCGTGCCCGAACTCGCGCCATGCCGCGAGTTGCGCCTCCGCCAGTATCTCGCCGCTGCGCAATGCCTGCGTGAAGTCGGCGCCAATCATGCGGCATCCCATCAAGAAGTTGTGCAGCGCGACTGGGACCCGGTCCGGCACCCGATGATTGAGCACAGCCAGGGTGCGTTCGAGCGAGGTCATTTGATTGATACCTTGCCTACCCGCCGACGGCGATTCCGAGGGATTTCATCTTTCGGTAAAGGTGGCTGCGCTCCAATCCGAGGGCTTCAGCTGCGCGAGTGACGTTGCCCTGGTTTTCCTCCAGCTTGCGCAGGATGTAATCGCGCTCGTAGGCGGCCCGCGCCTCCTGCAAGGAGGAGAAACCCGTTCTGAGGGTTTTGGCGGAATCGGAGTGCGCTTGGTCGCGATAGAGGGAAGGGGGAAGGTGCCGGCGCTCGATTCTCTCACCCTGGACCATGATGACCAGCCGTTCGACAAGGTTGCGCAACTCGCGCACGTTGCCCGGCCAGCGGTAACCCAGAATCACTTCCCGGGCCGATTCGGAGAAGTGTTTTGGCCGGCGGCCATAGGCGCGCGCGAATTCCGCCAGAAAATAGTTGGCAAGCGTAGGAATATCCTCCACGTGGTCGCGCAGCGGGGGAACGAAAAAGGGAATGACGTTGAGCCGGTAAAACAGGTCTTCCCGGAAGTTGCCTTTCTGGATCTCCTCCTCCAGGTCCTTGTTGGTGGCGGCGATCACACGCACATCCACGGTGAGGTTACTGCCCGAGCCTACCGGTGTGAACCGCTGCTCCTCGATGACGCGCAAGACCTTGGATTGGGTGCGCAGGCTCATGTCGCCGACCTCGTCCAGGAACAGCGTGCCGCCGTGGGCCTGCTCGAACTTGCCCACCTTGTCTTCCACGGCCCCGGTGAAAGAGCCTTTCACGTGGCCGAACAATTCGCTTTCGATCAGTTCCTCAGGGATGGCGGCGCAGTTGACTTCCACGAAGGGTTGCTGGGCGCGGAGACTGAGAAGATGCAAGGCATGGGCGACCAATTCCTTTCCTGTCCCACTTTCGCCAAAGATCAGGACTCGGCCGTTGGTGGGAGCCGCCAGAGCCAACTGCTGGCGTAGGGCCTTCATGGGGACGCTTTCGCCAATAATGCGGTATTTGCCTTGCAATTCCTCGCGCAACTGGCGGTTCTGGGTGGCCAGCGCTAACTGCTCGGCCGCGTGTTTCAGCGTCAGGAGAGTCTTATCAATGGAGAGAGGCTTTTCAATGAAATCAAAGGCGCCCAATTTCGTGGAGCGCACCGCAGTGTCAATCGTTCCGTGGCCGGAAATCATGATCACGATGGGCGGGTTCGCGAGAGCCTGGATTTTCTCCAACGCCTGGATGCCATCCATGCCCGGAAGCCAGATGTCCAGCAACATCAGATCGCAATTATGGTGCGCAAGAAAGTCCAGACAGGCTTCGCCGCTCTCCACCGCGTCCACAACGTATCCTTCGTCTTGCAGGACACCTGCGAGCGACTCGCGAATGCCGGGTTCATCATCCACAATCAGAACGGAATAGCGCGCCATTTTGAATTCTGATTATAGATTATGAATTATGAATTGTCTTCCCCCCGCTGCGATTTTGGATTTTGGATTCCCGCACCTGTGATGGACTGCCTGCTGCCGACTGCCGACTGAAATAGGGGGAGCTGGGGGCTGGAGCGATTTTAGATTTTGGATTTCCCCACCTGCGATGGACTGCCTACTGCCGACTGCCTACTGCTTACTGTTCGCGGGCGGGGAGGGAAGGTTCGGCAGGAGCGCGCTCGACGGGCAGTTCGATGATGAATTTGGTGCCTGTGGGTTGGTTTTCCTCCACCCGGATGATCCCCTTTTGTTCGGCGACGATTCGACTGACGATGGCCAAACCCAGGCCTGTGCCGCGATGCTTGGTGGAGAAAAAGGGAAGAAACAGCTTTTCTTTGTCCTCCGGGGCGATGCCCGGGCCGCTGTCCGCCACGGTGATTTCCGCGACATCGTGCTCGGCATCGAGCGCGGTTCGAACCCAGATTTCCTTTTGCAGGGCGTGTTCGAGGGCCTCGGCGGCATTGTCAATCAGGTTAGCGACAGCGCGTTTCATCTGTTCGGGATCGACCTGGGCGAGGGGTAAATCCGGGGATAAATCCCGATGGATTTCAATCCCGCTCAAGCGGCCATCGAAGATTTTCAAGGCGTTTTCGACAATGTCGTTCAGGCTGGAGGGGAGAGGTTTGGAGGTGGGGAAACGCGCGAAGGCCGAGAATTCATCCACCAGCGATTTCAGTGTGGCCACTTCGCGGCCCACCAATGAGGCGCTCTCTGAGACGACGCGCAGCAGGTCCGGGGGAAACGCCCCCGCACGCTCGATGAGTCGTCTGATCCGCTCAGTAGAAAGCTGAATAGGAGTGAGGGGATTCTTGATTTCATGCGCGATGCGCTGCGCAACTTCCTGCCAGGCCGCAGCCTTTTGAGCCTGCACCAGCTCCGACAAATCCTCCAGAACAAGCACGGACCCAATCTTGCCGTGACGAGCACGGACTGAAGACACCGTCAGGGAGGTAAAGGCGCGGCGCCCGCCGAAATCCAGCTCCATTTGGCGCGAGGCCACACCTTGCCGAGTGGCGCGGCGAAACAGCCGGGCCACATCGCGGGTCTCCTCAGGAGTAAAGAGATCGGCCAAGATTCGCACGGCTCCCATATCGTCGCGGCCAAACATGCGCTTGGCCATCTTGTTCACGCTGGTGATCTGGCCTTGAGGGTCAAAAGAGATGACACCGGTGGGGATGTTCTCGAGAATGGCTTCAATCGTGTTGCCGCGCTCCTCCAACTGGCGGTTGGCGTCCTGAAGTTCCTTGGCGGCCTGCTCGATGGCGAGCCGGTTTTCCTGAAGTTGGCGGGTCATGGCGTTGAAGGAATGGATCAGTATTCCGAGTTCGTCGTCTGCGCGGGTGGACACCTGGAAGCCGAGATTGCCTCTGGCGACCTCTTCCGTTGCTTCGGCGAGAGCCTGGATGGGAACCGTGACCTGTTTGGCGAGGAACAAAGCAAACCAGGTGGCAATAAATAGAATCAGCAGGGTGATCAACCAAAGGTGGATAAGGTAGGTGCGCTTGAGCGCCCGCCGCTCGCTGCTGAGCTGACCGTATTTCTGCGCCTCGCCCTCAATCTGCTGAGATATGACCATTAGTTTCAGGGCCAGGCGGGTAACGCCAACCACCGTTCCCATGACTCTCCCGGCAGGGTCGAGGAGCGCTTGCGCCGAGACGAACATCTCGAAATCTGTGGAGCGCCAACTGCCGGAAAGACCCGCCGGGGGAACCCGGCCGCTGGACAATTGGGGATACAACTTGGCAACTTCAGAAGGATCAGGAAACGGGTCGCCGGCATGGGCAAGGAGCCTGCCCTGGCGGTCGAAGCACATTGCTGACTCGAGGTTAAGGTCCGCCACTTCACGCTCGAGGAGGCGCAAAATTGCTTCATGGTCGGAGGCGGCGACGGCGCGGAGCAGGGGCCCGCTGCTGGCCAAGTGATGAGTGATGTGCGAGGAACGGCTTTGCGCTTGAGATTGCAGTTGGTGGACTATTTCCTGGGCGTCGGTGCGGATGAGGTCAAGGGGAATCCCAAACCAGCGGTCGATGGTCCGGTTGAGCAAGCCATAGGCGAAGGCAAAGAGAAAACAGACCGGCACCAGGGAAAGCCCCAGGAAGGCAACCACCATGGTGGTCTTGAACCTGGCGCCCAGCCGTTGCTGCCTGCGCTCGACGTACAACTTGAGCAGAATGCGCAGGAGAATCAAGGCAAAGATGACGAACGCCAGAAAGATCACCGCAGAAAGCGATAGCAGCAGGAGCGTTTGCTCAGGGCTGCTGGGATGAATGAAGGAAAGGTTCAAGGAGGCTTGGCTCCAGCCCAGGAAGAACAGAGCCGGCACCAGCACCAGCAAGAGAATCAAGGCGATTTTACGTCGATCGTAGGGGTTTTCACCCATATCCGGACCTTAGGCGGGCTGAAGTTCTTGCCAGGAGCTCTCCGCCGGCTCGGGCGCCGGCGCCCGCTTTTGGGCTGTGCCGCCGCCGGGCAGGAATTCCTCCAGCGGACACCCCGCGCACCTCGGGGACCGCGGCTTGCAGTGCTTCTTCCCCACCTCGACCAGGAGAGCATGGAATTCGTTGAAGAGAGACGCATCGCGGGGTAAATGCGCGTGCAGAAACTCCTGGGTCTTATGGTAGTCCGCGGCAGGAGAGACGAAACCATGCCGTGCCAATACGCGCCGGGTGTAAGCATCCGCCACGAAGAGCGGACGCTCGGCCGCGTAGAGGAGGATGGCGTCAACGGTTTCGGGCCCCAGCCCCTTCAGGCTCAACAGTTGGCCCCGCAGTTCCTGCGCCGGCAGAGAAAATAGCCTATGTAAAGAGCCTGCGTGCCGCCGCGAAATCCAAGCAACAAAACCTCGGATGGTGCGAGCTTTCTGCCGGTAAAAACCCGCGGGCCGCACACACGCCTCCAGACCGGGAAGGCAGGCGCGGCGCAGTCCCTGCCAGCTCAACAGCCCGGATTGGCGAAGATTGCGCAAGGCCAGAGTGGCGTTGTGCCAGGCGGTGTTCTGGGTGAGGATGGCCCCCAGAATGACTTCCAGGCGGGTCCGGGCGGGCCACCACTGTTGTGGTCCGAAGCGCCCGCTCAGGGCAGAGTAATAGCGGGACAACAATTTTCCCGCGGCAATCCTTGGCGGCTTTGCGTCCCGTTGCATATCCCAGAAACTTATACTCGCCTCGGAGCAAAGTCAAGAAACCCGGAGATCGAAGGGAGAACTCAAGAAGCCGGACGCGCAAACCGGACAGCACTATAATTGACCGAAGAGTGAAATCACGTAGGGCCACAGGCCTGAGATGGCGAGGCTGGCGGGTAGTACGAAGGTACGATTGCCGGATAACCAGGTTTGGTCATAACATTGAAAAGGCTAGGGAAGTTTTTGGGCACGCAATTTCCCGCGTGAAATCAGCCGACTTGCTGTGACCACAGGCGGCAGTGAAACAATGCTTGTTGACGGCGCTTCATCACAAAGCTAGGTGAGGGTTGGGGAATGGCCGGTAAGCTTGGCGAAGTCCTTCTAAGAGAGAATCTCGTTACCGCTGACCAGCTCAAGCAGGCTCTCGAGCACCAAAAGGCGAACGGAGAGCGGCTTGGCAACGCGCTGGTGAAACTCGGTTTCATGAGTGATGACGAGGTCACGGCTGTCCTTTCTCGCCAATACGGCGTCCCGTCCATTAATCTGAATTATTTTGAAGTTGATCCGGGCGTCACAAAGTTGATCCCCATGGAAACAGCGCTGAAGTTTCAAGTGCTGCCGCTGAGCCGAGTGGGATCATCCTTGACCTTGGCCATGGTTGACCCGACCAACGTTTTTGCCATGGACGATATCAAGTTTATGACGGGCTTTAATATTGAGCCCGTGGTGGCGTCGGAAACGGCCATTGCCGAGGCGATCAGGAAGAATTACGGGAGCATCGAGGAGCACGAACGGAAGAGAGAACTGGAAGAAATCGTAAGTTTCATCGATGAGGGGCAGAATGAGGCGCTGGAGCTCGAGGCGGAAGATGAAGCGGCCTTAAACCTGGAGCAACTCGAAAAGGCCGCCGATGAAGCGCCCGTCATCAAACTCGTGAACTACTTCCTGACTGATGCCGTGAAGCGGGGAGCCAGCGACATTCACATGGAACCGTACGAGAAGGAATATCGTGTTCGGTACCGGATTGATGGCGTCCTCCAGACCATCATGAACCCGCCCAACAAGCTGCGCGATGCGATCACCAGCCGCGTAAAGATCATGTCCAGGCTGGATATTTCCGAAAAGCGGCTTCCGCAGGATGGCCGCATCATGATCAAAATGATGAAGGACGGGAGGAAGAAGGCGCTCGATTTTCGCGTCTCGGTCCTTCCTACCCTGCACGGGGAAAAGATTGTCCTGCGGCTGCTCGATAAAGAGAACCTGCGGGTGGACATGACCAAGCTGGGGTTCGAACCGGAATCCCTGGCAAAGTTTCAGAAGGCCATATTCAAGCCTTATGGAATGGTTTTGGTCACCGGTCCAACGGGCAGCGGCAAGACCAGCACCCTCTATTCCTCCATTGTCCAGTTGAACAGCCCGGATACGAATATCCTGACCGCTGAAGATCCGGTGGAATTCCAGTTGCCCGGTATCAACCAGGTTCAGATGAAAGAGCAGATCGGCCTGAACTTTGCTATGGCCTTGCGGTCGTTCCTCCGTCAGGATCCCAATATCATTCTGGTGGGAGAGATCCGCGACTTTGAGACGGCGGAAATCGCCATCAAGGCGGCGCTTACAGGCCACTTGGTCCTTTCAACAGTTCATACCAACGACGCCCCTTCAACCATATCACGCTTGATGAACATGGGGATCGAGCCCTTCCTGGTTGCGACCTCGGTGAATCTTATCTGCGCGCAGCGCCTCGTGCGCCGACTCTGTGCGGAGTGCAAAATGCAGGATAAGGTCCCTTCGCCAGTCCTGATAGACGCCGGCTATACGCCGGAAGAGGCCCGTACCGTCAAAGTCTGGAAGCCGCAGGGCTGCCCAGCCTGTAGCAACAAGGGCTACAAGGGCCGTGTGGGTCTCTACGAAGTGCTGGAAGTCACCGACGAGCTGCGGGACCTGATCCTGGTAGGAGCTTCGGCGCTTGAACTCAAGAAGAAAGCCGTCGAGCAGGGCATGATGACCCTTCGCCGCAGCGGCCTGATCAAAGCAGCCGCTGGGGTGACGACTCTTGATGAAGTGATGCGGGAGAGCGTTCTGTAGACCAGTCGAGGAGTCGAGAGTCGAGAAGTCGAAAAGCTAAGAACTTGTTCTTCGACTTCCCGACAGGATCGTGGTCACACTCGAGTAGCCAAAGACGTCGTTTTTCACTCTTTGACTCCTCGACTCTTGACTCCTCGACTTTAGGAAGAGGGGAGTGGATTTATGCCAGTTCCGAGTCTTAGCGATCTTTTAACGCGGATGGTCGATATGGAAGGTTCCGACCTGCACATAACCACCAACTCCCCTCCCAGAATTCGCGTTCATGGCGAGCTGAAGCCCCTTGAGGGTGTGCCGCCTCTCGGTCCGGCAGATACCAAGCAACTGGCCTACAGCGTCCTCACCGACGCCCAAAAGCACCGTTTTGAAGAAAATCTCGAACTCGACTTCTCATTCGGGCTCAAGAATATGGCGAGATTCCGGGGCAACGTGTTCAATCAGCGTGGCGCTGTGGCCGGGGTGTTCCGTGTGATCCCTTTTGAAATCAAGACCTTTGAACAGTTACGCTTGCCCCCCATGCTGGCGAGTCTTTGTGAGAAGCCACGCGGGTTGGTTCTGGTGACGGGGCCGACAGGCAGCGGCAAATCAACGACCCTGGCGACCATGCTCGATCTCATCAACCAGGCACGCAACGAGCACATGCTCACCATCGAAGATCCTATCGAGTTTATCCATTCCCACAAGAAGTGCCTGGTGAACCAGCGCGAGGTTCACTCGGACACCCAATCCTTTGCGAACGCGTTGCGTGCCGCGTTACGCGAAGACCCTGACACTGTGCTGATCGGCGAAATGCGTGATCTGGAAACCATCGAGTCGGCGCTCCGAATAGCAGAGACCGGGCATCTCACCTTCGCGACATTACACACCAACTCTGCGGCTTCCACTATTAACCGCATTATTGATGTCTTCCCTGCGCACCAGCAGTCGCAGGTTCGCGCTCAGCTCTCGATGGTGCTGGAAGGCATTCTGTGCCAGGCGCTTCTGCCCAGGTTGGACGGGAGGGGCCGAATCTTGGCCACGGAGATTCTGATCCCAAATCCAGCCATCCGGAACCTCATTCGGGAAGACAAGATTCACCAGATTTATTCCGCCATGCAGTTGGGGCAAGAAAAGTTCGGCATGCAGACTTTCAATCAGGCTCTTTATTCTCTATATTCGCAAAGGCTGATTACCCTGGAGACAGCCTTGTCGCGTTCGAGCAACGTGGACGAACTCAAGGATATGATTGACCGTGGCAGCGCCACAGGCGGAGCGGGGCAACAAGCGCCGGCCTCCCATGGCGCTATCCGCAGGTAGTCGCGGCGGCCAATACCGGACCTGCGAGAATGGCTTGCCGCGGTCATCAAGTGTGGAGACAGTGCAAGGAACCGTGAGGTGGAGCGATGCCACAGTATGAATATCGAGGAACGTCGCGCACCGGCGCGCAGATCATCGGGGTGAGGGCGGCGCCGACCCGCGAAGCACTGGAGGCGGCGCTTCGCCGGGAGCAGATCACGCCGGCTCGCATTGTGGCGAAACGCGAGCTCGCCATCCCCAAACCGAAAGTGCGGGGGAGAGTGAACGCCAAAGAACTGGCAATTTTCACGCGCCAGTTCTCGGTCATGATTGATGCCGGTCTTCCGCTGGTTCAGTGCCTTGAGATCCTCGCCGGCCAGCAGGAGAACAAGTCTTTTGCCAAGGTGTTGGCCGGGGTTCGCAGGACGGTTGAAGGCGGCTCGACGCTCGCCAATGCGCTGCGTGAATATCCTAAGGTATTTGATGATCTCTATACCAATATGGTCGAGGCGGGGGAGGCCGGGGGTATTCTGGATGGCGTTCTACAGCGGCTCTCCGGCCATATTGAAAAGGCCGTCAAATTAAGGAGGGCGGTGAAGTCAGCCTTGATCTATCCCTCGGCCGTGGTGCTTATCGCGGGGGGTGTAATCTTCCTCCTGCTGTGGAAGGTTGTGCCCATTTTTGCAACCCTTTTCGCCGGTCTGGGTGTGGACTTGCCTTTGCCGACCCGCATCGTTATTGGTTTCAGCAACGCCATCGCGAGCTTTGCTCTGCCTTTATTGATTCTGCTCGCCCTGGGCGGATACGGCCTGAAGGTTTTCTACGCCACGCCCCAGGGACGCATGATCATTGATAGTTTCATCCTCAAGCTCCCCCTCCTGGGCGACCTGATGCGCAAGATCGCTGTGGGGATGTTTACTCGTACGCTGGGTACCCTGATTTCCAGCGGCGTCCCCATGCTTGAAGCCATGAATATTACAGCCCGCACGGCGGGTAATGCGGTCGTCGAGAAGGCAATCCTGGAAGTTCGGAAGGCGATCGAAACAGGCCGGACCATCGTGGACCCCCTTCGTGAAACCGGCGTTTTCCCAAACATTGTGGTACAGATGATCGGCGTGGGCGAGCAGACCGGATCATTGGACTCCATGCTCCAGAAAATCGCCGACTTTTTTGAAGAAGAAGTGGATGCGGCAGTCGCTAATCTGTTAACGGCGATGGAACCGATGATCATTCTTTTCCTGGGTGTGGTCGTCGGAGGGATTGTAATTTCGATGTATCTTCCCTTGTTCAGCTTGATCGGGAAACTGGCTGGTTAGGCCTTGTCACGTAATAACAGTTCCATTGTCGAATCGAAATCCCCTCACCCCCGCCCCTCTCCCCCAAGGGGGAGAGGGGAGAGTTGATCCGGTCTCTACCGCCCTCGCCCCCATGGAAGGCTGGAACCAATCCCGCCCAGGAGTGCTCGGGGCTAAGGGGCGGCAGCCGAAGCCAGACCAGAAATGATAACGAATGCTCTGGCGTGAAAGAGATATTGACGTCTCCGCAGGAGCGCATAGAATTGTGGCTTGGTAGGCTTTTTCATGGAAGAACGCACTTCCCTTAATTCGACCACGCTCTCCGCTGGGCTCCCTGACCAGTTGAAGGAATGGCTCCCCTGGGTGACTAAGATCCGGTTCGTCATTATCAGCTTTGTTTTCGCCATTGATTACGCCATTCGAACCCTTGTCGCCAACCCTCCTAACCCTGCATCCTTCAAATACTTCGGCATCATCATTATTCTCTGGTACGTGGTTGGTTTGTATTACCTGATCTACAATCAGCTAAGCCGAGAATACCTCTTGCAGGCATATCTGCAGATGTTTTCCGACATCCTTTTCATTACCGCCATATTGCACTTCACGGGAGACTTGGAAAGCAATTACCTCTCGCTTTACCTGGTGGTAATCATCCTTTCCAGCATTCTCCTTCCTCGGGGGCGGGTCTTCTTAATAGCGGCGGTAAGTTTCGTTTGCATGGGTGGAGTGCTGGAATTGGCATATCTCCCGAGTATCTTTCCGGATTTGGCAGCCCATTATCCGGCCCTTCGCTATCTCATGACCTCCTCACCCTATGGGGTGGACTTGCGCACCCTGCAGGTCAAGATTGGGGGAAGTCTTTTCGGTTTCTTCGCTGTCGCCTACCTCTCCAGCCATCTGGCGGAAAGTCTGCGAAAAGTCGGAGAAGAACTCAGGGACAAGAGCGGGCAGGTGGTCAGCCTGCAAGCCAAAACCGAGAACATCCTCGAAAGCATGCGCGATGGGCTGGTGAGCACGGATTTGGAAGGTTTCGTCAGTGAGCTGAACAGCTCGGGCGCCGCCATCTTGGGTCTCAAGCCTGAAGAGCTGCGCGGAAAGCCGATCCAATCTCTTTTCCCCGGCTTGCACGCCGAGACCCTATCGGTTCCTGCCGAAAATGCCTTGCCAACCCGACAAGAAGTGACTTATGTGAGTCCGCGCGGCGAGCACCGCATCCTCGGTGTTTCAGTTTCTCCACTGATTGTGCCGGAAATCGGCGCGGTTGGTTATGTGCACAATTTCCAGGACCTCACGGAGGAAAAACGCCGGGAGGCCGAGTACCGCACCAAGGACCGCATGGCGACGCTGGGCCGCATGGCAGCGGGCATCGCGCACGAGATCAGGAATCCGTTGGCGTCGATTGCCGGCTCCGTCAAGCTGTTGCAGTCAATTTCGAGTATGGATGAAGACCAATCCAAGTTAATCGAGATTGTGAGCAGCGAGTCGGAGCGACTCAATAAACTGGTTTCTAATTTTCTTCTCTATTGTCGGGACCAGCGCCATGAACCCCGGAAAGTTGACTTGGTGAATGTGCTCGAAGAGACGCTGGTATTGCTTTCGCACCATCCGCTCTTTGGAGCCAATGTCCGCGTGGTGAAGCGCCTTCCTGACAAGCCCGTCATGATCTGGGCAGATGCCGATAAGTTGCGTCAGGTATTCTGGAATATATCGGACAACGCGCTCAAGGCCATGCCCGAGGGAGGGGAGTTGACGGTGGAAGTTGAGGCAACCGGCGATAGGACAGTTCGAGTGACTTTGGGTGACACTGGAGTGGGATTTACGGAGCAGCAACTCGAAAAAATCTTCGAGCCCTTTCAACCGGGATTCAGCGGTGGGACGGGCCTCGGCTTGGCTATCGTTTACCAGATTATGCAAGGACTCCAGGGTACGATCAGGGTGGAATCGAAAGCTGGCAAGGGTGCGCGCTTTGTCCTTGAATTACCCAAGCAGCCCACCCCAGTGGGCGCAGAGCAAGTCCGTTTCACGCCGGCTGTTGCCAGTCGGAGATGAGGTTTTAGACGAAAATTCAGCCTAGGGGAAGGTGAATGGCCCGGCTGCTGATAGTGGACGATGAAAAGTCGTTGTGCCAAATGCTGGAAATTGTCTTCCGCAAGGACGGCCACCTTGTCGAGACCGTTTCCAGCGGCCATGCGGCAAAGAAAAAGATCGAGTCCCAAGTCTACGATCTTATCATTTCCGACATCCGCATGCCGGACCTCTCGGGTATTGAACTACTGGAATTTTTCCGCGAAGGCCGCAATCCCGCCGCTTTCATTTTGATTACAGCCGTTCCTACGATGTCCACGGCCATCGAGGCTCTCAACCTGGGAGCCTATCAATACGTTATCAAGACGGACAAACTGGTTGAGGAACTGAAGCTCACCGTTAACCGGGCGCTGCAAGAGTTGGCCTTGCGCGAGGAGAATGTGCGCCTGCGCCGGGAATTGCTGCGCGTCTTTGCGCATAACAACATTATTGGCCAAAGCCGGCAGATTCAGAGCATTCTGGAAATGGTGCGGACCGTGGCCCCCGCCACCAGCACGGTCTTGATTACGGGTGAGAGTGGGACCGGCAAAGAGTTGGTAGCGCGGGCCATTCATGAGGCCAGCTTGCGGCGCGAAAAGCCCTTCGTTTCCATCAACTGTGGGGCCTTTCCGGAAACCCTGCTGGAAAGCGAGCTGTTTGGGTATCTCAAGGGGGCCTTTACCGGAGCCGATGCCAACCATAAGGGGATCATCGAATCCGCCCACGGGGGCACGTTATTCCTGGACGAAATCGGGGAGACAAGCCCCACGATGCAAGTCAAGCTTTTGCGCGTTCTTCAGGAGCGGCGGGTGCGACCGCTGCGAGGTAGCACCGATATTTCGATCGACGTGAGATTGATTGCCTCCACGAACCGGGATCTAAAGCGCATGGTGGCCGCGGGGCAGTTTCGGGAGGACTTCTACTACCGCATCAGCGTTATACCTATCCATGTCCCTCCCTTGCGGGAGCGGCCTGACGATATTGGGCCTCTAGCACGCAACTTTCTGCGGAAATTTGGCTTGCAGATGGGGAAGGGGGTACTGGATTTCGATCGGGACATCCTGGAGGTTCTCGAGCATTATCCCTGGCCGGGAAACGTGCGCGAACTCGAAAATGCGGTCGAATATGCGGTGGCCATGTGTGGGGAACGCGATGGCCGGGTATGCCTGGGACACCTGCCTCAATCAGTGACGGGTATCACTCTGAGCGGTGAGAGCACAGTTCAGATTCCCCAAGAAGGGTTGGATTTCGAGACCCGTATATCGCAAATCGAAAAGCAGTACCTTCTTGCTGCGTTGCGTGCCGCGGAGGGCGTTCGAACTCATGCGGCGGAACTTCTGCGCATGTCCTACCGATCGTTTCGACATTATGCCAAGAAATACAACATCTGAGCCCAGTGAAATGGATACAGGGTCTCACCTTCAACCCACTCCTCTTTCCGAAGAACCCGCGAGCCATGAAGACTTGTTTCGCGGCCACAACATCGACCGGTTGGCCATCCCACTCCTGATTGCCTTTTCACTCGCTTTGTATATCGCAACCACCGGTTACGACCTGGTTGGGGATGACGCCATTTTGATTGGGGGCAACCCCTACGTGAGAAGCTTCCATTTTCTGCGCGAAATTTTCACGCAGAACTTCTGGAGCTTTCGCGGCGCGCGCGGGGATAGTATCTACTATCGGCCGTTGGTCATGTTCAGTTTTCTGGTGCAGAGGATGTTGTTTGGTCCTCGACCCGGCCCCTTCCACCTCTTCAATGTCCTCTTGAACACTTGGGTGGTGGTGATGGTCTATCAGCTCGGCAAAAGGTTCTGGCCAAAAGGGAGTGGAGCCTTGTGGGGTGCCTTACTATTCGCCGCCCTGCCTGTTCACACTGAGGATGTCGCGACCGTCTCCGGGATTTCTGATCTCGAATGCGCCGCATTCTTCCTGGCGGCGCTTCTGATCTACACAAAGCCCGCCAGCGGAAGAGGCTTTTCGCGTGTGCGGGCCTGGATGAGCGCGTTGGTGTTTCTCCTGGCTGCACTCTGCAAAGAGGTTGCGCTGGTTGCCCCTGTGCTCATGGTCCTCTACGAGCATTTCCTGCGTGGCGATGCGGCAGCGCGATTCGGCGAGCGCCTGAGCCGCTACGCGCCAACCTTCCTGGTGTCGGCATTCTATATCGTCGTTCATTTTGCTGTGATCGGGGATGTGTCCAGCATCGGGCCGCCCAGCCGCATGCATCTGAGGGAATCCTTCATCTTCGGCTTTACACAGGTCGGTGAATATACCGGCAAGCTGATCTGGCCTCAACACCTTTCTTATTCCTGGAAGTTCCACCCTCCTTTAAGTTGGCAGGACCCGGCAGTGCTCCTGGGGATGTTGTTTACACTTTGGGCGGTGGGAGTTGTGGTTGCGTGGTGGAGGCAGGACCGGCCTGTCAGTTTCGCCATCATTTGGTTTTTCTTGACTCTTGCTCCTGTCCTGAACATCGCCGGAGTAGGTGTTCCCGCTTATGGGGAGAGATACCTTTACATCCCCTCGGTGGGAATCTGCTGGCTGTTAGGCGAAGGTCTGGGAACCATGGCCCGCAAGCGCCCAGGCCGCCGCGCCTGGTTGAGAGTTGCGGCTGGGGCGCTTGGCTTGTTTCTGGTGCTGGCTGCGGCGCTTCGGACCCTGGTGAGACTGCCGGTATGGCGGAATAACTTCACTCTGGGCCTGGCCACTGTACGTGAAGACCCCAACGCCGCCATGTTCCATGTCTATTTGGGGAACCATTATAGAGCGGAGGGCAACCGAGGGCTCGCACGTATCGAATATATAGCGGCAATAGCATCGGACCCGCTTGCCGGCGAGGCTTTCGTGAACTTGGGAGGTGTCTTTTTGGACGATGGGAACGCGAGCGCCGCTGAGGAAGTCCTGAGACGCGGCGCTCAGATGAATCCCACTTTTTCGAAGCCACTCTTTGCCTTGGGCAAGATTGCGCTCGATCGTGGCAGCAGGGAAGAGGCTCGCGATCTGTTCGGGAGGGCTTTGTCTCGCGACCCGAATGATCCCGAGGCCCTTTTCTCCCTCGGGCTTTTATCGTTGCAGGAGGGTCGTCTCGACGAGGCAGAGAACCTCCTCAGTCGGGCTGCAATGGTCGCGCCTTCTTCTGCGCTCGTTCACTTGAACCTGGGGGCAGTTTTCTCCCGCGAGAAGAAATTCGGAGGCGCTGAAGCCGAGTTCCGGCGCGCCATGCAACTCTCTCCAAACAGTGAGGCGCCCTATCTGGCTCTTGCCGGTGTTTACGAAGATCAAGGTAAGCAGGTGGCGGCGCTCGACATGTATCGGCAGATCGTGAGGGCCGCCCCCGGCTCTGCAAACGCACAATTTCGGCTTGGCGTCCTCGCGCTGAAAATGAGGAAAGGCGAGGAGGCTATCGCTGCGCTTGGGAAAGCGGTGGCGGCTCAGCCGAAGTCAGCCCTGGCTCACGCGCAGCTCGGTCTGGCTTACCTCGAATTAGGCAACCCTACCGGCGCGAGGCGGGAAATCGAGACGGCCAAGCTCCTTGATCCCAATCAGGACACGGTGAAGATGGCCCTAAGAAAGCTAAAGTCTTACCCGCTGTTGGGTTCGCAGATTGGTAAGAAGCGCGAACAATAGGACGCTCGGGCATCGTTTTCATCATCGTTTTGAATGTCTGATAGGTATCATCGGAGTGACAAATTCCGTCGCGCCGTTTAGACAAAAAGCGGCAAAAAATGCGTGCCTGAAGGTGCTGAACCCCATAGGGTCTTCAATTGCCGACCTAAGTATCTGAATGCAAGATGGTTGGCCCTGATAGAAAAATGTTCTGGAATCCCGGTTTGGCAGGAAACGTGCCGCATAGTGACTGAAAAGTCTTAATGACAGTTCACGTTGCGAGGGAGGATATAATGAAAAGAAGTTCTCGAGGTTTTTCACTCATTGAGTTGCTGATCGTTGTCGCGATCATTCTAATCATTGCGGCAATTGCTATCCCGAACTTGCTCCGATCACGGATCGCAGCCAACCAAGCTTCTGCGGTGGGATCACTCCGCACGCTCAACACCGCCGAGGTTACTTATTCCACTACCTACAACACGGGCTACTCTCCGACCTTGGGCGACTTGGGCCCAGCAGCCTCTGGAAGTTCCCCTACCGCTACCGCCGCCGGACTAATTGACGAGGTTCTGTCAGGGTCGACAGCAGGCGGAGCAACTGCCACGGTGAGCTCGAAGAGTGGTTACTCGTTCACCTACACGCCGGGCGCCACCGATGTGAGCGGCAGGATTGACACTTACGGGATCACCGCGACCCCGATCAGTGTGGGAACGACTGGGACCAACTTCTACTATACCGATCAGTCGGGCGTAATCCGTCAAAACAGCACAGCGGTGGCTGGCTCGACCGACTCACCTCTGGCTGGCTAGCGCGCATTTCTCATTAAAGAATTGAAAAAGGCTGTCTCTTCTGGCATAAGCATTTTGTTGAGAAAAACTTGCGCCAGAAAAAGGAGACAGCCTTATGACTACAGAGTGTAACGGAAAACTCTTTGAATT
>Ga0326728_10014123_pt1 | contig 17094 bp, 17 predicted proteins | sample MB3enrmetagenome_FD_207602 | JGI IMG/M metagenome (GOLD analysis project Ga0326728, IMG submission 207602) | Lab enriched peat soil microbial communities from McLean, Ithaca, NY, United States - MB31MN | ecosystem: Environmental > Terrestrial > Soil > Wetlands > Peat | place: USA: New York...
TTCGAACGATGCGCAACAGCCAGGCCCGCGCGTCCCCGCCGCGAAATCCCTCGAAGAAGCTCAGCGCGCGCACCGCCGCTTCCTGCACCACATCGGCCGCATCGGCGTCGTTGCCGGTCAGCCATCGCGCCAGGTTGTGAGCGGCGTCGAGATGAGGCAGGATCTCCCGCTCGAAGCGCACGTGTCTGTTCCGCTCTGACAAGGTGAAGACTCGATTATCCGCGATTTTATTCCCGGCGCGCCCGAGCGGGAATAAAGCCGCGTCCGCGCCGGTCCTTCCCGCAAGCATGACCAACCAACTCACCACATACGACTCGCCTCCCTCAACTGACGCCGTGGACCGCCGCGGATTCCTGAAATGCATGGCCTGGGCCGGTACCGGGCTGGTCTGGACGCTGCAGGGCGGCATCGCCGGAGCCCGCACTCTGGCGCGCCAGACGCCGGCGACGGTTTCACATTCGTCCAGATCAGCGACAGCCACATCGGCTTCAGCAAACCAGCGAACACCGACGTCACCGCCACTCTGCAGCAGGCCATCGCGCGCATCAACGCCCTGCCTCGCGCGCCCGAGTTCATCATCCACACCGGCGACCTCACCCATCTCTCGAAGCCCGCCGAGTTCGACACCCTGGCCCAGACCCTGAAATCCGCCAGAACGGATCAGGTTTTTTATGTTCCGGGCGAGCACGACGTGCTCTCCGACGACGGCCGCCAATATCGCGACCGCTTCGGAAAAGGCACGAAGGGCGCGGGCTGGTACAGCTTCGACAAGCGCGGCGTGCACTTCGTCGGCCTGGTGAACGTCGTCGCGAGCAAAGACGGCCTGGGCCAGCTCGGTGACGATCAGCTCCGCTGGCTGGCCGGCGATCTGGCCGGCTATCGCGACAGCACTCCCCTCGTCGCCTTCGCTCACATCCCTCTATGGAGCGTGTATCCGGAGTGGGGCTGGGGCACCGACGACGGCGCTCGCGCGCTCGCGCTGATGAAGCGCTTCGCGTCGGTGACCGTGCTGAACGGGCACATCCACCAGATCATGCAGAAAGTGGAGGGCAACGTCGCCTTCCACACCGCGCGCTCCACCGCTTTCCCCCAACCACGTCCGGACGCCGCGCCTTCGCCGGGTCCAATGAAGGTGCCTGCCGGCGAACTCGCCGGGGCGCTGGGCATCACCGAGGTCAGCTTCGTTCCCGGCGCGGCGTCTCTGGCGATTGTCGATTCCACTCTCGCAGGCGGGCTATTGCTGTCCGCTAGCCGGCATATGGCGGGTTCCTGTGCCGTTGCCGATAAGTGAATTGGCGGGGGAACACTCATTCGCCCGCTTTGAATCAGGAGCACGCAGAATGTCACTTCTTTCCATTGCCGGCACCGCGGGCAACGCAGCCCTCCAGTGGCTGGAGTCGTTGTCCAATCCAACCACCACCACTGCCTCGAACAGTGCGACGAGTTCCACGACAAACCCCAACGGCACCGCCAGTCTTTCGCAAATGGGGCAGTTCTTCGCGAAGCTGAACAGCCTCGCGCAGACCGACCCCACCCAGTTCAAATCATTGACCTCGCAGATCTCCAACGAGCTGAGCTCGGCGGCGCAGCAGGCCACCGGCACAACCCAGCAGTTCCTGCAGCAACTCGCTAACAACTTCCAGACGGCCTCGCAGACCGGCAGCACCGCGGCGCTGGCCACACAACCGCAAACGGCTCAGCCGGCATCGGGCGCGGCGCACCATCATCATCATCATCACGGCGGAGGCGGCTACAACTCTTCCAGTCAGAACAGCCAGACCGATCTTCTTTCGGCCCTGTCGGGTTCGACATCGAGCTCGTCGTCATCCGGCACCAGCACTTCCACGACGGACCCATCGAGTCTGCAGAGCGTCTTTCAGAACATCTACAACCAGGTCATGTCGGCGTAGGTGGCGCGGACCTCAGTCTGTGGTCCCCCGCAGGTAGCGCAGGCTTCAGCCTGTGATCAGTCCGTCTTGTCCTTCGCGTAACACAGCGAATCGAGCGGGCAGATGGAGCACTTCGGCTTCCGCGCGATGCAGCGCTCGCGGCCGTGATGAATGATCTGGTGCGAGAACAGAATCCAGCGATCCTGGGGAATGATCTTCATCAGGTCGCGCTCGATTTTGCCCGGCTCCGATTCCCTGGTCAGGTCGAGTCTCTGCGACACGCGCTGGACGTGCGTGTCCACGACGATGCCCGAGGCAATCCCGAAGGCCGTGCCCAGCACCACGTTCGCCGTCTTGCGCGCCGCGCCCGGCACGCGCGTCAGCTCTTCCAGGGTGCGCGGAATCTCGCCGCCGAATTCGAACAGAATCGTCTTCGCCGCGCCAATCAGCGACTTCGTCTTATTGCGAAAGAACCCGGTGGAGCGAATGTCGTTCTCCAGCTCCGCGGGGCTGGCGTGCGCGAAATCCTGAATCGTCGGGTACTTCCGGAACAGTCCCGGCGTCACCTCGTTCACCCGCTTGTCCGTGCACTGCGCCGATAGAATCGTCGCCACCAGCAGCTCCCAGGCGTTACGATGCTTCAGCGCGCACGTCGCGTTCGGATAGGTCTCGTCGAGAATTCGCAGGATCTTCGCGACCCGTGCACGCCTCTCGGCCTGCGTTCTCGGCCTGACTGCTTTCTTCAGCAAACAAACATCATACCCGTCCCCCGTGGCGCACGCTCGCAGCGTGCCGCGTCGCCACTCCTGGCGACGCCGTTTCCACTCGCCTGCGCGAAAATGAGTCTGAGACCCTTCATCGTGACCGAAAAACACCTCGAAATCGGCGGTGTCCTCTACCCCGGCATGGACCAGCTCGATTTCACCGGCCCGTTCGAAGTCCTCGCGAGCCTGCGCGATTCCACCTTCCACGTTCTTTCGAGGGCACGCCAGCCGGTCCAGGATTTTCGCCGGCTAATCCTGACCCCCACCCTGCGATTCGACGAATGCCCGCAGCTCGACCTGCTCGTCGTGCCCGGAGGTCAGGGCCAGGAAGCGTTGATGGACGACGAGCCCACGCTTTCGTTCCTGCGCGCTCAGTTCGAAGGCGGCGCCCGGATTCTTTCGGTATGCACCGGAGCTCTGGTCTGCGGAGCCGCCGGGTTGCTGCGGGGCGTCCACGCAACCACGCATTGGAGCGCTTTCCACCTGTTGCCGTTTTTCGGCGCCATTCCAGTGAACGAGCGCGTGGTGGTGGACGGCCGCATCGTCACCGCCGCCGGCGTTACGTCGGGCATCGACGCCGCCCTGCGCGTCGCCGCCATACTGCGCGGAGAAACCACCGCCCAGGTCATTCAGCTATTCATGCAATACGCGCCCGAGCCGCCCTTCCGCAGCGGCATTCCGGCCGAAGCCCCGCCCGCTGTACTCGACATCGCGACCCGCTTCAGCGAGACAATGGCTCGACAACGCGAACAAACCGCCCGCCACGTAGCAGCGCGCCTCGGCATCCCCGTGGAATAAGCCCCCAAATGTGGCGCACGCACGCTGCGTGCCGCGTCGCCACTTCTGGCGACGTTCTTCCGATGCGGCAGCGACCGGTGTAAGGAAGCAGCCGATTCTGCCGTTTGCATTGTGGCTGTCGGTCGCGTCGCTGACAACGGCAGTCCTCGCAACCGCCCGGTATCGGGCACCCGCCAATCCAGACCCAAAATCAGTACCATCGCGACAGTCTGTCGAAGTCTTGCGCACAGCCGAATCCCCATCACGCTGGCGAACCGAGAAGGCTGGGGTACAATCCCTGCCCGCTTGCAACCGCTCACACCGCCGGACTCAGCGGAGACGAACCGCGGCCGGGAGGCCGGAAGTTAGCAAGTACCGTCCCGAAGTACCGTCCTTGACGCAAGGCGAACAAAGAGCGAATATAGTCTGGTGCCCCGCCACGCCGTCGCCGCTTCTGCTTCTATCTGGCCGGAAGCTCCGGCTCCCGGATTGGTCGGCATCGCACGCCTGGCAGCGCAAAGCCCGGTCCTCGAAGCGAAGCGCCGCGTCGAATATCTCGAAATCGAATCGCGCAGTCTGGTCGGTAAATGCTCCAGCTCACGCATGCCCTTCCGCTGGACCATCAACCCTTACCGCGGCTGCGAGTTCGGCTGCCGCTACTGCTATGCCCGCTATGCCCACGAGTTCATGGAACTCCGCGACCCGGTCCTCTTCGAAACCCGCATCTTCGCCAAACATTTCGATGCCGCGTTGTTCCGCCGCGAACTCGCCCGCGTGCCTCCCGACGAATCCATCTGGATCGGCACCGCCACCGACCCGTATCAGCCCGCCGAGCGCCGCTTCAACGTGACCCGCCGCATCCTCGGCGTCTTCGCTCGGGACCGTGGCCGCCGCATCGGCATCACCACAAAGTCCGATCTCGTCGCCCGTGACGCAGATCTCCTGGCCGAGATCGCCGCCGCCAACTCGATTCACGTCAACCTGACCATCACCACCCTCGATGAAAGCCTCGCCCGCCTGATCGAGCCGCTCGCTCCGCGCCCGTCGCTGCGTCTCCAGGCCGTGGAACGTCTTTCCGCCGCCGGAATTCGCTGCACTGTCCTCGCCCACCCCGTCATGCCGCTCATCAACGACGGCGAAAAGGCTCTCGACGCGTTGTGCGCCGCCGCCGCGCGCGCCGGAGCGGTCTCCTTCAGCGCCGCGCCACTGTTTCTGAAGCCCTGCTCGAAGCAGGTGTTCCTGCCATTCGTCGACCGGCATTTCCCGCACCTCGCCCGCCGCTATCGCGAGCGCTACGAGCGCCAGGATTACCTCAGAGGCGAGTACCCGGAACGCCTGCGCGAGCGCGTGGCCCGGCTCATCGCAAAGCATGGCCTCAACCAGCGCGACGTCGGCGATCTCCCCGAGCCCTGGCCCGCCGTGCCCCAGATGGAACTATTCGAACCGGGGAACTATTCACCGCGCGCGAACGTCTGTTCCTGTTGAGAATCGCTGGTTGTCTTCTCCTTGCGGGCGTAGTGGCAATGCTGTTCGCGGGCGCCCTCCGGGACAACGGCCTGGCGCGGACTCCTCCGATGGGCTGGAGCAGCCGCAGCTTTGGCGACAGCATCGACGACCCCACGATGCGCGCCATCGCCGACGCCATGAATGCCAATGGTCTGCGCCAGGCCGGCTTTTCTTACCTCAACATCGACGACTTCTGGCAGGGCACGCGCAACGGCCAGGGCGATCCGCAACCAAACTCCCGTTTCCCGGACATGCGCGATCTGGCGCGATATGTTCACTCCCGCGGTTTGTTTCTCGGCCTCTCCTACGCGCCCGCGAATTACGAGCACGAGGATCAGGACGCGCGCACATTCGCTTCCTGGGGCATCGACCTGCTCCACTACGAAGCAGCCGCCCCCGGCGCTTATCGCCGCATGGCCGAAGACCTCTACCGCACCGGCCGGCCCATCGTCTACAGCATCGGTAAGACGGATCGGTGCGCCGAGACCGGAGCTAACATCTGTCAATCCGACGCGGAGCAAACCGACTTCGTAAGACCGGGCCACTGGCTCAACTTAGGACCCGTCTTAAGTGGGGCAGCCTTGACCAGGGGCGAAGCTGCGCTGATCAACCTATCGCCGGATAAGGTCGCCGATGGTCCTTCGCCCGTCGTCAAGGCTGCGGCGGGCTCCCAGCCCGCCTCCGACTTACATTTCCGCCTGACTAAGTACTCCCTCCTCGCCGCGCCGCTCTTAGTCGAAGGCGACCCGCGCACTTACTCCAAACTTACTCTCGCCGCGCTAACCAACCGCGAACTTATCGCCATCGATCAGGACGCCAACGGCGAGCCGGGCTTCCGCATGAGCGACACCAACGGTCTCGAGATCTGGTCGCGCCGTCTTCTCGATGGCAAGGCCGTAGCCTGGTTCAACCACCGCAACACCCGTGCGCGCTTCACCATGACCTGGGCCGATTTCGGCGTCGATGCAAAGACGGTGGTCCGCGACGTCTGGGGGAATCGCGCGCTCGACACGCATAAGCCCGAGTTCGACGTGGACATCGACAAGCACGACGTTCTGCTGCTGCGCGTGTATACTGCGCAGTAAGGTAGCACAGGCTTCAGCCTGTGAAGGGCACAGTAAGTGTTGAACTGGCTGCTGGCCGGCATCGGCGACATCGCGAAACGGCGCGTCATTCCGGCGATTCTCGAAGAACCGCGCAGCCGCCTCGCCGGTCTGGTCACGCGCGACCCCGCGAAAGCCGAGCCATACAGAGTGCCCGGCTGGCGCTCGCTCGACGACGCACTCGCCGAATCCGGCGCCGATGCCGTCTACATCGCCACCCCGGTTTTTCTGCACGCGCCGCAGGCCATCGCCAGTCTGCACGCCGGAAAGCATGTGCTCCTCGAGAAGCCCATGGCCATGAACTACGCGCAGGCGCTGGCCATCGAGCGCGCGGCGTATGAAACCGGCCGCGTCCTCGGTGTCGCTTATTATCGGCGTCTTTTCCCGAAGGTGGATCGCGCGCGCGAGCTGCTCGCCGCTGGCGTCATCGGCCGGCCCTTTCTTGCCGAAGCGACCCTGCACGACTGGTTCTTTCCTCAGAACGGCTTTCGCGACTGGCTGATCGATCCGCAACGCGCCGGCGCGGGTCCGCTCCACGACGTCGCCACGCATCGCATCGACCTGATGAACTACCTGTTCGGCAAGCCCGTGCGCGCCGGCGGTTATGTCTCCACCCTGGTCCATCCCATCGAGTTGGAAGACAACGCGACAGTATGGATGGAATACGCAAACGGCGTGCGCGGCATCGTGGACGTGCGCTGGCATTCGCGGGTGGCGCGCGACGAGTTTCGCATCCGCGGCACCGAAGGCGAAATGGACCTGACGCCCTTCAACGGCCCGTTGCTGGTGTACCCAGGCGGCCGCGAGGAAGACCTGCCCGCGCACGCCAACATTCACTACCCGTGCGTGCACAACTTCGTCAACGCGGTGCTCGACGGCGAACCGCTGCGCTGCACCGGCGCCAGCGCGCTGGAAACCCAGTGGGTCACCGAAGAAGTGATCGCGGCGGCGGGATGACGATTTACGACACCGATCTGGCGTACATTCACGATGCCGGCTTCGGCGAGTTCGCACTGCGCTCCGCCCCGGGGCTCTTGAGCCTGCTGCGCCGCAACGGCGTCGATCACGGACTGGTGGTCGATCTCGGTTGTGGAAGCGGCATCTGGGCACGTCAGCTCGGCTTCGCCGGTTACGACGTGATCGGCGTGGACGCCTCGCCGGCGATGATCAAACTCGCGCGGAAGAAAGCTCCGCGCGCGAAGTTCGTTAGCGCATCGCTGACGGATTTCGAGCTGCCGAAGTGCGACGCCGTCACGTCGATTGGCGAGTGCCTCAGCTATGCATTCGCCAGCGACAAAAGTGGCAAGGCGATGGACCGGTTCTTCCGGCGAGTCCGCCGCGCGCTCCGCCCGGGAGGTGTCTTCATCTTCGATCTCGCCGCGCCCGGCCGACACCCCGCCGGCATGCCAATTAAGGGCTATTGGACTGGCAATGGATGGGCGATCATCACCGAGGCTTCCGAGGAGCAGGACGTGCTCACGCGGCGCATCCGGACCTTCCGTCGCGTCGGCAAGTTATACAGATCTATGGAAGAAACACACCGGGTTCGGCTGTATCGAAGCGGACCGGTCGCCGCGGCGCTCACCCGTGCCGGGTTTGCGGTCAGAACGATCAATCGTTACGGCCAGTACCGCTTGATGGCAGGCCAAATTGGACTGATAGCAGCCATCCAATAAATCCAGTCTGAAGAATCATTGACTTCCGCATCAGTCAAACGTATAATTCAAACGAACGTATGACTGAGGAAGCGAAGAGCACCAAAGACCGAATCCTCGACGCCGCCGAGGTTCTGCTTGGGGAAGTTGGCCCCGGAGAAACTTCGCTGCGGGACATCACCACCGCCGCGGGTGTGAACCTGGCGGCGGTGAATTATCACTTCCAGTCGAAGGAAGCTCTGTTTCGCGCGGTGATCGAGCGGCGGGTCGCGCCAATGCAAAAACGGCGAATCGAATTGCTGGATGCCGCGGTAAGAGAAGCAGGGGGTGGCCCGCTCGATCTTGCGCGGGTCATCGAGGCGTTCATTCTTCCGCCGCTCGAAATGATCGTGACCGCGCCGCGCTTTGTGCCGCTGATGGGCCGCATGTACACGGAGCCCCAATTCGTGAAGGAAATCATCGAGAAGCACATGCTTCCGTACAAGGAGATCCTGATGGGCGCGCTGCGGCGGGCGTGTCCGGGCCTGTCCGACGAAGCGATCATCTGGAGACTGCATTTTTCGATCGGCGCGATGGCGCACATCATGGCCGGCGGCCATCTGGTTCAGATGTCTTCGGAGGGGCGGTGCAATCCTGGCGATCTGGAAGCCACCCGCCGCCAGCTCATTCCCTTTATCGTGGCCGGGTACCGTGCACCCGAGCCGAAGGAGTCGTAAAATGCGCAGATTTGTCCTGGCAATTGTTCTGATTATTCCGATTATTTCGGCGTTGGCCGATCCGCCGCAGGCATTGAAGGCGAGCTCGGGGGGCGCGGTGGAAGCTTCGGCTCGGCCCGCGAGTTCGGGGGGCGCGGTGGAAACCGGGGCCGCGCCGGCTGGTGCGCTGCAGGCGATCTCGGGGGATGCGGTGGAGACGGGGGCCGCGCCGGCTGGTGCGCTGCGGGCGATCTCGGGGGATGCGGTGGAGACGGGGGCCGCGCCACCTGACGTGTTGCAGCTCAGCCTGAAGAAAGCCGTGGAGATCGCCACCGCGCCCGATGGCGCGACCCGCGTGAAGCTGGCCGAAGAGGAGTTGCGGCAGGCCAGGCTGCGGGCCGACGAAGCACGCGCGGCGCTGCTGCCGAACCTCGACGGTTACCTCAACTACGAGAGCGAGACGCAGAACCTGAAGGCGTTCGGGTTCAACGTGCAGATACCGCCGTCGATTCCCATCCGAATCCCGACATTCGTGGGTCCGTTCGACGTGATGGACGCGCGGGTGGAGGCGACGCAGAACATTTTCGACCTGAGCTCGATTCTGCGCTATCGCAGCTCGCGGGTGCAGGCGAGTGCGTCGAAGCAGGACCGGGAGTCCACCACGCGGCAGGTGACCGATCAGGTGGCGCGGGCGTACCTGACGGGGCTGAGGGCGGATGCGGTGCTGGAAACGGCGCATGCCAACGTCGATCTCTCGGAGGCGCTGCTTCAGCTCGCGCGATCGCAGAAAGAGGCGGGGACGGGGACGGGAATCGAGGTCACGCGCGCGGAGGTGCAACTGGCCAACGATCAGCAGGGCCTGCTGGTGGCGGAGAGCGATCGCGATCGCGCGCATCTTCAGTTGCTGAAGGCGATGGGCCTGAAGCTGGATGCGCCGGTGGAACTCACCGACAAGTTCGCCTACACGCCCACGGACGCGCTGGACGAAGCCCAAGCGGTGGCGAAGGCGTGGCAGAATCGCAGCGAGCTGAAAGCGCAGATGGAGCGCGAGCACGGCGCCCGGCTGAGCTACGACGCAACGAAGTACGAGCGCGTGCCCACGCTGGCGGCGTTCGGCAACTACGGCGATCTGGGCACGGGGATTGCCGCGGCGCTGCCGACGCGGGCGGTGGGGGTCAGCCTTCGCGTCCCCATGTTCGACGGCGGACGGCGCGATGCGCGGAGGGCGGAGAGCGCATCGGCGATGCGCGAGGAACAGATCCGCACGGCCGATCTGCGCGATCAGATCGATCTCGACGTACGCGTGGCGCTGGACAGCCTGCGCTCGGCCGATGCACAGGTGAAGACCGCGGAGCAAGGCGTGAAGCTGTCGGAAGACGAGCTGGCTCAGGCGGAGCGGCGCTACAAGGCGGGCGTGACCAACAGCGTGGAAGTAACCGATGCGCAGACGCGCCTGATCCGCGCGCGCGATAACCGGATCGCCGCGCTTTACAACTACAACCTGGCGCGCATCGATCTGGGAACGGCGATGGGCACGATCGAGAACATGATTCCATGAGGGGGGATTCCGTGAGGCTGCATATGAATAAGAACGCACTGATACTACTCATCGCTTCCTTGGCCATTGCTTCATTTGCCGGGCTGGAGCTGGGATGCTCGCGCGGACCGGCGAACGTCGTGCACGTCAGCGGGAACATCGAGCTGACCGAGGTGGACATGTCGTTCAAGACCGCGGGCCGGCTGGTGCAACGCCGGTTCGACGAAGGGGATGCCGTGAAGAAGGGCGACATCGTCGCGCTGCTGGATCAGGACCAGCTTGTCGAGCAGAAGGATCGGGACGTCGCGGGGATCGCTTCGGCCGATTCGCAATTCCAGCAACTGCAGACTTCCATTGCCATGCAGAAGGAGACGCTGGAGAGCGACATCGCCGCGCGCAAGGCCGATCTGGCGCAGGCGCAGGCGCACCTGGACGAGCTGCTCAACGGATCGCGTCCGCAGGAAATTCAGCAATCGCGAGCGTCGATGGCCGACGCGCAGGCGCAGTATCAACTGGCCAAGGAGGACTGGGAGCGCGCGCAGACGCTCTACAAGCAAGAAGACATTTCGCGCGCGCAATACGACCAGTACCATTCACGGCTGAACAGCACGGACGCGATTCTTCACGAAGCGCAGCATCGGCTGTCGCTGGTGGAGGAGGGTCCGCGCAAGGAAGATATCGCGGGGGCGCGGGCGCAGGTGGCCGCGGCCGTTCAGGCGGTGAAGCTCGCCGAGGCGAACCGGCTGGAGCTGCAGCGGAAAGAAGAAGAGGTTTCGCAACGCAGGGCGGCGGTGGATCAGGCGAAGGCGCAGGCGGGAATGACCAACGTGATGCTGAGCGACACGGTGATTCGCTCGCCGATTGACGGCGTGGTGCTGGTGAAATCGGCGGAGCCGGGGGAAGTGCTGGCGGCGGGCACCACGGTGCTGACCATCGGCGACATCGATCATCCGTGGCTGCGCGGATACGTCAGCGAGCAGGATCTGGGACGGATCAAGCTGGGGCAGGCGGCGGAGGTGACCAGCGATTCGTTTCCGGGCAAGAGGTACAAGGGGCGGGTGTCGTTCATCGCGTCGGACGCCGAGTTCACGCCCAAGCAGATCCAGACCAATGAAGAGCGCGTGAAGCTGGTATATCGCATCAAGATCGACGTGGAGAATCCGCAGCGCGAGCTGAAGAACAATATGCCCGTGGAAGCGGACATTCACGTGGGCGAGTGACAGCATGGCGGAAGCGATCATTCGCGCGGCGGGATTGACGCGCCGCTTCGGCACGCTTACGGCGGTGGATCGTCTCGATCTCGACATCGCGCCGGGCGAGATCTTCGGACTGGTGGGACCGGACGGCGCGGGCAAGACGACCACGCTGCGACTGCTGTGCGGGCTGATTGACCCGGATGAAGGCGAAGCGATTGTGGCCGGTTACAACGTGACGCGAAACCTGAATCAGGTTAAGGATCAGATCGGATACATGGCGCAGAGGTTCGGGCTCTATGGCGATCTGACGGTGGAAGAGAACATGGTGTTCTATTCCGACTTATTCGGGTTAGCGCGCGCGGATCGCGACAAGCTGATGGGTGAGTTACTGGGGATGACTCGGATGGAGCCATTCCGGAAGCGGGCGGCGGCCAACTTATCGGGCGGGATGAAGCAAAAGCTGGCATTGATGTGCACGCTGCTGCATCATCCGCGAATCCTGTTTCTGGACGAGCCGACCAACGGAGTGGATCCGGTTTCGCGCCGCGATTTCTGGGCGATTCTCTACCAGCTTGTTCGCGATGGACTTACATTGTTTGTAACTACCGCCTATCTGGACGAGGCCGAACGGTGCAACCGCGTGGGGCTGATGAACCAGGGGCGGATGATCCGCTGCGACACGCCGCGAAATCTGCGGGAGCGTCTGGAGGACGGGTGCTATCGAGTAGTCACCTCGGATCAGGCCGCGGCACGGGAAACGATGGCGGCGGTGCCCGGCGTGCTGGCGGTGGAGCCCTCAGGCGCGCACCTGCATGTATACATCGCGGCGGAGGGTTCGGCGGATGCGGTGCGGCAGCGGCTTGTGGAGCGGGGGCTGGAGCCGAGCGATTTCGAGAAGATCATGCCGTCGCTGGAGGACGTGTTCATCGATCTGGTGCGGAGATCGGGGGGCGGGAATGGGAAGTGAAAAGGCAATCGGGCCGATTGAAAATCGGCCGCAGGTTACAAACCTGCCCCACAACGCGCACAACGCTGTGTCAACGCGCGGGCTGGTGAAGCGGTTCGGGAGCTTCGTGGCGGTGGATCATGTCTCACTCGAAGTCGGCAAAGGGGAGATATTCGGGTTTCTGGGGCCGAACGGGGCGGGGAAGTCCACGACAATTCGCGTTCTTTGTGGGCTGCTGGAGCCTTCGGAAGGCTCGGCGACCGTTGGCGGCTTCGACGTGGCCACGCAATCGGAGCTGATCAAGCAGCGCATCGGGTACATGTCGCAGCGCTTCTCGCTGTACGACGATCTCACCGTGGAAGAGAACATCGACTTCTTCAGCGGAATTTACGACGTTGCGGAGGACCGGTGCGCGGCGCGAAAGGATTACGTTCTCAGGATGGCCGGGCTGGAGCACCGGCGGAACAGCCTGACGCGGCTGTTGTCGGGCGGATGGAAACAACGGCTGGCGCTGGGTTGCGCGATTCTGCACGAGCCGCCGATTCTGTTTCTGGACGAACCGACGTCGGGCGTGGACCCGATTGCGCGACGGCAGTTCTGGGATCTGATCTATCGGCTCTCCGCGGCCGGGCACACCATCTTCGTGAGCACGCATTACATGGATGAAGCGGAGTATTGCCACCGGCTGGCGCTGATGTATCGCGGGAAGGTAATTGCGCTGGGAACGCCGCAGCAGTTGAAGGAATCGCTCGAATCGCATCACATTCTGTATCTGGAAACCTCGGACATTCTGGACAGCATGAAGGCGATTGAACGGCTGCCGGCGGTGTCGGATGTCGCGGTGTTCGGCGGCGGACTGCACGTGACGGTGGAGAATGCGGACGCCGCGGCGCCGCGGATTCGGGGAGCGCTGGATGCGGCGGGCGTGGTCACGCTGCGAATGGAGCGGATTCAGCCGTCGATGGAAGACGTGTTCGTGGCCATGATCGAGCAGGAGGAAAGGAACGGGGCATGAACTTCGTGCGATACCGGGCGGTGGCGCGAAAGGAGCTGCTGCACATTGTCCGCGATCCGCGCAGCCTGGGGCTGGCGCTGGCGGTGCCCCTGATGATGCTGCTGCTGTTCGGATGGGCGTTGACGCTGGATGTGGACCGCATTCCCACTTACGTCCACGACTGGGACGGGACGCCGGAAAGCAGGGCAATGATCGATCAGTTTCGCGGATCGCGCTATTTCGACATTCAGCGCTACGTGCACAGTTATCAGCCGGTGGACAAGGACGTGGACCGCAGCCGCATTCTGATGGCGATCACGGTGCCGAAGAACTTTGCGCGCGATCTGCTGGAGGGCCGGCAGGCGAATATTCAGGTGCTTCTCGATGGCAGCGACTCCAACACGGCGTCGATCGCGCTCGGGTACGCGCAGGCGGTGGTGTCGACTTACGCGGCGGAACTGCGTTCGAACGCGCAGGTGCGGCTGGGCGGCGGGAAGCTGAAGACGCCGGTGGACGCGCAGATCCGGGTGCTGTATAACAGCGATCTCGAATCGAAGAACTTCATCGTGCCGGGACTGATTGCGGTAACCATGATGATCATCGCGGCGCTGCTGACGTCGCTGACCATCGCGCGCGAGTGGGAGACGGGAACGATGGAGCAGTTACTCTCGACGCCGCTGCGCCCGGCGGAGATTGTGCTGGGCAAGTTATCGGCGTTCTTCCTGCTGGGCGTCATCGATATGATGCTGTGCGTGGTGGTGGGCGTTTTTCTGTTCGGAGTTCCGTTCCGCGGAAGCGTCTGGTTTCTGTTGCTGACGACGTTCCTGTTCCTGTTTGGCGCGCTGTGCTGGGGAATGATGATCTCGGCGGTGGCGCGCTCGCAGTTACTGGCGTATCAAATGGGGTTACTCAGTTCGTTCCTGCCGGCGTTCCTGCTTTCGGGGTTTATTTACTCGATTGAGAACATGCCGAAGGTGATTCAGGCGGTGACTTACATTGTTCCGGCGCGGTATTTCGTCACCATCCTCAAGGGCGTGTTTCTGAAGGGCACGGGCATCCGGGTTTTGGCCACCGAGACGCTGTTTCTGTTCGCCTATGCACTGCTGGTGTTCGTGATCGCCGTGAGAAAGATGAGGCAGAAGGTCGCATGAAGAGCCCAGGGTTCCGCCGTATCCGCGAGATCATCCGCAAGGAGTTTCGCCAGACACTTCGCGACAGGCGCATGCGCGTCCTGCTGTTCCTTCCGCCGATCATCCAGCTCATTGTGTTCGGGTACGCGGCGAATCTGGACGTGGACAACAGTCTGCTGGCGTGGTGCGATCTGGATCACACGCGCGAGAGCCGCGACGTGCTGGCGGATTTTGCGGGATCGAACCGGTTTCAGATCGTGTACGATGCGGCGAGCGCGGACCAGGCGCAGGCGCTGCTGGACGCCAGCAAGGTACAGGGCGCGGTGGTGATCCTGCCGGGATTCGGGCGCGACATTCAGCATGGGCGGACCACCGCCGTGCAGGTGCTGGTGGACGGAAGCAATTCGAACACGGCGTCGATCATCGCCAATTACGCGAGCAGCATTATAGGCGGCTACAGCGCGCAGATAATGAGCCAGCAGAATCGCGACAAGCTGGTGGGGCGGACGGTGAGCGGGCCAGTCTCGGCGCCGATTCCGCGGCTGGGCATGCAGAGCCGGATCTGGTTTAATCCGGATCTGCGGAGCCGGAATTACTTCGTGCCGGGGGTGGTGGCGAACATCATCGCGCTGGTGACGCTGATGCTCACGGCGATGGCCATCGTTCGCGAAAAGGAGATTGGCACGATGGAGCAATTAATGGTGACGCCGATTCGGCCGGTGGAGCTGATGCTGGGCAAGACGCTGCCGTTCGCGCTGATCGGGATGGTGCAGGTGACGCTGGTGACCACGGTGGCGCTGCTGTGGTTCAAAGTGCCGTTTCACGGGAGTTTCCTGATGCTGTTCGGGTGCGCGGTGCTGTTTCTGCTGACGACGCTGGGCGCGGGGCTGTTTATTTCGACCGTATCGCGGACGCAGCAGCAGGCGATGCTGAGCACGTTCCTGTTTTTCCAGCCGTTCTTTTTGCTCAGCGGGTTTGCGTTTCCGATTCGCAACATGCCGGTGCCGGTGCAATATCTGACGTGGCTGGACCCGGTGCGCTACTTCATGGAGATTGTGCGCGGGGTGTTTCTGAAGGGCGTGGGACCGGCGATACTGTGGCCGCAGATGGCGGCGCTGGCGGTGTTCGGGGTATCGATATTGCTGCTGAGCGCGTCGCGGTTCAGCAAGAAGCTGGATTAGGGGGGGACCGCTTCCTGCGGTCGCGGCTCGGTTAGAAAGGAGACCGCTCCCTGTGGTCGCGGCTCGGTAGACGCATAAAGACCGGTAGACGCATAAAGATCGGTAGACGCATAAAGATCGGTAGACGCATAAAGATCGGTGGACGGATAAAGATCGGTAGACGCATAAAGATCGGTAGACGGATAAAGATCGGTGGACGGATAAGAAAAGCCGATTGCAAATATTTGAAAATCGGCTGCAGGTTACAAACCTGCCCCACCTAACCAGCCGGCCCACAACTTATTCCGCGATGAGCGAGTTGGCGATGCCTTTGTAGACTTCGTCGGCGGCGGCGGAGACCTGATCCACAATGGCGGCCAGTTCCCTGGCGTCGAGGATTCGGACGCTGGCGTCGCAGCGCACGAAGAGATCGCCATCGTCGTCGAAGCCGACCTTGACGCGGTCGAGCGTGGAGTTGAAGCGAAGAAGCTTATGCATGAAATCCACGCTCATGGGCAGGCGGGCCTTTTCGGCGACGGTTACGAAGGTCACCATGACGTCGTCCTGTACGGCTACGACGAGCCGGAACGTGCTTAGCGATTTCCCCTTGAAATCCGCGGACCAGACGGTGGCGGTCTTCTGCGAGAAATCGTAGGAGGAAGCCTTGAGCAACTGCCCGACCTTGGCGACGCCGCCCTGTGCGAGCGCCGGGGCAGCCGAAGCAGCGAGAACCGCGATGAACACTATGAGACTGCGAGTACGAGCGAGCATCTTTTCCTCCGTGGGGGTCCGGGAATGAATCATAACATAATCGCGCGGGCAGCGACTTCGTCCACTTCGGGCCAGGCGCCGGGCTGCGAAATTACGTGGACGCGTTCGCCACGGGGCCCCCAGACGGCGGGGTCGGTGGGTCCGAACACAGCGATTACCGGGGCGCCTGCGGCGGCGGCGAGATGGGTGATGCCGGAATCGTTGCCGACGTACAGACGCGCGCTGGCCAGCCATTTCGCGAGTTCGTAAAGATCGTCGAAGCGCAGGGCATCCGCGAGTTCTTCCTCCGGGCCGGCGCACCAGCGAACGGGCATGTTCAGCCTGTGCGCGAGTTCGCGAAAGCGATGGAGCGGCCAGTTCTTGCGCGGGCTTCCGGAGAAAGGATGAATCACGGCGTAGTCGTCGCCGCGGGATCGCTCGCAGGCGATTCGCGGAACAGCCGTGCCCGCGCGACCGGCCTGGCGGAGGTAGAAATCGGCGGCATGGGTGGTGGAGTGGCCGGGCGGCAGAGCATCGAGAAAGCGAAACGGGAGACCGAGCCTGGCAACGGCATCGCGAAACTCGGGCCGGTTCGTCCCGTACCAGGAAACAATCGAGTGGAACCGCGACAACGCATCGATGGTCGGCGGCGGCGGTTCTACATCGGGCAGGCCGAGGAGATCGATGCCGGTGGATGAGAGACTGCGCACGCGCGAGGCGAAGCGCACCAGGGAAACCACCAGTCGGGAGATCCACACTTCAGTTTCGCCGGCGGCCATCGCCTCCATTGCGGGAAACGAGAGAATGCAGTCGCCGATTCCACCGGGCCGGATGAGCAGAGTGCGCAACAAGACAGTGTAGATCAGATGGGAGGTAAGACGGGGACGGACTTCGCTGTGGACGGACAGGGGCATGAGCCGGGAGCCAGTTAGTCCGTCCCCGGCTTAGGCGTCGATCAGATGGGAGATAAGACGGGGACGGACTTCGCTGTG